>Ga0073934_10008633_pt1 | contig 13517 bp, 8 predicted proteins | sample LarsenN4metaG_FD_76834 | JGI IMG/M metagenome (GOLD analysis project Ga0073934, IMG submission 76834) | Hot spring sediment bacterial and archeal communities from British Columbia, Canada, to study Microbial Dark Matter (Phase II) - Larsen... ...
GGCCAGGGTCTGAAAGATGATGGTCTCCAGATCCAGACTGGATCTGATTTTATTCGTGATATCGTAGATCAATGCCAGTTGCTTGGCCTGTTCCCTGGACTCTTCATATAATCGGGCGTTCTCAATGGCGATGGATGCCTGGGAGGCAAAACTGGAGATCCACTGGATCTCCTCCTCAGAAAAATGCCTGGTCTGAGCGGTATTCATACCCAGAACGCCGATGACTTTCCCACGGATCTTCAAAGGGACGCCGAGGAAGGACTTAAAGCCATACTTTTGGGAGAGTTGGCGATGCACGTTGCGGGTATCGGAGACGACATCCACGACGGCCAGGGGCTCGCCATGAGCCACCACCCAACCCGAGAGGCTCTCCCCTACTTTTAACTTACGAAACTCCTCCTGGGAATCCTTATAGGCCCCTGAAGCTGCCACAAACACCAGTTCATTCTCCTCGTTGAGCAATCGGATATGACAGGCCACAACTTTCATGAAATCCGTACAGGCTTCGACAATAAAGGTAAGAACTTCCTTGAGATTCAAAGATGAGGTGATCAGCTGATGGCTCTTAGCCAGCAGCGAAAGCTCTTTCAGTTTCCGGTCTGGCTTTCTTAAAGTAGCCTGATAAGGCGCCGACCCGCTCAACCCGCGGCTGCCCAGCCTGTGTTTAAAAGGGGAAGAATTAAGGCCGCCCCTGGGGTGCCTGGACCACAGACTTGGTTTCTTCATAAAAATTCCACCGCTTCACGGTTCTCTTACTTTTTTATAGGCTTAACCTCTCAAAAATCCTCAGGAGGATTATGAAACAATTTAAACCATTGTCAACATTTTTAAATGCCCAGGGAATTTTTGCTTGACTTTCCTAAAAGAATCTAAAATATAGAAGTGCGGTCTGCTACAGACAAAGTTGTTTATTTTCCAACCCTTTATCCACCGTAATCGTTTGGGTTATCAACCTTAACTATTCTGGAAAGGAGCAAATATGAGGATTACCAAACAGATGAAATTTAAGAAGCGGGTGGCTGCTTGCGCAAGCGTCGGGGTAGCTTACCTGATCCTGGCTTTTTTCTTCATCTCGCCGGCCCTCTCTGGCGAGAAGATGATGAAAAAAGAGGTAACGCACACTGAAGTCACGGATGAAATGTTACTGAACGCGGGTAAAGACGGGAAAAACTGGTTGATGTACGGACGGGACTATACGAACCAACGGTATTCTCCTTTGGCTCAGATTACCCCCCAAAACGTTCAAAGATTGGTGCCCAAGTGGGTTTATCAAACGGGGGTGGTGGATTCCTTTGAGAACACCCCGGTCGTGGTCGATGGGGTGATGTATATCACCACTCCCCATAACCACGTCATAGCTGTGGATGCCAGAACGGGCAAGCAGCTCTGGAGGTACGAGCATAAGGCCGGGGAGAGGATTTTTTGCTGTGGGCCGAACAATCGGGGCGTAGCGGTAGCTTACGGGAAGGTTTATATGGCCACGCTGGATGCGCGCGTCCTTGCCCTGGATCAAAAGACGGGGAAGGTGGTATGGGATATCGAAATGGCGGACCCCTCCGCCGGTTACGGGAACTCTATGGCGCCCCTGGTCTATAAGAATATGGTGATCGTGGGAACTTCCGGGGCCGAGTATGGGATTCGCGGATTCGTAACCGCTTATAACGCCCAAGATGGAAAGATGATCTGGCGCTGGTATACGATCCCGGAAAAAGGATGGGAAGGAGAATGGAAGGCGACCACTCCCGAGGGAGAGAATTTGAACCGAGATATTGCCGCAGAAAAAGCGGCCATGGAGAAGCATGCGGAGGCCTGGAAGACCGGCGGGGGCTCCGTCTGGATGACGCCGGCTCTGGACCCCGAACTGGGCCTGCTCTATGTGTGCATCGGGAACCCCTCCCCCGATCTGGACGGCTCGGTACGCCCGGGCGATAACTTATATACGGAGTCCATCGTAGCCCTGGACGTGAATAAGGGCGAAATGAAGTGGTACTATCAATATCTCCCCCACGACGTATGGGATCTAGATGCGACCAGCCCGGCGGTCTTGTTTGATGTAACCGTCAAGGGGAAAAAGGTGAAGGCCGTCGGCCATGCGGGGAAAACGGGCTGGGTCTATATCCTGGACCGGCAAACCGGCAAGCTCATCCACAAATCCGAAGCTTTTGTTCCTCAAGAAAACATGTTTGCACAACCCACCGAGAAGGGGACCCGAATGCTTCCCGGAGCAAACGGCGGCTCAGAATGGTCTCCCATCGCCTACAGCCCCAAAACGGAGATGGTTTACGTAACGGGGTTACATCAGCCCATGCACTACATCGTCCATACCGCGCCCCTTGAGAAAGGTAAGCTATGGCTAGGAAGCGCCTTTGTCGCGGCCCCCGGCGAGGAAAAAGATCAGCATGGAACCTTCACGGCCATCGATGTCAACACGGGGAAAAAAGTCTGGCAGCATAAAACCGAACAACCCATGATGGGCGGCGCTTTAGCCACCGCGGGGGGCCTGGTCTTTACGGGAGAAGGAAATGGATACTTCGACGCCTTCGATGCAAAAACCGGTAAGCTTCTGTGGCAGTTCCAGTGCGGGGCGGGCGTGAACGCTGCGCCCATCTCCTTTGAGGTGGACGGACAGCAAATGATCGCCGTGGCCGCCGGCGGAAACTTCCAGTTGGGATATCCCTACGGGGATGCCGTCTTCGTCTTTGGGCTGCCTAAATAACAGCTTCAGAAGATAGAGGCCGGATCGCATAGGGATCAAAGGGCTACCCAACGACCCCTTTGATCCCTATTTTTGTTGCTTTCACAAGCCCAATGCCAGGGCACCTCTCCACCAGATTGAGAGGGCCGGAAAGGAGGTCATTTCAAGTATGAATGTCGAAAACTTTCGAGAGCTATTCAAATCAGCCGGGTTTCTCCTTCTCCTAACTTTTTTGATGATACCTTTTAAGCTCCCTGTAACTCCCGGAGAAGAGTCCTCTCCGGAGCAGCAGGGATGGAAACCGGAGTGGATGGTGGTAGATCCGGATAAGAAGTTTGTCTCTTTTACCCTTATCGGGGGCTACGACGGCTCCAACGGTACCTTTAACTTCAATGGGTTTTCGGAGGGGGAGTTAACCCTTACGGTGCCTGTAGGGTGGAAGGTAGAGATGAAATACACGACCAAGAGCGCGTACAAGCCCCATAGCGCGGGGATCACTGAGATCACGGAACCTATCCCCCAAGATGATGGAAACCTTGCTTTCGCAGGAGCCGCAACGAACCAGTTCGTTCGGGGTATCCATGCTAACAATTCGGATACCTTTACGTTTATCGCCAAAAAGCCCGGTAAGTACTGGCTCTTCTGTGGAGTCTCCGGGCATGGTAAAGGGGGCATGTGGGACTATTTTGTGGTGTCGGAGACGGCAGACCGCCCCAGCGTCCATATAGAAAAGAAGGCCAGGAAGGAAGAATAGGGAACGAGAGACCAAGGATGGAGGATAAAAAAAAGAGGGCTCCTTCATCCTTCATCCTTCCAGAATAAACCGGTCCACGGACTGGAGGAGCCGCCTTGCTTGTTCGCTGTTGCGTTGCACGAGTTGATTGATTTCCTGCATAGATGCTGCGATTTGACTAAGCCCGGTAGCCTGGACTTCCATAGAACTATTGATTTCATGGCTGAGATCTCGAATATCCCCTACAGCGCTCCTGATTTGCTTACTGCCTTTGCTCTGCTCGTCAATAGCCCGCAGGATTTGATCGAGCATTTTTCTAATCTCCTCGATGGCTTTCTTTACGTGTTCGGCACTTTTCCCCTGCTCCCGGGTGGCCTCGGCGATCTGATAAACCATCCCCTCCGATTTTTGAACGCTCTTTAAGATCTTCCCCAGGGCCTGCTCGGCTTCCATCGACAAGGTCACCCCGGAAACTACGCTCTCCGAGCTCATTTTCATCAACTTGACCGCCTCTCCCGATTCCATTTGAATCGATCGGATCAAATCCCCGATCTCTCTGGTAGACTTCATGGTACGCTCGGCGAGCCCCTTGATCTCATCGGCTACCACCGCGAACCCCCTTCCGTGCTCCCCGGCCTGGGCTGCAATAATGGTCGCATTGAGGGCTAAAAGGTTCGTTTGATCGGCAATACCATCAATTAAATTAACGATCTCGCCGATCCGTTCCGATTTATCGCTTAAGCGCTTTATGACCCGGGCCGTATCCTCCACAGCCTGTTTGATCTGGGTAATCCCCTCCAGGGTTCGCATCACAGCTTCCGTCCCTTTTTCGGCATCGGTGCCGGCTTCCCTGGACACCATCACCAGGGTGTTAACGTGGATTTCGATATCCTGGATGGCCTCGATGATTTTTAACACGGACTCCGTGGTCTTTTCCATCGACATGGAGAAGGAGCCGACGCTCTCGGAGATCTCCCGGGCGGTCATCGCCATTTCCTCCACCGAGGAAGAGGTCTCCTCAATGGAGACCGACTGGGCTTCTGTACGCTGAGCGATGGCCTGGACGTTATGGGCCATCTGGCGGATGGAGTCGGAGATTCCTTGGACGGCCACCGCTTGAGACCGGGCATCCTCAGACATCTGCTGAGCTCCGGTCCGGATGCCGGAGATTAAACTTCGAAGCCCCAGGATCATTTCTCTGAGGGCTTCTCCCAGGACATCTTCTTTGGATCCTAGCTGGACTTCTCTGACGAGATCTCCCTTTGCGATCCGGGCCGCCGTAAGGGCTATACTCCGAAGATACTGGACCACGTCGCTGAAAGCCTTTCCTAGGCCATCCTGATCCGACCTGGGAACGACCTCTTCCCTTAAATGGCCCGCGGAGATGTTGGTCGCCAGGACGGCCATCTCCCTCAGGTAAAAACTCATTTCCTTCAAAGACTTGCCTAAGGCATCTCGATCGGACCTGGGCTCAATCTGGCCGGTGAGATCCCCCCGGGAGATTTTCTCAACCAGCTCGGCGATCTTTTTCAGATATAAAAGCATTTCCTTAAAAGCAGCTTCGAGGATACCCAACTCCCCTCGGGATCTCCTTTCCACAGACAGCGTGAGATCGCCCTCGGCGATCCTCCTGGCCGTATCTGCCAGAGCTTTAATCGGGTTCGCTATGCGCCGGGCCATGATAATCCCAAGGGTCACGGCAAAAACGATGACCAGGGCGATGGTGACGCCCACATCCGTCCAGATCTGCCTGGAGGCTTCCGCAACGGCCTTATCCATCTCGGATTTAGCAGCGACGGTCACGGCCTTCGTGCCTTCCTCTGCGCTGAGGATAGAACCGGCAACCACCTGCTTATTGTTTTCAATGGCGGCCCTCATTTCGGAAGTCATATCCGCATAAGTCGCCTGGGACAGGCCGATCAGGTCTCCCTTGATTTTTTCAAGGCGGCCCTTTAGAACTCTTCGGGCCTCCTCGGAGAGGTCAAGACCTTCCAGTTCCCGCTCGCTGGCTTCAAAAAAGCTTTTGTAGACCCCCTCCAGTTGTTCCCTGGCTTTATCGGGCATTTTGCGATTGATATCCAGCAACGTGGAACTAAGCTCATTGATCCCGTACTGGGTAATCCCGGTCAGGCTCTCCCTCATGGCGTCCATCGACTGCGTCATCAGGCGGGTCACTTCTAAAGTGCTCTTTGCAATGTGCGTGCGCGCATCCTGAATAATCCAAACGCCGGCGATCAAAACGGGGAACGATCCGATAAAACTAAAACTTAAGGCAAGCTTCCAAAGCAACCACCTGGAATCTCCCTGGATTTTTTTGTCTCTCATGGCAGGCTCCTCATCTAAACGGCCAGGAAAAGAACTGACGGGTTACTCGCCGTTTTTCATCCTGAGTATTAACTGACCCAGATATTCTTCATGCTCCACATCGTTATACAAACACTTCGATAACTCTTGGACATCAATCTCCATCGTATCCAAAATAGTTTGTAACTTCCTTATCAAATATTTATTGACTTCATCTTCCAGGTTTGACTTGGCATACAATTCGGCATCCAGCTTTATGGGGCTCGAAAAGGTATTACAATCTGAAACCCCAACGAAGGGGAGATCAAATATAATTTTAATAAAAGATCTAAACAGTTTATTGGGAATCTCGGCGAGGTCCGCAAGATCGGAAGGAGTACGTTGGCCATCTATTTTTTCGAGGATACCTTTGATAATTTGATACCGCGTGTTATTTCCTATGATGATATTCCTATTTCTAAAAACGTCCTTATAACTGTAGTCCCTCTTACTGGGGGCCGTTAAATCTTCTTGTTCTATCTTTGATAGGTCGATATCGATCAGCGTCGGAAATCCGGATTCTTTATAATCGACTTTGATAATGCCCTTTTTTTCAAAATACCTGGCCAACTCACCGAACCTTTTATAACTTGTATACTTAATATCGAAGCTCTTATCCAATTGCTTCATCCTATCGTTGATGACAGAAATATTATAGGGAAGTCTCTCCAGATCAATATTTCTCAAAACCTGTTTAAACAATTCCCTGGCCTTTTTATCGTTGTCTTCGATGTATTCCCGCTTGGACTTTTCATCAAAACTGCTCAGGGGATCGCTCTGATAAAAGTCCTCCAGAAATAGCATCTTATCGCAAGATTTAGCCAGGATTTGCCTGGCCTCATCGTCTTTGCGGCAGACTAACCATACTTCTTTCCCATATTTCCGGAGCTTATCCATGATCACGGTGAAATCCGAGTCGCTGGTTACAAAAATGTATCTATCCAGCTTGGGATGATTGACGTACAGGGTTTCAAACGCATCGATACTAATAAATAAGTCCGCCCTATTTTTCTTAGATCCGATGTGGGGTTTCTCTTGCATGGAGAAATTATAGTCTCTGAGCTGGGTTCTAAGTTCCGAAGAGATGGAATTTAGGGCGCCGTACGCGGCCTTATAGGCGAAGACAAAATTATAATTGGATTGCTCACTTAATATCAGGGAATTCATTAAAATTTCTAAGTTGAGCTTACTGGGAATATTCTCAATATCTATAAAGATAGCCAAAAATATCTTTTCCATAATTAGGATCCTTTCTCAAACCATCATAAACGGGGCAAACTCGGAGCCGCGGGGTTTACCCAAAGAGTTCGACCAGGCCTGCATATCGAGTTAATTCTCCGGGAATCAAACCTTAGGCGCCGAGGCCGACTTAGATAAATTATAATATTATACTCGGTACTCCTTAAGGCGTCAAGATATAAGCTTACTTATCTCACTCAGTTCTCCGTACCTGACGGTCTCGTTCCCGAGCTCCGGCCTGGGAACGTATCTTCCAGAGGCGCTGCCTCTTCCGCTGAGGCGAGGCGGCGCCTCGAAATAGGCCCTCCCAGGCTTTAAGCCTGGGGACGAGAAAGAATTGCGAGGTTATACTCGGTACTCCTTAAGGCGTCAAGGTATAAGCTTACTTATCTCATTCGGTTTTCATTCTCCGTTTGGATCGCCCGTCACGGCCTTATCTTTCCAGGACCGGAGGCTTTCCACAACGGCTGCGGGGTGGGTAAAACATGCCTTGGCCCCTTCTTTTCGCACGGCAGTCACAAAACCTTCGCGCTCCTTCGGTCCTTTCGCCCACAAGGCTGCGCCAAACGCGACGTGAGCCCTCCTTGCCGCTTCTAGATCCAGCAAAGAGTCGCCCACGTAAAGGGCTTGAGAGGGCGATATCTTCAGGGCTTCCAGGGCGGTCAAGAGGCCTTCTGGGCTAGGCTTAGGGTTTCGGATGTCATCTTCCGTCACGACCACGTCAAAAGAGCCCAGGTCCGATCTGGCAGAGGTGATATGCCAGGCTCCTCGGCTTTTGCCCGTCACAATTCCTAAGAGATAATTCCCTTCACGCAGTCCCTCGAGCATCTCCACGACTCCCGGATATGGACCTTCAAAAAGGGCATCGTGGAGGGATCGATAATGCGCGAGAAACTTCTCCAGATAGGTAGTAAGGTGCACCTCGTCGACCAATCTTTGGAACAGATGGCGTTCGGAGCTAGGCTGTAACGCCACGATATCAGGCTCAGACAACGGGCGTCCCAGGTAAGGCTCCAGGGTACGCCGGTAGGATTCGATATACAGATGCCAGGTATCTATCAAGGTTCCGTCGAGATCAAAAAGAACACAGCAAATCATCCCTTTACGCTTCCCGGGAGGGTACCTACTTTTCAGGAGTATCCCCCCATGATTCAGACAACGGTGATTTCTTTGGCTGCCACGGAGGGCGGTTTTATCATTTTTTGAGACTGGATGCTCAATGGACCTTAAAGAATAGGCGCATTGAATCTGCTTTTGGTCCGCTCGCCTTATCATCTAATTTATAAATGTCTTGACGGAAAAAGCAAGCAGAGGTTACTATGGGGTTACATGCCAGGGACCTCTACGGACCTGGCCCATCTCGTAGATCCGTAAGAGCGCAGGCCTGGCCGCGCGCAGGAATTTTTTGGTCTCTATAAGCCCGTAAGTTCTTTAATCCGTATTCTGGTATTTTATGAGTTGTTTAGGCGTGGACCTGTAAGCTTTACTTAATAATATACCTGAACGGAAGAAAAATTTCCCCCAATCCCATGATATCTTTAGGTACGAACCCTCTTTCCCGGAGGCGGTTCCTCATTAAATTAGGACAAACTCTGGGGGCCATAGCCGTCGGTCCTATTTTCTCCCCGGATTTGCCGGCCCGGGCTCAAGAACAAAGCCGACCCCTATCCCTTAAGAAAACGGCCTTTATCTACACGGACGAATATGTGAGCTACGATTATGGCGGCCATCATCCCTTAAAACCGTTTCGGCTTAAGTTAACTTACGACCTGATCAATACATATGGCCTTCTAGACCTTCCCGGAACCCAGTTGATCAAAACCGAGAAAGTCTCCCGTAAAGAGGTAGAGCGGATCCATACTCCGGACTATCTGGATATCCTGGAAGAAGCGGATTCGGGCGTTGAAAAGAGGGAATACCTCCCGTACGGGTTGGGTACGGGAGATAATCCCATTTTTCCCGGGGTCTACCAATGGTCTTTGCTGGCAACCGGCGGGAGTCTCCAGGCGACCCGACTGGTGGAGCGGGGAAGGGCCGGGGTCGCCTTTAACATCGCCGGAGGGCTGCACCACGCTATGAAAAGCAGGGCCTCCGGATTTTGCTACCTGAACGATCCGGCCATCGCCATCGCCCAGCTCATAGATCAGGGCTACCGGGTCGCCTACGTAGACCTGGATGTCCATCATGGGGATGGGGTCCAGGCCGCTTTCTACGATACCGATCAGGTGCTGACCATCGATCTTCATGAGAGCGGGCTCTTCCGCTTCCCGGGGACCGGATTTGAAACGGAGATCGGAGAGGGAAAAGGCAAAGGCTATTCGGTGAACCTCCCCTTCCTGGCAGGGGCCGATGACGAGATTTTCCTGTACGGTTTTTCCGAAGTGGTTCCTCCCCTGCTCAAAGCCTATAAGCCCGATTTTGTGGTGACGCAGTTAGGGGTGGATAGCTTCCACGACGACCCCCTGGCCACCATGCAATTGACCACCAACGGGTTCTCCAAGGTCGTCAACCGGATTAAAGAGCTGGCTCCCCGATGGATCGCTTTAGGAGGGGGAGGGTACAACTTGAGCAACGTGGCCAGGGCCTGGACGCTGGCCTGGGCAATTATGAACGACGTCCCTCTCCCCCAAGAACTTCCGGCCCCCGCTCTTTCCTTACTTCAGGGGGTCGGGTATAGGGAGAAAACGCTCCAGGACCCGGAGATCCGAACGAAAGCCGAGGACCGGGATAAGATCCTGAAAGCCCTGGATAAATCCCTTAAATATTTGAAGGATACGGTATTTCCCATCGTAGGAGCCTCCTAACTCGGAGCCTTTTGTTCTTGGGAGGGTAAGTTTTCCCTTGACTATTTCTTAAAATTTTTATCCCATCAAAAGAAAGGATCTTAGTATTTTTTATAGGGTTTGTCGAGTGGACCTGTGGACTAACTTTACACAATACCTTTTAACCTGAAGGAGGGATCAAGGAGGAGACTATGTTAAAAGATAAACGAGAACCTGAAGACCTCAATGCAAAAGGACTCACGCGACGGGATTGGTTAAAAACGGCGGGAGGGTTAGGCGCTGCGGCGCTGGTCGGAAGTTTTGGAAAGCCTTTGCTTTCCAGGGTGTTCGCTGCCGAAGAGCCCATCAAAATAGGGCATATTACCCCTCGTACAGGCTTTGTAGGCCAGGTGGGGGCCTATGCCTTCATGGGGGCTCAACTGGCCGTTGAAGAGGCCAACGCCCAGGGAGGGGTTCTAGGAAGGCCCATCGAGGCGATTTACGAAGATTCGGTGAATCCAGGTACAGCGGTGCAAAAGGCCAGGAAGCTCATCGAAAAAGACAAAGTCCAGGTTTTGGTCGGAGAGGTCAGCAGCGCTTCGTGCCTGGCCATCAGCGATGTCGCCCAGGAGGCAGAAATCCTCTTCATCAACACCGGCTCTAACTCGGATGAAATCCGGGGAACGCGCTGCCATCGGTACAACTTCAGCACCGAAGGCAGCAACACCATGTACGTCAATACCATCGGACGCTGGTTGATTAAGAACCAGAAGTTCACCAAATGGTATTTCCTCACGGCGGATTACGCTTTCGGGCACGATCTGTATCGGGTCTCTAAAAACCTCCTTTTGGAGCACGGAGGGACCGAGCTTGGAAACGATATGATTCCCACCAATAGCCCCGATTACAGCTCTTATATCCTCAAGCTCAAATCCATCAATCCAGACCTTGTATTTCTAAACCTGGCCGGGGTCGATCAAACCACTTTTCTCAAGCAATACAAGGAATTTGGGGCCCCCTTCGAGACGGCGGGAGGGGTGATGGATACGGTTCAGTTCTGGGCCGTCGGCCCCGACGCCCTGACCGGGGTCTGGCCCTCCCTCTGGTACCACGGCATCGATGCGCCCGGCGCCAAGGAATTTACAGAACGGTTTACCAAAAAGTTTGAAAAGCCCCCCGATAACCAGGCCTGGTCCGATTACACGGCTATACGCATTGTTCTGGAAGCCATAGCCAAAACAGGAAGCACCAAGAGCAAAGACCTGGTGAAGTTCCTGGAGGGCGGTGCGGAATTTGATATTTATAAAGGAAGGCCGGGTAAGTTCCGGGAGTGGGACCACCAATTGATGCAGCCCATGTATATCGTAAGGCCGAAGAAAAAAGAACAAATGAAAGACCCCTGGGATATCTTCGAAGTGATCGAAGAGGTCCCTGGAAAGGAGGAATCCCTGGAAGTGATCATGGTCAAAAAAGAGGAAAGCGGCTGTAAATTAGAACCCATTTAAAAGACTGAGCGGGAGGATGAAGCAAGGGGGGATGGGCCGTTCCCACGCCCCGCGCCTCCATGCTCCTGCTCCCCTATGCTCCTTCATGTTGTGGGAATACATTGCAAATGGGCTTGTGGTCGGAACCCTGTACGTCATCGTAGCGCTGGGGTTGTCCATTATTTTCGGGATGATCGGGGTTATCAACTTTGCCCATGGGGCCTTTTATGCTTTAGGAGCTTACTTTGCGATCCTGGTAAAGAATACCCTGGGACTCGGGTTCACCGGGGCCCTGGTGATCTCTCCCATCCTCGTAGCTATCCTTGGGATGACGATCGAAGCGCTGTTTTTGAGGCGCCTTTACAGCGGAGATCCCCTGCTGGGCCTTTTGTTTACCTTCGGCCTGGCCATGGTCATCGAGCAGTTGATCCGGATCGTATGGGGGCCCAGCGGGTATCCCTTCGATATCCCCAAAGCGCTCTTCGGAGCGGTTCCCATCGGTCCCTTTATCTACTCCAAATACCGCCTGTTTACCCTGGTCTGCACGGCCATCCTTATCTTAGGGCTCTGGGGGTTCCTGGAGAAAACCATTTACGGAACCATCATTCGAGCGGGAACCCGGGACCCCGAAATGGTTCGCATGTTGGGGATCCATCTTAAACCGATTTTCACCGCGGTCTTTGGCCTTGGCATCGCTCTGGCGGCGTTGGCCGGGGTCCTTTCGGCCCCTTTGGCCGGGGTTCAACCCGCCATGGGGAGCGAAGTAGGCACCGCAGCGTTTGTCGTCGTGACCATCGGAGGTCTGGGAAGTTTCTGGGGAGCTATCCTGGCGGGACTCCTGGTCGGAGAGATTGTCACGCTGAGCATCCGCTTCTGGCCCCAGGGCGCCCAGGCCTCCATGTATATCCTGATGGCCTTTATCCTGCTGATCCGGCCCCACGGGCTCCTCGGTGAACGGTGGGAAAAGTTTGAATAAAGCAAGAACACAAGGTCACCTGACCCCCGGCCCTCCCCCGACGCGAGGAGGGGCCGGGGGAGAGGGTTTGCTATTTTGGTAAAACATCCTCTCATACCCCTATTTATCTTTTTACTGATACTACCTTTTCTCATCGAGCAGCTCGGGTCGACGGTTTCCCTGGCCACCGAGATCGCCATCTTTACCCTGTTAGGTTTCGGGTACAACCTGCTCCTGGGATACACCGGGCTCGTCTCCTTCGGACACAGCGCCTTCTTTGGCCTGGCTGCCTATGCGGGCGCCCTGACTCAAATCCACCTCTTTAAAGGGATGATCCTGCCGCTCCTTGCCGGCACCCTGACCGCGACCCTGCTGGGAGTTATCGTTGGATTTCTCGTCATGCGACGGCGCGGCGTTTATTTCTCCCTCCTGACCCTCGCCTTCACCCAGATGTTTTTTTACATCGTCTACCGGGCCACATCGGTCACCGGGGGAGAAAACGGATTGGGAGGGATCGTTCGCTCCCCGATAGGCCCCTCCCCTGCCCTTTCCCTCTCCCTTTCAAAACCCTTGGTTTACTATTACTTTGTGGCCGCTATCGTGATGGGGTCGACCTTCCTTATCTGGCGCACGGTGCACTCTCCCTTTGGGAAAGTCCTTCAGGCCATCCGGGAGAACGAACAGAGGGCCAGTTGCGTGGGATATAACACCAAACGGTACAAGCTGGTCGCTTTTATTATTTCTTGTACCTTTACAGGGTTGGCCGGGGTGCTCTATGCGTTCCTTTTAAAATTTGTCTACCCGGAAACTGTGCATGTCACCATGTCGGGCGAGATCGTAGCCATGACCCTGGTGGGGGGGATGCATAGTTTCTTTGGCCCTGCGGTGGGAGCTGTATTTTTCATCTTTTTAAGGGATTTCCTGACGACCTACACGGAAAACTGGATGGTCTTCTTCGGAACTCTTTTCATGATCTTTATTTTATTCTCCCCCGAAGGGCTGGTGGGCATCGCTAAGAAGCTATTTTCCTTCCTGCCGGTGAAAAGACCGGAAGAAAGGAAGAAAGGGAGGATGGAGAAACGAGAGAAAGTGGAGGGATGGAGAAGCGGGAGGATCGAAGAACCGGCTCCAGACCCCCTGCTCTCTCACTCCCTCACTCCCCCACTTTCCCATTCGGACGCGGAGATCCTGGTGGTCAAAAACCTTGAAAAGCACTTCGGGGCGCTGGCTGCCGTAAATAACGTAAGCCTGTCCGTTCGGAAGGGGGAGCTCCATTCCATCATCGGACCCAATGGGGCAGGCAAAA
>Ga0073934_10008634_pt1 | contig 13516 bp, 14 predicted proteins | sample LarsenN4metaG_FD_76834 | JGI IMG/M metagenome (GOLD analysis project Ga0073934, IMG submission 76834) | Hot spring sediment bacterial and archeal communities from British Columbia, Canada, to study Microbial Dark Matter (Phase II) - Larsen... ...
CAGGGCTGGTCAGTATAACCGAACGATACAACCAACTACGTTATTCTCATTGAACCGCCGGATGCGGACCCGCATGTCCGGTGGTGTGAGAGGAGGCGGTTAGCCCCCGCCTCCTACTCGATTTATTCTCCGAGATAGTCGCGCAGCTTGCGCCGAATGGTGGGGTGCCGCAAACGGCTCAATGCCTGCGCTTCGATCTGGCGCACACGTTCGCGCGTCACACCCATTTTGCGGCCGACTTCTTCGAGCGTGTATGCTTGTCCATCAAGCAAACCGTAGCGTAATTGCAAAATGCGAACTTCGCGCGGCGGTAAACCGTTCAGCACTTCGCCAAGATGCTCTTTCAGCAGATTGTACGTGGCGGTATCGTCTGGCGGAGGCGCTTCATCATCTTCGATGAAATCGCCAAGCACCGAATCTTCCTCATCGTCGGTCGGGGTCTCGAGTGAAAGCGGTCGTCTCGCCACCTGAATCATATTCTCCACTTTTTTCGGCGGGACATCGAGCGCTTCAGCAAGTTCCTCCACGCTGGGTTCGCGTCCGAGGCGTTGAGTCAATTGGTGTTGCACGCGCAGGAGCTTGTTGATCTGGTCTCCCATGTGGACGGGGACTCGAATCGTGCGTCCCTGGTCCGCAATGGCGCGCGTGACCGCCTGTCGGATCCACCAAGTGGCGTATGTGGAAAATTTGTGACCGCGGCGGTAGTCGAATTTCTTGGTCGCGCGGATAAGACCGATGTTGCCTTCCTGGATCAGATCAAGGAAGGGGACGCCGCGCCCCATGTATTTCTTGGCAACGGAAATCACCAACCGTGAGTTTGCCGTGATCAGGTGCTCGCGAGCCGCCCAGCCGTCTTCGATAAGTTTCCGCAAGTCGGCGCGGCGGCGGGGGGTGGCGTTGCCTTTCGCGAGTTCTTCGCGCGACATACGCCCTCGTTCGATCCGTTGCGCAAGTTTTACCTCTTCTTCAGCGGTGAGCAGCGGAACGCGGCTGACCTCCTTGAGGTATAAGCCGATCGTGTCGTCGGTGTCGATGTTGGCAAGGTAATCGTCGAGGGCGAGGTCGATCTCGGGTTCCGTCTCTGCGGCTTCCACGGCAACGAGTTCATCCTCGGTGGGTTCTGCCGTAGTAGCATCCTCCACAAAGGGGATGCCTGCGCTCAATAAAGCCGAAAACGCCTCCTCGAGTTGCTCCACATCCTGTTCAGCCTCGGGAAAGAAGTGGAGGATATCGTCGAGGGTCACATATGATTTCTGACGCCCCAACTCGAGCAACCGCGCGATTGCTGGAAATTCTTCCTCTTCATCTACCATCAAAATCTTGTCTACATCCATTCAGTTCTTGTCCATTCTCTCTTTTTATTTATCAGAATACACACTTTTCAAGTGAAATTCAAGCCCCTACCATTGCTCTTTCATAGACGCTTCAGCAAGCAAAATGTTACGACGAAGGGGTCGCGGTGGCCGGGGTTGGCGTGGCAGGCTCGGGCGTCGATGTGGGAAGCGAGGTTTCTGTCGGAGTGGGGCTGGGTGTGGGTGTCTCCAAATATGGCGGGGTGCGCAACAAGCCGAGCAATGAGTCGATGGAGGATTTGTTGACCACAACCACTGCACCGCTCGGGCTGAGCGCGTAATATCCATCTTCTGTTGGGGTGATAACACCGATTTCTACTTTTCGTTCCACATCAGCGTTATATTCAACGACGATCGTATATTCAGGGTCGTTCAGACCGACGATTTCGAGGTCGAGATCAGGGATGGTGTCTTCGATCTGCAGCGTGGTAATCTGACTCGCTGCCGCTTCCGGCGCGCTTTGAACTGCAGAGGCTTCGAGCGGCTGGATCAACTCCCATTGACCTTCAGCGTTTTTCGAAACCTCAACAACTTCGCCAGTCTTCGCTTCGATGCGAATCCCGGATGGAACCCCATCCTCTGCGTTGAAGAGATAGGTGACAATATCTTCCGGCTCGATCGTAATGGTAATATCTGCCGGTTCCTCGCGGTTATTGATGACATAGTAAGCGCCTAGCGCGATCAGCAGCACTAGGAGATAAACGACAGTCGAACGGCGCATGTTTGCTTATCCTTGCCGTCGGCGTTGCAGCCAGGTGACCACGCCCAGCGCTACGAAGATTCCAGGGATGACCAGCCCTACGATGAGCATTAACATCAAAATCCTCAGTTGCGACGCCGGTTGGAAGGCGCGCGTGACGGGTTGTTTCGGAGTGATGTTGGCGATATCTTCCTGTTCCGCCGCCCAATCCACCGAGTTAATGAACAGGTCGCTGTTGCCGTAACCCGAATCGAAAACCTGGTCGCTCGCAAATTGTGACGTGCCGAAAACCACCACACGTCCGCCGGTGGCTAGGTTCTCAGACGCGGCGGCGAGCGCTAACGGTCCGAGAATCTCCGTCGTCTCATCGTAACTGGGGGGCCACCCCGCTTCGCTGAGGCTGTCAAAATCTTTTTCACCCCACGAACGGTCTGTGGTTGAGACAAGTTGATTGAGTTGTAGCCCCTGATTGCTGAAGTCGAGTGTGAGGCTGCGCGTCAGTGGGAAGAACGAATCGAGGTTGAATATCTGACTGGTGATCGGATGTCCTGTATCGTACGACTCGGAGAATCCAATGCCAAGGCGCGGGTCTGAACTTTCTAGGTCGATCACGAAGTCGTTATTAAGTGTGATGCCCCAATCTTCTGCCAGCATTGCATTCAGCGGGTCAGATGCCTCGCCGAAATCTGTCAGGATTATCGGGTCTTCCATGACCAGCAAAGATCCGCCGCCATTGAGGAATTCGCGCAATAACTCGACTTCTTTTTGTGAGACGGGTCGTTGAGGTCCGGCGATAATGATCACGTCCGCATCTTCCGGAACCTTATTCTCAGCGAGTAGGCTCAAGCTTTTCACGCCGTAATTTTTGCTTTTCAGTGTGGTGCCCGCGCGAGTCAAGGAGGTATTATCTTCGTTGATCCGTTCGGGGTCGCGTTCGCCGTGGCCGGTGAGGAAATACACAACACGTTCGTCCGGGTTGATAAGGCGAATCATCCCTTTCAGAATCTCGGATTCGGTTGCCGATGCTGCGATCTCAGAACGGTCGCCCATCTGTAAGAGGACTTTTCCGTCGCCGGTTATCCCCGCCTCGCGCGCGCGCTGAGGGTCGCGGTTCGGGTCGACAAATTGATAATCGAATTTGTTGTTGCTGTTCGCTTTGAGGTTCCCAAACAACTGCTCCGCCGACTCGGTGCTTCGATTCTGTGAAAAGAATGCCGTAGCAGTGACTTTATCCGGTAACGCCTCCAGTGCCGCAACCATCTCCGGGGCTAGTGTGTTTGCCTGATCTTCGGTCAGGTCTGCAACCTGGGTTGGGTTGTCGTAGGCAAGAAAATTGACGATGATCAATGTGAGCGTGAACGCGATCACCGCAATGAATGTGTTGCCACCGTACTTTGCCTGCCTGCCTGTAAGAGACCGCTGGACTTTTGCCGGTTCGAGGAACGCATACACCGCAAGCCCGATGATCAAGAACCCAATGCTGGCAAAGAGCGCGTTGGTGAGTCGTTCCGGGGATTCGATGGTATACAAGCCGAGCGCAATCACGCCTTTCGTAGCTCCAAGCAGGGCGGTGGAGATACAAGCCAGCAACGCGATGATGAGCGCGACGAATGTATATTTTCGCCACGCGGGTTGTGAGTTCTTCTTTTTCATTATCTCCATCTCCGAATTTCGATTGCCACCGTTCCAGTGAACAGCCCGATCGCGATGAGGCTGAGGAAGTAGACAAGGTCAGACAGGTAAATGCTCCCTTGATTGAGAGCCCCTCCGAAGTGAGAGTTAAGCACCATGTAATTGAAAAACTCTCCTCCCACTGGGAACAGGCTCGAGGGAATTCCAACCAGCCACCACAGGAAAATGAATAAGCCAAGCGTGGTGATGAATGCCGTTACCTGGTTGCTGAAAATGGCGGAAATCCCAACACCCAACGCGATCAACGCGCCGGTGAGAAGGACCAGTGCCAGATAGGATGAAATGAGTAATTTCCAATCCAAGCCTGGCGAAACCTGTGCGTTCAAAACGATGGGATAAAGTACCGTTACCAGGATCAGCGTAAGCACAAACATGAAACTCCCCAGCCATTTGCCGGCGACCAGCTCAAAGTCGCGGACCGGAGCCGTGAGGAGGAGTTCGATGGTCCCTGTGCGCGTCTCGTCTGCGAGCACACGCATGGTCAATGCAGGGATCGAGAGTAAAAGAAGAAAACCGAACAGATTGTTGACTTCCGGGATTTCGGGTACGAATCCGCCGCCAAACCCTCCACCCTGATTTGCCGCCAACAACATCAGCGCGAAATACCCGCCGACGAGGAACAATAAAGCGACGGCCACCACGTAGGCAATCGGGCTGATAAAGTAATGGTCGTATTCTCGTTTTGCGATGGTCCAAATGTTACGCATGTATCTGCCTCACGATGATTTTTTACCGGACGAAGTATCGCGGGTAAGTTCGAGGAAGATCTCTTCAAGACTCATACCTACCGAGCGCATTTCCAAAAGATCATAGCCGCCCTGCACAACTGTCTTTGCCACCTGAGGGCGCGCATCCTGCCCGGCAGAGAACTCAAATTCAATGGAACCGTCTGCCTTGGTCTCGACATCCTTTACACCTTTGATCTTCTTGACCTTTGCCGCGAGATCATCCGATTCGCCGCGTACGCGCAGGATGACACGCTGTGCGCCGACGAGTCTGGATTGCAGGTTTTCAGGGGTGTCTTCCGCGACGATCTTTCCTTTATTGATGATGAGTACCCGGTCGCAGATTTGTTGCGCCTCAGAAAGGATGTGTGTCGAGAACAGTACTGTGCGGTCCTTGCCAATTTCGCGAATCACTTCACGGATCTCCACCACCTGGCTCGGGTCAAGACCGATGGTCGGCTCATCGAGGATCAGCACTTCGGGGCGGTGGAGCAATGCCTGAGCCAAACCCACACGCTGGCGCATACCTTTTGAAAATGTACCGATGTAACTATTGGCGCGTGCGTCGAGGTTGACCGAATCGAGGGTTTCGAGCGCGCGTGCCTCCGAGTCCGGGATGTGGCGCAACTCACCCATGAATTTCAAGTATTCGAACGCTGTCATTTCATTGTACAGAGGAACCGTTTCAGGGAGGTATCCAACACGCCTTCGTACTTCAAGGGATTCCTCCACCACGTCATATCCCGCCACAGTGATCGTACCTTCCGTGGGTGGCATATACCCGGTTAAAATGCGCATGGTCGTAGTTTTGCCTGCGCCGTTGGGACCAAGAAAACCAACGATCTCGCCCTGCTTTGCGTCGAAACTGATGTTGTTGAGCGCGCGCCGCGCGCCGTAGTCCTTTATGAGACCGCTGACTTGAATCATTGGCTCTCCTTCAAAATTGGAATGATGTTCAAACAAACAAAAGGCACGCCGAGCCGGTGGGCTGCCGTGCCAATCTTTGCATCGTGAATTACTATACAAAAATACAAAATCGATGTCAAGCGGGTGGTGAAGTTCTAATCAAACGCTAATTTTCAACGGATAAAGAAATACCAAACACCGATCGCGCCAAGCGCGCAAACCATCAACGCGAAAAGCCCGCCTAGTGCGAGCATCCAGCCGTTCGATGTGTCCGGCGTAATTGCGGATTCGTTTGTCGAAGGTATGCGCGAGGAACGCTTCACATCTGCTGGGAAAGTTGTTGTTGTGATCGCGGGTTGAACGGACTGTCCCGACAGATTCATGATGCTTTCCATAAAGTCAGGCATACCGTTTTGGTTCCTGTCCATGGAGGACATGGCTTGTTCATATTTTGCTCGGGCTTCCACAGGGAGCTCGTCGAGACTATCATACGTTCTACCATCCACGATGAATTTCGTCTGACCGGCTACGCTGATGGTTTGGTTTCCCTCGAAAATATCGGGCATGCCATTATTGTTTTTGTCTGCAAAGATGTTCCTGATATCGCTGATCGCGCCGCCGAAATTTTCAACATTATTTTCTTTGAAGCCGCGCATTGCCTCCTCGTAGTTTCTGCGCACGTCGGGCGGCATCTCGTCCACGCTGTTGTAGCTCACACCGTCGATCACGATTTTTCTCGTACTCATCACAGCCTCCAAATCATTGGCTGATTTTATCATTTGCTGTACACTTCATGGAATGGAGTTGCCATGACCGAACTGTTATATCAAACCGATAGCTATCTTCAGGAATTCGATGCCAGCCTGGTCAACGTGCTGGTAGAAGAACGGGCGGTGATTCTTGACTGTACTGCGTTCTATCCCGGCGGGGGTGGGCAACCCTGCGACTTTGGCTCACTGATGATTGCCGGTGTGTTGTACCCGGTGGAAAGAGCGAAGAAGCAGGGGGATGACGTTTTACACTTTCTTGGCGGGAACGCGCCGATGCCAGTCTCCGGTTCCGCCGCGCGCGGGACGTTGGACTGGGAGCGGCGACATAAACTGATGCGCACTCACACCGCGCTCCACGTATTGTGCGGGACGGTCTTTCGCGATTATGGCGCGCTCGTCACGGGCGGGGATATGGAACCGTTGAAAGGGCGGATGGATTTCGAATTTGAAACGATGCGAGGCGACCTTGTCCGTGAGATCGAGGCGGCAGTCAACAAGGAGGTGAAAGAGGCGCGGGAGATCCGGGTCAAAATCCTGCCGCGAGAAGAAGCGTTCCAGATCCCTGACTTGATTCGCACCAAGATCAATTTGTTGCCCGAGGGAATCACCCAAGTACGGACGGTGGAGATTGTGGGGTTGGACTTGCAGGCGGACGGCGGCACCCACGTCCGCAACACGAATGAGATCGGGACGATTCGTGTGACAGATTACAAGAGCAAGGGCGCCATCAACAAACGAATTTACATTGAAATTGAATGACCAGGCAGTATCGTTATTCCTCGGAATGGTATACTCGATACAACAATTCAAAAGGAGAATGCTATGAGAAATAAACTACCTATTTTGCTCGCTGTGCTGGCGTTGGTTGTCTCCACGCTTGCTTGCTCTCTCGGTGGCGGTGAGCCGGCGCTGAGCAATGTACGAACGGCGTATGACTCGGACGGAGTTAATACGAGCACTACGTTCGGCTTGTTCGATACGGTCTATGTAGTGACCGACCTGGATAACGGTGTGGCAGGAAACCTAGTTTCCTCCGTCTGGTATGCCGAAAGCGTGGAAGGTGTCGATCCGGACTTCCTGATTGACACGGTCGAATATACCGTCGTAGACGAAACGTTCGATGGGACCGTTCACTTCTTTTTCGAAGCGCCGGACGGTGGCTGGCCAACAGGCACGTATCGTGTGGAGGTTTTCTTCAACGGCGCGCCTGTGAGTACAGTTCGCTTCACCATACAATAACCAGCTTCAAATCTGATCGAAAAAACGCGCTTCAACTTGGAGCGCGTTTTTTTGTTTCGTATTGGTACGGGGCATGGTTCTATTTACGACAATAATACCTGACCGCAGTACTCGCATTTATCCATGCCGAGCTCGAGCGTGCCGCCGCAGTTCGGGCATTGGATCGTTTCCACTTTGATGGGGAAGCCCGCGGCTTTGAACGCGGTTTCATTTTCTGCGAGATCGCCGCGCAATCGTTTGAGCCGTGCGAGGTAGGCATCGCCCGTGACTTCGCCTGATTTACGGAGCCGTTCCACATCCGCAATGGATTCTTTCAACATGCGTCGTTCGGCTTCAAGCGATTCTTTGCTCTTGTCCTGGAACGAAACTTTCAACGCGGGCTTTTGAGGAATGGATGCCAGTATGCCCGCGATGATCAGAATGACAGCCGAAACGATCACACCGACGATCAGGGGCATGTATTGGAAGCCCGGAATTGAATTGAAAATAACCTTGTTCACTTGCACATCATTGTAATCTGCAATAACCACGTAGCGTTCGCCGTTCAACCGACCCACATCTATACGAGTGATGCCTGTGCTGTGGTTGGCTAGATTATTTCGCGTCCCATCGCCGGTGAAGACCGCTACAACACCACTGTCATCGCCGAGCACGGCTTCCTCCGCGCCGTCGCCATCAACGTCAATGCCTGAAATTTCGTTGACCTTGTCCGAGAGCGAACCCGTCCACATCTGATCCACGACACCGTTCTGGAACGAATACGCCCACACACCGCCATCCTTGCCCCCAACTACAAACTCGCGCGAGGATGGCTCGCCGTTCAATTCCACTTCGCGGATCTCGGAGACAGCCTGACCCATGCCTTGCGTGTACAGTTGCGTTCCGTCCGTTGCAGAATAGGCGACGAACGCGCCGAATTCACCACCCGTGAGGATTTCGCTGTTTCCATCGCTGTTGAAATCAAACGCACGCATCCTTCGCAGGGACTCTTGATCCGTCTCCCAGACCGCCTGCCCATCTTCATCTAAAACCACGACCGAGCCGTCATGTGATGCCGCGGCAAGATGAACCTCACCGTTGATGCGTGCATCGTCGAGTCCGCGAATTTCCTCGCCGCCAACGGAATAACTCCACAAGGGTTGACCGCTCAAACTCAGCGATTGGAGTCCGCCGCCGGTGTCGCCCAGTACAATTTGAGGTCCCGACGTGAAGCGGAGAACAGCAACGCGCGCGGGGAGTCCGACCGATAAACTCTCTGCAATCGTCGTGACTTGCCCATTATCGATCACATCCACCGAGTAGCCCAGGTCTCCAAGATAAAAGACAACGATATCTTCACGGCTGTCGTTGTTGATATCGCCAAGCGTGGTCTTCGGGTATTGATACTCCTTGCTGAATAATGTGTTTCCGCTACCGTCGAAGATGGTCACATTTTGGGTGTTTTGGATGAACAGTTCATCCTGATCGTCACCCATGAGATTGATGACCTTCATGCTTTCGGCGGTATCGTAGCGCTGTGACCATGCCACGTCACTTCCGAATTTTTCCGCTTTTGCCAACCCGCTGAATGCGAACAGTGCGGAAACCGCCATCACCAGGCAGATCAAAACAAATGCGACCACGAACGGTATGACTTTGCGACTCATCTATGCCGCCTTTCTTTGCAGGAGAGTGTATGCGGATTTGAGCACTTGCAGGATGTTTTCATATTCCACCTCTTCGAACGGTGAATTGGCGACGAACGAGATCATGCCGCCTTCCGTGTTCAACTGGCTGATGGTGAATTTGCCGATGTTCAACCCCTGTTTGAATTCCGGGCTGGTTTTGGCTACTTTGTAGACCTCGGGGTTCGCCACGATTCTCACTTTCAGGTCGTGTGCGGTGCCTTTGAATTTTTCAGGCTTCGATTTCATCTTGCCGCTGATGCGGCTGCGCTTCCAGTAGGATTTACGCTTCTTCGATTTTTGTATGCCTGAAACGCGGAGGATGTTGCCGTCGTAGAGTTTGGCTTTCAGCGCGAGCCACTCGTCGCGGAAATATTCGGTGGTGCGGCCCTGCGCGTCGTTGGCAGAACGCGCCACTTTGGTGGGGAGGAGGGAGCCGGTCAGGTCGAGGTGACCCAGATAGGTGGTGCCAGGCCGGAGGTCGTCGCGAAGCGTGTACAGAATATCGCGCGTCCCGTTGTAGCGGGCTGAAAAGTCGTACGAATCGCTTTTCCGCAAGCCGCGCGCCATCACGATCGCGGCGATCCATAACGCAACGCCGCCGATGGAAAAGATGTACGAGAGATAGCCGAGCAGGAGGAGAATACCGTCGATGAGCATCAAGGCGATACCTGCGAAGAAGATGAGCATGGGGACCCAACGCCATTTGTCGCCCGCCTTTTCGGTTTTCTGCACATCGTATCGAAGTTTGTTGAATCCCTGAATAATGGATGTGGGTTTATCGGCGAGCGAAATATACACGGGCAGGAGTTGTTTTTTACCGAACGAGGTGGTTTCGGTGACGCGCTTGCGCGCGGTGTTCAGCAAGTAGAAGAAGATGATGAGCACGACGACGAGCAGGATACCGCCGCCGCAAAGAATGGCTTCCATGCAGGCTCCTTAGTTGACTTTGATTTTACCGCTTTCAACGAGTTCTTGAATGGCGACGGGCAGCCTTTCGTATCCCTGCCGCGCCGCTGACTCAAGGAATTCGCGAAAGCCTTCGGGTGTTTGCTGTACTGGTTTGCTGACGAGCATCACGAACTTCGTTATGGCGCCGTCGGGTTCCAGCCGAATCGTACGGAAGTATTCCAAGCCTGATGCGAATTGCTGTATCGTGGTGTAATACTCAAAGGGTTTCCAATCCACGATCTTGTTGAAAAAGTCGCCGCTCGAATGTGCACAATGAAAATTTGAATCGGGACGTGTACGCCCGCCCAGTTCGTCTATCCGTTTGACGTATTCCAAACCCAACAGCGGACCTTCCAGCGCAGGCGTGGTGATCACATCCCAGATCACAGATGGCGGAAAGGGAGTGTTAACTTCGATCTTTATCCATGCGTTTCCCGGTTCCACGATAATTTTCCTGCGCGCTTGTTCCCTCTCCCATGCGGACTTTAAGTCATGGACGAGCATATTCACCTCGCCGATGTGTTCGTAGGTTTCCTTGTATGCGGCGAGCGGGTGGCAAAGGTGTTGCAATCCGAGCGCGCTTGCGGCGGCTTCGGAAAACAATGCGTAGGCTTTGATGCCCGTCTTTTCGATGACCTCATTCTTCAACATGCGGTGCGGCACGATCACGTCAGCGCCGAGCAATTCCTCGCGATCACCGAGTTTTTGCACAATATATTCACCGTAGTGAATGACCATTTTCAGATCGAGGTTTTTGATGTTCCTGCAGGCGCGGCACTCGCAGGTGGTATTGAATTGCATCTGGTGCAGGGTGTTGGAGAAAACGATGTACAGGTTCTCGAGCGTTTCAAGAAAACTCTGCGGGTTGACGAAGCACGCCTCGGGTGTGTAGATGAAGATCGCGTCGCCGCGAAAGCCCGAGATTTTCAATGGGAACTGGATATGCTTCACCTGCACGTCGAACAATCCTTGCAAAGCCTGCTGCGCGTGCTCGAGTTCGGAGGCGGTCAGAAATTCGGTATACCCCGAAATGTCAGTGATGATGAAGTAGCCTTTGTTTGCCATTGGCGTATAATCTCGACATGCCTCGCGTACTTTACACCGCCTTCGACATCGTGCCAAGCCCGAAGGGCGCGTCCACACATATTTTGCATAATATTCGCGGGTTGGTCAATGGGCAATTTGATGTCAATCTGCTTACCCCCAATGACGGCATCCTTCCCTCTGAAGATACTATCGAAGGCGCCCGTGTCACCCGCATCACACAGGACTTGACACAAAGTTTTCTGCAACGGGCAGTGCATTTTGGGAGCGCGGTCTCCCAGCATCTTGCACTTCATCACGACTATGAAATTGTTCATTACCGAAACATTTGGGATGGGCTTGGCATTGCACAGAATAAAAAACAATACGGATATAAGACCCTGTTTGAAGTCAACGGACTTCCTTCGATTGAGCTAAAGTATCACTACCCCGGCTTGGATTCAGAACTGCTGTCGAAGATCAAAGAGCAGGAGATTGCGACTCTCCATTTTTCGGACGCGATCGTCTGCCCTTCGAATGTCACGCGAGACTACATCGCCTCGCTCGGGCTTCCGGTGAAGTTGATTCATGTTATCCCGAACGGAGTCAGCCCTTCAGATTTTTCCCCGTCGCCTTTGCCGAATCGCGAGGGGCGTGTTCCCGTTTTGTTATACATCGGTACGCTCGCCGATTGGCAGGGACTCGAGGTCATCATCAAAGCTTTGCCTACGATTCTCGAGAAGAAGCAGGTGCAGCTGAAGATCGTTGGGCGTGGACGTTCGCGGCAGAGAAAATTTTTAGCGAAGCAGGTTCGCAAACTGGGGGTCGAAGGAAGCGTGATTCTACAGTCTGCGGTGCCGCATCACGAGATCCCCGCGTTGATCGCCGAATCCGATATTTGTGTTGCGCCGCTGGGCTTCAATGATCGTAACGTGACGCAAGGCGCATGTCCGATCAAGGTTTTGGAGTATATGGCGGGTGGGCGTCCATTGCTTGCATCGAATCTGCCCATCGTGCGTGAACTGGCGCGCGAGGATGTTGACGCATTGTTATTCTCGCCGAATGATCCCGAAGATTTCGCCAGGCAGGCGTTGATTTTGCTCGACGACTTTGAGTTATCGAAAAGGCTGGCAGACTCTGCCTCTTCGCGCGCGTTGACCAGATTCACCTGGCATGAATCGCAGAAGAAATTGTTGAAGGTGTATCAGAAATTATTGGCTTAAACCTGTCAGGTTTCTTTGAACACGTTGATAACTTTATCCGGTATTCCCATCGGCTTGCCGTTTTTTGCATCCACGAAAACCCAATCCGTTTCACCTTTCACCAAGACTTTCCCGTCTGATTTTCTAACAAACTCGTATTTCCTCAACGACCGCACGCGGCGGATATTCTCCACCCAGGTTCTGATTTCTATCTCTTCACCTGCAAATGCGGGGAGCAGATATTCCACCTTATGCTCACGTACCACCCACGTCGCGCCTGCGAGTTGCATTGGGTTCGTCCCGCCGATGGATTCGTAATGCTCGACCGCGATCTCCTGCATCCATTGAACGTATGCCACATTGTTGACATGGCGGTTCTCGTCAATCGCGGTGTTAGGGATGGTGATGGTCTTAATGTATGTGGAAGAAATCGGCATGCCCCAAGTGTAATCGAAAAGACCAAGCAGGATTTCGCCAGGCGTCCTGTGAAGTCTCGAAATTTAACTCGTCAATTCTTTGATCTTGCCGATGAACTCGTCGACACCGAATGGTTTGGTGATGTAACCTGCCGCGCCGAACTGTTTCGCTTTTTCCTTGCTTTCGGCGTCATCTTTTGCGCTGATTACAATGATCGGAATACCTGCAAGTTTCGGGTCTTTCTTTAGCAGTTCGCACACTTCGATTCCCGTTAACCCCGGCATCATCAAGTCCAGCGTAATCAAGTCGGGTTCCACTGCGTGCGCCGTCTGAATGGATTTCAGGCTGTCGTTGACCGTCGTGGGCTGGTGTCCATCCATGCTGACCAGCATGTGCATCAGTTTGGTGATGGTGATATCGTCGTCCACGATCAAGATCTTGGGCATGGAGGTATCTTACAAGTAGCCGATGAATGTGGCAAGTTAAAAATTACATCCATCCCTTTACAATTTCGCTATGTCGCTTATCGTAGTTCAACCCGCCAACAACGAATCCACTGCCTCTGCCAACTCCCTCAAATTGCTGACCTTCAACACGTTGTTGCAAAGCGGCGCGTATTTGGGCATATCGCTGTCACCGTGCCAGAGATACGGAGGTTCGGGATTCAGCCAGATCGTCCGTGCGGCGCGGCGCGTCATCGTGGAGAAAATATCGAGGCGCGGGTCGTAATAATTATTGCGCCCATCACCGACGATGATGAGAGTTGTTCCACTGTTCAGCGTATCCATATATTCGTTTTGAAAATCGTTCAGCGAATAGCCGAGATCGGTGTTGTACGATCCGCTGGGCATGCGCCACAAAACAGAAGCAATCGC
>Ga0073934_10008635_pt1 | contig 13515 bp, 6 predicted proteins | sample LarsenN4metaG_FD_76834 | JGI IMG/M metagenome (GOLD analysis project Ga0073934, IMG submission 76834) | Hot spring sediment bacterial and archeal communities from British Columbia, Canada, to study Microbial Dark Matter (Phase II) - Larsen... ...
TCCATGCGGTCAGCTCCCCGCGGAGTGCCGCGTGAACCGCGGAGCCTGTCCAGGTCCAGCACCGAAAGCACATCCAGGGCAACGGGATCCCGGCTGAAGCGGAGTTCGTTCAGAGCACTGGAATAGTGCAGGCGCCCCTTTTCACCCCCTTCATACTGACAGATCAAGGCGTCCACAATATTGACCACGACCTTGTCGCCGACCGCCGGAAGCGCGTAAATCTCGGGCAAGGCAGTGGCCAGCCGTTCCGTGCTCGTCTCGAACCGGTGCGTGTTGTCGACGCTGCCGATTGCCAGGCTATACAGGTTCCCCGAAACACCGGTCAGGTTATGATTCAGCATCGGGGGAACGTTGATGATTTTCGTGAGCGATTTGCTCACCAGGCGGGAGACGAAGGACTTCCGCCCCACACCTTCCCCAGTTTTGCTGAATTCGGAATCACCCCACACCAGGTTTCCAATGAGGGGGTTGTCATAGAACGTTGCCTCATCATAGCCGGCTTGGCTGGCTCCCATCACCCTGATGCCGTATCGCTCCTCGAGGGCATAGAAGCGGGCCAGGCGCAAATCCACGGCATGCTTGTCCCAGACCACGATGTTGGTCGCGGACAACCCTGCCTCGAGCAACCCTTCGACGATTGCCGCCACGACGTCGGGACGCGTGCCGCTGTCCGGTCCTGGAAGCGAGTATACTTTTATGCCAACGACGTCCTGTGTGGAAACCAGGCTGCGCCAGGCCTTGCCCGGATCAGAACGCCCCGTCAGTGCGGTAATCCCCCGATTCACCATCAGCTTGATCCTCCCCAGGTCGGTCCGGAAAGTCTCGGTTGCGAGCGGATCCTGGATGATCACAACCTGCGCGGATGGGCCGGACGCCGCGAACGACAGCGCCTTGGAAGCGAAAAGCGCCACCGCACAGAGCAAAAGGAGATGACAGGCTCGGCACGTTCGCCCTGCCGAGGATCGCGGGATGAGAATCCGGACCGTTTTCTGTGCGTTTCTTGACACTTTCGGACGGGAATGTTAACACCATCGCCGATGCTGACCACAAAAAATCAGGTCAGAGATCGCGCTCTTGCAGGCCTGATTTTTCTGATCGTTTCCGTGCTCCTTGCCGGCTGCTCCCCCCGCGGACCACGTTCCTTCACGAGAGGCCTTGAGCTTTACGAAAAAGGCCAGTATGCCGAGGCATTGGAGCAGTTCCGCGCGGCCACGACCGAGTTGTCCACGAATGCCGTGGCCTGGCATTATCTCGGATTGGCGGCCCAGAACAGCGGCCAGGCCGCCGAGGCCGAGCGCGCCTATGCGCGTGCGCTGACCCTTGACCGCGACCTTGTCGAGGCGCGCTACAACCTGGGGTGTCTCCTGCTGGATCAAAACCGCACCGAGGAAGCCAAAGCACACTTCACCACCTATCACCTCCGCCGTCCCAACGACCTGGCAGGCTGCCTCAAACTCGGCTCCGCCCATTTGCGTTCTCGTGAGGCTCTCGGGGCCGAAAAGTCCTTTGGCGAGGCTCTGCGGATCGCGCCTACGAATGCCGAGGCTCTCAACGGACTTGGCCTGGCGCGCTTGCAGCGGGGCCGCAGCGCCGAAGCAGTACAGTACTTTTCCACCGCCCTTCGGCACAGCCCCGGTTATCCCCCGGCGTTGCTCAACCTGGGCATCGTCCGCCACCTGCATCTCCGGGACAAGGCGGGGGCGCTCCAAGCCTACCAGGATTACCTGAAGACCTCGCCTCCCCCGCGGAACTCGGCTGCGATTTCGTCGATCGTCGCTCAACTGCAGCAGGAACTCGCCAGTGCCAGCCGGCCGGTTACGAATCAGCCCACGGTTGCGCAAGTCACCTCAGGTTCGCCAGGCCCTCCCTCATCCGCAGCCGAGAAACCGGCGCTCACACCGCCACCCACTGCTCAGGCAACCCAGGCGCAGGCAACGGTTGTGCGCCAGCCAACGACCATTTCAAATGTGGCCAAAAGCCCCGCTCCGCCCACCGGGTCACGCGTTGCTGAAACCGGGACCGTTGCCTCACGCCCCACGCCTGGGGCGCCCCGCGCGTCTGGAGTCGTGACTTCCCCACCCGCGGCGAAACCGGAGGTCGTCAGGCTTCCCGAAGAGCCCGCCATTAAGCCTGCTCGCGATGTCACGGAACCCGGTTCCACCACCCAGGTGGCATCCTCGGGCAAACGGGTCATTGCCGACCCTCCCGTGCCGAAGTCTGAGAAGAAGCGCGGATTCTTGCAGAGCATTAATCCTTTGAACCTCTTTGGGGGGGAAGGCAAGCAACCCTCCGGCACGACCAGGATGCAGCCCGCTACGCCGGCGGGCCAGGAGTTGCCGGCGCCCTCAGAAGACAGTGGCTCACCCCGGGAGGCTCCCGCGGAAGCAAAACGCTGGCCGAAGTACACTTACCGTAACCCCGTCTTGCCGCCGGGCCGCAACCGTGCAAACGCGGAGCACGCCTTCGCCGATGGCGTGAAAGCCCAGGCCGCTCATCGCCTCGAAGAAGCGATCGTCTCCTACCGCAAAGCCACCCAGCTTGACCCGACCTATTTCGAAGCCCACTACAACCTCGGTTTGGCGCAGGCCGCCCTGGGGAAATTGGCCGGCGCCTTGGAATCCTACGAAAACGCACTGGCCGTCGAACCGCAGTCGCTCGATGCGCGCTACAATTTTGCGCTGACGCTCCGTCAGGCGAATTACATCCCTGATGCGGTGGCGGAGTTCAAGAAGCTGCTCCGCACCTACCCGAACGAGCCCCGCGCGAACCTGGCGCTTGGCAATCTTTACAGCCAACAGTTGGGGCAACCCTCCCTGGCGCGCGCGCACTATCTGAAGGTCCTGCAGGTCGAACCCCGTCACCCGCAGGCCAACGCCATCCGTTACTGGTTGGCAGCGAATCCAAAGTAGCCGAGGCGAGGTCCCGGCCTTTCCGCCAGGACGTTCCCCCCTTCAAAAAACCCTCAAAGCCGGTTTCCAGGTCCTCGCGGGCGTGGCACAAAAACCGCTCCGATCCTCTCTGGTGCGCCGCCTTGAGGGCGAGCCGTGCCCAATAACTGGACAGAAGCATGAATTCCGTACCGATCAACCTTTTCGATCTCGTGCTGGTGGGGACCCTCGTGGGTGGTTTGTTGCGGGGCCGCAAGCAAGGAATGTCAGAGGAGTTGCTGGGCCTGCTCAAGTGGATCACCGTGGTCACGGCGTGCGCCTTCGCTTATGAGCCGCTGGGCCAGGCTTTCGCCAATGCCAACAACGTTTTCAGCCTGCTTTCCTGCTACCTCATGGCCTACGTCGCCATCGCCCTCGTGGTCCTGGTTCTCTTCGCCCTGTTAAAGCGAAGCCTGGGGGGCAAACTCTTGGGCAGTGACATTTTCGGGCGCGCGGAATACTATCTTGGCATGGGCTCGGGCCTGGTGCGTTTTAGCTGCATCCTGGTCGCCTGCCTGGCTTTGTTGCATGCGCGCTCTTACAGTTCCGCCGAAATCAGAGCAATGGAGAATTTCCAGAACAGGGAATTCGGCAGTAACTACTTTCCCACGCTGCACACCATCCAGGCTACCGTCTTTGAGAAGTCGTTCTTCGGACCCTGGATTCAGGATAACCTCGGATTTCTTCTCATCAAACGCACGGCGCCCGAGCGGAAGCAGTTACAACAACAAGAGTTCACGCTCCCTTGATTGATGGCGGGGTTCTTCTCCGCGGCTACGCTCGAACAGATCCGCGCTGCCAGCGATATCGTGGAGGTCATCGGCTCCTACGTGCCGCTGAAACGCGCCGGTGCGAGCTTTGTCGCGCTCTGCCCCTTTCACAAGGAAAGGACCCCCAGTTTCCACGTCAACCCCCACCGCCAGACGTTTCACTGCTACGGCTGTCACAAAGGCGGGGACGTCTTTTCCTTCGTCAAGGATTACGAGAACCTTGAGTTTCCAGATGCCGTGCGCCGGTTGGCCGAGCGTGCCCGCATTCCGCTCGAATACGATCAACGCCCCGGCGAAGCGCAAAGCCGCCAGCTAAAGGATCTGCTGCTCGATATTCACGAGCAGATCACCCAGCGCTGGCAGACCGCCCTGGCGAACGATGCCGCCGGCCAAATCGCCCGCGATTACCTCGCCCGCCGCAGTGTTTCCCCGGAGGCCGTCCAGCTCTTCCGGCTCGGCTACGCTCCGGACTTGTGGGATGATACCGTCAACTGGGCTCGCTCGAAGAACTACGACCTCCAGGTGGTGGAAAAGGCGGGCCTTATCCTCCGCAAGGAGGGCGGAGAACATTACTACGACCGTTTCCGCGGGCGCTTGATGTTCCCAATTTGCGACGAGCAAGGCCGGGTCATCGGGTTCAGTGGCCGGATCCTCACCGGCGATGAGAAAGCTGCCAAATACGTCAATTCGCCGGAAACGCCCATCTTCACCAAGAGCAAGGTCTTTTTTGGCCTGCACAAGTCAAAACGTCCGCTGCTCGATGCGGGCTTTGCCGTCATTTGTGAAGGTCAGCTCGACCTCATCACGTGCTTCATGGCTGGCGTCGAGAACATTGTCGCTCCCCAGGGCACGGCCTTCACTGCCGATCACGCCCGCATCCTGAAGCGGTATGTCAACGAGGTCGTGCTGTGCTTCGATTCCGATGAAGCCGGACAGAAAGCTTCCGTGCGGTCGCTGGACCACCTGCTTGCGGCCGGCTTGACCGCGAGGGTTGCCGTCGTGCCCGCTCCGCACGATCCCGACAGCTACATCAAGTCAGCCGGCCCGGCGGCCTTCAAAGAGCTGATTGAGAAAGCCGAAGGCTTCTTCGATTATTACCTTAAGCGCCTGTGTGACACGCATGACGTCGCCACCGACAAGGGCAGAGTCGCCGTGCTCGCCGCCATGAAAGACGCGGTGCTCAAAACCGCCAATGCCATGCTGATCGACACCTACGCGCAAAAGACCGCCTTGCGCCTCGGCGTGGACCCTGCCGCCGTTCGTGCTGAGTTCAAAAAGCCCGGGAAAGCCGAGCCGGTGGGCGATGACATCTCCGGGGAACCTCCAACGGCCACCCCCGCCGCCCGTCCTGCCCCTCATGAGCTGTGGCTGCTCAAGCTGCTTCTGATGCACGAGGACCTCCTGGATACGGCCGTTTCTCACCTGCAGCCGGAGTGGATCAATCACGCGGGCGTCCGCCAAATCGTCTCCTGCCGTTTCGCTCTGCATCAGGCTCACGAGTGGCATGGGCTCCCTGCGTTCCTGAACGTGTTGGACGCCTCCTTGCAGAGCCTGGCTACCGAAGCGGTGGCGGAGAACCGTCCGCTTCCCGAACCGGCGCGGCAACTGGCGGACCTCATCCTTCGAATGCGCAACGCTTCCATCGACGCCGAACTGGCTTTGCTGATGCGTCGCACCGCCGAACCAGGCTTGCCGGAGGCCGAGCAGACCGAGTTGCTCCGCCGGCAGGTCGAGCTGCGCCAGTTGAAGCGCCAGCCGCTCACCTCATCGCATTTATGAAGCTGCTCTCACGCCTGACCGTCGCCGCCCTGTGCGGGGTTTCCGGGTTTGCTGCCGGGACGCTCCAGCCTGCGGGTGGGATCCCTGTGTTGCACGAGGTGGATGTGGTGGTCGCCGGGGGAACCTCCGGCGGAGTGGCCGCCGCCGTCGAAGCCGCCCGGGCAGGCGCCAAAGTCTTCCTGGCGGCGCCCAGGCCTTACCTGGGCGAGGACATGTGCGCCACTTACCGTCTGTGGCTGGAACCGGGCGAGACGGCTTCGACGGATTTGGCTCGCGAAGTTTTCAAGCCGGGGCCGGCACCGCCTGCGCGCATCGGACCCGGTTTGCCCTTCACATACCGCTCAAGCGTTGAGTCCTCGCCGAAACACAAGGATACCACGCCTGGATCCTTGCTGCGCGACGGCAAGTGGCAGAGCGCCCCGGCGCAAAGTGTTCAGTACGACGGAGACGTTTCGCTCGTTTTGGACCTGGGTTCAGAGCAAGAGGTCGGGAGAATTCACGTTATGGCCTACCAGCGGCCGGCAGATTTTGAAGTTGGGCGCGTGGTCATTTCGAGAGGGAGCGATGGTCAACGGTGGGACGAAGCGGGCGCGATCACGAATCAGGCTCTCGGAACTGGCTCGTATGAGGCTGAGGCCCTGGTCCTGTCAGGCGCGATCACCGGCAAGACGCGTTACTTGAAGTTGGACGTCAAACGCAGCCCGGAGGCGGCCCGGCTTCTGCTCGGCGAGATCATCGTCGAAGGCCCGGCGGACTCAAGCCCGCCCGCGGCGGCACAAGACCTTGCCACCTTCGCCACGCCCATGCAGGTGAAGCGCACGCTGGACCAGGCGCTGATCAAAGCCAGGGTGCCGTTTCTCTACTGGTGTTTCGCAACCGAGTTGCTTCGTGATGCGGCGGGCAAACCGGCCGGCATCGTAATCTCAACGCGCTCCGGCCGGCAGGCGGTGCTGGCGAAAGTAATCATCGATGCCACCGAGCGGGCCAGCCTGGCGCGAATGGCTGGGGCCATCTTCACGGACTACCCCGCCGGCGCTCATAGGTTTGCCCGTGTCGTGGTCGGAGGGAAGCCGCGCGAAGGTGATCGGGTTCAGCTCAGGAAGAGAAAAGTGCCCTTGCGCATCCCCAACCGCAGTGGCGGTTACTATCCAGTGCATGAGTACGAGCTCGAGTTGTCGATGCCCGCCGGCACGTTCCCTTTCTTTGCGAACGCGGAACAGGCCGCGCGGGATCTCACGTGGTCGGCTGACGCCGTCGATGCTTCGGAAGCACTGTTCGAGGTCCCGCCGGACCATTTCCGTGGACGCCGGAGCATGTCCGGGATTTGGCCGGGGGTCGCGCAACTGCCAATCGAGTGCTTCCAACCGGAGAACGTTGAGCGCGTGTTTGTGTTGGGCGGCGCTGCGGATGTGTCCCGGGAAATTGCGGCCGCGGTCGTGCACCCGGTGAATCAAATGGCATTGGGAGCGAGGCTCGGCAGGGCGGCGGCCGAGTTGGCACTCCGCCAGCCACGGCCAGAAGGAGTTCGCGTGGCTGGGAACTCGTTGCCAGCCGTTCCAGCGGGCCAGGTCCGGGAGGTCGCCATCGAGGCAAATCATCGCGTGGGCGATGCGCGGGTACCTGAAGAGGCCGGCGGTTTGCCTATCCTGGGTGAATACGATGTCGTGGTCGTGGGCGGCGGGACGGGAGGCGCCCCGGCGGGCATCGGAGCCGGACGCCAGGGTGCGCGGACGCTGCTCATCGAGTATCTGGCGGGTCTCGGCGGGGTGGGGACGATGGGTTACATCAGCAGCTACTATCACGGCAACCGGGTGGGATTCTCGACGGAAGTCGACCGGGGGGTGGAGGCATTCGGCGAGAAAATCCGCTCTGGCAGTTGGAATCCCGAACACAAGGGCGAATGGTTCCGTCGCGAATTGAGGAAGGCCGGGGTGGACATCTGGTTTGGCGCGCTGGGACAGGGGGTGGTGATGAAGGGTTCGCGCGTGATCGGTGTCGTGGTTCTCACGAGCCAGGGCAGGGGAGTCGTCCTGGCAAAAACAGTCGTTGATTCCACCGGCAACGCCGATATCGCTGCCGCGGCCGGCGCAAAATGCCGGTATACCGATGAAACCGATGTGGCGGTTCAGGGCACGGGTTTGCCTGCTCGCGAGCTTGGCCAGAAGTACACGAATACCGATTACACCTTCGTTGATGACACCGACCCGTTCGACATTTGGCGCGTGCTCGTAACGGCAAAACGGAAATTCCCCGGGGCCTACGATCTCGGGCAATTGATCGACACGCGAGAGCGCCGGCAGATCGTCGGAGATTTTTTCTTCTCACCCATGGATATGGTCCTGCAAAGGACCTTCCCGGACACCATCGTCATTGCCCGCAGCAACTTTGACACCCATGGTTACATCGTCCATCCCATGTTCATGATTCGTCCGCCACACCGCGAAGACATCGACGTTCGTGTGCCCTGGCGATGTCTGCTCCCGGCGGGGGTGGAGGGAATTATCGTCACCGGATTGGGCGTGAGCGCGCATCGGGACGCGCTTCCTTGCATCCGGATGCAGGCGGATGTTCAGAATCAGGGCTATGCGGCCGGGGTTGCCGCGGCGATGATCGCCAAACAGGGTTGCGGGACCCGCGATCTCAACATCAAGCAGCTTCAGCGGCATCTCGTTCAGATTGGCAACCTGCCGGAAGCTGTTCTTGGAGAGACCGATAACTTTCCTCTCCCGCGGGAGCGCGTCGTCGCGGCTGTGCATCGAGTTACCAACGACTATGACGGGCTGGAGATTGTGTTGTCGCACTTTGAGAGTGCCAGGCCGTTGCTGCGGGACGCGCTGGCGGCCGCTCCCGAAAACAACCGGCTCATCTACGCGCACATCCTCGGCATGATGGGCGATGACACTGGGGCGGGCGTGTTGGCCAAAGCAGTGAAGGACCGCTCGTGGGACGAGGGTTGGCGGTATACGGGCATGGGGCAGTTTGGCCCCAGCATGAGTCCGCTGGATAGCCTGATCATCGCGCTCGGCCGGACCAAATCGCCTTTGGGCGTTGAGCCAATCGTTGAAAAAGCGGCCCAACTGACTCCGCAAAGTGAATTCTCGCACTTCCGGGCTGTGGCGATCGCGCTCGAGACGCTGGGCGCAACGTCGGCCGCGCAACCGCTTGCCGAGTTGCTGCGAAAACCGGGCCTGGGCGGCCATGCCGTGACGAGCATTGAAGCGGCGCTTGAGGCCACTCCGCGCAGCGGCACTGACACCACTGTTCGAAACCAGGCTCTGACGGAGCTTTACCTCGCGCGCGCCTTGTATCGCTGCGGTGATTTCGAGGGGCTTGGTGAGAGGACTCTTCGCGAATACTCCCAGGACCTGCATGGGCACTACGCCCGCCATGCCAAAGCTGTGCTTCGACGGCCCACCGGCCCGGTAGAATAGGATGCTTCACCGGGGCGTTCCTGTCGGCTTGGGCATCAGCCGTATCGCCGGGCGGGGCTCTTCCTGGATCGTCATTCGGTAGCCGGGACTGAAACCGGGCGCAGTGCCACCCATGGCCGCCCCCACTCTGGCCTGGATATCGCTGAAGGTGATTACCCTCCGCTCTTTCTGTGTCGGGTCATAGCCCCACATCCAGACTGTGCCATCGCCGGTAAGGCCAACAGTCATCGGGCCGGCGCCATGAAGCGAAACCCAATCGGAGCGGAGCCCCACCTTCCTCCAGGGCGTGGCTGGATGTGAAAGCGGAGGCGACCAGGGAAGTCCCCGCTCCCACAGCGTGCCATCCTCCTGGATCCGGAACAGCTTTCTTCCAGCTCCGTAACCTGAGACTACGCGGCCGGCCGCGCAGTTTGTCTCGACGAGCCGGCAGGCGCCGGTCACGGCCCCATCGGGCTCAGGTGGTGTGCCCCGCAATTCCCAGAGTTCTCCCGTTGTGGTGATGATCATCGGTGGCATGCCTCCGATGAATCCGGCCCAGTTTGACTCCCGGCATACGCGGGTGGGGTGGCGCAGCTCGCTGACGGTTGCCTGGGCGGCCCACGGATCGTACACACGTCCCCATGCCCAAAGGGTTCCATCCTGGCGCAGTGCCAGGATGCTCGTGAACCCGGCGGAAATCGCAGCCCAGTCCTGATTCGTGGTCAACTGTGTCAGGGTCATCCGCGGTTCATCGGCGCGAGATTCTGCGGTGCCAGCGACTCCCTTGCCGGCCTTGCCGTAACGCGCGCGGTGCGTGCCCGGCAGTCCGGTGACGCTATCTCCCTCCTCCCACAGCGTTCCGTCACGGCGCAGGGCAACGAAATACCCGGCGTAATAGCCGAAATCCAACCAGCTCTGCCCGGAGTGAATCTCCTGCGGTTGGCCCTCGTGTCCGTAGCTCCATTCCCACAGTTTGCCGTCGCTGGTCAGGCCGACGGTGCGGCTGCCGGAGGAGATCGCCTTGACCCAAGTTGTGTTGGTGCCAATCTGCTCCGAGACGGTTCCCTTGACGCTCGGGGTGGCTGCCCGGCCCCAGCGCCACATGGTGCCATCCGGCAACACGGCAACAAAACCGAACGGCGTCAGCGAAACCTGGAGCACGGTGTTGCTGGTGCCGAGCGCCACCGGTGTTGCGGGGGGGAACGCCGGCTTGGAGTGGTAAAAGGTCCACCAGGCGAAGGTGGACAGAAGCAAGAGAGCGGATGCTGCGGTGGCGAGCCTTCTTCTGAAACGTCTCCGGGCATTTGGCACTGCTCCCTCGTGCCGGTTCTCGTCCACCTTCTGGACAGCCCCGGTAGCTGGTGGCCGCGCCAGTGAGGTTGCGACCATGGAAAGCAGGCTTTTTCCAAGTGAAGTACCGGGAGCTTCGACACCGACCTGCCGCAGGGCGGCCTCTCTGAAACTGTGGTGCAGTTTCCAGCGCGCCCACAGGCCGAACCCCACGTCCGTCAGGATGCCAATCCCGAACCAAAGACCGAAATTGATGCCAGCGCTGTTCTCCGGGGGCACCCCGCGTGCCAGGGCGCTCCAGACTGCAATGAACGAGGAGCAGATTCCCAACAGTAACCAGGGCAAAACAAGGATGCGGGTGATGGTGGCATAGGTTGCGCGCGGATGACTCTTGCTTGTCAGTCCGTGCCACATCCCCAGCCAGCCGAGAGCGAACAGATCCGCGATAAGCATGATTACTCCGGCAATAAAGACAACGCCTGCAGGGTCGCTTTGCTGTGGACGACGCGGCATGGCGGCAAAGAGGCATTCCAGGGCAACGACCGCAAGCACTGGCGCCCCGAATTGCCTGAACAACGCGCGCCATTGTCCGTGCAGGATTTCGCGGACGGTCAGCGGCGTGGAAAGCAGGAATTCGAGCGACCCGATGCGCCGCTCCTCGGCGAGTTGCTGCCCCGCCTCAATCGCGAGCCAAATCTTAAGAGTGGTGTTCACCAGCAGGGCAGTGACGATAAAGGCTGGTGTGTCGACCCAGTACTGGCCACCCAATCCCCAGGCGATGAACCACCATGCCGCCACCAGGGCCAGGAAGATCCACACTTGATCGGGCTTGCGCTGTACCCGGGCCGCCAGCCAGTAGAACGCGTTCACTGTGAGCAAGCGCTGCCGGAATCGCCGGCGGGCCTCCGGCTTGCCGCAGGCCCAGGCGCGCCACCGCCCGGCGAACCCGGCCTTGTGCTCGTTTCGAACGGGCCTGTCCTGCCATGAGTTTGGCACAATCCGGCTTGCCAGTATTACCAGGAGCCACGTCAGGCCATGGATAACGGCCAGGCACCCCCAAAACAAATGGGGGCTGGCTTTGTATTGCGCATCAAAAGCGAGGTGGAAACCATACACGGGGCAGGAAAGGTAAAACGCGGGGAGTCCCGGGCCTGGCAAACTTGAAATAATGCCGCCAACCGCAGGCGGCACCCCGATGATCAGCAACATCACGAGCAGATTTGCTCCTAACGCCCGGCGGGCGTCACGGCTTAACGCTGAAACAAACACTCCGAGCCCCAGCGAGAAGAGGAACGTCACGATCAAAACCGCGACAATGCGCCAGAACTCCCCGCTCGTGACACCGCCCATCAGGAGAGGGACAGCGATGACCGGGAAGATCGCCATCAGTCCGTAGAAGCCCGGCAAAGAGGTGGCGGCGATCTTCCCGAGCACCACATCGTGCCCTTTTAGGTCGGTCAGGAACAAGAGGCCCAGTGTGCCTTCGCGTTTCTCCGAGCTGAGGCAATCCGCCGTGGCCTGCCGGCCATACAACAGGCAGAACCCAAGCGCAAGGCCGGCCAACACCTGAAACACGACTAACCCAGCCCTTTGCGGAGGGGCGGCGACCGTGAGAATCAAGATACCGCCACCAACAAGAACGGCCGTTGCCGCCATCGCCAGCCGCACACGATAGGTGCCCCGACGCCGGGCTGCCGCTCGCAATTCCCGCTGCACGATGGGCAGAAATGTCATGCCGTGCGTCGTCACCCAATTGTCACAATTCAGTCACACAATCGCCACACGTGTTCGTCAGGATAGCGCTGTCGGAACCATCACTACAAAAACTAAATGAACTCCAAGCAAAGACGAATCACCGCTGCCGCCGCCGCGGCGCTCGCCTGTGCCGCGGCGCCGGCCTTTGGCCAGTCGGCGGATGCGCTTATCGATAAGCTGGTTGAAAAAGGCATCCTTACCGTAAAAGAAGCCAATGAGCTGCGAGAGGAGGCGGACAAGAACTTCAGCCAGGCTTACTCGGTCAAGAGCGGCATGCCGGACTGGGTCAGTTCGCTGAAGTTTAACGGGGATTTCCGGGGGAGGTTCGAGGGTTTCTACGGCGCGAACGATAATTTCGTCGACCGCAACCGGTTTCGGTATCGGCTCCGCTTTGGGGTGACGGCGAATCTGTTCGAGAATATGGAGGTGGGGTTGAGGCTGACCTCGTCCGAAGCCGGAAGCGGGGGCAGTTTTGGCGGCGACCCCATCTCGGGCAACACGACGTTCCAGGACAACGCCTCGAAGAAGTTCGTGTATTTCGATCTGGCCTATGCCAAGTGGAGCTTCTTGAACACGCCCAAGGTGGGAGCTTCGGGGATACTGGGCAAAATGGAGAACCCCTTCGTGTTTACGGACATGGTCTTTGACGGCGATTACACGCCGGAAGGCTTCGCTCTGCAGGCTCACTTCAACTTCAATGACAAGCACGTCGCGCGGGCTGCGGCCGGATTGTATATATTGGATGAGATCGGGGCCAGCAGCAATGACCCCTTCTGGGTCGGCGCCCAAGTCCGGCTCGACTCCACCTGGAGCAAGAAGGTGCAGACCACTGCCGGAGTGGCTGTGCTGGCGCTGGAAAACGAGGAAAAACTGGGGGCAAATGTGAGTGGCACCAGCGTGACCTGGACCGTTCCGAACCAGAACGCTGGAAACCTGCGCACGCCGGTGACCGGGCCGGGCGCTGGAGGCGTCCTGGTGAACGATTACAATCCCATTGTAGGCGACGTGGCACTCACCTACAACCTCGACCAGTTCTACCGGTACAACGCCCCATTCCCGATTCGGGTCGCGGGCGACATCATTTACAACCCGGCCGCGGATTCGCGAAACCTCGGTTACCAGGCAGGCGTTACGTTTGGCAAAGCCGGCAAGCGCGGTCTGTGGGAGATAGGCTACCGCTACAAGCACCTCGAAGGCGACGCCTGGTATGAGGAAATCGTGGATGCGGACTTCGGCGCCTACTATCAGAGTGGCGCGGCCTGGAGTGCCAGCGCTTCCGGCTACCTGCCCGGAACGAATGTCAAGGGGCACATTATTCGGGCCAGTTACTCGCCGTTCGATTCGCTGACCTTTACCGCAACCGCGTTTCTCACGGAACTAATCGAGGAGAGCCCGGAGGATTCCGAGAGCGGCATGACCCGCTTGCAGCTCGATGCAGTGTGGAAATTTTGATTACGAAAAATTATGCGCAAATTAGCAAAACATTCGGTTGCCGGCGCGGTGGCGCTGGCCTTCGCGTGGACGGCTCAGGCCGGCACGATCACCATCAAGGGCTCTGATACACTGGTGATTCTGGCCCAGAAA
>Ga0073934_10008636_pt1 | contig 13514 bp, 10 predicted proteins | sample LarsenN4metaG_FD_76834 | JGI IMG/M metagenome (GOLD analysis project Ga0073934, IMG submission 76834) | Hot spring sediment bacterial and archeal communities from British Columbia, Canada, to study Microbial Dark Matter (Phase II) - Larsen... ...
GTCGACCGGGCGCTGGCCGCCTCGTCCGGGGATCCCGCGGTGACCGAGGAGGTCATCCGCGCCGCGCTGCCGTTCGTGGACGTGTTGAGCTTCCAGCATTTCGGCACTCCGGAGCAGGTGAAAGCGGACCTTGCGCGCTGGCATGAGTTCTCCGCAAAGCCAGTATTACTCGCCGACGGCGCGCGGCAGATTCCCGGCGAAAATGACACCAGACGGCATGATCCCGATGGCTACGCGCAGCTTCTGGCCGCCTTGCGGGAAGTGAAAGGTTGCGTGGGCTTTCACGTATGCGGCGCTTATCTTCGCAACAAGGCCCGCAAGCGCGGCCTGCGCGATGCGGGCGAGCAGCTGGACAACGAAGCGATCACCGGGATCACAGAGGCCAACCAGCACACGGCCGCGTGGGCGGAAAAGGCCGCCCTTGACCTTGACCGCTCCGCCGACTGAAAAGATGCGCATGAAACCGCTCGGCCTCCGCTCCGTCCTGTTCTTGCTGATGCCAGTTTTCATGTCCGCAGATCAGGGCGGTCGGATCGGCTCCGCCTTGTTCGCTTCCGAACCCCTGGACCCGCCAGTCATCCGCCGGGCGGTAACAAAATCGCTCCCGCTGCTGGAGGCCGGAGCGCGCGGCTCGATGGAGAAACGCAAACAATGCTTCACCTGCCACAACCAGGGCCTGCCGGTCATGGCGCTGGCCAATGCCAGGGAGCGCGGTTTCAAAGTGGATGAGGAGCATTTTCGCCAGCAGGTCCGGTTCACCGCCGACTTCCTCGCGCGCAACCGGACGAATTATCTCGCGGGCAAAGGCCAGGGCGGGCAGGCGCTCACCGCCGGCAACGCGCTCTGGACGCTCGAACTGGGCGGATGGAAAGCTGACGACACCACCGCCGCCGTGACCGAGTACCTCCTGCGCTGGCAGAAGGACCTCGAGCACTGGAAAGTGCAGACCATCCGCCCGCCGACCGAGGAGAGCCTGTTCACCGTGAGCTACGCCGCCTTGCGCGGCTTGAAGACCTTTGGCACCGCGGATCAACGGGAACGCATCGGGAAACGCATCGCGCAGGTGCGCGATTGGATGTTGAGGACACCCGCCAAAGACCACGAGGACCGCGTGTTCCGGCTGTGGGCCTTGTGGGCGGCGGACGCGCCGAAGGAGGCGATTCAAAGCGCCCGGAGGGAACTGCTGGGCACTCAGCGCGCGGATGGCGGCTGGGAACAGTTGCCCGGCATGGAGAGCGACGCCTATGCCACCGCCACGGCGCTGGTCGCGTTGCATCAAGCGGGAGGATTGGCCACGGCGGACGCGGCGTATCAACGCGGCTTGCGATGGCTCCTCGCCGCGCAGCGCGAGGACGGCTCCTGGCATGTGAAGACCCGCAGCAAGCCGATCCAGACTTACTACGAGTCTGGCTACCCGCACGGCGAGGATCAGTTCATCTCCATCACCGCCGCCGGCTGGGCCACGACCGCGCTGACGCTGGCTTTGCCCAAACCGCAGCCGCGCGCCGGGATGCCGCATTCACAATGAGCCTGCCTGCCATTGCGCCCGGGCCTGCCATCGCCATCCAGCCGGTTGTGGGTGCGAAGGGTGGCATTCCCGAACCAGCGTTGCGTCCAACACGGGAAACGATTTGGGCGGGCCGATGACCAGCCGGTCAGACCACCTCCACCGGACACTTGGGAATGGCGTCAAGGAAGGCCTGCCCGTAGCGCTTGGTGAGGATGCGGTTGTCCAGCACGGCGATGATCCCCTTGTCCGTGGCGGTGCGGATCAGCCGTCCCACGCCCTGGCGGAACTTCAGCACCGCTTCGGGCAGGGAGAATTCGCCAAATGAGTTTCCCCCCCGCGCCTCGATGGCCTCGATGCGCGCCTCGATGAGCGGATGATCCGGCACGGCGAACGGCAGGCGCGTGATGATGACGTTGCTCAAGGCCTCGCCCGGCACATCCACGCCCTGCCAGAAACTGTCCGTGCCGAAGAGCACGGAATCCACGTCCTGTTTGAAGTTCTCCAGCATGGTCGAGCGCGGCGTGCCGGTGCCCTGCACGAAGCACGCGAGGCCCAGGCTGGCGAAGAACGGCTCCATCCGCCCGGCCACCTCGCGCATGAGTTTCGCGTTGGTGAACAGCACAAACGCCTTGCCATGCGTCATGCGCACGAAATGCTCGATCCAGTGGATGAGCGCGTCCGCGTAACCGGCGTCGCGCGGGTCCGGCATCTTGCCCGCCACAAAAATGCGCATCTGCCTCGCGTAATCGAACGGTGAACCAACCTGCAGTTGCGTGGCCGCCTCGCCGCCCACCTTGCGGACGAAGTAAGCCAAGGCGGATGACGGATGGCGGGTGGCGGAATCAGCCCCGGCCTGCCTGGCATTCTGCGTTCCGAGAATCGCGCTCGTCATGATGACCGACGTGTCGCTTTCAAAGAGCCTCCGGCGCAGGTAATCCGCGATGTCAATGGGCGCGGCGTTCAGCGCGATGGCCTTCTGCGCCTTGCCCGCGCGCTCGACCCAGTACACCTGCCCTTCCTGCGCCTGGCCCAGAAACGTCGCCACGGCCAGCCGCAGCTCGGCGAGCCGGCGGTTGCACTCCACCAGCTCCTGTCCGGTGTCGTTGTCCTCGCTGGCCTTGTTGAGGTCGCTCACGGCCTCGCGCAGTCGCTGGATCGGCAAGGTCACGTTGTCCGCCACCAGTTCCGGCTTGCGGATGCGAATCTCGGACCAGTTCCGGCCCGCCGCGCCTTCACCCGGTCCCGGCCGGCGCGCGGTGCGGTGCAGCTCATCACAGGCTGTTTCGACCTGCGCGAAGAAATCGTCGCCCGCCTTGAGCAGGTCCGCCACGAGCTTCACCGCGCTGCCCTTGCGCAAGGTCGCCAGCAGCCCCTTCTCCGTGCGCGGATTCCACAGCCGGTTCAACGCCCAGCGCAACTGCCCGCTCGACACGCTCAAGCCGACGTGCCTCGACGCGACGCTCTCGACCGTGTGTGCCTCGTCGAAGATGACAAAGTCGTTCTTGAACAGGATGCCCCCCTCCTGCTCCTCGTCCACGCCGCCCAGGAGGGTGAAAAACAAAGTGTGGTTCAGCACCACGACATCGGAGGAAAGGATGCGGCCGCGCGCGCGCTGGAAGTGGCAGATGCCGTGCTCTTTTCCGAAGTCGCTCTGGTAGCCGCAAATCTTGGGCGAGCACAGCCCGCGCTCCGAACACACGTGCGACCAGACTTTCGGGTCCGGCTCGATCTCGAAGTCCGACAGGCTGCCGTCCTTCGTCGTCTTTGACCACTCATGGATCCGCTTCAACTCCTCGACTTCCGGCGACGTGAACAAGCTCTCCGCCGTTTGGATGGCCTTGTGCAGGCGGCGCGAGCAAAGGTAGTTGCCGCGCCCCTTGAGCATGGTGAAGTCGAACTTCACCGGCGTCGGCAGCGCGCCCAGCACGCCGGTGAGCATCGGCAGGTCCTTTTCGACCAGTTGTTCCTGCAGATTGATCGTGTGCGTGCAGACCACCGCCTTCCTGCTCTCCTTGAGCGCGAACAAGATCGCCGGCACGAGGTAGGCCAGCGACTTGCCCACGCCCGTGCCGGCCTCAACGATCAGGTGCTCGCGCCCGACCAGCGCCCGCGCCACCGCCACCGCCATTTCCTGCTGCTGCGGGCGAAACTCAAAATTCTTCGCCCGCGACAGGACGCCCGTCGGCGAGAAGATGGATTCCACCTGCCGCACCAGGTCACTGGCACCGGTCTCGAGGGGTTGTGATTCGATGACGCTGATCACCGGACAATCCTATCAACCAAGCCGCAAAGGGCGAGCTTTTCACCCTCTATGGTCCTGGACCGTTTTCAGCGCGCGGGGAGCAGTGTCCCGGTGCGCCCTCAGGCTTGCGGCCGCCGGTTTGGCGCTTGCGGCGGGACAAGCGGGAATGGTACGGGTTGGCCGTCCTGATTGAGTTGCGCCCGGACCGGGCACAGCATGGCCGTGAAATCCTCCCATTCAAGACTCACGCGCTGGTGGAACCGCCACGTGGCCGATGCCTTTCGCCATGTGCGCCGCCAGTTGCGCCGGACGGTGTCGAGTCCGGGGCTGGCGCTGAAGTACCAGGGCTTTCGCCGGGCGGTGGAGCGGCGGGACTGGCCTGACGCGCACCGGCGGCTGGCCCCCCTCGCCGTGGCGGCGGAGAAGGCGGGCGACGCGCGGCTGCTCATGGAAATGGCCTTCGCCGCCGAGCGGCTGGGCGAACACGAGAAGTCCAACGAGTGGGCGGCGGCCAACGCGCGCCTCACCGGCGTCATCACCAAGACCGACTGGCAGGGCGAAAGCCTGTTGGACGCCACGCTGGTGGTGCGTTTCATGGAGAGTGAGAAACAGGGCATGGCGATTGGCTTGAACATGGCAGGCTACGTGGCCGAGGCGGCGGCGGACGCGGCGCATTGCGCGCTCATTGTGGAGAAACGCCTGGTGCCGCTGTTCGCGCGCACACTGCCAGGGGTGGAAGTGCTGGCCTATCCAGCGGAGGCGGATGCCAAGCCGGGCACACGCCTGGTGACAGCGAACGCGCTGACCCTGCGAACGGTATTGGGCGTCGCGCCGGAGAAGGTGTTGCGGCGATTCCTTCCGTTGCAGGCGGACAAGGCGGTGTCGGCAAAGCTGCGCGCGCGCTACCGTGCGGGCAGGGATTTGCCGGTGATTGGGATCTCTTGGTGGAGCTCGCATTTCGGCAAGGACCTACCCGACATCAGGGTCTGGGCGGAGCTGGTACGATCCACGGAGGCGGTCTTTGTGAGCCTCCAGTACGGCGATGTGGCGGCGGATGAGGAGGTGCTGCGCCGGGCCGCGCCGGACCGGTGGATTGTGGACGAGACCGTGGACCAGTTGGTGGACATGGATTTGTTCGCGGCGCAACTGGGCGCGCTGGACGCCGTGGTGACGATCAGCAACACCGGCGCGCATCTGGCCGGAGCGATGGGCGTGCCCACGTTGTTGATCCGTGATGACTGGTTCCGCCGTGCCTGGCCCGTGCTGTCCGACCGCACGCCCTGGTATCCGCACACGCGGGTGCATGGCAAGGATGGCCGGTCCTGGGAGGAAGTATTCCAGTCGCTACGAAATGAACTGAAGCGGGTTTTGAAAACCGGCAAGGCGGCGCGCTGACCCGTGGCGGTCGTCATTACCTCCAAAGCTCGATCCGCGTCAGTTTCCACTTGCTGCCCGTGGCCAGGCGGGCGATGCGCCCGGTGATGCCGGTGCGTTTTTCCGTCACGTCAAACACGTAGGCCTGCCCCGGCCAGTTACGGGCGGCGCTTTCGATGCGTTCACGCCACCACCCGGGCGGCTGCACGGTCACGTGGGCGTTCCAGCCGTTGGGGAGGATTTTCTTCGCCGGATACGAGGCGATGTTCATGTACACAAACTTGCGGGCGAAGGCGAAGCACTCGCCCAGCACCCAGCCAATGTCCTCCTCCGGGATGTGTTCCAACACGTCGGTGGACACCAGCCCGTCGAACTGCCCGTCCGGGCGTTTCGCATATTCCTCCACTCCGGGGTCGTAAAGGTGGATGTGCTCCGCGCCCCAGAATTCCTGGACGCTCGATACGGTCAATCCGCCCGGCAGGCGCAGGTCGTGTTCACGGTACAACTGCCCCTTGCCACAGCCGTAATCAAGGATGGTTTTCGCGCCGGTGCGTTCCGCGAGCTGACGGACGATCTCGATGTGCTCGCGCAAGCTGCCGCCGGCGAAGACTTGGGCGGCGTCAGCCCCATCCTTCAAGCCGGTTTCATGCACCTGGCGGTAGAGGTCGCCCAGCAGTTGGAAGCGAGGGCTGGGATTTTCCCGGGTGTAAGCGCTCATGCGGTGGGGATCAGTCCGCGCAGGCGGCGGGTTCGGTGGCGGGCGGCTTGATACTGAGTCGCTGGGGGCACTCGGAGCAGAGCGGGGTAGCCTGGCGGATGTCGGTGGCCACCCGCTTGCGGAGGCCGGTGTAGGGGGCCGAGTTCCACACCTTGGCGAAGGAGCCTTCCTTGAGGATGTTGCCCCGGGTGTTGACGCCGCGCGGGTCGTGGCAGCAGGTCGTCAGGTCGGCGTTCCACTGGATGAAGGCGGAGCGGTAGAGGAGTCCGCAGCCATTCTGGAGCACGTTCTCGCCAGCCTGCTTGTAGCGGCGGAACTCTTTGGAGCGGGGCAGGAACCGCTCGATCAGGCCCGGGGCGATGTCGCCCTTGTCGCCGGGGCGCACCATGGCCAGTGTGGCGCTTTTGGCCACGAAGCGGTCCACGCCGAGTGCCAGCGCCATTTCGCGGATGCGGTCAATCTCGTGCTCGTTCTGCCGGGTGACGACGACCTGGCAGACGATTTCAGGGAAGCGCACGCCCGTGCGGCGTTTCTCCGCGACCAGCGCCTTCAGGTTGGCCAGAACCTTCGCGAGGTCGCCATTAATCCGGTACTTTTCGTAGGTTTCCTGGGTGGCACCGTCAATGGACATGTTCAGGGTGCCGAGGCCGGAGGCGATCAAGTCGCGGACTTTTTCCGGGGTGTCAATGAGCGTCACATTGGTGTCGAGATGCACCCAGACGCCGGCGTCGGCGGCGTAACGGATCATCCGGCACAGGTCCTGGTTGATGAAAGGCTCGCCCAGCCCGGCCATTTCCAGACGGCCCAAATACGGTCCGATCTCATCAATGATGCGCTGGAAATCCGCCAGCGACATCCGGCCCTTGGATCGGCCGAGGGTGCCGTCGCCAGTGGGGCACAAGGGGCAGCGCAGATTGCAGATGTTGGTCGGCTCGATGGTGACGTGGTAGGGAAAGCCCCAAGAGCGGGCCAGTTGCAGCCGCTGGCTGATCTTCATGAGCAGGTAGTTGACCACCGAGGCGACCGGATGCCGGGGATTCACGACCAGGCCAAACAGCCGGTTTTCGCGAACCACGAATCCAAGGAGCTGTTTTTCTTTCATTGGCGGGCGACGTTAGGGCACGAAATGAAGCGGCGGCAATGGCAAATCCCTGCGTGGCCGGCGGCCTCACGCGCGCTCTGGGGCCGGCTGGCCGGGCGGGGCCTTTTCATAAACGGCGAAGAGGGTGTGGGCGTAGCGGTTGGAGTAGCTTTCGCCGGTGTAAAGCAGGTGGCGCAGGCCGCGCAACAGCGCCGGACGGGGTTTCTCCGCCATGCACAAGTCCAACAGTTTGAGGCCGCCGGTGGCCTTGGCTTCAAAGAACTCCCGCGCCTGGGTCATGCTGATGAACCATTTGTGGCGGTCCACGGGACGTGTGGCGGTGAGGCCGTAGTGGGAAATCTTGCCCGACCCCAGCTCGATCTGGCGCCGCGCAGCGCACCAGCAGTTGGGCAGTGAGACGATCAAGTAACGGCTGGAAACGCGCACCAGTTCGTCAAAGAGTCGGTGCAAACTATCCAGATGCTCGAGCACCTCGACGCACAGGACGCAATGAAACTGGCCGTCGTCAAAGGGCAGCCGCTGAATCGCCTCCAAGTCAATGAAATGATCCGGCTTCCCGGCGATGTCCACCCCGACGTATTCGACCCCTTTGAGCATCTGACGCAACGGCGCCTCGTAGCAGCCAACGTCGAGCACGGAGCCGGTCAGGTAACGGCCATAGCGCTGCAGCACGAACTCGGTGCGGCGTTGACGGGTGTCAAAGGCCACGAACTCGGTGGGCACCAGACGCACGGCGGGCGCGGCATGCACAGGGCTAAAGCCAATGCCGTCGGGCGCGGGCGGGGTGGATACGACGGCGCGGGAATCGAATGGTTTCACAAACTGGCGGCCGGTGTAATCAAGGTAGTTCAAGGACACACGGATGTCGCGCGCCTCGAAGAATTCATGGAGCGCCTTGCGCGCGCCGGCCCAGTGACCATAGTCGTCAATTTGAATGATCCCGCCAGGCACAACCTTATCATACAGATGCTCCAGGCAGACGCGCGTGCTGTCGTACCAATCCCCATCCAGGTGCAGCAACGCGATCTGGCCGACATTGGCCGCGGGCACGGTGTCTTGAAACAGCCCCTTGACCAGCCGCGTGCGCTCCAGCAGCCCGAGCCGGCGCAATAATCCCCGCACCTCTTCCAGATCCCCCCGGCAGGTGCCCACCTTGGACTTGGCGTATTCGTATTCGGGGTCGTCCGGCGACGGCGGCGGCAGCCCCTCGAAAGTGTCAAACACCCAGATGTCACGCGTGGCATTCCGTGCCCGGCAGGTCAGCCCCATCAAGGCCGCGCAACCACCGCGCGCCGTGCCGCATTCAACAATGGCACCCGGCACCCCGCGCTCCAGCACGTCGCAGATGCCGTCGTAAATCCCCTTGAGCCGCGCGTGGCTCATCATGCTGTGGGGTGAAACCTCGCGGTACAGCCGGCCGAATTCACCGGGAATCAGGCGGTCGCGCCACTCGGCGGCGCGGTTGATCAGGTCGGCCACGGGGTTGCGCTGGTGCTTGCGCGCGTCGCGGAACGACTCGGCGGTGGTGGCGGTGTTGGAAAAGTGCGCGGACACTGGCGCGAATGTATGAATCCAGCCCCCCTCACGCAAGCAACCGGTTGCTGAAGACAGGGAACTTCTTCCGGCGCTCCGGCGGGTGGGCGCAACCGGACACCAATCCCAATCAACCAGGGAGCCGAGCGCCGATCTTCGATCCCACGAGTTTCCGGGAACCTGGCCATGCCCGCCGGGGTCGGGGAACGACGCTCCGGGGGCAGTGTCAAGATGCGCCCCCGGCGAGTGTTCAGCGGCAAAAAGGGTTGAAAGCCGCCCCGCCGAAAAGATAATCGCTTGGATGAAGGCGATAATCCGCAACCCGGCTTGTTCCGCATGGCGCTGATTCTCAAGGGTGGCGCGGTGTTTCTGCACATCCCCAAGACCGGCGGCAACTGGGTGACCAAGGTGTTGGACGAATGCGGCCTGTTGCGCGGACGCCTCGGCCACAAGCACGCCGATTTCAACCGGCTGCTGGCCCCCGTGAACCCCGCCAGCTGGGGCCCCTTCGGCTACTTTAGCTGGCGGAAGATCCGGCGGACATTGGAGCCGAAGCCGTTTCTGTTTTGCTTCGTGCGGCACCCGCTCAAGTGGTACGAGTCTTGGTTCAAGTACATGGCCCAGCCCGCCCGCAACTGGCGCAACTGGGGCAACGAGAAAGACGTATTTGACTGGCATCCCAATGCCGTGCTCAACGGCTGCGGCGCGGACGACTTCAACCAGTTCGTGCGCAACGTGGCCGCCAAACGCCCCGGCTACGTGACCGAGCTGTTCGCCGCCTACGCCCAGCCGCAGGTGGATTTCATCGGCAAACAGGAAAGTCTGCGGGCGGACCTCGTCACGGTGCTCAAGCGGTTGAACCTGAACTTCGACGAGGATTTCGTCATGAATTTTCAGGATGTCGGTGTCAGTCCGGAGCCGGAGCGCAAGGTTGAATGGGATCCGGCGCTCCGTGAACAGATGCAGGCGCTCGAACACATCGCGCTGCTACGCTACGGCTACCTGCCCGCCAAGGCGCCATGAGCGAACGCCCGTCCGCCACCACGCTGAAGCCGGAGATGTCCGGGGAGGAGTTGTCCGCGTTGAAACGCTGGTTACAAAGTGCGGGCCTGCCAGGGCGTCACTTGGAAATCGGCACCGCCGCCGCCGGCACCCTGTGCTTCATGCTGCAGTGCTACCCGCCGGAGCGCCGCCCGCCCTTCTCGGTCGTGGACACAATGTCGTACTTCGCCAATCAATTAGACATCGTGAAGCAGAACCTGCGGGGGCATGGGCTGTCACCGGAGGGGGTGGATTTCCGGGTTGCCTCCAGCCGCGCCGCCTTCGCCGCCGCCGAGGCCGCAGGTGAGCGCTTTGACTTCATCTTGGTGGACGCCTCGCACAAGATCCGCCATGTCATGGCCGATCTGCGCTGGCTGCGGCTGCTGGCTGTGGGCGGGCTGGCCTGCTTCCACGATTACGGAACGCGCTTCAAGGGCGTGACCTGGCCGGTGGACCGGTTTCTGGGCCGCAATCCGCACTTCCGGCGCGTGGAACAGGCCGGCAGTCTCCTCTGCGTGCGCCGCGAGACGGAGAGCGACCGCCGTGAAGTCAGCGCCCTGGACCTGGCCTGGGCCAACGCCTGGTCGCTGCCGCTGCAATGGGAACTGAGCCTGCGCAAACGGCTCGGACAAAGCCGGCAGACGCCGTCCTGACCAGTGTGTCCCACCGCTTCCGGCTGGAATCCCAGCGCCGCTCGCTTAATCATCCGCCCACACATGCAGGACTCATCCAAACAGGTCGTGCTCGAATTCGCGCGCGGGAAACCCTTGCGGACTGTGCTGGACGCGCCCAGCGGCGGCGGCTGGCTGCTGGCCGCGCTCAAGGGCGGCGCGGCGGTGGACGGCATTGATTTGTTCGCGGATTCCGTGCCGGGCTACCGGCGGTTCTGGAAACACGATCTCGACCTCGGCCTGCCAGCCGACTGCGGCGGCTACGACCTCATCTGCTGTTGCGAAGGACTCGAGCATGTCGGCAACCCGCTGCGGCTGCTGCGCGACTGTCACCGCGCGCTCCATCCCGGCGGCACGCTCATCGTCACCACGCCCAACGTCTGGTATCCGCAGGCGCGCTTGCAGTACTTCTTCCGCGGCTTCTTCCCCTCCTTTCCGCCGTTGGACGGCAAGATCCGCTCCGGCACACACATGCACATCACGCCGTGGTCGTGGCCGCAACTTTACGTTTATTTCCGCCTCGCCGGTTTTCCCCCGCCGCGCATCCTCACCGAGCCGACCTCGCGGGCCAAGCACTTGCACGAGAGCCTGCTGGCGATCCCCGCCCGTGCCCATTGCCGCCGACGCGCCCGGCGCGCCGAAACCGACGAGCAGCGGCAGTTCTGGGAGACCGCCGCCAGCGACGCCTGCCTGCTGGGCCGCCACCTCATCGCCGTGGCAACCAGGCCGGACAAATCAAACTGTCAATGAATCCGTCCCGTACGCGCCAGCAGAGGAGTGATGGAGTCATGGGGCAATGGGAGCCGGGTATCCGTGCGGTCCGCGTTGCGCCATCACTCCATCACCCCACCACTCCCGGCCTGCCTGCCGTTCCCATCTGCGTTCATCCGCATCCATCCGCGGTGAAGAATTCCTGAGCCATGCCCCCGCACCTCTGGCGCATCGCGCACTCGGAATGCTCCCTCGGCTGGGGCGGACAAGAACACCGCGTGCTGGCGGAATTGACGGGTTTCAAGGCGCGCGGGCATCACACCGTGCTGCTCGCGCCGATGGAAAGCCAGATTAGCCAGCGGGCACAATCAGCGGGCGTGCCGGTCACGCATTTCCAGGTTGGCCGCCTGCGCTTCCTCTTCGAGGCCGTCCGTCTCGCCCGCTGGCTGCGGCGTGAACGGATCGCGGTGCTCAATCCCCACAGCAGCGCCGATGGCTGGCTCGTCGGCGTGGCCGGACGGCTGGCGCGCGTGCCGTTCATCGTCCGCAGCCGCCACATTGATGTCACCTACCCGAACGCCTGGATCAGCCGCCACGCCTTCACCACGCTGGCGGACCATGTCCTGACCACCAGCGACAAGATCACCGCGCACCTCCGGGATCTTTTCCACCTGCCCGCCGACCGCATCACGACCGTGCCCACGGGCATTGACCTGAAGGTTTTCTCGCCGGCCGTGGCGCCAGCCCAACTATTCACCAACCATGCTTCTTCCGCCCGGCCCGTCATCGGCATGGTCAGTGTGCTGCGATCGTGGAAGGGGCATGACACCTTTCTCCGCGCCGCGCGGCGGTTGCTGGACGAGGGGTTTCAGGCGCGCTTTGTGATCGTGGGCGAAGGGCCGGTCCGCCAGTTGATCGAACAGCAGATCGCGGATTTGAAACTGGCCGGGGACGTGACCCTGACCGGGCACCGGGAGGACGTGGCGGCGGCGCTGCGGGCGCTGGACGCGCTGGTGATTGCGTCCACGCGCCATGAGGGCGTGCCCCAGATCGGGCTTCAGGCGCTGGCGTGCCGGACACCGGTCGTGGGCAGTGACGTGGGGGGCATTCCGGAAATCATCCGGCCCGGCGAGACCGGCCGCATCTTTCCGGCGGGCGATGCGCAGGCGCTGGCGGCGGCGCTGCGTGACACCCTGGCGGACACTGCGGTCACGACCGCGCTGATCGAGCGTGGCCGGGCGATGGTGGAGGCGAAACACAGCCTGGACGCGATGCTGGACACGCTGGAAGCCATTTACCGGCGGCATCTCCCGTGAGCGCCGGGAATCTCCGATTCCAATCCTCACCGTCGTTCTTCCGTTTGGCGGTCAGGACCCCTTGCCCTGTCAGGCATTCAACCTGGCGATGTTGAATGCGCCTGGCGCGGACCTAACCGATGAAGTTTTGACGGGGGCGAATTAGCCGGGAATTACCCTTGATTCCTTCTTATCGCGGCCTAGTTTCATTGGAAAATAGCTCTTCAGCCCGATGAATTTAATCCCGCCTTCTCATGGTTGGCCTCGCAGGTTGGTTTTCCTTGCCACCTCGTTGCTGCTCGCTGTGGGCGTTCACGCCGCCAGTTACCGCCAGATCGTCGCCCAATCCGGCCCGGCCGCCTGGTGGCGCCTGAATGACGACTCCGCCACCGTCCGCAATCTCGCCTCCGGACCCCACGCGGAGGCCTTGCACGGCGCGGTCGAGGGTCGCGTCCAACTGCGCAAACCCGCCCAGGCCACAGACAATTTCCCCGAGTTCGAGCCGGACAGCACGGCGGCGGCGTTCGGCGGCAAGGGCAGTTTCATCCGCGTCAAAGACCCCGGCGCGGCCAGCCCGCTCGATTTCGCCAAGGGCGACACCCTCACCATCGAGGCCTGGGTGTTCCTCAACCAGCTGGGCGACGGCCAGAACGTCTATGTCATCGGCAAGGGCCGCACCGGCAACGCCGGCTTCGCCTCGGACAACCAGAACTGGGCGCTCCGCCTGCGCGAATCCGACGGCGCGGCCTGCGTGAGCTTCCTCTTCCGCAACGAGCGAAACCGCCGGGGCAGTCGCGAAGTCTCCGAGAAAGACTGGCATCGCTGGACCGCCAAGACCGGCTTCGCGCCCAATTCCGGCTGGCACCATGTCGCCGTCAGCTACACCTTCGGCAAGGGCGACAGCATCAAGGGCTATCTCGACGGCGTCGAGGTCAAGGGCGCGTGGGACATGGGCGGCAAGACCGATGACGGCCCGGTGGTGGACGACGACGAGGTGTGGATCGGCTCCTCAATGGGCGGCAGCGCGGCCAATTCCTTCAACGGCCTCATCAACGAAATCGCCATCTACCGCCGCGCGCTCACCGCCAAGGAGGTCAAGGCCCGCTATGTCTATGTGCCCACCGGCCCGAAAATCACCGCCAAGGACCTGCCCAAAGATGGCGTCCGCGTGGAAATCATCGAGGGCATCCCGGCGGAATCATCGTGGAACTTCACCGCGCCCGACAAGGTGATCGAAACGTGGACCGAACCCGCCATGGCCTTTGTCCAGTTGCCCCAGAAATACAATTCGCGCGGCGTGCGGGTGGACCGCGGCAA
>Ga0073934_10008637_pt1 | contig 13513 bp, 9 predicted proteins | sample LarsenN4metaG_FD_76834 | JGI IMG/M metagenome (GOLD analysis project Ga0073934, IMG submission 76834) | Hot spring sediment bacterial and archeal communities from British Columbia, Canada, to study Microbial Dark Matter (Phase II) - Larsen... ...
CTTCACGTTCTCCGGGGCGATGTCCAGCACGCCGACCTCGCTGGCCATGATCACCCGGTCGTCGTGGGTGACGTAGTACCGGCTGGGCCGGAGGCCGTTGCGGTCCAGGGTGGCGCCGATGACCCGGCCGTCGGTGAACGAGATCGACGCCGGGCCGTCCCACGGCTCCTGCAAGGCCGAGTGGTATTCGTAGAAGGCCCGCTTGTCCTCGGGCATCGACTCGTGGTTCTGCCACGCCTCGGGGACCATCATCATCACGGCTTCCGGCAGGCTGCGGCCGGCCATGATCAGCAGTTCCAGCGCGTTGTCGAAGTTGCCGGAGTCGCTGCAGTGCGGTTCGACGATGGGGAACAGCTTCTTCAGGTCATCGCCGAACAGTTCGCTCTTCATCACCCCCTGGCGGGCGAACATCCAGTTGGCGTTGCCGCGGACGGTGTTGATCTCGCCGTTGTGGGCCATGTACCGCTGCGGATGGGCGCGGTCCCAACTGGGGAACGTGTTTGTCGAGAACCGCGAGTGCACCATCGCCAGATGGCTGCTGTACTCCGGCTGCTGCAGGTCGAGATAGAAGTTCGGCACCTGCTCCGGCGTGAGCATCCCCTTGTAGATCAGCACGCGGCTGGACAGCGAGCAGATGTAGAACGCCAGCGCCTGCGGCAGGTTGCCCTCCCGGATCTGGTGACTGGCCCGCTTGCGGATGACGAACAGTTCCCGGTCGAACTCGTCCTGCGACAAGCCCTCCGCCGCGCCGACGAACAACTGCTCGAAGGCGGGCATGGCGGCCCGCGCCGAGGGACCGATGTCGGCGGCGTCCGGCGCGACCGGCACCTTCCGCCAACCCAGCAGCGTCTGCCCCTGCTCCTTGATGAGCTGGTTCACCTGTTGGCGGCAAATCGACCGTTGTTCGGGATCGGTCGGCAGGAACACCAGACCCACGCCGTAACGGCCCGGCTCGGGCAGCGTGAGCTTCAGTTCGCGCTGGGCGACGAGTTGCAGGAACTCGTGCGGAACGGCGGTGAGAATGCCGGCGCCGTCGCCGGTGTTCGGTTCGCAGCCGCAGGCGCCGCGGTGCGTCATGTGCCGGAGGATCCGCAGCGAATCGTCGATGATCTGCCGCGACCGCTCTCCCTTGATGTGAGCGACGAAGCCGACGCCGCAGTTGTCGTGTTCGTAGGCGGGGTCGTACAGCCCCTGCGCCCGGGGGGTGCCATCGGAATAGAAGAGTTCCGGCTGCCGGGCGAAGAACGAATCGTGGGACTGGTTCATGTCACACCTCGGGCGAAAGTTCCGCGACTGGCGGTGAAGGAGCTTCGGGTTGGTTGGGAGGTTCGGCCCGGCCGTGGCGCGGCGGCCGGTGGACGATTCATCGGACTTGGCCAGAGAAATGATCCCGCGTCATGCGGGGGCCGCGTCCGGGGCCGACGTTCTTCGTGGGCCGGCCGCTGCCTCCGCAGAGCCGGCGTAGAAGAACGATTCGGGGGACTCGTGCAGCAGATCGAGGAAGCGTTTGGCCGCCGTGGTCAACTCTTTGTGTTTGCGCCGCACGATGCCCAGCGGGCGCACCCAATGGACGCCGTCGAGATGCAGCGCCTTGAGCGACCCGATTTCGAGTTCCCGGCGGACGGTGGGAATCGGCAGGATGGCAATCCCCGACCCGACTTCCACCGCCCGTTTGATGTTTTCGATGTTGTCGAACTCGTGGACAATGTCCACCGACACCCGCGCCTGCCGCAGCCAGCGATCCACTTCCGTCCGGATCTGCAGCTCGGGCGTGAAAGCCACCAGCGACTCGCCATCCAGCTCGATCGGCTGCATCCGCGACCGGTTGGCCAGCCGATGCTGCGGCGAGACGACCACCACCATCTCCTGTTCCTGCCACGGAACGCAGACCAGTTCGGACCGCTTGGGCGGGAACGAAACCAGTCCCAGATCGGCCTCGTCATTCACCACGCGGTCCAAAACCGCGTCGGGCTGGCAGTAGCGGAGTTCCAGCGCGGCGTCGGGGTACAGGTGCTCGAACTGCTTCACGTAGCAGTCCATCTGCAACAACCCGACCGAGTAAATGGCCGCCACGCGAACCGGGCCGACCACCTTGTCCCTGAGTTGCAGGACCCGGTCTTCCACCCGCCGCCAGTGTTCGAGCACTTCGCGACAGCCGTCGAAGCAGACATGCCCGGCCGGAGTCAATTCCAGCGGCCGCTTGCCCCGGTTGATCAGTTCCTGGCCGAAATGGTCTTCGAGCGCCTTGACCGTTTCGCTGGCGACGGGCTGTGAAACCCCCAGAGCCTTCGCCGCTTTCGAGAAGCTGCGGAGGTTCACGACTTCACAGAAAAGCTCCAAGTCGCGCAGGTGCATGTCGATCCAACATCGGGGCGGGAAATAATCACTCAACAGAACTATCATCGATTCTTGGACCGCATCTTAGGATTTGACAATATCAATCGTCAAGCGATTTCTGAAATCCAGATTCCATTCTCTGTTGCACGGCGGATTCCAAGGGGCCTTCTCCAATCACAACCCATTTCCCATAAATGAATTGCGATCTGACATGGCCATTCTGGACCGGGGGCTCACAAAGCGTTGCCGTGTGTAATATGGAGCAAATTGACAGACTATTCTGGCGTTTCCCGTGGACGACCCGTCCGCGGTGTGCCTTCGCAGAACGCCCGCTCCATTGGGGCGATACCGGTGCCGGCGTGGTCGGGCGGATTTTTCCAGCAGGATACGTTAGGCTCGCGCTGTTGGGGCAAGCCGATGAGGTTGCCCTCAGGAGCTTGGGGGATGCTGACAATGCGGCTCTACGAATTGATGCTCGCCGGTGCAACCCTCTGGCTGGCCGGTTGCGGCGGCTCGGCCCCAGCGCCGGACAACCCGCCAGCGGAGGTCGCAAACCCGGCGGCCAGCGAGACACGACCGGCAAACCGGGAGACGGAACGCCCCCGAGATCCGCTTCCCACTCCCCGTGGATTCGCAGAAGAGGTGCATCCGGCCGTCGCCGCGGTGCAGACCACGCTTGCCGCGGTCAGGGCCGGCGAATTGGAGACGGCCTACGACTTCCTGCCTCCCGGATTTCAGCAAGACATCGATCAGGTCGTGAGGGAATTGGCCACCACGGTGGAACCGGAGGTCTGGAATGCACTGGTCCGCATCGCCAACAAGGCGCATCGCGTGTCCCGCGAGAAGAAGCCGTTCATCCTGGCATCGTTGGGCCGACCGGATCAGCCCGACCAGATGCGGGCGCTGGCAAAGTCGTGGGACAGCCTGGTCGCAGCGCTGGGCGAATTGCTCGCCAGTGATCTCGCCGACCTGAATCGACTCCGCGAGTTCGATTCCCGCCGGTTCCTGGCCACCACCGGCAACACCCTGCTGCAGACGTTGCGCGGCGGCAACATGGGTGTGGGATTGGATCCGCTTTCCCTGCAGCAGATCAGCGTCGAACTGCTCAGCGCCGTGGATGGCGTTGTGATGCTGCAGATCGTTCCTCCGGGAGGGCCGGCCGTCGACCAGGTCGAGTTTGTCTCCGTAGACGGCCACTGGATTCCGCGGTCGTTGGCGAACTCCTGGGAATCCACCTTGAATGCCTGGTCCACGCGGATCAGCGAGGACGGTCGGCTGGGGAATTCGGCGCGAGCGTTTCTCGTCCAGTTGGAGGCCGGGCTCGATCGCCTGCTGGCCGCAGAAACCCAGGAGGAGTTCGTTGCGGTCGCGGCCCCGCTGATGAACCAGACGCGGCAATCGGTGGAGCGGCTGATGCAGCCGCCGGGCCCCCCCGGAGGAGTGTCCCTGACCATTTCAGGAGCACTGGACGATGAGCAGGTCACGCGGTTGTTGCGTGACCTCGAACAACTGACGGATGAACCGGAGCGCTGCGTCTACTCGTCGGTGACGAGCGGGGGGCGGACGGTGATTGCCTTGCGGCCGGTGGCCGACGTCCAGCGGTTTTCCGAGCGGCTGACGTTTGCCGCGGACATCCAAGTCGACGTGGAGGCCCGCACGATCCATTGCCGGCTGGCGTCGCCGTGAGGTCCCTGGGACCCAAAGCACAACCGCCGCAACAGTCCGTGGACTGTGCGGCGGCAGGAATCGTGGATCGGTTTGGAACCGTCCCTGGCCCCAGCGCGAATCGCGTTGTCAGGCGGCGCGTCGGAGACGGCCGCGAAATCGGCACGGTGATGTCGAACGCCAGATGGCCGGGCCTCACGCCGCGGCGTTTTCGGCCTCCTCCTCATCGTCGTAGATGAGGTAGTAGACGTTCGTGGAACACTCCTCGAGGAACGCCTTGATCGTCTCGCTTTCGACGGTGGTGCTCAGTTGCTCCAGCGCGGCGACAACCCGGTCGACCTCGTCGCTGGTGATTTCTTCATACTCAATGTCGTCGCTCACGGGCGCCTCCTGTTTGCATCCGCGGGTGGTGGGGCCGCCGTCGGCCGCCATGCTTTGCAACTATCGGCGACGCCGTCCGCCAAGGTGAGCGACACCGTGGACTGGCAGCCGGTTCCCCGGCGGAGTCGGGCCGATACGGCAAACCTGGCAGAGTTTATCGCCCCCGACTCAGCGCTTGGCGGACTTCTTTTTCTTCGACTTCGCCGACTGGCTCGACGCTTTGGCCTTCGCCGACTTCCTGGTTGAGCCCGCTCCGGATCCGAAAATGCGGTCCCAGTTGCTGGAGAACTTCAGATTGGATCCCGTGTGGACCGTGTAACCGGTCATGGCTGCCGTCTCCGTCATTCCAAAGGGGGGTTCGGTACGGGTGGTAGGGGTTGCGCTAATCTTCTCGAATTGGCCAGCAGTGTCAATTTCACCGCGGGCCTGCGGGAGGCGGCCCCGTTTGGACGTGGACCGCGCTGGCCAACCGGCGGGGCTCCCGCCAGGGATCACCCTGTGGACTAGACTTGCGCAGGGGCAACTCCCCCGCACGCCATCCGTCAGCGACCCGTTCCATGAATCCCGAAGCTCGTCGGTTTTTCCGCTGTCCCATGCCTCTCGAACGGGGCCGGGGCCGGCTGGTCGTCGCCGGGCGCGCCTGGCCGTGCGTGATCCGCAACGTCTCGATTGGCGGCTACGGCGTCGAGCTGCGCGAGGCCGCCAACCTCGGGGACGCCGAGACGGCCATGCTCGAAACCTCCGACGGGGCGATTCCCGTCAGGATTGTCCACATCAGTGCCCTGTCCAAGACCACGCGGTTGGGACTGACGCGCGTTGACGAACCCGACCGGCAAGCCCTCGCCGAGGAGCAGGCACGCCGGTTTCGGAGTTACCAGTTGGCGCTGCTCGCGGCCGCGGCGGTGTTCTTCGCCGGGCTGGCGCTGGTGGAGCGAAGTTCCGAACACGCCCCCAGCCGACACCCCCCCAGCCTCTGGCAGACCGGACGCGCGCTGGGCATCGGCGCAACCACGTCCGGGTCGGACCGTGGAACCGCATCGGCCGGAGGCTCGTCATCGACCCTCCTGTCGCCATCCAGCCTGGGAGGCCCGCCCTCGTTCTCGGCGCCGAAGTCGACACTCGGCGGACACACCACCAACCGTCCGGCCGCCGTGCAACCCCCGTCATCCGGGTCCGGCGCCGTGTTGACCAACTGGCGCGGCCATCAGGCGTCGTCCGGTTCCGGAGCCGCCGCGAACGCGGCCGGATCGCGAGCGGCCATGTCGTCGGACGGCCGCGTCGCCAATCGGCCCTCATCCGCCGCAGCGACCGCAGGAAAACCGGTGCGGCTGGCGGCCCAGGTGCTCGACGAACTCGCCCGCCTGTCCACCGCGGCTGCCGGGCAACCGACCGCCCGGCAGCGGGCGGCCACTCTGGACGCCCTGCTGACCGAGATTGCAACGGTCGCATCCGAGCCACCGACGGGGCCCGCTCAGGCCGTCTCCCGTGACGGCGTGCACATTGAATACCGCTCGATGGGCGAAACGCTGGAAGTGCTGCGCGTGCGGGTGGACTGAGGAGGACCGCAGTCCAGAGCGAGCGCCGTCGTCAGGCCGCTCCTCTCAGTCATCCTGCCGTACGAACACCGGCCGCAACAGGTTGTCCACCGGCGCGAAGTCGTCGGTGAGCGGCTGTCCTTCCGCCAGTTGAAGCAGCGACTCCATCTGCCCGGTGAACCGGGGCGTGCCGTCCGGGGGATTCTCCCATCCGGCGAAGGGATCGCCGGTCCAGAGGCCGGTCTGGGAGAGATCCCGCAGGTCGATCGGCTGCCGCGAGCAGACCACGACAAAGGTGTCGCGATCATCGGTCGGCTGGGTCGAGGACGTGCTGAAGACCGCCACGTACGGAAACACCGTCGTCATGGTGAGCGTATAGCGGCCGAGAAAGCGTCCTGCCTCGGCGGCCCGGCTGCGAGCGACGCCGTCCTGGACGAGGTCCACCCACGACGCGTTCTGGGGATCGAGGTCGACGAGCCGCTGTCGCAGGGCATCCGGCGCGGCGCCGCGGAAGCCCAGCGCCATCTGGTCCTGCCCAGCACGATAGAGTTCGACGCCCGCAAACGGCTCGGGACACGGCGTCCACAGCCGCGAGAGGTCCGCTTCAGGGCGCAAGGCCGCCGGGACCGTCCCCTTCCACAGTCGCGGCAGCCGGGTCTGATCGGCGAGCGTCTCGATGGCTTCGGTCCAGAGGTAGTTGTCGGCGTCGAGCGCGGTCAGCTTCTGCTGCATGGCGGACGACATTTCCGCGGGGAATTCGAGCAGGCTCCCTCCGGTGACCTTCAGCGGGGCGAACTCTGCGCGAACCGTAAGCGACTTGCGATCGGACTCGGAGGCAAACAGGCCCTCCGGCAGCTCCCCTTCGACAACAACATTCCCCATTCCGGCGGCCCCGGCAGGCGCACGCGTTCGAGGATAGATCTCGATGATGTTGGCCAGCAGCACGCCGCGGGGGGTCATCAGGTCGTGCAGCTTCTGCGTGAACTCGCGGGTCGTCAAATGCCAGGGGACGCCGAAGTCGTTGAACGCGTCTCCGTAGATGAAGTCGTACAACACGGGCGGCTGCCCGGCGGCAACGAGTCGGGCGTTGGCCCGCAGGCGGTCGTCGACGAAGTTGCGGGCGTCGCCGATCGTGGACTGGATCCGCTCCTCGTCCATGGGAGTCAGCCCCAGTTCGCGCTGCACCACGCGCAGCACTGCCGGGTCCAGCTCGGCGACGTCAATGCGGGCGGCGCCGGGAAACTCCGCGAGAATCCAGCGGGGAAAGATGTACCCGCCGCCGCCGAGAAACAGCGTGCTGATCGGCGCGGAATGCCGGCGCAGCGATTCAATCGCCGCGCGCCACTTCGCCTGCGGACCGAGTGACAGCAGTTGCCGCTGGTGTTCGGCGGTCACCACGTCGTACGCGGACATCACCTCCAGGTTCGAGTCATACCGCACAATGGCCGACAGGTTTTGCGGCAGCGTCAGCCCGTCCGGCCAGACGCTCAGGGGCGCGCTGGAGAAGCCGCCCCACCGCGGCCTGTTGGTGTCGCGGTGAAGTGCTTCGACCGCGGTCCAGTAGTCGTAATCCGGAGACAGGCCCAGCAACGCGTCCAAGACGGCGGCCGAGGCCTCCCCCACGTGCAGCGTCCGCGTGTCGGCGTCGAACCGCACCCCCACCGGCAATCGGCCCACCAGATCCTGCCAGCCGGGAAACTCCGGAACGGCCACCGTCACGTTCTGATCCGGACCGGGGGCCGCGCGCTTGGTCACGGCGGCGTAGACCTGCTCGTATTCGTAATGCAGCGTGGTGGGAGAGTCCGGGTTGTAGTAGCTGTGGACCAGCTTATCGAGCCGCAGGTAACGGACGGTGTCGCCGTCGATGTAGTCGTCGCCGACGCTGATGTACGAATAAGCGCTCTCGTCGTGATAGCCGCCGACGTCGTCGTCCCGGAGTTTGAGGATCAGGCCCAGCTCATGCAGCTTCTCGCCGACGTTGGAACCGAAGGACTTCCACTGGGGGATGGCGGTCTGCCGGGTCGACGCCGAGGAGACAACATTCACAACCCGGCCATACTGCTCGGCCACGGCCGCGGCCAGCGGGGCGGTCATCGTCGCCGACAACCAGACCAGCCCCAGCCACTGCAACCAACCGCACACCACGGCGGTGCGGAACACCCAGCGTTGTCCGGCGACAACCACGGCGAGGGCGGCCAGCGTGCCGGACGTCAGTCCGATGATCGAGCGCGTGCCCCAGACATCGATCAGGTAGAACCCGGTGAGGAACGTTCCGACGATGGAGCCGGCGGCCCCCCAGGCGTAGACGTTGCCGACCGTCATCCCCATGCGGCTGGACCGCGCGAGCGCCATGCTGGCCACGAGGGGGGACGTGGTGCCGAGCAGGATGGCCGGCAGCAGGAACATCATCGCCACCACGCACAGAATCCACATCGGCCAACTGAACGACTCCGGCCGCGGGAGGTCGGCAATCAGCAGGTCGAGCCACAGCACGCCGGTGCAGGACAGGCTGGCCAGCAGAAACATCCAGGACAGCGTACGGGAACGGTTCCAGCGATCGGCGAGCCAGCCCCCCAGGTAGTTTCCAACCGTGATGCCCGCCAGCACCACGCCGATCACCGACGTCCAGGTGTAGAGCGAACTGCCGACGTGCTTGGCGATCAGTCGCGAGGCTGTCAGTTCCAGCGTCATCACGCAGACGCTGCTCAGGAACACGAGCAGGTTGTAGCCCCACAGCGCCAGGGCATCTCCCTGTCGGGACGACCGCGGCCGCTTCTGGGCCGTGGGAGCGGCGGGAACACTCGGTTCATTCCGTCCCGGCGTCTTGAGCACCGTCCCGGCTTTCGACGCGGGAACTTCCCCCGGCGACCAGCCCGACAAGCCCCCCGGAATGGGGTATGTTTCGACGTTCTCGGCCGGCAGGACGACGTTCTCGGCAGCGTCCCCGGCGAACGGATCGCCGGCGGACGGAGCGGGCGGGGACGACATGCGGACGCCTTGAGCAGAGACTCCGGGATGGGGATCAGGCATTTCATCCTACCGCTCGCCGAACCCGCGCAACAGCTACCATCGCTCGACCGGACCGTTGGGGACTTTGACCAATGCAGTGGCCATCGGAGTGCGCCGTTCGCCGTGACGACGCCGAAGCTCGTCCACAATCCGCGAGAACTCGTCCACGGTCTGGAACTGCCGCAGCCGCTGCTCCAGATCTTCGGGAATCCCCAAGCGTGCTCCATACCAGGCGGCGAACTTGCGAAACAGCACGCAACTCCGGTCGCCGTGCTGTTCGGTCATCAACTGGAAGTGGCGAACCAGGAAGGCGAGTTGTTCGTCAGCGGTCGGTTCGCGCGGGGGGCGACCGGCGGTCACGTCGCTGAGCTTGCGGAACAGCCACGGGTCGAGCATCGCCCCCCGACCGATGGCGACCGCGGCACAGCCGGTCCGTTCCCGCATGGCGAACGCGTCGGCCACCGTGCGGACGTCGCCGTTGCCGATCACCGGAATTCGGTCGACGGCGGCGACGACTGCGGCGATGCCGTCGTGGTTGACCGACCCCTGAAACCCCTGCTGCCGCGTCCGGCCGTGAATGGTGACCGCGGCAATGCCGGACTGCTCAAACCGCCGGGCCAGCAGCGGGGCGGTGAGGGAATCCCGGTCCCAACCCAGCCGCATCTTGACGGTGACCGGGACTGACACTGCGGCCACGACCGTTTCCGCCAGCCGGTTCGCGCCGTCGACATCGCACATCAGCCGGGCGCCACCGCCGCTGCCGTTCACCTTGGCCATCGGGCAACCCATGTTGAGGTCGATCCCCTGGTAGCCGCGATCGACCAGCCGCTGAGCCGCCGCGACCAGGTCGTCGGTCGTGCCGCCGAAGATCTGAACGGACAGGGGGCGGTCATCGTCCGAGGTGGCAATCAACTCTTCGGATTGCCGGTGCCCCTGGAGCAGATGCCTAGCATGAACGAGATCGGTGGTCGCCAGGCCCAGCCCCCCCAGTTCCCGCAGGGCTCGCCGAAAGGCCAGATGCGTATAGCCGGCAAGCGGCGCCAGGCAGAAGCGGGTTGGAATCTCACGCGGACCGATCTGGAAGCCGGGGCAAACTTCGTCGGCCGACGACAGCGGATTCGGAGGGTTTCGCACAGATTCTTCACAGCTGACTGGCCCAACCGGGGTCGCGGACGTGGTAAGATACAGCATCATTTCACCAACAATCTGACCGGCAGGCCGAGTGGCGGTTCGTCCGAATCCTGCCGGCCATCGTACTCATTATCAGGAGAGGATAACGGTCCTCGGCCTGCCAGCGAACCCAGTCCCCCGTAGAACCAACTGGTATGGAGCTCGGTGCCATGTCGCCGTGGATTGCCGCCGCCGTTGCGGGCGGTGCCGCGTCGACGCTGCTCACGGCGTGGCTGCGGCATCGCCGACGCCGAGACCGCATGTACGCCAGCCTGGCGGCCGCCCGGCCAGCGGTGGTGGTGGCGCACCCGGTCACGATCGGCACGACCGCCTGCCCCGAAACGCTGTCGGCAACCTTTGCCCGGGACCGGTACCTCGCGGTTCCGGACTTTGTGACCGCCGATTGTCTGGCAGCCTTGCGCGAGGAAGCGCTGGCGAATCTGGAGCGGGCCGAGCGATCCTACATCCCCACGCACAAGAAGGGGGGGACGATCGCCTACGAGACGATCCACCGCGTCGCGCCGCGATGCCTGAGTTTCTATCACTCGCCAACGGTGCAGGCCTGGGTGTCGGCGGTGGTCGGCCAAAGGGTCTTTCCGACGCCCGATCAGGACCAGAGCTCTCTGTCGCTGTTGTGTTACACGGAAGCCGGCGACCACATCAACTGGCATTACGATCACAACTTCTACTGCGGCCGGCATTTCACGGTGCTGCTCCCCCTGGTGAACGACGGCCCGGCCGGGCCGTCGCAAAGTCGGTATCAACGCCGCACGCCACGGGGGGAGATCCTGACCACCGAGACCGACCCGAACCTGCTGGTGATGTTTGAAGGCGCCCGCGTGCTGCACCGGGCGACGCCGGCCGGTCCGGGCGACCTGCGCATCGTGCTCAGCATGACGTACTGCACCGACCCCCGAAACAGCCGTCTGAAAGAAGCCGTGCGGCGCGTCAAGGACACCGCGTTCTTCGGCTTGCGGGCCTTGTGGGACTGACGGCGAGAATATCTCCCCGGCTCCCGGGTTCCCCCTCTCCCCGGCTTGGTGGATTGCACACAGCGTGCCATTAAATGACTCCGCCGCAGCGCGGGTTCGGTCGCGCTGCGGCGGAGGATGCCGTGGAAACGATCTGTCGGTCAGCGCTTGATCGTCGCCGTGCCGGGCGCGGCGGCCGGGCGGACGTTGGTCGCGCCGGGCTTCTGCTGGGCGCTCGTCTGCTGGATGGCGCCCGGCGTCGGAGCCGTGAACGGCCGGTCCGGACCGGTGGACGTCTGCGTCAGGAAGTTGTCCACCTTGGCGTTGTCCTTGAGCTTCTTGAACACCTCGGCGACCGACTGCTGCGTGCGGCTCTCGAACAGCTCTTCGTACAGACTGTCGCGGACCTCCTCGATGTTGTTGGTCACCGGCTCCGTCCGGCCTTCGCACTTCAGGATGGCGTACCGGCCCGACTGGATCTCAACGATGCCGCTGATCTCGCCCGGCTGCAGCTTGAACGCGGCGACCTCGAGCGCGTCGTTGCCGGAGTACCGCGGGATCGGCGGAATGGTCCCGCCCAGGGCGCGGCTGTTGGGATCGATCGAGTACTTCTGGGCGAGCTTCTCGAACTCGTCCGGGGTCTTCGTGCATTCCGCCCAGCATTCCTGCGCGTGCCGGAGGTTGTCGATCAGAATCATCCGGGCCTTGACGCGGGGGCCGTAGTTGCGGACGAACGCCTTGTTCATTTCCTCTTCGGTGATGTCCACCTGGTCGCCGGCGAGCTTCTTGAGGGCCAGCATGGGCCAGATCACGCTCTGGCGGTACTGCATGGGGGTGATGTTCCGCTCGGCCTGCAGCATCTGGTACCACGCGGCCGGGTCGAGGTTGAACCGCTTGGCGATGCGGTTGACCTCGGCGGTGACTTCCTCTTCCGAGACGCTGATGCCCCGCGCCTCGCAGGCCTGCTGGATGATCATCCGGTTGATGAGGTCGTCGAGCACCTCTTTGCCGTAGCGGGCCACGCACTCTTCGGCCAGCATGTCGTAGAGGATGTCCTCCCGACCGACACGAGCCATGGGCCTGGCCTGCATGTTCGACAGTTTCGCGGTCCCTGCCGATTCCGCCGCGGCCTGACCGGGTTGCGCGCGGAACGTCTGCATCAGCACCAGTCCCGCGATCAACACCACCGCGGTCCCGCCGATCACCCACGCCGTGCGCTGGACGGTGGACGATTGACTGCCCGCCGTCGGGCGATTCCCTTCACCCATGATGAAAACCCCTCCGAACCTTGAGGTTTCGGGACGGCCTGTCAGAACCCCCCAATGGGCCCGCGACGTCCCGAAGCGCGCGGGTTATAGATTTTGCCCGAATTAGGGTCAAGTTCGGTTCCCGGCCGGTCGAAGCGCCCGGGAGCCGCGCACGAAGTCAGCGGTCGACGCAGGAAGGATGGGCGGAAGACCGCTGACTTCGTGCGCGGCTCTTGCCATTTCGCCCGGCCGATCGGTTACAATCCAGGGGTGGTTGCGGGGCGGCGCTCCGCGCCTGACCAGGTCTGTGTTCCTGTCGTTTCCGTCCGGAGTGCCCCAGGATGAGTGGTGCGGCCGCTTCCGTCGCTTCCAAATACAGCACGATTCGTCTCGGCTCGGCGATCCGGCAGGATCTCCCCGTCAACAAGCTGTTCCGGGCGATTATCGAACTCAACGGCTCCGACCTGCACCTGCAGGTGGGCAAGCCGGCGATCATCCGGGTCCGCGGCACCCTGCGACCGCTGGACATGCCCCCGATTGACGAAGAGCAGATGAAAGAGCTCCTGTTCCCGATGATGGACGAGCGGAACAAGGAGATCTTCATGAACACGGGGGGCGCGGACTACGCCCACGTGCTGGAGCACAAGGGAGAGACGTGGCGGTTCCGCGTGAACCTGTTCATTCAGACCGGCAAGATGGGCATGGTCAGCCGCAAGGTCGAGCGGTCGATCCCCAACTTCGAGGGGCTGTGGCTGCCTCCGATCATGCAGCAGCTCTGCGTGTACGACCAGGGGATGGTGCTGCTGGCGGGCGTGACCGGGTCGGGCAAGTCGACCACCATCGCGTCGATGCTCGACTGGATCAACCACAACATGATCAAGCACATCCTGACCATCGAGGACCCCGTCGAATTCGTGTACACCGCGGACAAGTGCCTGATCAATCAGCGCGAAATCGGCTGCGACGTCAGCGACTTCCACACGGCGATGAAGCACGCGGTGCGGCAGGACCCGGACATCATGCTGGTGGGCGAAATGCGCGACCGCGAAACGTTCGAAACCGCCATGCACGCCGCCGAAACCGGCCACCTGGTGTACGGAACGATTCACGCCTCGTCCGCCCCGTCCACCATCGGCCGGATTCTGGACCTGTTCCCGCAGAGCATGCACAACGCGCTCCGCAGCTCGATGGGCTTCAA
>Ga0073934_10008638_pt1 | contig 13510 bp, 6 predicted proteins | sample LarsenN4metaG_FD_76834 | JGI IMG/M metagenome (GOLD analysis project Ga0073934, IMG submission 76834) | Hot spring sediment bacterial and archeal communities from British Columbia, Canada, to study Microbial Dark Matter (Phase II) - Larsen... ...
ATCCTTCACCAGGATCGCCGCCAGCTTGGCCGTGGTCGAGCCTTCGTAGGGCAATCGGCCGGTCAGCATCTCGTAGAGAATCACGCCGAGCGCGTAGATGTCGGCCGACGGTCCGACGTTGTCGTTGTTCCCCTCCACCTGTTCAGGCGACATGTAATCGACGGTGCCAATGATGTCGCCCTGCTGCGTCAGTCCGGCGCTCTTTTTGTCGTCGGCCCGGCGGGCGAGGCCGAAGTCCATGATCGTCGGTTCGTTGTTGGACCGGATGATCACGTTGGACGGCTTCAGATCGCGATGGACGATGCCTCTGCTGTGCGCTTCCTGCATGGCCAGCGCTAACTTGCGGATCAAAAGCGCAATGTGTTGAAAGGTGAACGCCTGCTTCTGTGCCATCAGCTGATGCAACGGCCGGCCGTCGATCAGCGCCATTGTCAGATACGGGATGCCCTGAAACTCGCCGACGTCAAAGACGGGGCAGATGTTGGCGTGATGAACGGTCGCCGCCGCCCGGGCCTCGCGGTAGAAGCGCTGGCGCGTGTCTTCCTCGTCGTCGCCCAGGAACGGAACTTTGAGAGCGACTTCGCGATCGAGTTGCGTATCGAGCGCTTTGAAGACCGCGCCCATGCCGCCTCGGCCCAGGCAGTCGATGATGCGATAACGGCCGAACTGGCGCGGAATCTTGTCCGCGCCGCGCTTCTCCGTCGAAGGCCGTTCGAAAACGTCCTTCTGCGTCGGCGACGTATCTTCCAGGTCCGGCCTAGGTGCGACTTGTTGATTTGGTTCGGCCATGCATTCATCCCCCGCGAGAGGCATTAACCTCCTGCGGATAGATCGGGTGCTTCCAGCGACGTTGAACGAATCCGGCCACCGAGGGGAACTCCACCGAATTCAGTATAGTTGCGCAATCCACCGTGCGCCAAGGAATAAGGAAAGAGAAATGAGAAAGTCTTCCCCGAAACGGGTACTGGCTATTCAAACAGTGCCGCGACGTAGGCGTCCGGATCGAATAACTCCAGGTCATCCACCTGCTCTCCGACTCCGACAAACTTCACCGGCAGACCGAGTTTCTGTTTGATTGCAAAAATTGCGCCGCCTTTGGCCGTGCCGTCCAGCTTGCTCAGGATGATGCCCGTACACTGGACCGCTTTGGAAAACATTTCCGCCTGGGCAATGGCGTTTTGGCCGGTCGTGGCATCAAGAACCAGCAGCACCTCGTGCGGAGCGCCTTCAATTTGCTTGGCCAGGATCCGGCGAATTTTCTCTAATTCCCGCATCAAGTGCGTTTGCGTGTGCAGTCGGCCCGCGGTATCGACGATGACCACATCGTAGTCGCGGGCTTTGGCGCGTTCGCAGGCGTCGTGGGCGACGCTGGCCGGGTCGCTGCCGCTCTGGCTTTTGACGATGTCGCAATTGAGTCGCTGGCTCCAGATGGTCAGCTGCTCGACGGCGGCCGCCCGAAATGTATCACAGGCGGCGACGAGAACTTTCTTGCCTTCTCCCTGGCAGCGCTTGACCAGTTTGGCAATCGACGTGGTTTTGCCCGACCCGTTGACGCCCGCCACCATGACCACCGTTGGCCCGGACACGGCGTAACTCAGGCCGGTCGATCGGGCCGACAGCAGCTCACGAAGCTGAGCCTGAACGAATTGCTGCACGTCGCCGGTGATCTCACGGTCCTGGTATGCCTGCCGGACGCGAGCGACGATTTCGCCTGTGGCATCAGTGCCCACGTCGGCCAGGTAGAGGCGTTCTTCGAGTTTGGCCAGGAAATCCTTATCGACTTTGCCGCGTAGGCGAAAGAGGTCGGCAATGCCGGCAAAGACGCTCCGCGTTTTCGCCAAGCCTTGTTTGAGTTTCTGGATGAATCCGCGAAAAACCATGTCGCACGCCCGCCGTAACTTGTTGACACCAAAACGACTCTTCGTGATATGATATCGGAACCGAATTCAATAAAACGCCGCCGCGAATTGGCGGCCTTTCGGATTTCCAGGAACGGACGTCGAACACCGCCGGAATCGTCGCATGCCACGCATTTTTTCTATCATCGGGCTGCTCGTAATGGCACTCGCGTGGGTTCGTGCAGCGGACCTGCCGGCTGCCGAGCTGACCGCCGAAGAGAAGGTCAAAGTCCGCGCGCTGATTCAGCAGCTGGGCGACCGCTCCTACAAAGCGCGCGAGACCGCAGCGAACCAGATTGTCGAGTACGGCCGGGCCGCCGAGCCGCTTTTGCGTGAGGCGTTGAATCATCCGATGCCGGAGGTTCGGACGCGCTGCGCCCGGTTGTTGCCGATCGCGATGCAGCACGACCTCGAAAAGCTGATCAAGGCGTTTCTCGACGACAAGGAAGGCAAGAAGCCGACGCCGCTCGCCGGCTGGGAGCGATTCAAGGAGGTCGCGGGCAAGGATGAAGCAGCCCGCGAGCTGTTCGTCGATCTGCATCGCGTTGAAGGCGGATTCATGGACTTGGTCGAACACGATCCCGCAGCTGCTGCCGCCAAGATGTCGATCAAATGTCAGGAATTCATGCAAGCGCGAAACTTCGGCCAGAACGTCGGCACGCCGACCCAGGTCGCGCTGATGCTGTTCGCCCTTCTGCACCCGAAGTTGAAGGTCGATCCAAACTCGCAGAACTTTTTCAGCAGCGGCCTGTATACGATGTCGTTCAATCAACGCGGCAAAGAAGTGCTCAAGGAAAACCCGGCCGTGCGAAAGATGCTCGTGCAGTACATGCAAAACAGTCATCAGAACATGGGGCATCAATTCATCTGGATCATCGCCAACATCGAGCTGAAAGATGCCGCAGATATTGTTCGGCGCCACATCAAATCGGCCGAACGCGATCCCTACACGCGATCGTTCGCCATCGCAACTTTGGGAAAAATAGGCAACCGAAGCGATATCGTCGAATTGCTACCCTTGCTCGAAAAAACAGAGTCGATTGGTTCGGTGCAATTTGGAAATGGATCAGCCATCCACACTCAGCTTCGCGACGTGGCCCTAGCCAGTCTGATCCTGTTGAGCGGCCAGGATTTGAGCGACTATAACTTTGCCTATCTCAAGGCCTTTAACAACGGCATGGGCCGGATGAACTTCAACTTTGCCCTGTCGCCTGGCATGCTGGGTTTCAATGACGACGCAACCCGCACCGCTGCGATCAAAAAATGGCGCGACTGGTACGAAGTCGAAAAGAAAAAGAAGTAGCTGTGCGGCTTTCGACGGCTACCGTCAGGCGGAGATACGTTGCGAGCTGTTGCATTTCGCTGAAACCGCGTAGCAGAACGCTACAGTCCATCCAGAATACCGCATCGCGATGTTGCGAAACAGCACACCCGTGACAGAAGCGGCGGCGAATCGAAGAGCCGTCGAAATTCGGAAATCGCACATTTTTAACTCAAGTCGTTGTAAAAGCCCAAGTTAGAAGTGGTTTTCAAAGAAACACGCTGCACGAAAAAAGTATTTGGCACGGCGGTTGCGATACTATTCCGTCGCAGGGCTGAATGCGAGTCTCAGTCCTGCTGACGCAGAGTTCAGAATACACCCCCCAATATTCCCTTCCTCCAGGGCACGGGGTCCAGATGGTTGCGAGTCCCATCTGGGTTAAACCCCGTGCCCGCACCTCTTTTACGGGCGATTCGGTTTCGGCAGAAAGCCCAATACAACAAACGCAGCGCGGAATTGCAGTCGAGGGATTTCCGTTGTCCCGTTCGGAGAACGTATCCCGTGCCCGATCGTAACGGGCGCGCTCGCCATCTTGTCGCTTGCCGATGACTGCCCTATGACATTCAGCGCACCGATTGCCGCACTTTCTTCCAAATCCGTTTTTCTATCGGACGACGGCAATGAAGATGATGATTGATGTCGAACACCTTACCAAGTATTACGGCGATTATGCGGCGGTCCGCGACGTGTCCTTCAGCGTCAACGAAGGGCAGGTTGTCGGTTTCCTCGGGCCGAACGGCGCCGGCAAATCGACCACCATGCGTATCCTGGCCGGCTATCTGACGGCGACTTCGGGCAAAGTGAATATTGCGGGGTTTGATGTGTTCTGGAACCCGGTCGAGGTGCGACGGCGCATCGGCTATATGCCGGAAAGCTGCCCGCTTTATCCGGAAATGCGCGTCGAAGAGTATCTACGCTTCCGCGCCGGGCTCAAGGGCGTCTATGGCAGCGCGCGGCGGTCGCGGATCGACTACGTCGTCCGCCGCTGTTGGCTCGAGGACGTGCGCCGGCAGCTGATCGGCACGTTATCCAAAGGCTATCGCCAGCGCGTCGGCCTGGCCGACGCCCTCGTCGCGAATCCACAATTGCTCATTCTCGACGAACCGACCGCCGGCCTCGACCCCGCGCAAATTCGCGAGACCCGCACGCTGATTCGCGAACTGGGCAAGGAACATACGGTTTTGCTTTCGACGCACATATTGTCGGAAGTCACTCGGACCTGCGATCACGTGATCATCATCAACAAAGGCCAGGTGGCCCTGGACCGGTCGCTCAAGGGCGGCGACACCGCAGAACAACTGGAAGAATTGTTTGTACGAATCACCGGAAGCGAAGACGATTCGCCGCGGCGAATGGCGGCCATACGATCGTGAACGAACTCCAATGGGACTGAGATCGACATGCGAGCGACGTTGACACTGATCCGACGCGAGTTGACGGCGTATTTCCTCTCGCCGATCGCCTACGTGGTGCTGGTGGTGTTCCTGTTGGTCACCGGCGGACTCTTCTTCGGAAGGGCGACCGCGTTGACCGAGCATGGGCCGCGCGGCATGGAATTCCCGATGCAGATCATACTCGGGCACTGGATCTTTTGGGTGATCTTTCTGCTGATTCCGCCCGTGCTGACCATGCGCTTGTTCGCCGAGGAACGCAGCAGCGGAACGCTGGAAATGCTCCTGACGGCGCCGCTCAAAGATTGGCAGGTGGTTGCCGCGAAGTTCATTGCGTGCTTTGCGTTTTATCTGATCCTTTGGCTGCCCACGTTGCTCTATCTTCCGGTATTGCTGGATTTCAATTGGAAGACATTCCATTTTGAAATCGACCCGCGCCCGGCGTTGACTTCATACATCGGACTGGCCTTCGCCGGCGCCATGTTTCTCTCGATTGGCATGTTTGTCAGCAGTCTGGTCCGCAGCCAGATTGTGGCAGCGCTGGTGGCGATTTTGTTCAATCTCACGTTCATGCTGGGCGGCTTCCTGCGACCCGAGATGGACACGGCGAGCTGGGGCTACAAGCTTCTCTACTTCTTCAGCGTGCCGCTGCATTTTTATCTCGACTTCACCCGCGGCCTGATCGATTCGCGTCATCTCATTTTGTACTGCAGCGTGGCGCTCTTTAGTTTGTTCCTGACGGTGCGCAGCCTGGAAAGCCGTCAGTGGAGATAACGTTGGATTGTTCTCGGAGCCTGCAATGTTCCGATTTGTCGTGCGTTGCCTCGGTTTAACCGGTTTGCTGGCGTTCGCCGCCGGCGTGATCGGCCTGTTTGCCGCCGACGAGGGGTGGCGATTTCTTTCGGCGCTTCGCGGCGAGCAGGGCAGCCTGCCTTTGGTCTCGGCCGCCCTCGTGCTGATCGGCGGCGCCGTCGCGATGTTGGTGTTCGGCTTCGAAATGCTGGCCGGGATGCAGAAGGCTGCCGGTCGCCGCAGCGCCGTCGGCATCAACGTGGTCGTGCAAATCGCACTCGCCGTTGTCTTGCTGGTCGGGTTGAACTTCTGGTCGTTCGGCAACTATCTGCGCTTCGACGCGACGCGCAGCAAGAACTTCACGATCAAGCCGGAACTGGCCTCGCAGTTGCGGCAACTTCAAGGCGAAACGACGATTGTCGTTTACCAGCAGCACAAAACGTTCGGTCGATTCACCGACAAGCTCGACAAATACGATGTCGCCGCCGAGCGCAAAGTGGTCGAGAAGATCAAGGATCTGGTCGAACTGCTTCGCGAATTCGGGCCGCAATTCCGCGTCGTGGTGCTCGACGTCGAAGACGAGCAATACGACGCGATTCTGTCCGCCGAGTCGAGACGCTTTCCGAAGCTGCCCGAGGCCCTCGCAGCCGCGCCGGAGAACAGCATCTTCTTCTGCGCCGGCGACCGTATTCAGCGCATGGGCTTCCACGAGTTCTATCAACTGGACAAGTCCGAATCGCAAAAGCGCGAGAACCTGGTGTTGCTCAACCAAGGCATCGAGCCGTTTGTCCGACGCGTGCTGGCGGTCGAGGAAAAGAAACCTCGGGTCGGTGTGGCGGTGATTCACGAACTTTTGAGCACCCGCGGCGTCGAAAACGAATTCGGCATGGCCGGCCTGCGCAAGAGCCTGGAAGCCAACGGCTTCGAGGTGACCGACATCCTCCTGAAGCGCTGGAGCGAGTCCGGCCCGCCGGAAGCCGCCGTCTATTCGTACGACGAAAGCCAGCTCGATCGCATCGAGGAATCGGTCGTCGGCATTTCCGACCAGCTGTCGGCCGATCGTGAAGTGCTGGCCGGCACGAGGAAGCTTCGCGATGTATTGAAAAACACTCCGCTGGACCGGCTCAACGAAATGCTCCGCGATCAGCTTCGCGGCCGGGTGTTTACCGAGGAAGATCGCAAAAACAACTTGCAGCGGCAGGAGCAGATCCTGGCCGCGGTCGAAACCGAGATCAAGGAGCTCGAAGCGGAATTGCGCAAAGCCGAGGAAGAGCGGCTGGCGCTATTGGGTTCCGAGGCCACGGTCGAAGGCCGGCGCATGACCGACATCAAGAGCAAATTCCGCCGGCTGCTCGACGATTGCGACCTGCTGATTATCCCCCGCCTGACGCTGTTCAACCTGGTCGCGGGCGATCGGCACATTCCGTATCGCATTTATCGACTCGATTCGGCGCAGATCGCAGCGATTCGCGATTTTCTGAAAGCGGGCAAGCCGGTGCTGGCGATGTTCGGACCGAGCAACGAGCCTGAAAATGCCCGCGATCCGTTTGGCATGGGCAGCGGGCCGGACGAACTCGAAGCGCTTTTCGCCGAACTCGGTGTCGTCTTCGGCAAACAAACCATCCTTTACAACGCCGAGAGCAAGGCCTTCGCCGAGCGCCGGTCGAACCCGTTCGGCAGCGGACTGACGGTCGAGCTGCCGCCGCTTGACTTTGAAAATGAACTGTCGGTCGGCCTTGCCGAGACACAATCGCGGCCCAACCCGATTCGCGAAGCGATGCGCGTCACGAAACGCAGCGTCGGACAAAAGCTGGATTTAACACTCCGCCATCCACGGCCGGTGTATTTCGCAACGATCCGCTCGAATCCACAATCGTTCAAGCCGGAGTTTCTGTGGACGGATGCCACGTGTTGGAACGAGGAGAAGCCGTTTCCGCGCCGCGATTATACGCCGCGTCCCGAGTTCAAGGGCGAGGATCCGACCAAGCGCTCGCGGGACGATGAACGCCCCGGCCCGTTCCCGGTCGGCGTCGCTATTCAGACGACGATACCGCCGGAATGGACCGAGCCAAAATATGGTGCACTGAAGATCGCGGCGCTGACCGTGGCGGGGCATAGCACGCCGGGCGGATTGCCGGCAACGTTGGCCGCCGAGTCGTTGATATCCAGCGATGCCTATGTTTCTGAGGCGAAGGAGTCCGCGACGGTGCGCATCGCAGCGATCGGCCATGGCAGCTTGTTCAACACCGCCGACGTCTCGCGGCCCGACCTGACACCGGCCCGCGAACAGTTATTGTTGTCCACGTGCAACTGGCTTCTAAATCGCGACGACCGACTCGTCAAAGCCGAATCGGAATGGACCTATCCACGAACGAAACTGTCGCCCATTCAGGAAAAACTTTGGCGTTATGGCATGTTCCTTGGCCTGCCGGCGATTTTCGCCTACCTCGGCCTGAACGTGCTCCTGGTGCGTCGCATGCGGTAGCGAAATCTGGTAATTGGAATCAAACAAGGTTCGATCATGAATCTTCGTACGACGCTTGCTTTGACCGTGCTACTCGGATTGGGTGCACTCGTGTGGCTTGCCGGGCCGTGGGTGGGCCGAAAGGCTGGCATTTTGCCGAAACCGGTCGATGCGGCCGGCGCCGGCTCACCGGTGGTGCTCGATCAAAAACTGACCCGCGGCACATTGCAGAAAATCGAAGTTCATAACGGCGGCGAACCGGTCGTACTCGAACGAGGCGGCGCCGGCGACTGGGCGCTGCCCGGCAAATGGGCGACCCGTAAACGCGAAGCCGAAGAACTCGTCGGCTTGATCACCCATCTGCATTCGCGCTTTTACGTCGTGCCGTTCAACGCGGCCAACGAAGACGAATTGAAAAAGTACGGCCTGCATTCCAGCCAGAAGCCGGTCACGGTCACGCTGGCGCATACAGACAGCACGCAGACGACGCTCCGCTTCGGCGAGCCTCCGGTCGTGGAAGGCAGCCCATTCGCTCGACCAACCTACGTTCGCGTCGACAACAATCCCGAAGTCGTCCGTCTCGGGCCGGACCTGCTCGATATCCTGCGCCGCCCGCGCGAATACTATCAACGCCGTCAGTTATTCCCGGATGTCCAGCGCGTCCGCATCGTCAGCACTCCGCCCCCCTTTGGCGGTGCGTCCACATCGGACGCGGCCGTGCAATTGCCCAAGGCCAAGTCGATCACGATCGAAACGTTGCAAGGAAAAGTGAAAATCGAGCGAACCGGCGAATTACCCGCGACTGCAGGATCGGCATTGCCAAAGATTGACCCAGTGCAGCTGGCCGAGACCTGGATGCTCGTCGAGCCGATGAAGGACCGCGTGGAACCGGAAAAGGTCAAGGCACTGCTTTCTTCGATTCCCGATCTGTGGGTCGAGGATTTCAAGAAACTCGATGCCGCCACGATGCTTGCGGAGGAGTTGAGCCGATCGCCGGAGCGCGGCATGGACAGTCTCGAAGCGTGGATTGGCTCGGCCGCGGCCGGCAAGCCGAATGACTGGTTGCTGCAGCGCACCGGCCTCGATCGGCCGGAGCGCTCACTGCGGGTGACTTTGCCCAGCGACGATACGGTCGTTTTGCAGATTGGCCGGGTGTCGCAGACGAAGGAGCGTAAGGGCACTCCGCCGCCGCCCAACCCGATGATGCCGGTCCCGCCCCCTCCGCCGATCATCCGTGAAGATTACTACTACGCCAAGCTCGAGGGCCAGTCGCAAGTCTTTGAGATTCGCGGCGACAAGTTCAACGATCTCTTCGTGGCGGCATCGAACTTGCGCGACGATAAATTGGCGCGCTTCAAGTCCGCGGATGTGCAGCAGGTGGAAATCACGCAACCAAACAAGATCGTCGTGCTTTGGTATGCCATCAGCCTGCCCGATGACAAGATCGTGCTCGTCAAGGAGAAAGATGATCGGAAGCTCGACCGCTGGCGGGTGGTGCAGCCGATGCAGGCGCTTGCGGAAAACGACAAAGTCAGCGAGTTGATCAATCGGCTGGAAGGACTGGATGCCCGCGACCGCGACGTGCTCGACAATCCCGATCTGAAAACCACGGGCTTCGAACTCGCGACCGGCATCCGGATCGACCTGACGCTGGAGGAGGAAATCCCTGGGACGCCGGAACCGAAGGGCGACGAGAAGAAACCGACTCGCAAACGCACGGTGAGCTATACCTTCGGCAAACGCGACGCACTGGCAAAGAAGATCCACGTGCGTGTGGCTGGTCGCGATCGCGTCAACCTGGTGGACGACGGCGTATTCAGCCTTGCCGAGAGGCCGGCACTGGCCTATCGCGGGCGGCGCGTTCTCGATTTTTCAACCAACGACGTCGCCGCACTCGAAATCAAGCGTGCCGGTGAAACCTACCGGCTGCAGCAAGCCGACGGCGACTGGAAATTCACCAGCCCGGTTGCAGCGTCGGCGGACAAGCTGAAGGCAAGCAACCTCGCGGACGACTTGAGCCGGCTCGAAGCGGTGGAGTACGTCAACGATAGGCCGTCGGCCGAGGATCTGGTCACGGCGGGCCTGGATAAGCCGGCGATCACTGTTACGGTGACGTACACCGACGCGAGCCGTAAACCGCAAACGCTCTGGATCGGCAAAGAGCGCGACGGTAAACAGGAGTACTTCGCCAAGCTGGCCGAAAGCGCCGGCATCTTTGCACTGAAAAAAGAAACACGCGACAAGATCGACGTCGGTTCGCTTGACTACCGCCCGACGCAGCTTTGGACTGCGACAGCCGACGCGGTGAACTCCGTGAAGATCTCGCGCGCCGACGGCAAGTACGAGTTGAAAAAGGAAGGATTCGATTGGAAGATCCAAGGCCCCTTTGACGCGACGGCAAGTTTCTTCCTAGTCCAACCGATGCTCGATGCTCTCGCCAATCCGAAACTGGCGGGCTACCAGGCGCACCACACGGATAGGCCGGCCGAGTTCGGACTCGACAAACCGGCGCTCGAAGTGACGTTCACGGTGATGGAAAAAGGCAAGGAGGGCGAGCCGGAGAAGCCACGGGCCCGCACGCTGTTGCTCGGAAAGACGGTCGAGGGCAAACAGGAAGTATACGCGAAACTCGCCGACGATCCGGCCATCTTCCGCCTGCCCGAATCGGTCAAGATCAACGCGGACAAGTCCGCGCTCGAACTCTTGGAACGACGCCTGCTGGCGGTCGATACGCGTAAAGCTAGCAAGATCCAGCGCACCGGCGCCGCCACACTGACCGCGAGCAAATCGGGCATGGAGTGGAAGATCGAAGCCGGCGCGACGACATTCACGGCCGATGCACCGACGATCGAGAGCATGCTGCGGATGTGGCAAAACCTGCAGGCCGATCGCTTCGCCGCCTACGGCCCGCAAGCCGACCTCGCCAAGTTCGGCCTGAATCCGGCGGTGGACACGATCACGCTGACAATCGACGCCGACGCGCCCGACGGCAAGCCGGCGACGCATGTGCTCAAGCTCGGCAAGCCGGTCGAAGGCGGCCGGGGCGATCGCTATGCCAAGGTGGACGAGCAGCAAGGCGTGGCCATCCTGGCGGGCAATGTCGTCACGGAAATGGCGCGGTCGCAACTGGATTTTGTGGACAAAGCGCTTTTGAAATTCGAGCCGGGCGATCTGACGGCCATTCGCCGGCAAATGCCCAACAACGACCTGGAAATCACTCGCGAGGGCGGATGGAAGATCGTCAAGCCGGCGGCCCAACCCGCCGACGAGCCGTCGCTCGATGAACTCGCCGAAAAGCTTGCAAATTTGCGAGCCGATCGCGTGGTCGATTACGATACGAAAGATTGGAAGAAGTACGGCCTGGATGCCCCGGGGGCGACCATCACTCTCGTGTTGCCGGAAAAAGAAGGCAAGCCGGTTCAGCATCAGATCAAAGTCGGTTCGCCGGTCGATCCGAAATCTCCGGACGGCGAGCGCTTTGTGCGCGTCGATGAGTCGAAAGTCATCGGCATAATGGGCAATGACATGGTCCGACGTTTGCTGGATGCGCCGCTGAAGTTCCGGAACCGCAACCTGGTCACGCGCTTGCCGGAACCGGATCGCGCGATCCTCGAACGGGGCGATCGCGCCGGCAGCAACAAGGCGGTGTTCAGCCGGGTCGAGGGCACATGGAAGATGACGGCGCCACTCGCTGCCGACGCCGAACATTCGGACATGGAAGATTTTCTGAACAACTTGTACAAGTTGCGGGCGGATGAACTGGTTGCCGAGAAGCCGGCCGATCTGAAACCGTATGGGCTCGACAAACCGGAGGCGGTCTGGCACTTCAACACCGGCGACAAGGAGATCCTCGGCCTGGCGCTCGGAAAGAAAAATTCGACCGACCAGCGCTGTTACGCGAAGCTGACGAACAGCGACGTGGTCTTCCTGCTCGAGCCGAAGGTGACCCGGCAGGCGCTGGCCGAGTATCGCAAGCGAACGCTCTGGACCGGATTCGATGCGGCCCAGGTCGATGCGCTGACGATCACGGGCGACGGTGGTCCGCTCGTGCTTCGCAAAATCGCGGGTACCTGGCAAATCGACGGCAAGCCCGAAGCGACAGTGAACCAGGATGCTGTCACGGAGACGCTGACCGCTTTCGCAAATTTGAAAGTCGAACGCTACGTCCGCGACAAAGACGCACCGCTCGATCTATACGGCCTTGCCAAGCCGCGGCGAACGATCGTGGCGCAAACGTCGATGGGCGCCCGCCAGGAAATTCGCCTCGGCAATCTCGAAGGCGGCAGCAAACGCGCCTATGCGAACTTGCCGGGCAAAACCGAGGTTTTCGTTCTGTCGGATGCGGATACGGCCAAGCTCGATCGCGACGCCAAAGCGTTTGCCGAAAAGAAATAGCCGGCTAGCGGACGAAGGGCGTGACGAGCTTGTCGAAGAAGATCCACAAGATAATGGCGCAGGTGCCACAGAGGACGCCGACGGCGGTGCCGACGATGCCGCACACGTAGCCGGCCAAAGTCATGCCGCGACCGGCCGGGTCCATCTGCCCGGCTCTGATTTTCTTAAGATCCTTGCCGCCCATGATCCATGCCGGAGCGGACATCAACACCGACATCAATCCGATCGGCGGGCAAGTCATCAGACTGATCAGCCCGACGACGATGCTCGTGACGCCCAGCGTCAGGACCAGCACCCCGCGATGCGGCGGATATTCCTTCGGCGGCCTGCGCCGAGGACGCGGTTCATCGACAGCAACAACGTCGCTGGGTTCGACATGCTGAACCGGCACGTCGATCGTCTCGGCGGCCGTCACGTTGGTGACTGTAAAGGGCGCTAGGGCCATGGCGACTTCGGCGGGCGTCTGGTGGCGAGCCGATGGATCCTTCGCCAGCATTTTTTCGATGACCCTGGCGAGGCGCGCCGGCACATCGGGCCGCAGCTCGTTTATCGCCGGCGGCGGCTTGGTAACATGGGCCATGACGCGCTGGACGAGCGTCCCTTCCGGAAATAGCGCTCGCCCGGTCAAGAGATAAAATAGCGTGCAACCGAGACTGTAAATGTCGGAGCGAATATCGGCGGCTTTCGCGTTGTCTGCTTGCTCCGGGGCCATGAAATCGACGGTGCCGAGGATTACGCCGGACGTGGTCTGCCCGTCGCTGCCGGCGCCGGCGAACCGCGCCAGGCCGAAGTCCATGATCTTGATCGTGCCCGCCGGCGTTCGCATCAGGTTCGATGGTTTAATATCGCGATGATGCACGCCCTTTTCGAAGGCGTGCTGCAAACCCATCGCCGCTTGCCGGGCGTACTCGCAGGCTTCGGCAATCGGCAGCGGGCCATGTTTGGCGACATGCTGCGCGAGGTCCATGCCCTCGACAAATTCCATCACCAAAAAGTGCGTGCTGCCCGCCTGTTCGGCGTCATACGCGGTCACGATATGCGGATGGTGCAATTGCGCCGCGGCTTTTACTTCGCGGCGGAAGCGCTCGATCGCGGCTGCACTGCCGATCAGGTCAGGACGAACGACCTTGAGCGCGACGTGCCGTTCCATGACGCGATGTTCGGCCTGGAACACGGCGCCCATGCCGCCCGAGCCGATCAGCCGGATCACTCGATAACGCGAATGCTCCGCCAGCTCGGCGGGAGCGAC
>Ga0073934_10008639_pt1 | contig 13509 bp, 15 predicted proteins | sample LarsenN4metaG_FD_76834 | JGI IMG/M metagenome (GOLD analysis project Ga0073934, IMG submission 76834) | Hot spring sediment bacterial and archeal communities from British Columbia, Canada, to study Microbial Dark Matter (Phase II) - Larsen... ...
CACCGCGAAGTCGCGCGGCGGCAGCTCCAGCGGCGTGCCGTCGTCGCGGCGCAGGCGGCCGGCGGCCTCGTCGAGCACGAAGGGGCCGAAGGCGAGGGCGGCGGGCGGTGGCGTGGCGATCGACATGGCACGGCGGCGTCGCCGCGACTGTAGCGAATGCGGTCACGGCGACCGAGACGGTTTCGAGACCGTGCCGAGACGACTTCCGGCGCCCGCGCGCCGACAGTGCCGGCTCGCCACGGCGCATGGCGCGCCGTGCTCCCGATATCGAAGGAATCTGCACATGAAACTCCTGCAATCGGCCCTGCGCCGCCTGGCGGCGCGCGCCGCCGCGCTGGCCGCGCTGCTCGCCCTGTCGGCCTGCGGTGGTGGCGGCACCGTCACCCCCGCGGCCGGACAGCCGGCGCCCGACGCCGCGCTCGAATGCGAGCGCTTGGCCTATCCCTGCGACTGGTCCGGCGTCGACGCGGCCGTGCTCGCCCAGAGCGATCGCCTCGGCGGCGAACTCGCGGCCCGGCTCGACGCCGGCGCAGACACCGACGCCGCCGTCGCCTGGCTGACGACCCAGGCCACGCTGGCCGAGATCCAGCACGACGAGCGCTCGATCCGTTTCCGCCTGCCCGGCGGCCGCGGCGTGTGGGTGCTGGCCGACGAAGGCCGGCCGATCGCGCCGCCCGGCCTGGCCGCGACGGCCGCCGCGCGGCGCGCCGCACTGGCCGACGTGCCCGCCCGCAAGCAGGCGCAGGGCGTGATTCGCGCCGGCGCCACGCGGCGCAAGGCCCTGGTGCTGTCGCCGTTCCGCTGGCAGCACGAGACCTTCGCGGTCGACCACGTCGTCGCGCGCCTGCAGGCGATCGAGGGCTACGAGGTCACGCTGCGCCAGAACGGCAGCGAGGACGAGCGCACCGTCTGGATCGACGACTACGCGAGCTTCGCCGACTACGATGTCGTGCACCTGTCGACCCACGGTGCCGAGCTGTGCCGCGACCGCGCCACCGGCCAGCGCATCGACCCGTGCCGCATCGGCATCGACGTCGGCGTGACCGTACAGCCGGCCGACGACATCGCCGCCGCGGGTCGCCCCGGCGTCGAGCTGTTCATCACGCGCAAGGGGGCCCGGCACCTGGCGGTCACGCCGGACTTCTTCCGCGCCGTCTACCCTCAGGGGCTGAACCAGAAGCTCGTGTTCATCGATGCCTGCCTCGGCGGCGACCCGACGCTGATGGCCTCGCTGGGCGGCAGCACCGGCGTCACGCTCGGCTTCTCGAACGTCGTCTATGCGGAGTTCGCGCAGGGCGTGGGCGACGCGCTGTACGAGCTGCTCGGCCGCGGCCTGTCGGTGCAGGAGGCGATGGCGCGGCTGGGCGATTCGCTCGCGCAGGAAGACGGCACGCGGCTGGTCTCCAACGGCCGAGACACCCGCTTGCGCGACCTGCTGAGCGTGAGCGACCTGACCGGCGGCGAGATGCTCGCCGACGGCAGCGCGGTGGATGTGCTCTCGCGCCCCGGCGACGGCCAGCCCGACCGGCTGCGCCTGGCGCTGCACGTCGATGGCCTGACACCGCAGCGGCTGGACGGCGTGGCGCTGCGGGTCTCGCGCGGCGGCAACACGCTCGCGCAGCTGCCGCTGGCCGGCAGCGCCGTCGCCGACGGCGAGGACCGCCTGCGCTTCGAGTTCGAGCTGCCGCTGGGCACCGACACGCAGCCCAACGAGACGCTGGCGCTGCGCTTCGCGCTGTCGCTGCCCGAGGGCGGCTTCACGGTGCTCGACGTCGCGCCCAAGGTGCAGGACCCGTCCGCGCTGCCGCGCGAGTGGCAGATGACGAGCACCACCGTCGCCTACGGCGTCGGCTCGACGACGACGAAGTTCGCCAACGTGGTGTGGGAACTCGAACCCGGCGACGACCCGACGCGCCGCTACCGCTACTACCGCGTCAAGAGCGGCACGCTGACGGTCAGCTTCAGCGGCGACGTCAACAACTGCCGCACGCAGTGGGAGGCCACGCTGACGATCCCGACCGGCGCGAGCAACCATTCGCTGAAGTTCGACACCGTGGCCGGCCTGTTCGACGGCTTCGCGAGCGCCGCCGGGCAGACGGTGCTGGCCACCAGCGTCTGCTCCGACGGCAGCACGCTGCCGGTGACGACCAGCGCCGGCGGCGTCTACCTGCTCGCCGACGACGTGCCGCTCGCAGGCGGCGGCACGGTGGGCTTCAGCGGTGCCTACAACAGCGGTGCTCAGCTGCCGACCCTCATCGAATACAGCTTCACGCCGCTGCGCTGATGGAGGCTGCCGCTTTCCTGCAGGGCCTGGCGCTGTCGCTCGCGACGATCGCGGCGCTCGGCCCGCAGAACCTGCACGTGCTGCGCACCGGGCTGGCCGGGCGGCACGTCGGCGCGACCGTGGCGCTGTGCGTCGCGGCCGATGCGCTGCTGGTCGGCGGCGCACTCGCCGGCGCGGCCGATGCACTTGGCCGCATCGACGGTCTCGAGCCCTCGTTCGCCGGCCTCGCCGCGCTGGTGCTGGCGTGCTTCGCGTGGCGGGCGCTGGGTGACGCGCGCCGGCCGCCCGCGCTGCCGCCAGGGGCGGCGCGCCCGCCCTGCAGGCCGGCGCTGCGCCGCGCGCTGGCCGAGACGGCGGCGGTGACGTTCGGCAACCCGGCGGTCTGGATCGACACGCTGCTGCTCGTCGGTGCCACGGGTGCCGCGCTGCCGGACGGATCGCGCGCGGCCTTCGGCGCCGGCGCGCTGGCTGGCTCGGCGCTGTGGTTCTGCGGGCTGGCCTACGGCGCCCGGCTCGCCTCCGCCTGGCTCGCGCGGCCCGCGGCCTGGCGTGCGTTGTCGCTGGCCAGTGCGGCGGTGATGGCGGCAATGTCCCTGGGCTGGGCGGCCGAGGCGCTGGCCTGAGGGCCGGTCCGCCGCCCGCGCGACGCCGAAGCGCTACAGGTGTTGCTTGAGCGGCACGGCAGGATCGGCGGCGATCTGCGGTGCAGGACTTCTGCCCGCCTCCAGCAGCTTGCGCGCAGCCATGTGATCGAGCGGCGCATTCACGCTCTCCACGCAGGCCAGCCGCCCGCCGGCGTAGTGCAGGAGGGAGAAGCTGGCCGGCGTGGGGCCGGGCCGGCGCACGCGCTGGCCGTCCGGCGGGAGGAGGCCGGCCATCTGCAGGCGCATCGATCCCTGTTCGGACCAGAACCACGGCACGGCCCGGTAGGGTTCGGGGTGACCTTGCATCGTGGTCAGGGCCGTGCGCGCCTGGTCGTTGGCGTTCTGCACGGACTCCAGACGCAGGCGACGCGCCGTGCCGTGTTCGGGGAAGCTCGCGCAATCGCCGATGGCGAGGATGGCTGGGTCCGAGGTCCGCAGCCACGCATCGACCTCCACACCGTTCTCGCACCTCAGGCCCGCCGCCTGCGCGAGCCGGGTTTCCGGTGCGGCGCCGATGCCCAGCACCAGCAGGTCGACCAGCTCGCGCCGGCCGTCGACCGACAGGGCGACGAGCCGATCACCCTCGACCACGAAGTCGTCCACTCTCACGCCGAGCCGGACATCGGTGCCGACGGCGCGGTGCCCGTTTAGCACATGCTCGGCCAGCTCGGGCGACACCGATCGCTGCAGCAGGCGCGGCGCAGCCTCGAGCACGGTGACCGACTTGCCCATCAGCGCGGCGGTTGCCGCGATCTCCAGGCCGATGAAGCCGCCGCCGAGCACGGTCACGCGCCGTGCGGCATGCAGCAGGCTGCGCAGGCGAACGGCATCGGCGGCGTTGCGCAGCACGGCCACGTTGGCGAGCGAGGCGGGCAGGGCCGGCAGCGTGCGTGCCGCGGCGCCGGTGGCGAGCACCAGCCAGGCGTAGGGCAGCGCCGCGCCCGAGCGCAGCGTCAGCGTGCGGGCCGCGCGGTCGATCGCCGTGGCCGGGTCGGCGCGGTGCAGCGTGATGCCGGCTTCTGCGTACCAGGCCTCGTTGCGGTGCAGCTGCACGGCCTCGGCGGGATCCTTCAGGAACGCCTTGGACAGCGGCGGGCGCTGATAGGGCAACTCGTGCTCCGCACAGACCAGATGGGTGTGCGCGCCCAGGCCCGCCGCGGCGAGCGCGCCGCACAGCGCCGCGCCGGCGTGGCCGCCGCCGACGATCACGATCGGCTCGCCGGGCTCACTCATCGCCGTCCCCGGCCTCGCGCGTGGCCCGGCGCTTCGCCGCCTTCGGGAAGCGCTGGGCCACGTAGCGTGCGGTGGCCGTTTCCACGGCCGGCAGGTTCTCGTGCAGCCGCTTGAGCAGCCCGATCAGCGTCTCGGTCTCTTCGGGGGTCAGTACCGAGAGGAAGGCGCGCTCGCGCTCGAGCGCGATGCCGAGGATCTGGTCGTGCAGGGCGCGGCCCTTCTTTGTCAGCGTGGCGATGCGCAGCCGGCCGTCGTCGGCGTCCAGGCGCAGGGTGATCAGGCCCTTGGCCTGCATGCTCTTGAAGCAGCGGCTCACCGAGGCCTTGTCCATGCCGATGATGCGCGAGACCTGCTGCGCCGAGATGGAGCCGTGGATGGCCAGCAGGACCAGGCAGCGCCAGGTCTCGATGCCGACGTCGAAGACGGCGAGGTAATTCTGCGAGGCCCCGCGCGACAGCTTGTTGGCGATCCAGGTCAGGAAGGCCGGGACGTAGCGTTCGAGGTCGACGTTGGTCGGCGCCGCCTCCTCGGGGGGAGGCGTCGGCCGGGCGGTCTTGGCGCGTGCGCTCGCAGCCATCTACTGCTGGCGCTGCGGAATGCGCACCACCAGCCCCTGCAGCGCCGCGGTGAGCTTGATCTGGCACGACAGCCGGCTGTTCGGCCGGCGCTCGGCCGCGGTGCACTCGAGCATCTCGAGCTCGTTGGCCAGCGGCGCGGGCAGCTTGTCCGTCCACGCCTCGTCGACGTAGACGTGGCAGGTGGCGCACATCGCCGAGCCGCCGCATTCGGCGACGATGCCGGGCACGCCGGCGCCGGTGGCCGCGGCCATGACGCTGACGCCCTCGGGCGCCTCGAGGCCGCGCTCGCTGCCGTCGGGCAGGATGAAGGTGATGTCGGGCATGGTGAAGCTTGCTGGCAGAAGTCAGGCCGGGATCAGCGTCAGCGGCAGGGTGTCGAGGGCACGCAGCGTGTTGTTCAGGCGGCGGGTGTGCGGCCCGGCGACCTCGATGCGCCTGACGCGCTTGGCAAGCGCCGTCAGCACCACCTCGCCTTCGAGCCTCGCCACCGCCTGGCCCACGCAGCCGTGGATGCCGGCGCCGAAGGCCACGTGGCCGCTCGGTCGCCGCTCGATATCGTAGCGGTCCGGGTCGGGCCACTTGCGCGGGTCGCGGTTGGCCGAGGCGAGCATGCACAGCACCTTGGTGTTCTCCGCCACCGGCACGCCGGCGATCTCGCAGTCGCGCGCCGCGGTGCGGTAGAAGGTCTGCGCGGTCGATTCCCAGCGCAGCGCCTCCTCGAACGCCGGGCGGGCGAGCGACGGGTCCGCATGCAGCTTGGCGTACTGCTGCGGATGGTGCGCCAGCGCGAACAGCGCGTTGCCGATGCCGTTGATGGTGGTGTCCACGCCGGCCGAGAGGAACGAGCGCACCAGCAGCGGCGCCTGCTCGTGCGTGATCTCGCCGGCGTCGGCGGCCTGGTAGATCTGGTCGCCGAAGCCGCCGGGGCGCAGGTGCTCGCGCTGGCAATGCGACATGATCCACTCGGTCACCGGCCCCATGCGTTCGGCCGACCTGGCCAGCAGCGCGTTGCGCGGGCCCATCGAGTTGAACACCAGGTCGCCGTACACCAGCAGGTTCTCCCGGCCGTCGTCTTCCACGCCCACGGCGTCGGGGAAGACCTTCAGCGGGTAGACCTGCGCCAGGTCGTGGATGCCGCAGATCGTTCCCTTCTCGACGCAGCGCTCGACCATCTGCTCCGCCACCGCGGTGAAGGCGGCGCGGATCTGCATCACCGCTTTCGGGCTGAGGATGCGCGAGAGCACCGCGCGCGTCTGCGTGTGCAGCGGCGGGTCGGCCTCCAGGATCAGGCTCTTCGGGCGGAACGGTGTCTCGAGCTTGAAATTGCTCAGGCCCACGCCGGCGCCGGAGATGAAGGTCGCGTGGTCGTTGAACACCGCATGCACCTGCTCGTGGCGGGCGCAGGCCACCACGGTGGGATAGGGCGCGAGCCTGACCACCGGGCCGGCCTCGCGCATGCGCTCGTGCATCGGGTAGGGGTCGAGCAGGTTCTCCGTGGCGTAGGGGTCGATGTCCAGCACGGGCATGTTCGCGGTTTCGTTCATGGCCTGTCCTCCAGTTCCTTCAGTGCACCGCCACGCCGACCAGGCGTTCCAGCGTCGCGGTGTCTTCGCGCAGCTCCTGCGCCTTCGATTCGTGGGCTACGGCGCCGCGCTCCAGCACCAGGGCCCGGTCGGCGTAGCCGAGCGCCTCCTGCACCTGCTGCTCGACGATGACCACCGTGATGCCGTGTTCGCGGCTCATGCGCGCGAAGGCGGCCAGCAGCTCCTGCCGGATCAGCGGCGCCAGGCCTTCCAGCGGCTCGTCCAGCAGCAGCAGCCGCGGTGCGCCGAGCAGCGCGCGCGCCACCGACAGCATCTGCTGCTCGCCGCCGGAGAGCTGTGCGCCGCCGTTGCGCCGCCGCTCGGCCAGGCGCGGGAAGAGGGCGTAGGCCTCGTCGATCGCGCGGCGCGGCCGGCGCTTCAGGCCGGCGACGAGGTTCTCCTCCACCGTCAGCGAGGGGAAGATGTCCCGCGTCTGCGGCACCAGGCCGAGCCCGCGCGCGGCGCGCTGGTGCGGTGCCAGGCCGGCCAGGTCTTCTCCCTCGAAGACGATGCGGCCGCGGTGCAGCTCGGCCAGACCCATCACCGCCGCCAGCGTGGTCGTCTTGCCGACGCCGTTGCGGCCGATGATCGCCAGCTTCTCCTGCGGCGCCACGGAGAAGGACAGCCCGTTGAGCACGGTGATCGGGCCGTAGCCGGCCACCACGTCGTGCAGTTCCAGCAGCGGCGCGGCCATGCTATTGCCCCAGGTAGGCGGCGCGCACGCGCGCATCGCCGCGGATCGCGGCCGGCGAGCCGTCGGCGATCACCGCGCCCTCGGCCAGCACGACGATGCGCCGGGCGAATCGGAAGACGAGGTCCATGTCGTGTTCGATGATCAGCACCGCCAGGTCCTTGGGCAGCGCGTCGAGGGCGGCGAGCAGGCGGGCGCCTTCGCCCTGCGGCACGCCGGCCATCGGTTCGTCGAGCAGCAGCACCTTCGGCCGCAGTGCGAGCGCCAGCGCCATCTCCACCAGGCGGCGTTCGCCATAGGCCAGGCGCTCGGTCGGCCAGCCGGCGTGTTCGCCGAGGCCGAGCTGCTGCAGCAGCGCGCGCGCTTCGGCGGCCAGCGCCGGGTAGGCGTCGATCGAGCGCCAGAAGCGGCCGGTCAGCCCCTCGCGCTCGAACAGCGCCAGTTCCACCTGGCGCTGCACCGGCAGGTGCGGCGCCAGCGTGGTGATCTGGAAGGTGCGGGCCAGGCCGGCGCGCACGCGCTGCGCCTGCGAGCGGCGCGTCACGTCCTCGCCGTTCAGCCAGACGCTGCCGGAGCTCGGCGCCACCGTGCCGCTGATCTGGTTGACCAGCGTCGTCTTGCCCGCGCCGTTCGGGCCGATCAGTGCCAGCCGGTCGCCCGCGCGCATCTGCAGCGAGACCCGGCGCGTGACGTGCAGGCCGCCGTAGCGCTTGTCGAGCTCGCGGGCCTCGAGCAGCACGGCGCTCATGCCTTCCACCCCAGGCGCAGGCGCAGCCAGCCCCAGGCCTTCTGCGGGGGCACCAGCACCACGGCCATCAGCGCCGCGCCGACGATGAACAGCCAGTGGTAAGGGTTGATCGAGGCCGCGGTGTGATGCAGCAGCGTGAAGACCAGTGCGCCGATCAGCGCACCGTGCAGGCGGCCGGCGCCGCCGAGGATCAGCATCACCAGGGCTTCGGCCGAGAGCGCGAAGGACAGGCTGTCCAGCGCGACGATGGCGTTGGTCTGCGCCGACAGTGCCCCGGCCGCGCCGGCCAGCGCGCCGGCGAAGGTGTAGGTGGCGAGCAGCCGCGCCGTCACCGGCGTTCCCAGGGCTGCCATGCGCGCGCGGTTCTCGTGGATGCCGCGCACCGCCAGGCCGAACGGGGAGTCGGCCACGCGCCGTGCAAGGTAGTAGCCGGCGACGAGCACGCCCAGCGCGTACAGCGCCGCGGTGCGGCCTTCGAGGTCGAAGGCGAAGCGCCCGAGCAGCGGCGCCACCGCGAAGCCCGACAGGCCGTCGTCGCCGCCGGTCCAGTCGCGCGCCTTCTGCGCCAGGCTGAGCATGATCTGGGCGACGGCCACGGTCAGCATCAGGAAGGTGAAGCCGTGGTAGCGCAGCAGGAACGCGCCCGAGGCCAGCGCCAGCAACGCGCCGGCCCCGCTGCCGACGGCCAGCCCGGCCAGCGGGTCGCCGTGCACGCGCAGCGCGAAGATGCCGGCGGCATAGGCGCCGACGCCGAACAGCGCCGCGTGGCCGAGCGTGGCGAGCCCGGCGATGCCGACCACCAGGTCGAGCGAGAGCACGAACAGCGCGGTGATCGCGATGCGCGTGAGCAGGCCGAGCTGGTCGGGCAGCGCCCACCCCGCGGCCAGGCCGACGGCCAGCAGGATCAGCGGCGCGCGCCACGGGGGCGCCATGCGCGGCGCCTGGGAATCGGTGCCGTTCATCGTCTCAGCAGGCCGTCGGGGCGCCAGGCCAGCAGCACGGCCATGGCGAGGAAGAAGAACAGGCTGCCCCAGTCGGAGGCGAGGTACTTGCTGGCCGTCTCCACCGTGCCGAGCACGAGGGCGGCGAGCAGCGAGCCGGGCAGGCTGCCCATGCCGCCGACCGCGACGACGACGAGCACCAGCACCAGGTACTTCAGCGCGTAGTAGGGCTCCAGCGGCATCAGCTCGGCGCCTAGCATGCCCCCGAGCCCGGCCAGTGCGGCGCCCGCGGCGAAGCTCGCGCATTGCACCGTGCGGATCGGGATGCCCAGCGTGGCGGCGGTGTCGGGATGATCGACGGCGGCGCGCAACCAGATGCCGAAGCGCGTGCGCGTCACCGTCCAGGCCACGGCGGCGGCCACCACGACGCCCGCGCCGATCACCAGCAGCCGTTGTGCCGGCAGCGTGCGGAAGCCCAGGTCCACCGGCTGCGCCAGCAGCGGCGGCAGCGTGATGAGCTGCACCTGAGGCCCGGCCAGCGCGTTGGTCAAGGCGATCAGGAAGAAGGTCAGGCCGATGGTGAAGAGCACCTGCTCCAGCTCGCTGCGCCGGTACAGATGGCGCAGGACCAGCGCCTCGAGCAGCGCGCCGGCCGCCGCAGTGAGCGCGAGCGCCGCCGGCACCGCCAGCCAGAAGCTCCATTGCGCCTCGCGGGTGAGCAGCGCCGCCGCGTACCCGCCGATCATGGCGAAGGCGCCGTGCGCGAGATTCACGAAGCGCATCAGGCCGAGCGTGACCGACAGGCCCACGGCGATGATGAACAGCACCATGCCGTAGGCCAGGCCGTCGATCAGCACATTGGCCAGCAGTTGCATCGCGGCGGCCCAGGCGAGCGGTTACTTGTCGAGGCCGAAGTCGACCTGCGGCCCGAAGTTCTGCACTTCCTTGTTGACCAGCGTGCCGCCGGCCTTCTCCACCTGGCGCAGGTAGACGTTCTGCACGATGTGCCGCGTCTTGGGGTCGATGCGCACCGGGCCGCGCGGGCTCTCCCACTGCAGCGAGCGGGCGGCGGCGACGGCCTTCAGGCCATCCTTCTTGCCGCCGGTCGCCTCGATCATCTTGTGGATGACGAACATGCCGTCCCAGGCGCCGACCGCCGCGTAGTTGGCGATGGCGTTCGGGTCACGCTTCTTCAGCGCCTCGACGAACTTCTTGTTCGCCGGGGAGTCGTGCGCCGCCGAGTAGTGGAACGAGGTGGTCAGGCCGAGCGCGGCATCGCCGAACTTCTGCAGGTCGAACTCGTCCATCTCCGCCGTGCCGAGGAACTGGATGCCGGCCTTGGCCAGGCCGTTCTCGTTGTAGGCCTTCACGAAGCCGAGGTTGGGCGGGCCGCCGGGCAGGAAGGTGTAGGCCGCCTGCGCGCCGCTGGCCTTGATGCGCTGCACGAAGGGCGCGAAGTCGGTGGTCGCGATCGGCATGCGGATGGACTCGACCACCGTGCCGCCCTGCTTGGTGAACTCGCTCTTCCACGCCGTCTCGGCGTCGATGCCCGGGCCGTAATCGGTCACCGCGGTGACGACCTTGGTGATGCCGTTCTTCGCCGCCCACTGCGCCAGCGGCACGGTCACCTGCCACAGCGTGTAGCTGGTGCGGATGAAGAACTCGCTCTTGTCGGTGATCGAGGATGTGGCGGCGTTGAAGATCACCGTCGGCGTCTGGCTCTGCTGGATCAATGGCGCCACCGCGAAGGCGTTCGGCGTGAAGACGAAGCCGCCGAGGTAGTCGACCTTGTCCTTCACGATCAGCTCCTGCACCAGCGTCTTGGTCTGGCCCGGGTTGGGGCCACCGGTGTCGCGGTAGATCAGCTCCACGTCCTTGCCGGCCAGCTTGCCGCCCTGCGAGGCGATGTAGGCCTCGGCACCGTTGCGGAACAGCGTGCCGTAGTGGGCGAACGGCCCGGAGAACGGGCCGACGATGCCGATCTTGATGGCCTGCGCGGCCGCATCGGCCGAGGCGAGCGAGGTGAGCGCGAGAGCGGCGGCGAAGGCCAGCGTGCCGCGACGGGTGTTCAGGCTCATGGGTGTCTCCGAGGGCGTGCGCCGCAGACAGGCAAGGGCGCGTGTTGATCTGACGCAATGGTCGAGTCAAAAGGTTGGTATGTCAACCAATTGGCATAGCAACTAACCTGCGGGTAAACCCGGGCGCGGCGTCGCCGCGCAGGCGAGGTCGGGACGGGGGATGGCGAACCGCCTTCGGGATGGCCGCCGTGGACCAGCCCGCTGCCGGCCGGCGGGCCAGCACGAGCGACCTCGGCCACTCGCCTGAGGCGATGGGCTGCGCCCCGCAGCCGGCACCGTGGCGTCGCTGGGGCCTTGCGCCCCTGGCAGGGCGGGGCCCGCCTTGCGGACGCCTCGCTCAGGAAGGCTCGAACATGATGAGGCGGCAGTCCGCAGCGCCGATGTTCTCCAGCACGTGGCCGGGAATGGCCTGCTGCACGATGGCTGCGCCCGCCCTGGGCTGGGCATCGCGGGTCGACCCGTCGGGAGCGTGGATGCGAAGGCTGCAGTCCGTCAGGTAGTACACGGCGTTCGCCGGGTGCGAGTGGGCGACATCCTTCTGCCCGGGTTTCCAGGTGACCGCGATCACCTTGTACTGGTCGTTCTGCGCGATGACCTTGTAGATGTCGGGTGAGGCGACGAAGGAACGCGGCAGCGGCTGCGCTTGGACGTACCCGACGAGACCGACGCACAGCGACAGCGTGCGGATCAAGGCGTGTGAAGCGAAGCGTTTCGACATGGCGTGACTTGACTGCGGCATGGTCGAACTGACCACAGCCAAAGGCTAGACCTCGCCGGCAAGGGGTGCTTGCGCTGGCGCAAGCCCGAGGCGCTCCAGGTGGCCGGTGCCCGGTCGGCGCCCCTGCTCGAGCGCAGGACCCGGCGTCGGGTTCGATCCCTGGGCCTTCACTCCTTCCTGGGCGAGCGGCCGTACAGAACCTTGAACTCGGTTCGCCACGCGTCGCCTTCCGGCCGTTCGCGTCGAACTTCGAGGGACTCGGGATTCCTCAGGCGCCAGACCGAGCGGTAGGCGACCCTGGCCGGATCCGCTCGCGTCGGAATCGGGAAGGCGAGTTCCTCGCCGAGGTGCTGCGCGTCGAGCTGGCGATGGCTGCCGTCGGATCCCCACAGGCAGTAGACGATTCGCGCGTTCGCCGCATCCCAGGCGAACAGCGAGTCGCCCTCGAACAGCGGGGTTCGATCTCCCTCGCCGATGCGGGACAGCGTGGAGGTGCCGCGGATGAAGCTCCCGAACTGGGACGAGTGGCAGTGCGCGTGACGCGTCGATCCGTCGGGCAGGAGGCCCGTCCAGCAGTGGCCGACGACATGGCGGAACCACCCGAAGCCCGCGGGCAGCTCCTGCGCGGGCAAGGCACGCGGCGCGGCGAGACAGAGCAGCAGGAGCAGCCGGGTGAGCATGGTCGAACGGCCCCAGCGCCTGAGACGCGGCCCGATGCCCGGGCGCAGGCGCGAGTCGGCCGCAGCAAAAGGTCAGGGCGCCCGCTCGGCATGGACAGCGGCCTGAACCAGCATCAGCGCACTGGCCTTGGCCAGGCTGACATCTCTTGCGCGGGCCGCCAGGTCCTGCTCGAACCGGACGGCCAACGCGCCGTACAGCTGCATCAGCTGCCGGGCCGCGGGCGATGGCGTGGCCGACAGCCTGGATTCCATGCGCTGCACCGTTGCCGCGAGTTCCTCCTCGGTGGCTGGCGCACCGGCGGTGACCAGGCTGAAGCGCGGCTGACGCCTTCCGCCATGCTGCACCGTCCCGAGGAACACGGCGAACGGCCGGACCCAGGCGCCGGAGTCGTCATGCAGCGGGCGATAGAGCACCAGCGGCTCGAGCGATTCGCTGTGCCGGACGACACCGAGCACCTCGTACTCGCCGCCCTTGTAGTGGCGGTAGCGCCCCGGCGGGAGCGACGGCAGTTGCGGCAGTTCGTTCGCCATGGCGACTGGGACGGCGCATGAGTGGGCCGGGCCGGCATGGCGCCTGGCCCGCGGGGCGGAGGATAGTCCTGGAGCGCCTCGCGGGCCAAGCGCCCTCCCGCAGACGTTGCTGCCCGTGCGGCGGGTCAGCCGCCACGCCGAGGCAGGGCGTAGACACGTTCCGTGCACGCCTGCCCCCGAAACACGACTTCACGGGATTCGACGAGTTCGAACCCGAGACGCTCGAGAAGTCGGATGCTGGGGACGTTGCGCTCGTCGGTGATGCCCAGTACCCGTGCGACCTGGGTCGCCCAGAACATCAGCTGAAGTGCTTCTCCCACGGCCCGGCCCGCGATGCCGCGGCCCTGCGACGAGGGCTGAAGGGTGAACCCGATCTCTGCGCCGCTCCCGTCCTCGGACAGGTAGCGGCCGAGTTCAGCGATGCCGCGATGGGCCTGGAACGCTTCGCAGTCGGAGGGACGCAGGCGTCCGCCCGGAAACTCGCGTGGCAGCACGGGCTGGTGCATGTCGGCTCCGGGAGGGGGCGTCGTCATGGGCGGAGCCTACATCCTCTCGGGCGACAGCTCCCGCCCGTTGCCGACTTGCCTTCCGGCAGGTCGTGCGCACCGCGTGGGGGAAGCCCGTGCGCTCGCGGCATCCGCCCGGCGGCGCATCAGCCGATACGCCGCCGGGATGACGAACATCGACAGCAAGGGCGCGCTGATCATGCCGCCCACCATCGGCGCGGCGATGCGCTGCATGACCTCGCTGCCCGTGCCCGAGCCCCAGAACAGCGGCAGCAGGCCGGCCACGATCACCGC
>Ga0073934_10008640_pt1 | contig 13509 bp, 4 predicted proteins | sample LarsenN4metaG_FD_76834 | JGI IMG/M metagenome (GOLD analysis project Ga0073934, IMG submission 76834) | Hot spring sediment bacterial and archeal communities from British Columbia, Canada, to study Microbial Dark Matter (Phase II) - Larsen... ...
CTCCAGTCCACAGCAATATTCTCATTTCTGGATGTAGGTCTCTGCATTCCATTCGTCAGCTGCTCCACTCTTTCACCCACTATCTTTTTCAGCTCACTGATCTTTATCGTCGGGTACTTGTTCATAGCTTCCAGCAAACTGTAGGTAAATACGCCATTCTTCAGATCACCTCTCTCTAAGGCAAACTGGTTGCCCGCTGCAGCAGAGATGACAGTGGCACCGGTGCTCTTGCCTACATTCACAAATAAGGACTGCATTAACTCAAAACTGTTCTTCAACCCAACATGTTGCTGCTGTTGTGGCTGATCGATAATAATGCCCTTGCTTAATCCCAGTGAGTCGGCCATTTTATTCATGGCAATGCCATCCTCCTTATCCACTTCACCACTGTGACAGGCATCGATCAGCAGCAGTTTCTTTCTGGCTGGTATGCTGTCTAAAAGATTTTCCAGTTCATCATAAGGCAAACCGTTTTCCTCCGGTTTACTGAAGTTGACAGCGTAGGTGCTCAGGTAATAATCATATTCCTTACTTAATAAACCATGGCCGGAATAAGAAATGATCACTTTATCATTCACCGTTGTCTGTTTCAGTTTTTCTTTCAGCGCTTTTACTTTTTCCGTTGTTACATTCTCATTGAAGAGAGTGTCGATAGTGATATTGTCCTTATACTTTTCTTTCAGTTTCACCGCCAGGTCACGGATATCCTTGCTGCTGTACTGCAGGTTATGCTGGCTTTCTTTGAAGCGGTCAATACCAATACCGATAAATCTCGTCATCTCCTTTTGCTTTACGGCCGGGGTGTAGTTTACATATAAAGGCATGCGGTAGCTCTCTGTTCCGTTTACATTGGTGATGCTTGTTTCAATCCTGTTTTCTCCCTGTGATAACTGAATAATGATGGTGGTATCAAGGGTATTACTGTTTTTCTTCCGGATACGGATACCTCTTTGTCCAAATAGCGGCGATTCATTGACCCATATATTGAAGCGGTCCAGTTTATAAGTGCTGTCAACTCCTTTGATATGCAATCGTAGCGTTCCTGTCTTTTGTTCATAGTCAATACTGTCACGGTTCACAATATCAGCTTCTGGCACACTGTAACCATCCCTGAATTGCGTGGTATCAATGCCGAGTTTCTTAATTCTCTTCTCCCAGGCCTTGCGATAGCTTTTGATTAATGCAGTATCCGTATTACCGATAGCTTCTAACACTTTGTCGGGGCGGTTGTATTTGATATCCAATTGTTCGAACCCGATGGTCCGCAGGTCCGGTGTTACATAATATAACAGCCTCGCTGCATTAGCAGTGGAAAAATAATACTGCGATGGCAGTTGAATAAAATAATCAGCACTGTCCGTCATAAAAAAACTATACAATTCTTTCCCGTTTTCAGTTAGCCATCGGCGGCAAGTATTATCGTTGGAACTGCTGAGTAATTCCCGGCCATCCGGTGAATAAACGAGGTTGCCTGTATAAGCGGTATGTCCTTTGAAGGAAGACTGTAAGTTTCCGGTAACGGCATCCCTGCTTTCAATTTTTCCTTCCCCATAGGAAATTACCAGTTGCCTGCTGTCTGGTGAAAAATTTATGGCATCGGGTTTTTCAGCATACCTTTCATACCAAACTGTTTTTCCTCCATCACTTAAGCTCCATAATTGAAGCAAACCGGAAGAGAAAATACCGGCCACCAGCTTACTGTCAGGAGAAACGGCCAATCCCTCCACAGTAAAACCTTCTGTCCGGAAATCATATACCAGTTGCAGCGTAGCCGCATCCCATACCCTGATGCTTGGATGACTAATTCCGGTAAGGATATATCGGCCGTCAGGAGAAAAATACAAATCGTTCCGGTAATTCAGCAGGTTACTCTCTGGCTTATTACGGGTAAATCGTTGCGCCAGTAACTCACCGGTTATTGCATTCCACAGCAGCAGGCTATCAAAAACAGCCATGCATGCCACCGTTTTTCCATCCGGTGAAAAGGCCACAGATGCCAGTTTTTTACTGTCACGGCATTTCACCAGCAAACGGCCGGTGGCGGCTTCCCATATCTGGGTGCTGTTATCAAGCGATGAACTGGCTACTTTCTTTCCATCAGGTGAGAAGGCAGCTGTGATTATGGCATTAGTATGTCCGCTGTATTCAACCAGCTTTTTTCCGCTGGCTACCTCCCAAATGACAGCACTGTTATCCCTGGAAGCAGTTAGCAACTTACGGCTATCAGGACTGAAGAGAGCCTTACTGATACTACCTATATGGCCTTGAAATTGCAGCCGCAGTTTCCCGCTGGAGGTTTCCCATAACTCCGGGCTATTGTCGCGGACAGTCAGCATCCATTTACCGTCAGGTGAATACAAAGCAGTGGTTACATTCTTCGTATGCCCGTTGAGGTCATACAGCAGGCTGCCACTGAAAGGGTTCCACACTTTTACCGACTGATCATGAGAAGTGCTCAGCAGTTGCTTGCCCCCGGGAGAAAGAAAGCAATTCTTTATTTCCGAAGTATGCCCTGTAAAAACGGCAAGGGGTTTACCAGTGGAAATATCCCAGCTTCGTAATGTATTGTCCAGCGACCAGGTGAGCAGGGTTTTATTATCTGCCAAAAATTCTAATCCCTTTATCCAACCACTGTGACCTTTAAGTTGAAAAAGCAATTTACCGGTGCTGGCATCTTGTACAGCAGCAAATGGGTCATTATAACCGGTACTGATGATGTGTTTACCGTCCGGAGAAAAAAGCAGTTCTTCTACAGACCCAATGTGATTATCAAGTGTAAATAGTTGTTTTCCTGTTGCCACATCCCAGGCCTGTGTCAGTCCCGCATTTTCAATAATCACCAATATTTTTTCATTGGGCGAAAGGGCGGCTTTCTTAATATTTTTTGCGGAAACCGGGCTGCTGAAAAGGCGTTTACCGGTTTGGGCATCCCATACTTTGGCACTTCTGTCAACAGACAACGTTACGATCTTACGGCCACTGGCTGAAAAAAAGGCTTGTTGTATAGCTCCGGTATGTTCTTGAAATGCAAAAAGCAGTTTACCGCTGTTTACATCCTGCAGCAGTGCACTGTTATCATTAGAAGAAGTTAACAACCGGTTGCCATCGGGGGAAAGAGTGAACGTATGAATAAAATCTGTATGCTCTCCTTCCATCATGCCCATAGATTGGCCGCTAACGACATCCCATACCCGGATAGCATCCCCGGAAAGACTGAGTATTTTCTTACCATCAGAGGAAAAAAGTGTATTTCCCACGAGGCCCTCATTATCGGTAATGGTCAGCAGCAAACTGCCGGTCATTATATCCCAAACTTTTATGGTGTTATCAAAAGAAGAAGTGAGCAACCTTTTTCCATCCGGGCTCACGGAAACTTTGTCATTGATCCTGTCGTTATGGGCTTTGATATTTTTCAGCAGTTTGCCGCTATAACCATCCCATAGTTTGATGGTTTGGTCCTCACCAATGGTAACAAAGCGTTTGCCGTCTTTGCTTTTGGCAGCAAAAAAAGGAGTACCTGAATGCCCGATGGGCAGCACTCTTTTCAGCTCTTGTGCAAACAAGGGGTGAACAAACCAGCTAAACACCAGGAGTAAGCGCAACAAACGTAGCATTCCGGTAAGATACAATGCGCCAACCAACCGGCCAATACCTGCCAGCCACAGGTTCGAAACCGTTGGGGGCTGAACCGATTTCAGGTAGGGCCAGCTTTACTGCCCCGGTAATGTCGTGAAAGCTTATCAAAGGATGAATTAGACTCCTCACATCTTGTTACTCGCAATTCATGTTTATAAACTCCAGTCCACCGCAATATTCTCATTTCTTGAGGTCGGCTTCTGCAGGCCATTCGTCAGTTGCTCCACTCTTTCACCCACTATCTTTTTCAATTCACTGATCTTTATCGTAGGATTATTATTCATCGCTTCCAGCAGGCTGTAGGTAAACACACCGTTCTTCAGGTCGCCCCGCTCCAGGGCAAACTGGTTACCGGCCGCAGCAGAGATGATCGTAGCGCCGGTGCTCTTGCCCACATTCACAAATAAGGATTGCATTAATTCAAAACTGTTCTTCAAACCTACATGTTGGGTTGTAGCAGCAGTATTACCTAAGTCGATCCCTTTACTCAGCCCCAATGAATCAGCCATTTTCTGCATGGCGATTCCTTCTTCCTTATCCACCTCACCACTGTGGCAGGCATCAATCAGCAGCAGTTTCTTTCTCGCCGGTATGCTGTCCAGCAAACTTTCCAGTTCATCGTATGGCAAACCATTTTCTTCCGGTTTACTGAAGTTGACAGCGTAGGTACTCAGGTAATAATCATACTCCTTACTTAATAAACCATGGCCGGAATAAGAAATGATCACTTTATCATTGACCGTTGTCTGTTTCAGTTTTTCTTTCAGCACCTTTACTTTCTCCGTTGTTACATTTTCATTGAAGAGGGTATCGATAGTGATATTATCCTTATACTTTTCCTTTAGCTTCACCGCCAGGTCACGGATATCCTTGCTGCTGTACTGCAGGTTGTAATTGCTTTCTTTGAACTGATCGATGCCGATGCCGATAAACCGTGTCATCTCTTTCTGCTTCACCACAGGTGTATATTTTACATACAAGGGCATGCGGTAACTCTCCGTTCCGTTTACATTGGTAATGCTGCACTCGATACGGTTCTCGCCCTGCGAAAGAACAATGCTGATGGTAGTGTCGAGGGTATTGCTGTTTTTCTTCCGTATCCGGATGCCTCTTTGTCCAAATAAGGGGGATTCATTTACCCATACATTGAAACGGTCTAATTGATAAGTGCTGTCAACACCTTTAATATGCAATCGCAGCGTTCCTGTCTTTTGTTCATAATCAATGCTGTCACGGTTCACAAAATCGGCTTCGGGTACACTGTAGCCATCTCTGAATGCAGTAGTATCAATGCCGAGTTTCTTTATCCGCTTTTCCCAGGCTTTGCGATAGCTTTTCATTAATGCGGTATCCGTATTACCGATGGCTTCTAACACTTTGTCGGGACGGTTGTATTTTATATCAAGTTGTTCGAAACTGATCACTTTTAAATCCTTGGTAACATAATGGAGTAGTTTTACTGCAGCTGGTGTGGTTTGATAGTAACCTGAGGGAAGCTGAACTAAAAAACTGTTATTATCAATATATATAAGCGTATAAACCAACTCACATGAAGCTGTATTCCAAACCTTCAAAGTCTTATCCTCTGATGTTGTTACAATAATTTTTTCATCAGGAGAAATTGACATGGAAATAAGTTTACTGGTGTGCCCCCTGAGTTCACAAAAAGATGCCCCAGTCTTCAGATCCCAAACTCTGGCAATATCATCGCTACCCCTGGCTATTATTTTCTTTGAAAAAGGAAACAATTTCGCTTCAAAATTGAGTCCGTAATAATTCTTCAGTTGTAGAACAATCTGTCCGGTTTGCACATCCCAGGCTCTTATTGTACTGTCACTGCAACAGGCTATAACTCGATCCCCATCTGGCAAAAAATACGGCATCTCATCAACAGTCCATTGGATACTGCCTTCCAGTTTTACCAGATTGGCTCCTGTTTTCAAATCCCAGATCCTTGTTACACCATCTGATGCCCTTGTAACAATTTTTTTGTCGTCGGGGGAAAAAGCGGCTGAGAAAATCGCTATACCCTCCTCTTCTTTGAACTCCTGCAACAGTACCCCGTTTTGTGCATCCAGTATTTTCGCTGTGTTGTCGCCCGGCGATGCAACAATTTTTTCTCCGTCATGAGAAAACGAAGCTTTAACTAAATTAATACCTAAACCATACCCAATCGTGAATAATAATGATCCCGTTTGAGCATCCCAGCATTTTGCTGTGTTATCGTTGGAGGCTGTAATAATTTTTTTTCCGTCACCAGAAAATGACGCAGTCATTACTTCAATATTATGCCCTGTCAGGTTATATAATAATTTCCCGCTTTCAGCTTCCCAAACCTTTGCAGTCCGGTCCTCGGAGGAAGTAACGATTTTTGTTCCATCACCAGAAAAAGAAACAGAATGTATCCATTTTTCATGCCCCGTCATACAGCTCCTTAAATCAACAGCATAAATATCCCAGTTCCTGATTATGTAATTATCGGTTGAAAGAGCAACAGTTTTAGCGTCAGGTGAAAAAGCGGAATAATTATTGGCGTTTGTCAGATTTCCTTTAATTATATTTAGCAATAAGCCATTTTGTGAATCCCAGATTTTTAAGGAATTATCATCTGCCACAGCAATAATTTTCTTCCCATCATTAGAGAAAGACACCGTATTGATCAAATCGTTGCCAGTTTTAAGATCAGCCATTAATTTTCCAGTTTGCACATTCCAGAGTTTAAGTGTGCTGTCTCCATGCCCGGTAACCACTTTTTTCCCATCAGTATAAAAATCAGTTAAACGAATTTTTTGGGATGGTCCTTTCAGCTCCGCCAGAAGGTTGCCGGTTTCAACATCCCAGATTTTAGCCATTGAATTCCAGGAACCTCCCAGGACCTTCTTTCCATCCGGAGAAAATCTGAAAAATGATAAATCAGAATCCCCTTTTAGGGTTACCAGTACCTTCTCCTTTCTGGTATCCCAGATTTTAGCCGGACTATCCGGTAAAATCCAAACTGCTTTACCCCCATCAAACGAAAGTGCACTAATTATTCCTCCGTTAGTTTGGAATTTAATATCTTTTAATAAAGCATAAGTATATGCATCCCATACTTTACTATCGCCGTTTAAAAAATCTGTCATTATGCGGTTACCATCTTTCGTGAAATAGGCAGATTTAATAAATTCCCAATCGCCTTCAATGCTCTTCAGACATATTCCTGTGGCAGTATTCCACACTTTTACAGTTTGATCATCTGAAACTGTAATAATTCTTTTTCCATCTGGCGAAAATGATGCAGACTGAACCCCTTTTGAATGTCCTTTCAAATCGATAAGTAATATTCCGCTTTCCGCATCCCAGATTTTGGCTGTATGATCGCTTGAAGCAGTTAGAATTTTTTTCCCATCCGGAGAGATGTTAACTGTATTCACCCAATCTGTATGTCCTTTTAAATCCATTAAAAGCATTCCGGTTTGAGCATCCCATATTTTCGCAAAATGATCGAATGAAGCAGTAACAACCTTCTTACCATCCGGATAAAGATGAAATGAACGAATAGAACTGCTGTGCCCTATAGGCAAGACCAATCTCGGCTGCTGCGCTTTTGCCTGCAAACTCAATAATAAAAAGAGATAGAGTAAACGGTACAATGGTTTTTGTTTTACTTACTAATATTAAGACATTTTAGGTAAAGTAATAACTGGCACTGGTAAGACAACACAATTCCTGTGTTCAGTTGCTGAGCAAGACTTTTCAGAAGGTCAATCAATATCCTGTTAACCACCAGCCGGCAGATTTGAACTTCAAATCAATGATAAAAATCTGATGATGATGACTCACGACTATCGACTATTAACTCCAGACTATCATACCCCAACTCCCCGGTCTGACTTTTACCTGCCACGAACGATTTATCGCAAATAGTAAATATCCTCTACAAAACCATTTACCCACTACAGGGTATTTCACGGCACCATCCTTTTTAGTACATTTCATATGTGAAAGGAATTCTTTGGATAAGCTTAATAACCTTGTTGCTTCCTCTTTTCCCGGAAGCGCAGCAACCTTCACTTATCCTGCCAGTAGGGCATTCAGGTATTGTTCGCTCTGCCCGCTTCAGCCAGAATGGAAAATATGTGATAACAGGCGGGGCCGACCGGGTTATGAAAATATGGCAAACCCACAGCGGGAAAATGATACAGTCTTTCAACGGCAGTAAAGGAGAAATCTACGATGCTTTTTTCAGTGCAGATACAAAATATGCTGCCGTAATAACTGATTCAGCTGTTTATTTATGGTCTGTTACCGAAGGACAATTGATCAAAGCCTTTGACGGCTTTTACGAAGCCCTTTTTTCATCGGATAGTAAACGGCTGCTGCTTCGGTCGCTCAACGGCTCCGTTACACAGGTTTTGGTAAATGCCGGCCTTACGGAACGGTCTTACATAGATAGTCTTACTCCACCCATTCGGATAAACAGGGAAATAAAAACAATGGCAATAAGTGATAACGGCCGTCGGCTGGTCACTGCAGGTGCGGGCAGACTGTCCTTTTTTGATATCCTTACCGGGACAATTGAGGGAAAAGTGCAAGTGGAGGGGATTATCAGTCACTGTTTTTTTATTCAGGGCAGCAGGTACCTCGTTGTAATTTCAGATAAGTCAAAGAAAAAAATTGACCTTGAAAGCAACTATACTATTTCAGATTTTGCAGACGGAGAACCGGTCAATAAAATTTGGCTTAGCCCGAACAGGAAATTCTTGCTTACCAGCAATGGATGGGGTCCTTACGACCTGCAGGTAAAATTTTGGAATACAGAATCCGGAAAAGACATTACAGGCTCCATTAACTGGTCATCAAAATATGATTCCAGCTATGTCACTGACCAGGATGGGTCCACCAAGGTCATTGTTGGTTCCTTGGACATGCCTTTTCCCCGAAGAGTGCTTGCACTGGGAACAGGTGCTGCAATATCTGAGGATGGTAATTTTATTTATCTGAGAGATTTCATCTGGAATCATTCGAATCCTGCATTATCGGATACATTACCAATTGTTAATTATAATACATTAAGGATAACAACCTTTAGTCCGGATTCAAGATACCTGCTTTTACAGGATAAGGAGGGGGAGATATTGCTTTGGAATACTGATAAACAAAATGCACAGGGCTACTTTAATACAAAAACCGAAATCCTGAAATCGGCAAAAATTTCTCCTGACGGAAGCAAAATGGTCATTACAGGAAATGATAACTCCGCTAAAATAATTACACTGGGTACCGGGAAAACAGAATCAGTACTCAAAGGCCACATTGCACCAGTAACAGATGCTGTTTTCAGCGCAGATGGAAAAAAAATTATTACCAATTCTCTCGATTCCTCTGCCTGTTTATGGGATGCTGAATCAGGTGAATTATTGTACACCTACAAAGGACATCACCCCGATTGCAATCCTGCTTACTTCAATGGCAATAAACTCGTACTCCCCCCCGCAAACTATGATACTGTGCCAGTCTATGATGAAATCGATCCCGAAAAAATAGTCCGGTATGTAAAATTGATACAGGTATATGAATACAGGGGGCAGTTGGAAAACTCAGAATCAAAAAGCAGCAGGTATACATTGAAGCGTTTGCTTGATGGCAGGTATGCACTTGCTGATAAAGAAAGAAAATATAATGCGGAATTTTCTTTTGATAACAGTATGTTCAATACATTTTCCGGTAATGAAAAATGGCTGGCTTTTGCCAACAACTTTACAGACACACTGCTGGTCTGGGATATAGAGAACAAACGGTTTGCCTTTCAGGGAAAACTCGGAATCATTCCCCGAAACAGAACAGGTTCTGCAGGACTTTCTTTTATTCGCTTCTCCCAGGATGGTAAATACCTGCTCGCTGTTGACGTCAATGAACTGATTCATTGGAAATCAACCTTAGATTTTAAAACAATATCCAGGCAGCCGGGCAGCCATGTTTCTTTTGATACGGCTGGGAAATATTATACTGTAATAAATAAAGGAACCTGCGAAATCTATGATTACAAAAATCAAAAACTGCTGTATACATACATCTCGGTAGACAAGGAAAATTACCTGGTGGCCGATAAAGGAAACAGGTACGATGGCACAACCACTGCCCGTCAGTTACTATATTATTCCTGCGGCAGCGAAGTAATAGATCTTCAGCAGTTCAAAGACCAGCTCTGGGTACCCAACCTTGCCGAACGCATTATGAAAGGTGACAGCATCAATGGAAAAGCATTAGATCAGCTGAACATCTGCGGACTCACCCCTGAAGTGGAAGATAAAAGCAACCGGCAGGGGGAATATAAATTTGATATTATACCGGGATCCGGTGGCCTGGGTGCCACAGTGGTATTTGTAAATGGAATTGAAGCTAAGCGTTATCTGCCCAACGAGTTGATAAAAAAAACAAATAAGTATGAACTGGTGGTTACTGCAAAAGAACTGGCACCCTATTTAATCGCAGGTTCAGAAAATCCTGTTACAGTCAGGGCCTTTACAATGGATAATATGATTTCATCCAGAGGCATTGAGCTGACTGCCACAGATTCTTCCAATAAAAAATTTATAGCCCCCAATCTCTATGCAGTAATGGTGGGTGTAAGCGACTACAAAGGCGATGAACTCGACCTGAAATATGCCGCCAAGGATGCCACTGACTTTTCCCGGGCACTTGGCGCATCGGCAAGAAAACTGCTTAATACCGATGGAAAGGAACATGTTTTCCTCTATAACCTTACTACTTCAGATTTCCGCTACCTGCTTCCCGAAAAGCAAAGCATCAGAAAAGTATTGGAAGAAATTGGCAGCAAGGCTACAGCCAGTGACATACTGCTTATCTTTTTTGCCGGTCACGGGGTAATGGCAGCGCCGGCAACCGGGGACGAAAAAGAAAAAAACCAGTTTTATTTTTTGACAGCCGATGCCTCACCTGCTACAGCCGCCGCAGCCCTGCCGGAAGTGGGCATCAGTACTGCTGACCTTGCCGGGTGGATGAAACCGCAAAATATAAAAGCGCAAAAACGTATTCTCATCTTTGATGCTTGTAACAGCGGACAGGCCATCCGTGATTTTGTTAAACTGGGCAACAATGACCAGGGTTATTTAGCAGCCCGCAATGATGAACAAAGCCGCCAGATAAAAGCTATTGACAAGCTGAATGAACAATCAGGTTTCTTTATTCTATCAGCATCTGCCAGCAACCAGAACGCTTATGAAATGGGAAGATACTCGCAGGGATTGCTTACCTATTCATTATTAAAAGCGATCCGGCAGCAACCCGATATATTGGACCAGGGCAAATACCTCGATGTAAGCCGCTGGTTCAGTGCCGCAGAAAAAACCGTTACCGAAATCACCAAAGAAAACGGGGCAAGGCAACAACCACAACTGATCAGCAATACCAATTTCAATATCGGCATCGTGGATGAAGAAGTGATGGCAGGCATTATCTTACCGGAACAAAAACCTGTTTTTACCACAAGCATCTTTATTAACAGTGATGAAACAATAGGCGATGATGATCTTGAACTAAGCATGATGATTAACAGGAAACTGGCAGACATCTCTTCCCGTGGTACTGACGGAAATATTGTTTATTTGACAGGTTCATCCCTGCCCGATGCCTGGAGCCTTACGGGCCGCTATGAAATAAAAGGAAATGCAGTTACGGTGAAAGTAAACCTGAAACAGCAAAAAGAAATAAAAAATCGGTTTGAGATCACCGGAACAAAAGATAAAATAGCTGAACTCGCTGCTGCCATCATTACAAAAGCAAGTTCCTTTGTACAATAATCCTTTTCAACTTACTGTCATTTTCCTGCACCTGCTCCCCACTCACGACTATCGACTCCCTACTAATGACTCATAACTACCGGCTCCCTCCACCTCTCCACTCCCATGGCGCCACGGGGTACGGCTCACTCCAAATTCCGATACGCTGTTTCCTTGCTTCTTGCTCAAGCACCGCATAGCTATTGTCCGTTGAATACTTTTTAAAATGCCAGGCCAGCCCTGCTTTTACCAATGCCTTATTCAGGTTTTCATTATTGTACAATATCACTTCGCCGATCAGCCGTTTGCTGCGGTCGTATTCGTTGTGATGCCGGATAGTAACGGTATGACCAAAGCAATTATCCGATACAAATTGCTTGGCCGCCTGCCCATAGGGCTGTTTCTTTTCCGGGCAATCAATATGGGCGAGGCGAATGGTGAGTGTTTTGTTGTTGTATAAAATAGCAATGGTATCGCCGTCTTTTATGCTGATCACTTTACCGCTGAGCTCAGCAGGTGGTTCTTCTGTGGCAACGGGACAGGCCGATACTAAGGGACAAAGAAGGAGTAAGAAGAACAGGCGGTAAAGCATAGGGTGATAAAAATAACCAGAACTTTCCTAACCCCTCAACCTTAACCTCAATCTAAACCTAAACCTTAACCTCAATCTTAACCTCAACCTCAATCTAAACCTCAACCTCTACCTTTCTTCAATCTTCCACTTCCCATTCCCTACAAAACAATGTACAAGGAATAACAAAACGGTTGCTATTCGGAATTACGAACAATACTGACTGCGATACGAAAACCCAAAAAGGAATGGCTGGTGCTATCCGGAAAAAAGTATTGATTGGCACCTGGCTCCAGGTAAAAGAGCTCATCGGTACTCCACGACCCGCCTTTTACAATAACATATTTCTTCAGGTAAGCATCAATTCCCTTTTCATCCATAGTCTTAAAAGGAGAATTTGGAAATTTTTTACGAAAAGTTGCCAGCTCTTCATTTTCACCGGCACTGTTATATAAAGGCTGGTAACTGCCGTAACTTGCTGTCCATTCAGCCACATTACCTATCAGGTTATACAATCCATTCCTGCCCGGTTTGTAGGTATTACCGGGAGCGGTATAAAAAAACCCGTCATTTCCATAACTTTTAATAAGAAGACCGCTCTGATCAAAATACTTTCCGAAGTTATACCTGTACCCATTGTTTTCAAATCGCTGGCTGTACATAACCGTTCGGTAAGCTTTTCGTTGGGTGCTATCTGTAAGCAAAAACGGGTAATCTGCCTGTGCCGCATATTCCCATTCATCGCTGCTGGGAAGCCGGACCTCAAACCGGAATTTTTTTTCATTCATCGAAACAAGCTCAATATTCCATTGCAGCGTTTTCCAGTCGCAATAAGCCATCGCCTGTAATTGGTTGATCCCAACAACAGGATAATTACCATAGGCAGGATGACTGAAGTAGCGCTTGGTCATAGGTTCATTATAGGAGTAGGCAAAATCCCTTATCCAAACCAGCGTATCAGGATAGATAGCTATGTTTTGTCCGGAAGAAGTCCTGTAAATCAATTTATTTACGTCTGGCTCTTTCCTTCCAAATAACCTGTCATCAGGAGACAGGAACAGTGGTTCCAGTCTTTCATCCTTCCAGTCAATTTCCTTATCCCAGTTTATTTGGAGGGCATTGCCATTGCTTATGAAATGTCCCAGGAGGGTATGTGCAATGGAATCCTTTACATACTGTACGAATTTGCGATAATCCTTATTACGGACTTCAAACTTTGCTATAAAAAAAGGTTGAACAAATTTATTCACAGGAGCTCCCAGGCTGATCGAATCAGCGCCGCTTCTCCGGCCTGCAACAAAACTTCCTCCCGGCAGAAAAACACAATTCTTTAATTCCTGCCTGTAGGTAAACTCCGGTAAAAAGCGGGTTACAACAGCAATCACAGAGTCTGCATTTTGTGCGGTGGCACTGTACAGGGAAAAAAAAGACGTAACAAATAATAATAGTCGTATACCATACAACAGGAAAGTCATCAATGCTGATTGTACAGGCATTCGGAATTATTTGTACAATGAAATA
>Ga0073934_10008641_pt1 | contig 13505 bp, 10 predicted proteins | sample LarsenN4metaG_FD_76834 | JGI IMG/M metagenome (GOLD analysis project Ga0073934, IMG submission 76834) | Hot spring sediment bacterial and archeal communities from British Columbia, Canada, to study Microbial Dark Matter (Phase II) - Larsen... ...
CCCCGCCCGCCCCCGCCACCCCGGACTCGTCAGGTCAAGACTCCCCACTGCCGGCCCCTCGTGGACCCGGGCGGGGACGTGAACGCGTAGGGGGAACCCGGAACGGCGGCGGGGAAGTGTCTCCGCACTCGCCGTGGTCGTCCACAGCCGTATCAAGTCCAGCGCCTACTTCGACTCCGTCGCCCTGATGCTCGTGCAGCGGGAGGTGCGTGCGCTGCCGGGCGTGCGCGAGGCCGGCGCGGTAATGGGGACGGAGGCCAACAAGGAGCTGCTGCGCGACGCGGGGCTGCTTGCTCCCGAAGCCGCCGGAGCCGGGCCGGACGATCTCATCCTGTCCGTGGACGCCGCGGACGCCTCAACCGCGGACGCCGCCCTCGCGGAGGCGGAGGCACTGCTCACCCAGCGCCGGGCCGGGCCGGAGGTGGAGGGATACCGGCCGAAGACCGTCGCATCCGCCGCGCGCGTGCTCAGCGGCGCCAGATTAGCCCTGATCTCGGTCCCCGGACGGTTCGCCGCGGGCGTGGCCTCCGAGGCCCTCGACGCGGGATTGCACGTGATGCTCTTCAGCGACAACGTGCCGCTGGAGGCGGAAGTGGCGCTCAAGCGGCGGGCCGCCGCCGCCGGCCGGCTGCTCATGGGGCCGGACTGCGGCACGGCCATCCTCGGCGGCGCCGCGCTCGGGTTCGCCAACCACGTGCGCCGGGGGGCCACCGGCATCGTGGGCGCGGCCGGCACCGGGATCCAGGAGGTGACGAGCCTCATCCACCGCGGCGGCGGGGGGATCTCTCACGCGATCGGCACCGGAGGCCGCGACTTGAGCTCTGAGGTCGGCGGGGCGGCCGCCATGGCCGGCCTGGCGGCGCTGGCCGCGGATCCGCTCACCGAGGTGATCGTTCTCCTCTCGAAGCCGCCGTCCGCGGGCGTGGCCTCGCGGCTCCTCCGCGCGGCGCGGCGGAGCGGCAAACCGGTCGTCGTGCACTTCATCGGCGCCGCCGTGGAGTCCGGGGAGCGTCTCTTCTCCGCCCAGACGCTCGAGGAGACGGCCGAGCTGGCGGTCCAGCTGGTGACCGGGTCGCCGCCGCGCTGGCCGCGCCGCGCCGCGCTGCCCGGCCAGGAGGCGATGCGCCTGGCTCCCACGCAGCGCTACGTCCGGGGGCTGTACAGCGGCGGGACGCTGTGCTACGAGGCGCTGCTCCTGCTCGAGCGGTACGTCGGCCCCGTGCACTCCAACACGCCGCTCGACCCTGCGCAGATGCTGCCGTCGGCCCACCGCAGCGTCGCGCATACAGTCGTGGACCTCGGCAGCGACGAGTTCACCGTGGGCCGCCTGCACCCCATGCTCGATCCCTCCACGCGGCTGCACCGGCTTCTCCGTGAGGCGGACGATCCCGAGGTGGCCGTCATCCTGCTCGATGTGGTGCTGGGGTACGGCGCGCACGCGAATCCCGCCGGCGTGCTCGCCCCGGTGATCCGCGAGGCCCGCGGGCGGGCGCACGCCGCCGGGCGGTGGCTGTCCGTGGTGGCGTCCGTCTGCGGGACGGAGGACGATCCGCAGGGCTACGACGACCAGGTGGACCAGCTCATCGAGGCCGGCGCTTTGGTGCAATCCAGCAACGCGCAGGCGGCGAATCTGGCCGGGCTCATCGCGCAGGCCGCGGGCGCGTCCGGCCGGGCCCGCGTGCCGTCGCCGATTACGGCGGGGCGGGAAGCGGAGCGTCCCGCGGATGCGGAGGCGTCCGGCACCCCGCCGGTGCAGGAGATCGTGCGTCTGCTGGCCGGCCCCGTGAAGGTGGTCAACGTCGGATTGGGGCTGTTCGCCGAGGCGCTGCAGAGCCAGGGGATCGATGTGGTCTCGGTGGACTGGCAGCCGCCGGCCGGCGGCAAGCAGCATCTCATCGACATCCTGAACCGTCTGGGAGCGTGAGCGATGACCTCCATCGACGAGGCGAATCAGACCGCGGTGCGGCGCATGCTCGACAGCGCGCCCGTGCTCACCGGCATCCGCCGGGCGTCCGACGTGATTCCCGGGATGCGGCCGGACCTCATCCTCCACGCCGGCCCGCCCATCGAGTGGGCGCGGATGTCCGGCCCGCTGCGGGGGGCGATCATCGGGGGCCTCATCCACGAAGGTCTGGCCTCGGATGAAGCCTCCGCCACGGCGATGGTGGAGCGCGGCGAGGTGGCGTTCGAGCCCTGCCACGATCATCAGGCCGTGGGGCCGATGGCCGGGGTCACGACCGCCTCCATGCCGGTCTACATCGTCGAGAACCGCGCCGGGGGCACCACGGCGTTCTCCAACCTCAACGAGGGCTACGGCAAGGTGCTGCGGTACGGGGCCTACGGCGAGGACGTCCTGGCGCGGGTGCGGTGGCTGTCGGATGTGTACGCGCCGATCGTCGGAGAGGCGCTGGAGCGGTCGGGCGGGCTGGACATGAAGAGCCTGATCGCGCAGCAGCTCCAGATGGGCGACGAGGGGCACAACCGCAACAAGGCCGGCTCCGCCCTCATGGCCCGGCTGCTCGCGCCGCATCTGGCCCGGACCCAGGCCCGCGGCGACGACCTCGCCGCCGTCCTGGACTACCTGGCCGCCAATGACCTGGCGGTGCTGAACCCCGTCATGGCGGCGTGCAAGTCCATGGCGGACGCAGCCCACGGCGTCCCGGGCAGCAGCCTCGTCACCTGCATGGCGCGCAACGGCACCGACTTCGGCATCCGCGTGAGCGGGCTGGGCGCGCGCTGGTTCGTGGCGCCCGCGCAGATCCCCGTCGGGTTGTTCTTCCCCGGGTACACGCAGGAGGACGCCAACCCGGACATCGGCGACAGCACGATCACCGAGACGGCCGGCATCGGCGCCTTCGCCATGGCCGCCGCCCCGGCCATCGTGCAGTTCATCGGGGGCACGCCCGCGATGGCCACCGAGTCGACCCTAGAGATGTACGAGATCACCGTCGCCGAGAACGCCGCCTTCGGCATCCCGCAGCTGGGGTTCCGCGGCACGCCCACCGGGATCGACATCCGCAAGGTCGTGCGCACCGGGATCACGCCCCGGGTCAACACGGGCATCGCCCACCGGCGGGCCGGGATCGGCCAGGTGGGCGCGGGCCTCGTCCGGCCGCCGATGGAGTGCTTCGAGCGGGCGCTGGAAGCCTTGGCCGCCGCCGTCGCCGCCCCGCCCCAGTGAGGCGCGCCGGGTCTCCGGGAGGGGCCTCCCGGCCCGCGTCGTAGTTCACCCCTTACAGCCGCCGCCCGGGGGCTGCGGCATCTGTCGAATGGAGGGGAGAGGCATGACCCGCAGAGTCCTTGCCTTGCTCGGCGCCGTGCTGCTCATGGCCATGCTCGTGCCGTTCCCGACGGGAGCGCAGGCCCCGCGCCGGGGCGGGACGCTGGTATACATCTCCACGTCGCAGCCGCCGTCGTTTGACGGCCATCGCGAGACGACGTTCGCCATGCTCCATCCCGTCAAGCCGCACTACAGCTACCTCGTGAAGTTCGACACCCACAACTATCCCAAGGTGATCGGCGACCTGGCCGAGTCGTGGACCACGTCGCGCGACGGTCTGACCTGGACGTTCAAGATCCGGTCCGGGGTCAAGTTCCACGACGGCTCGACGCTCACGTCCCGCGACATCAAGGCCACCTACGACAAGATCATCTTCCCCAAGGGGGATGTGGTCAGCGTCCGCCAGGCCATCTATCAGAGCGTGCGCGCGGTGGAGGCGCCCGACCCCCAGACGGTGGTGTTCCGCCTCAAGTACGCCACCCCCGGATTTCTGGAGAAGCTCGCCTCGCCGTTCAACTTCGTCTACAAGGCGGAGATCCTGGAGCGCGATCCGCGCTGGTACGAGCGCAACATCATGGGGACGGGCCCCTTCCGCTTCGTGGAGTACGTGCGCGGGTCGCACTGGGTGGGCCGGCGGTTTGAGGACTACTACGAGCGCGGGAAGCCCTACCTGGACGGCTACCGGGTGCTGTTCATCGCCAGCCGGTCCGCGATGCTGGCCGCCATCAAGAGCGGCCAGGCGCTCACCGAGTTCCGCGGGGTCTCCCCGGCCGAGCTGTCCGACATCGTCCGCAGCGTCGGCGATCGCGTGTCGGTCGGGACGTCGCCCTGGCAGTGCAACAACACCGTGACCATCAACACGAAGAAGAAGCCCTTCGACGACGTCCGGGTCCGCCGGGCGCTGACCATGGCCGTGGACCGCTGGGGCGGGTCCCAGGCGCTCTCGGAGATCGCTTTCGTCAAGCCGGTGGGGGGCATCATGCTCCCCGGCGGGGCGTGGGCCATGAGCGAGGCCGAGCTCACCAGGCTGGCCGGGTACGGGCGCGACACCACCGCCGCCCGCCAGCGCGCCCGGGCGCTGCTGCGGGAGGCGGGGGTGCCGGAGAACTTCTCGTTCACGCTGAAGAACCGCGACATCGCCATGCCCTATGAGCCGGTCGGCGTGTACCTCGTGGACCAGTGGCGCCAGATCGGGCTCAACGTCCAGCACCAGCAGGTCGAGGCGGGACGGTACTTCGCCGACCAGCGGGCCGGGAACTACGACCTGGTCGTGGACTTCGCCTGCGACTTCATCGACGATCCGGACGTGCAGCTGCCGAAGTTCCTCTCCTCCGACGTCAGCCCCATCAACTACGGCGGCTACATTGACCGGCAGCTCGACGCGCTCTACGTCCGGCAATCCCGCACCGCGGACAAAGCCCAGCGGGCGCAACTGGTGCATCAGTTCGAGCGGCGCGTGCTGGACGAGCAGGCCTACGCCTTCTATGTGCTCTGGTGGCAGCGGATCATCCCCTACTGGAAGACGCTGCGCGGGTACAACACCACCACGAATCACTACGTGGAGCCCGACCTGGGCGAGTACTGGCTGGCGGAATAGCGGAAGAGAGGCCGTCTGCAGGGGGCGGGCGGGCGCCCGCCCCCCGAATCCCTCCTGTGTCATGACCCGGTATGTCGTGGCCCGGCTGGCGCTCATCGTCCCGACGCTGCTCACCGTCGCCGTGCTCATCTTCATCCTCGTCCGCATCGTGCCCGGGGACATCGTCGAGCTGCGGCTGGTCTCCGGAGGCAGCTTCGTCACCCCCGGCGTCATCGAGGCCGAGCGGGAGCGGCTCGGGCTGAACAAGCCGATCTGGGACCAGTTCGTGGAATGGATGACCGGGATCGTCAGGCTCGACCTGGGGGTGTCGATGTGGTCGGGGAATCCGATCACGCAGGAGATCGGCATCCGGCTCCCGCTCAGCCTGCAGCTCGCCGTGATGGCCAGCCTGATCGCCACGGCCATCGCCATCCCGCTGGGGACGCTCGCGGCCCTGCACCGCGGCCGGTGGATCGACCACCTGGTGCAGGTCATCAGCGTGGCCGGCCTGGCGGTGCCGTCGTTCTGGCTGGGCATCCTCATCATCCTCGTCCTGCTGGGGGTCTTCGGCTACCTGCCCCCGCTGACGTTCACCCCGTTGATGCAGGATCCCCGGGCAAATCTCGCCCAGCTCATCTGGCCCGCGCTCGCCGTGGGATACCGGTATTCGGCGGTCACCACGCGCATGACGCGCTCGGCGCTGCTGGAGGTCCTGCGGGAGGACTACGTGCGGACCGCCTGGGCGAAGGGCCTGGCCCGGCAGGTCATCCTGCGCCGCCACGCGCTGCGCAACGCGCTGCTGCCGGTGGTGACCGTGATCGGCCTGGAGTTCGCCTTCCTCATCGGCGGCCTGGTCGTCACCGAGCAGGTCTTCAACCTGAACGGCGTCGGCAAGCTGATCGTCGAGGCCATCGCCCAGCGCGATTACACCTTGATCCAGGGGCTCATGCTGCTGGTGGCTCTGGGCTACGTGCTGGTGAACTTCATCGTGGACCTGCTCTACGCGTGGCTCGATCCGCGGATCACCTATCAATGACCGGGCGCGCGCCGTGAGCGCCGAGCACGTCGTCGTTGGGCGCGTCGAGCCGGCCGCCCGCCGGCGCGCGCATCCGCTCCTCCGGTTCTTCCGCCGCCAACCCGTCGGCGCGGCGGGACTCGTCGTGGTCCTCCTGCTCCTGGGGATCGCGCTCCTGGCGCCGGAGATCACGCCCTATGATCCCGTGGCCAACGACTTCGGGGCGCAGTTCCGGTCGCCCAGCCTGGATCACTGGGCCGGCACCGACGCCTACGGCCGGGACGTGCTCAGCCGGGTCATCTTTGGGGCCCGGACCGCGCTGCTGGTCGGCTTCGGGGCGTCGCTGCTCGGCGGGACGCTCGGCGCGGTCATCGGCGTCGCCAGCGCGTACTTCGGGGGTAGAGCGGACCTGCTCGTGCAGCGGCTCGTGGACGTGATGCTGTCCTTCCCCATCATCATCGTCGCGCTGGCCATCGTCTCCATCATCGGCACGGGGATCGACAAGCTGGTCGTGGCCATCGCGCTCTCCTTCGTGCCCCGGGTCGAGCGCGTGGTGCGCGGGAGCGCGCTGGGGGTGCGGGCGATGACCTACATCGAGGCGGCGCAGGCCGTGGGGGCCAGTCCGGGGCGGATCATCTTCCGGCACATGGCCCCCAACGTCGTGGCGCCCTACCTGGTCATGCTCACGGCCTCCCTCGGGCAGGCCATCCTCCTGGAGGCCTCGCTGTCCTTCCTCGGGCTCGGCGTCTCCGAGCCGACGCCGGCGTGGGGCTTGATGCTGCGGGGGGCCGCGGTGGACTTCGCCACCCGCGCGCCGTGGATGGCCATCGTCCCGGGGCTCGCGATCACCGTGACCGTGCTGGCGTTCAATGTGCTGGGGGACGCGCTGCGCGACGCGCTCGATCCGAGGCTGCGGACATGACGGCCCCGCGGGTGCTCGTCCGCCTGGAATCGCTGGCCCTGGCGGTGGCCGCCGCCGTCTTCTACGCGCGCACCGGCGGCGGGTGGGGCGTCTTCGCCCTGCTCTTCCTGGCGCCGGATCTCGCCATCCTCGGCTACGTCGCAGGCCCCCGGCCCGGCGCGGCGATCTACAACCTGCTGCACACCTACGTGCTCCCGCTGGCGCTGGCGTTCTATGGATATGTCGCGGGGCCGCTGCTCGTCCAGCACGTGGCGTTGATCTGGCTGGCGCACATCGCCGTCGACCGCACGCTCGGCTTCGGGCTGAAGTATGGCTCCGGCTTCCGGGACAGCCACCTGGGCCGGCTCTGAGGGCACGGCGTCGCCGCCGAATCCCGGGTGGACCGGCGAGGGTCAGGCGAGCCGGCGCAGGAGATCCAGCACGCCGCGCAGGTCGCGGCTTTCATGGCCCGGCCTGAGCGCCGGCTCGATCACGTCGTCCCCCGTCCGGTTCACCCACAGCGTCCTGATGCCCACCGCGGTCGCGCCCATCGCATCGGTGGGCGATCCGGCGACGTGGAGCACCGCGTCTGCCCCCACATCCAATGCGCGCAGCGCCGTCTCGTAGACGGCGCGGTGAGGCTTGAACGGCGCGCCGTCTGTCGAGATGACCCGGTCGAACCGGACGGGAAGCCGCTCCAGCAGCGCGTGCAGCATCCCGGCATCTCCATTGGAGAGCGCCGCCAGGATCAGCGGCCGCGCGTGGGCCGGGGGGAAGCTGCCGGCGGCCTCGGGCCACGCCCGGACCGCCCGGAGCACCTCGCCGGCCTCCGGCCACGGCGGCAGGCGCTCCCACGCCGCGGCGAGCTGCCCGAGCTCATCGGCGGTGGGCGGCGGCTCGACCACGCCGCGCAGCGCGTAGGCGGCGCTGCGCTCGATCGCCCGGCGGTTCGTGGCCGGCAGCGGCGCCGGCGCGCCCGCGTTCAGGGCGGTGGCGAGCAGGAGGTATTCCATGTGCTTGGCCCGCCAGATCCGCGCCAGCGCCTCCGCGTCCCCGGCGGCGCGGCGCCGGTCCAGGACCGGGGCGAGCGCGCCGGCCAGCCCGGTGAGCGTATCGAAGAGCGCGGAGTACACATCGACGGTGACGGCGCGGACGGCCATAGCCGGCGCTTTTCGGGTGGAGCAGGGGGTTCCCCTGCACGACTCGTAATCATGTCATCGCGAGCGACGCGAGTGATGATCGACGCGGCGCCCGATCTGTGGTGCGGGTGGGAGGGAACGCATGACGCCGTTTGATCTGAGCCGGTGCCGGGTGCTGGACCTCAGCCAGAACTTCAGCGTGGACTCGCCGCCGTTCGCCTACTATGAAGGGCCGAAGGTCACCTGGGTGAAGAAGCTGGCCTTCGAGGGCGTGAACGCCCAGCACCTCAGCACCACGAACCACATCGCCACGCACCTGGATTCCCCCCTGCATTTCCACGACCCGGGCCCCGATGTCGCCGGCATCCCCATCCAGACGCTCGTCGGCCCGGCGTGCGTCGTGGACCTGCAGCAGTTCGGGATCGGAGACTACGAGATCTACGGCCCCGAGCACTTCGAGACCTGGGAGAAGCGGTACGGCATCACCATCGAGCGCGGCGACATCCTGGTCATCCATACCGGGTATCACGCCTACTACAACGAGGACTGGTCGGCGCACACCAGGGCGCGCCATCCGGACGCGCGGGCGGACCTCCCGCGGGCGTTTCTCCGCCACCCCGGCCCGCGGGCGGAGTTTTGCGCGTGGGTGCTGGACCGGGGGATCCGCTGGATGGCCGTGGACGCGATCAGCACCGACCATCCCTTCAACACCAAGGTGCGCGACGCGCGGCGAGATCTGATCCCCGAGGTCGAGCAGAAGATCAAGATGCCCATGGACGAGGCCTTCCCCTGGCCGCGCGACTACCAGGCCACGCACACCAGGCTCTTCCCCAGGGGCGTCTTCCACGTCGAGAACGTCGGGGGCGACATCGACCTCGTCCTCAACCAGCGCCTCTGGGTGGGCTGCTTCCCGTTCCGCTTCAAAGGCGGGGAGGCGGCGTTCTGCCGCTTCGTCGCCTTCGTGGAAGCCTAGCTGTGTGGCGCAGGCGAGGGGAGGCCGAGCCTCTCCCCGGACGACACGCCACGGGGGCCCCTCAGGCTCGGCCTCCCCTCGCCCGCGCCGCGCGCTGCTCCTCCGCGGAGATGTAGCTCGTGCAGCCCCTGGATGATCTGCTCGTTCTCGACTTGACCCGCGCGCTGGCCGGCCCGTACTGCACGCTGATGCTCGCCGACATGGGGGCCCGCGTGATCAAGATCGAGACTCCCGGCGGCGGCGACGACACGCGCGGCTGGGGGCCGCCGTTCATCAACGGCGAGAGCTCGTACTTCCTCGGGATCAACCGCAACAAGGAGAGCCTGACGCTCAACCTCAAGCATCCCGAGGGACAGGGCGTCTTCCGCCGCCTCATCGCGCGGGCGGACGTGCTCGTGGAGAACTTCCGGCCCGGCACGATGGACCGCCTGGGCTTCGGCTACGAGGCGGTGCACGCGCTGAACGAGCGGCTCATCTACACGGCGATCTCCGGGTTCGGGCAGGACGGCCCGTACCGCGAGCGGGCGGCCTACGACCTCATCCTCCAGGGGATGGGCGGTCTCATGGGGACGACGGGCGAGGAAGGCGGGCCGCCCGTGAAGGTCGGCGTGGCGGTGACCGACATCGCCGCCGGGATGTTCGCCGCCTACGGCATCCTCGCCGCCCTCCGCAGCCGGGACCGGACGGGGACGGGCCAGCTGGTGGACGCGTCCATGCTGGACGGCCAGGTCGCCTGGCTGACCTACCAGGCGGGCTACTACTTCGCCACGGGCGAGAACCCCCGGCGGTTGGGGAGCGCGCATCCGTCGCTGGTGCCCTATCAGGCGTTCAGGACCCGGGACGGCTATCTGAACGTGGCGGTGGGCAGCGAGGCCATCTGGGCGCGGTTCGTGCTCGCCATCGGCGCCCCGCACCTGGCCGAGGATCCCCGCTTCGCCACCAACCCCGACCGGGTGCGGCACCGTGACCTCCTGCTCCCGCTGCTTGAGCCGATCTTCGGGACGAAGACCACGCTGGAGTGGAGCCGGATCCTCGAGGCGGCCGGCGTGCCCGCCGGCCCCATCTACCTGCTCTCCGATCTGTTCAACGATCCGCAGGTGCGCCACCGCAGCATGGTCGTGGAGATGGCGCATCCCACAGCGGGGCGGATCAAGCAGACCGGCATTCCGGTGAAGCTGTCACAGACGCCGGGACGCCTGGCCTCCCCGCCGCCGCTGCTGGGCGAGCACACGGACCGGATCCTGACCGAGCTCGGCTATTCGGAAGCCCAGCAGTCCGCCATGCGCGCCGATGGCGCCGTCTAGCTTCGGCCCGGCGGACCAGCGCCGGCACCGGGCGGCCTTTCAGACGATGGGGCAGATGGTGGCGGCTGATGGCGCAGACGGCTGACGGCGTCACCTGCCCGTCGTGCGGAACCGCGACGCCGCGGGACGTCCTCCGCCGCGGACTGTGGGTGTGCCCGTCCTGCGGCGCGTACCTCCAGGTGCCCGCCCTCGACCGGATCGCCATGCTGGCGGATGCCGGCTCGTTCCGGGAGCTCGACCGGGGCCTCGTCTCCGTCGATCCGCTCCGCTTCACCGACCAGCGCTCCTACCGCGACCGCTTGGAAGAGGCCCGGCGGCGCACGGGGCTGCGCGAGGCCGTGATCATCGGCGAGGCGCGGGTGGAGGGGACCCGCACGATCCTCGGCGTCTTCGAGTTCGAGTTCATGGGCGGGACGATGGGCTCGGTGGTGGGCGAGAAGATCGCCGACGCCTTCGAGTACGCGACGGCCCGGCGCCTGCCGGTCGTGATCGTGAGCAGCAGCGGCGGGGCGCGCATGCAGGAGGGCATGCTCTCCCTCATGCAGATGGCCAAGACGGCCGCGGCCCAGGCCGCGCACGATCGCGTCGGGCTGCCCTTCCTCTCCGTCCTGGCCCATCCCACCTTCGGCGGCGTCGCCGCCAGCTTCGCGTCGCTGGGCGATGTGATCATCGCCGAGCCCAAGGCGCAGATCGGTTTCGTCGGCCCGCGCGTGATCGAGATGACCCTGCATATGCTCCTGCCGAGGGAGTCGCACACCGCGGAGTATCTCTTCCGGTCGGGCATGGTGGATCTCATCGTCGGCCGCGAGGATCTGCGGGCTGCGCTGGGCTACCTGCTCAGCCACCTGGGGCCGGGCCGGATCCGCTCCGGGGGCATGCGGATGGGCCGGCGGGAGGGGCCGCGCCGCCGCCGCGGGCGTGTCGAGGTCGCGCCGTGGGAGACGGTGCTGCTGGCGCGGCACCCGGAACGGCCGACGTCGCTGGACTACGTCGACCGCCTGTTCACCCGCTTCGTCGAGCTGCACGGCGACCGGTACTTCGGGGACGACCCCGCGATCGTCTCCGGCATCGGGGAGTTCGGCGATCACCCGGTGGTGGTGATCGCGCAGGAGCGCGGCGGCTCGCCGGAAGAGCAGGAGTTCCGGCGGCGGGGGATGGCGCTGCCCGAAGGCTACCGCAAGGCCCTGCGGATGATGCTGCTGGCCGCGAAGTTCCACCTCCCCGTGATCACGCTCATCGATACCCCGGGCGCCTACCCGGGCCCGGAGGCTGAGCAGCGCGGCATCGCGCAGGCGCTGGCCCGCAACCTTCAGGCGATGGCCGTGCTGCCCACGCCCGTGGTGGCCGCCGTCATCGGCGAGGGCGGGAGCGGGGGCGCGCTGTCGCTGGGGGTGGCCGACCGCGTGCTCATGCTCGAGCACGCCATCTATTCGGTGATCGCCCCGGAGGGCGCCGCCGCCATCCTGTGGCGCGACGCGGCGAAAGCGGCCGAGGTGGCGGAGGCGCTGAAGATCACGGCCGCGGATCTCCTGAATCTGGGGATCATCGACGGCGTGGTTCCCGAGCCGCGCGGCGGGGCCCACACCGATCCCGATCTGGCAGCGCGGCACCTGCGCGCCGCGCTGGGCCGCGCGATGCGCTCGCTGCGCGGCGTGCCGGTGCCCGTGCTCCTCCGCCGCCGGGCCCGCAAATTCCGCCACATCGGACGGGTCGGCGTCTACTGGCGGCAGGTCGTCCGCACGGAGATGCAGGAACTGCTGGAAGGACTCGGGGACCGGTTGTTGCGGCGTGAGCCGGACGTCGGCGGCCCGGCCCGCCGGGAGGATGGGGGACAGCGCCCCCGCAGGCCGAGAGAGAGGTGAGGCGTGGATCGGAACGCGTTCGTCGCTATGCTGGCAGGCGCGCACATGTACGATCTCACCCAGGACTGCAGCATCTGGACGCCGCCCTGGCCGGGAGAGAAGGCGCTGGAGGTGCACTTCTTCAAGCGCGTCACCGGCGCGTACGGCGGCGGGCAGGGCGCCAACGGGCAGATCCTCAACTGGAGCAACACCGTCGGCACGCACCTGGTCGGCGAGACCGCCTTCCACTCCGGCGGCCGGCGGATCTCGGACATCCCCCTGCGCGATTTGTGCGGGCCGGGGGTGATCGTCGATCTCTCGGATGCCGTCTCCGACTACGGCATCTACACGCCCGAGATGATTGAGCAGCGCGCGGAGGTGCACCCGGGTGACATCCTCATCGTCAACACCGGCTACCACCGGTACTCCTGGGACCGCCCCGACGTCGTCAATCCGCGCGCGCAGGGCGGCGTGGAGTCCAAGGAGTTCGGCTTCCACGTCCGCCATCCGGGACCGTCGTTGAGCTTCTACCGGTGGGCGCTCGAGATGCGGCTGAAGGTCATCGGCGTGGATTGCGGCGGCGCGGAGCACCCGATGAACACGCCCATCCGCCGGATGCACGAGAGCGAGTTCCGCCGCGCCGAATCAGCGCTGCGCGAGCGGACGGGGAAGAGCTGGGAGGAGACCTTTCCGCCGGGCGAGTACTACGCGCTCACCCACCACGCGCTCCCGGCGGCGCACACGCTGTTCTGCGAGGCGATCGTCGGCGAGATCGACCGGCTGCGGAACCGCCGCGCCTGGATCGCCATCATGCCCATCCCCTTCATGGAGGTGGAAACGGCCTGGGCGCGCGTGGCGGCCTACCTGCCCCCGGACGGAACGAGCGAGGCCGACTTCGTCCGGGCCCTCGAGGCCGCCGAGCTCTATGACCTGACCGCGCCGCTCAGCGTCCAGACCCCGCAGTGGCTGAATTACGTGCCGCTCAGCGTCACGTACACGAAGCGGGTCGGCGGGCAGTTCTTCGGCATGGGCCGCAACGGTTCGATCTGCCAGGCGAGCATCCATCTCGGCTCGCACATGGACGGGGAGAAGCACTTCTATCCCAACGGCCGGGCCATCGGGGAGGTGCCGCTGGCGGAGTGGGTCGGCCCGGGCGTCATCGCCGACATCTCCGGCGCGGTCAGCGACTCGAGCGTGTACACGCCGAAGATGATCGAGGACGCCGTGGAGGTCCGCCCCGGCGACATCCTGATCATCAAGACCGGGTGGGCCAAATACGGGTGGACCAGCGCCGAGTCCGACGAGTTCCGCTACATGGTCAAGCATCCGGGGCCGTCCCCGGACTTCGCGGACTGGGCGGCAGACCTGCGGCTGAAGTGGATCGGCGTGGACGCGGTCTCCGCCGACCATCCCATGAACACGATCATGCGCAACTGGCACCCGCTGACGTTCGCAGAGGCGAACGCGAAGCTCCGG
>Ga0073934_10008642_pt1 | contig 13504 bp, 13 predicted proteins | sample LarsenN4metaG_FD_76834 | JGI IMG/M metagenome (GOLD analysis project Ga0073934, IMG submission 76834) | Hot spring sediment bacterial and archeal communities from British Columbia, Canada, to study Microbial Dark Matter (Phase II) - Larsen... ...
ATGCGCGGCGTCGAGGGCGTGTATCGCTTCTTGAGTCGGGTGTGGCGGCTGTTCGTGGACGATCGGGCCGAATCGGTTCGATTGATGGACGCCGTTCACGACTTCGAACCGGATCGCGAGACGTTGCGTCAACTGCATCGCACGATTCAGCGCGTCACGGAAGATCTCGACGGGATGCGCTTCAACACCGCCATCTCGGCGATGATGGAGTACTCAAACTACCTGACGAAACTCGACGTCCGACCGCGAAAAGCCCTGGAACCTTTTGTGCTGTTGTTGGCGCCGTTTGCACCGCATCTGGCTGAGGAGTTGTGGCAGACGTTGGGACAATCGAAGTCGCTCGCTTACGAGCCCTGGCCGAGTTTCGACCCGGCCCTCGTGCAAGCCGACGAGGTGGAAATTCCGGTGCAGGTCAATGGCAAGCTGCGTAGCAAACTAACTGTCCCTGCCGGCACCAGCGAGGAAGCGCTCAAGGAATTGGCGCTCAAGGACGAACGCGTCGCTGCATTCACGGCGGGCAAAAAAGTAATCAAGATCATCGTGCCCAAGGGGCAGCTGGTGAATATCGTCGTCGCAGGTTGATCCGTTCGTGAGCACGCCGCGCCAGCAAGTGCATTTGGCGTGGGAGGGCACTTGCTCGCGCGTCGTGCGCACCGACCAAATTACCCATTTTGCCGCGGAGCGGACCTCGTCTTGTCGGACTTGGCGATTTGCGTTATGAACTCTCGGCCGGCGATGGCGCCTGCGTAAAATGTTTGGACTTGATTTCGCCAAACGCAGGTCAATTTCGATGAATCCGCCGCGGCTTTTGCTGACGATGGGCGATGTCGCCGGGATCGGACCGGAGATCATCGCCCGCGGTTGGCCGAAACTGATCGAATTCGGAGGGCCTGTAGTCGTCGGCGACCGCACCTGGCTCGATCGCGCCCTGAAACTGATCGGCAGCAGCGCAAGCGTGCAGACGATCCGCGATCCTGGAGAAGCGAAACCCGCCGTCGACCGGATTCCGTGCCTGCAAGCGACGGACGTTTCGCTCGACGGTGTTTCTTCGGGCAGGGTCTCGACGGCAGCCGGGAAAGCCGCGTATGATTTTCTTTGTCGCGCCATCGATTTGACGTTGGCGAAGCAGGCGGATGCGATCGTGACGGCGCCGTTGCACAAAGAGGGTCTGCATGCCGCCGGTTTGAAGTATCCGGGGCACACGGAGATCCTGGCCGAGCGAACCGGAACCAAAGAGTTCGCGATGGTGCTGTACGGCGACGGGATCGCGGTCGCCCACGTGACGCTGCATATGGCGTTACGGGACGTGTTTGCGCACTTGACGGCGAAGGCGATTCTGGAAAAAATCGTGCTGTTGCACGATTTGTTGCCGCGACTGGAGCATCCGCCCCGGATCGGCGTCGCCGCGTTGAATCCTCATGCCGGCGACGGCGGCCTGTTTGGCGATGAGGAGTCGCGGTTTATCGCTGCGGCGGTTGAGGCCGGGCGAAATCGCGGCATCGACGTGACTGGCCCATGGCCGAGCGACACGTTGTTCGTTCGTGCCCATCAGGGCGAGTTTACCGGCGTGGTGGCGATGTATCACGATCAGGGACACATCGCCATGAAATTGCGGTGCGGGAAGCGCGCCGTGAATATCTCGGCAGGCTTGCCGATCGTGCGCACTTCGGTGGCGCATGGCACTGCCTACGATATCGCCGGCCAGGGATTGGCCGACCCCGGCAGCTTGGTCGCTGCCGCGGAAGCTGCTTGCAAATTAGTTCGTCATTCTTAAGGAAACGGTTCCATGCGTTACGTGCCAGCAATTCTCGTTCTCGTGTCGGGCCTCTGCGTCGGCCGGTTGTCGGCCGCGGAAATGGTCGGCGTGCCCGGCAGCAAAGTGCAGTACCCCACCGCCATCGAAGCCACGATCGGCGAAAAAAAGATCCCTCAGAAGCTCACCGGCGTGGCCATGCGGAAAAAGGTCATCGTCGATGTCTATGCCATCGGCAGCTATATTGACGCCACGGCCAAGGTAAAAAGCGGCGAGGAAATCTCTGCCGCCGACGTCGTGAAGCAACTTCATCTCGTGCTGGAACGAAACGTTTCCGGCAAAGATATGGCATCGGCCTTTCACGACGCCATTCGCGCCAACTATCCGAATGAGTTCAAGGAAGAAATGGAGAAATTCCTGGAAATCCTGCGCTCCAACAACGTCGATCGGGGCGATCACGTCTGGCTGACGCATGTGCCGGGTTTCGGCATCCACGTCAATCTCGTCGGCAAGAAGCAGGAGTTCGTGCAGAACGTCAAGTTCGCCAAGGCGGTCTGGGATATTTATTTCGGACCGAAGAACGTTGGCGACTCGGTGAAGAAAGGCCTGGCGTCTCGGCTTCCATGATCGGTCTTCGTCAGCAAGGTCGCCCCCGGCTAGTTCCTCTTCACGGACGAGGAGGCAATTGATGCGCACGACGCTTTATCTGCTCCGCCACGCGGCGACGGAAGCGAACCTCGCCCATCCGCCGCGTTTGCAGGGCCGCAAACATAATCCGCCATTAGCGAAGGTGGGCATCCGCCAGGCGGAAGCCACGCGCGACGCGCTGGCCGACCGCGCCATCCACGCCTGTTATTGTTCGCCGCTTTTGCGCGCCCAACAAACGGCCAGCATCGTTGCCGGCCCGCACGGCATCGTTCCAGTCCCCGTTCCCGATTTGATCGAGTGCGACCTCGGCCGCTGGGAAGGACTGACCTGGCAGGAAGTTCGTTATTTCAACGCGACGGAATACCGCGACTTCATGGCCGACCCGGCCGCCCACGGCTACCCGGGCGGCGAGAACTTTCAACATGTTCACGACCGCGCTTCAGCCGCGATTGAGGAGATCCTCGGCCGGCATGCCGGGCAAGATGTATTGATCGTCGCCCATCACGTGGTGAATCGCATCTATCTGGCCGGGCTGATGGGACTGTCGGTTTCCGAAGCCAGGCAGGTGTCGCTGGATAATTGCGGCATTTCGGTGGTGACGCGAGAAAACGGGGCAACGACCATCGACACGCTCAACGCCGTGCAGCACCTGCTCGGTGTGGCGGCGTAATGCGGAGAGCCGGATACTTTCAGGTCACTGAAACGCCACGTTCCGGATTGGACAGCCGGGACCGGAAATCTTCCTCGGTTCGATAGCGGATTCCGTGCCGGCTAAACTCGCTTTCGAGTTTTTCGATCAGCGATGCACGGGCGTTCTTTTTTTTGACCAGCACCGGCGCTTCGGAGTTGGGAGGGGCCTTCTTCGAGCGATCCAAAGCCGCGGCAACGACCTCTTCCAGCGAGCGCGCTTTTCCGTCGATCCAGTACTGCTCGCCCTCCACGCGGATCACCAGCGGGCCGGCGGTGTCGCCGGCCTGCGTCGCACCATTGCCCGAGGAAATCCCCGGACCGGAACCGGGCAAAAACCCGCCGCCCTTGCCGGAATCGAAGAGCTTGGTCACGCCGATGACGGCGAGTGCGATCAACGTTGCCAAAACTCCGAGTCCGGCAACTTTCGTTTTATCGATTTTCATAAATGCTCCGGCGCTCGTGGTCAGGGTGCTTCGGCCGAGTACCTGGCGGCCGTTCGCTGGATCTTCTTGCCCGGCTGCCGGCTGCCCCAGACCGTAATGACCTGGTCCAAGCCTTCCTCGACCTGGGCAATCGGCCGCAAGTAGGCATCGCCTCGCGTGAGCAGGACGATGACCAGGCTCTTCGGCTCTCCCGCTTCGTTGACGATTTTCATGAATCGATTAGTGAAATCGTTTTTGTCGTTGGCGCGGAATTCCTGATCGCGCAGGTTCGGAGCGCGCACTCGCACGTGCACGTCCGTTCGGGAATCGTCGTGAAGGTGCACTTCCCAGATGTCGCACCAATTCTTCAGTTCCGACGACTTGCGCAGCATTTGTACGACCTGAGCGGCGTTTTTGCCCTTGGCGTTTTTGAGCATGTCGAGGATGACGGCGACTTCTTCCGCCGGCGCGCCGCTGAGCGTCGCGGTCACCGCTTTCGGATCGACGCCGTTAAGCAATTCCGTGGTGACTTCACCGATTTGACGAAGTTGCTTCTCGATGTCGATGTTCTTGGTGGTTTCCTTCGCCAGCCGTTTTCTCAAAACGTCCACTTCGGATTGCAGCTCATCGCGTTGCTTGCGCAAACTGTCTTGATCCGCCAGCACTTCTCGTTTGAGTTCGTCGGCCTGGTCGGCGGCATGTTGCAGTCGAGCCGATTGTGCGGCTGCGGTTCGCGTTTGTTCCGTGTACTGCAGGAACATGACGACGAACAGCAAATCCACGAGAGCGGCAAGCTGAATGATCAAACGCCGGCGCTTTGGCGATCGCGCTTTCATTTGCTCAACTCCACGCTCTCCCACGGAGCCAGGCCGAGCTTTTTCTTCGCGTGGGCGACCATGTCGCGAATTGCATCGGCGTAGCCGAGCATCCGTTCGAAGCCCGGTTCCAGAAACGAATTGAGGAACATGAACGCAATGGCCGCCCCAAGGCCGACCGCGGTTGAAATCACCGAATGACCGAAGTTCTGCACCACGCGGGTGACCTTGTCGGCATCGTTGGCGCCGGACGAACTCATGCCCGCCCAAATCGCCAGCACCGTGCCGACGATGCCCAAGAGCGGGAAAATCTCGATGAACGTGCGTGCGACGCTGTACCAGCGCTCAAACGCATGGGTCTTCAGATAGATGCGCGACTCATCCTTCGTCATCAGCCGGTCGAGCAGGACGCGCGATTCTTCCTTGGTCGATGGGTTTTCCACCGCGTCGCGGATATCGGCCATGAACACGTTGATGCGTTCGTCGATGGTCATGCTTTGCGTCAAGTCGCTTTGCCGCGATACCGTTCGCACCGCGTTGAATAGGTAATCCGCAAGATGAGTCTTCCGAGCCCGGCTGTCGATCATCAGCCAAAGCCAAATCACCGCGTTGACGACAGCCAACCCGCCGATGACGTACGGGAAAACCTGACTGGCGATCTGCTCGAATTGCATGGATGATCATCCCGGTTTGCGCGCCGGCGCTTTTTGCAGAAACTCCGGCAGCGGTTGAATGCGGCCTTCGCGGTCCACGCTGGCCAGCGTGGTTTCTCCCTCGGCGATCAGCGTGCCGTCGCGCATCAGTTCATATTTGTGCTCGATGCGGACCGCCGTGGTCCGCGTCACCGTGGTTCGCAAAGTCAGAAGATCATCATAACGGGCCGGGCTGCGATAGCGCACTTCGACTCGCGAGAGAACCAGCAGAAAACCCTGATCTTCCAGGTCGCGATAGGTCACGCCGCGGGCCCGCAGCAGGTCGGTGCGGCCCTGCTCGAAGTAGACGAGGTAATTGGCGTGATGCAGCAGGCCCATCCGGTCGGTTTCCGCGTAGCGGACGCGAATCTGCGTCTCGACGCTGTCCGGTCCGTTCGTCGTGAAGTCGTTCATGTTTAGCGAATCAACCCGGCCCGTGTCTCCGACGTGAACGGCCAAAACGGAAAGTAAACGACCAGTGCCCGTCCCAATAGCAATCGCTCCGGCACCAGGCCCCAGTAACGACTGTCCGAACTGGCCGCACTGTTGTCGCCGAGCGCCAGGTAGTGCCCCGGCTGAACGTAGTAGGTTTGAATCGTATGCGTCTGGTCGCCGATTCGGATCTCCGCGACGGACGACTCCGGATTCATGGTGTAGTACAAGTCCCGCCATATCTGCAGATGCGATATTTCAACCTGGCCGCCCCGAGCGCCGATGCGAGCAGGCTCCAGGTCGTTTTCCTTGGTCGGGCCGATTCGGTCGCGGGGGTTGTACACGACGCCGTCGCCGAACGGCAGCTTACCGTCCACCCAGACGGTGAGCCGTTGATCGAAATTCGCAAAGCGAAGTTTGTAGTTTCCGGTCTTCTTGAGCGGGGTGTCCGCCTCGCCGAGAACGGTTTCCTCGCCGTCCGCCTTGGGAGTTCGCGTCAGCTTGCACTTGCCGGTCGCCAGGTCGAAACGCGCCCGAAAGCGATCGTAGCCGGAACTGAGTTCCAGCACCAGTTCGCCCTGCGGTGCGGAAACTTTGACATCGCATTCGGTCATGAGATCGCCGACCCAGAAACGCCCAATCGCCTCGGTAACCTGCTCGTTGTCGGCGCTGAACCCGCCATTGAACCCCAGGGTATCGGTGATCCAGTAGCGATCATCGGATTCTTCCAACCCGCGTGGCACTTCCAGACGCCGCGGAATGTTTGGCCGGATCAGATGCGCATAGCTCAACCACTCCATCGCCGAGTCGGCGCCGGAGCCGGAATGCGTGAAACGCTTCGGCGAGCGCGGATCGTCGCCGCTCCACCGGCCCTGCGGATGGCGCCAGCGGAATACGCGGCCAGCCAGATCGCTCGGCTGAGAATCGTTGTCGAACACGATTCGCCGCATCGCCAGCATTTCGTCGGGTGGTTTGCGCACGATCGTAAAATCGTCCGGCGTCGCCTTGCCTTCGGTCTGTTTCAAATACGAGCTTTCGAATAAGCGCTGCGCGGAAAGATCGTTGATGTACATGTTCTCTTTTTGCCAGCGCTCTTCCGGCTTTGCACTGGGCGTCTGGTTTTCGTACTGGAGCGACTTGGTCACATAAAGATCGCCGCCGAAGATCGCGATCGTTTCCCCCGGCAAGCCCTCGCAGCGCTTGATGTAGTTCATGGCCGTGGTGTCTTGCTGCGGCTTTTCCGGGTACTTAAAGACGAAGACTTGATGCCGCTTCGGCGTCCAGAGCCGGCCGCGATCATAGAGGAATTTCGCGACCAGCACGCGATCGCCGCTGTTCCAGCCGGGCCCACTCTCCGGTCCCCACTTGATCTGGTTCTGGCAGTTGGGGCAGTAACAGCCGGTGACGAATACGGCCTGCCGGCCGTGTTGAGGATCGACCTCGCTCGAGCAATTCACCGGGAATGTATGTGCGCATTTGTCGCAGGTGACGATCTTCTGGTAGCCGTACAGCGTAGGTCCCATGGAACCCGTCGGGATCACGAACGCTTCGGCGACGAAGGTCTTCAGCAGGAGCACGAGCACGACGACGAATACGACGGTTTCGAATATCTCACGCAGCGTGTCGCGCGGCTCGTCAGGTTTGGCCTTCTTTTTGTCGGCAGGCGATGGAGCGGCTTGCGTGCCGGCGGGAGTCTTTGCTGCGGCGACCGCGGCCGCGGTCGGAGTTTTCTCGGCCATGAACCACCTGCGAAAGGGAAGTCTGTACACACTCCATTATGGAGATTCAGCGGAACACGAATAGGTCATTCGAGACCTGTCGAAGCTTCGCGCTGCGGACTCCGTACGCCATAACGCTGTTCGCTGCACGCGGTATGCCATTTCAGCGAATCCAGCGGACGCGCTTCAAGTCGATGCACTCGATTTCCCAGTTTCGCACGTGCGTCCACTGGCTCGGCTGATGCAGCAATAGCGGCTTGCCCATGAAATATCGCTCGGGAACGCCGGCATCGGTCCAAAAGCGGCTATCCTGGGAATTTGCGCTGTTATCGCCGAGCAGGAAGTATTCGTCCGGACCGAGCGGCCACGGTTCGTAAACGCCATTGCGGCAATCGCCGCCGGTCGCGCCGTAATGAATGTCGCGAAAAAGCCGGAAATTTCGAATCGTCAATGAAACGTCCCTGCCGCGCAAGCGAAAGGGACGCGATACGGGCTGGCGATGCCCGACTTCGGGCAAGTCGCAAGTAAGGACTTGCCGTCCATCGATCACTAACGCCGCCCGGCGGTCAAAGAAGTAGTACTCCACTCGATGCGTTTGCCCGGAACGCAAGTGGCTCTCGGATGCCGACAAGACCTCGCCGGTCCTGGCGTGAACCAGCTGAGTGCGGCGGGCGGAATCGACGGACAGGATCGCGCAGATTTCGTCGTGTCCGTCCCAAAGGGCGACTTCGACGCTGCCATTGCTGCGCTCGGCCTGCAGATCGAACTCAATAGCGAAGTCATGTACGGTGTTCAAGCGATGCGGAAGATCGCCGCCGTTGTAGCCGAAATCGTCGCGGAGATGGGCTTCCTGATTTTCGTCCAAGAGCCAGTGCCGATAAATGAGCCAGGCATCCGCGTTTTGCTCATCGACTTGCAATTCCGACCGGTTGACGAACGCATCGGCGACGTTGAGCATCGCGCTTTGCCAATCCGCCGAGGTCGGTTCTTGCGGCAACGTGCGCCAGCGCTGCCGCCAGCCGCGATCGGCGGGCTGATAGTTGTTGTCGAATAGTTCGACGCGCACGGCCCGGCATTCGTCGATCGACTTGCGCACTAGTGCATTGTTAATGACCAGGTCGCCGTTGCGTAAAAGCACGGTTTCGCCGGGCAGGCCGACGATTCGCTTGACATAGGGCTTGTTGCCGTCATAGGGGCAACGAAAGACGGCGACTTCCCAGCGTCGCGGTTTGCGAAGCTCGAATACGTTCTTGTCCACCAGCAGGCGGTCGCCGATGCATTCGCGAACGGCATCGAACCGGAGTGGACTCTCTCCGCAGTTCGGGCAACTGGCCCGGCGATACGGATCGCGAGTCGATTTCGACGTTCCGTTGCTGGCGCTGCCGACGACGACGGGATAGCCGCAGCGCGGGCAATGGCAGGCTTTGTGGTTGCCGACCAGCGTATGGGCCATGCTGCCGGTCGGCACGCCGAAAGGTTCGAGCGCGATCGCCCGAACGATCGCGATCATGGAGATAAACAGGATCGCTGTTTCGATGAAGCGGCGCAAAAGGGAATGCCGGCTCGCCTCCGGAGGAGCGGCTGTCGAAGTTTCCACGCCTGGACCTTCCGGCGTCATGCGCGATTCCAACACCTATTGATCGGATTCCAGCACTGCCAGGAACGCCTTTTGCGGAATTTCGACCTGGCCCACCTGCTTCATGCGCTTTTTGCCCTCGGCTTGCTTGGCCCACAGCTTGCGCTTGCGGGTGATGTCGCCGCCGTAACATTTGGCCGTTACGTTCTTGCGCATCGCCGAGATCGTTTCACGAGCAATCACGCGCGTCCCGATCGCCGCTTGTAACGCGATTTCGAACAGGTGCTTGTCGATTTCGCCGCGCAGTTTTTGCACCAGCTTGCGGCCGCGCCGTTCCGCTTCGGCTCGGTGCACGATGATCGACAGCGCATCGACGCGCTTGCCGTGCACGAGAATATCGAGTCGCACCAGGTCGGCGGCCCGATAGCCGATCAGTTCGTAGTCCATCGTGCCGTAACCGTGCGTGACCGACTTCAGCTTGTCGTAAAGGTCATAAATCACCTCCGCGAGCGGCATCTCGTAGATCAAGATCACACGGGCCTGGCTCAGGTAATCCATGCGAATGAACTGGCCGCGACGATCGGCGCACAGTTGCATCAAGTCGCCGACGTTGCTCGACGGAACGAGAAAACTGATTTTCACGATCGGTTCGCGGAACTCGTCGATCTGGCCAGCGTCCGGCACTTCCTGCGGGCTATTGACGACGCGCGTTTCGCCTTGCGTCGTCACGATCTCGTAAGTAACGTTCGGCGCCGTCTGCACGAGGTCAAGATTGCAGTCGCGCTCCAGCCGCTGTTGAATGATCTCGCGATGCAACATGCCGAGGAAGCCGCAACGGAAGCCGAAACCGAGTCCTTCGCTGTTTTCCGGCACATACGTGAAACTGGCATCGTTCAAGCGCAGCTTGGCCAGCGCTTCGCGGAGAACTTCGAACTCGTTGTTGTTGACCGGGTAGAGCCCGCTGTAGACCATCGGCTTCGGTTCCTTGTAGCCGGCCAACGCCTCGGTCGCGGGCACAAATGCGTCGGTCACCGTGTCGCCGATATGCACGTCGTGGATGTCTTTGATCTGCGCCGTAAAGTATCCGACCTGGCCCGTGGTCAACTCGTCGCACGGCGTCATGCCCGGGCGGAAACGGCCGATGTCGTTGACCTCGTACTCCTTGCCGTCGCGCATGAGTCGAATGCGTTCGCCTTTTCGCAAGGCGCCGTCCTTGATTCGCACGTACACGACGACGCCCTTGTACGTGTCGAAGTGGCTGTTGTAGACGAGGGCGCGCAAAGGGCCGTCGGGGTTGCCGGGCGGCGGCGGAATGCGGTCGACGATGGCCTGCAGCACTTCGTCGATGCCAATGCCGGCCTTGCCGCTGCAGCGCAGCACCTCCATAGGATCGACGCCGAGGGCCGATTCCATTTCGGCGATGACGGCATCGGGGCGGGCGATCGGCAGATCGATCTTATTCAAGGCCGGGATGATCTTCAGGTTGTGCTCCATCGCCAAAAATGCGTTGGCGACGGTCTGAGCCTGCACGCCCTGAAAGGCGTCCACCAAGAGGATCGCGCCTTCACAAGCCGCCAGGCTGCGCGAGACTTCATAGCTGAAATCGACGTGGCCCGGCGTATCGATCAGGTTCAGTTCGTATTTTTCCCCGTTCGTCTCGTGGTAGATGGTGACCGGGTGCATGCGGATCGTGATGCCACGTTCGCGTTCGAGGTCCATGCTGTCGAGCGTTTGGGCGCGGAACTCGCGGCTCGTGATCGTGCCAGTTCGGAGCAAGAACTGGTCGGCGAGCGTGCTCTTTCCGTGGTCGATGTGCGCAATGATGCAGAAGTTGCGGATGAAGCGCGTGTCAGCCATGGCTCCGGTCGGTTGGCAGGTCGAAACAGACGGCTCGCTGCCGATCCTCTCGTTTGTCTTACCAAAGATCGCGACGACTGAATAGGGCAGGCGGAATTGCCGCCTTTCCGAAGCCTGCCGATTGGCCTTTGACGAAACCAGCCGACAAGCCTAACATTGAATCAATCAGCGACTTTGTGTCGTCGGGCCGACCATTTTCAGGGATTTCTGATATGCGGCAAATTCCACTTCCGGCCACCATGGCATTCATCCTGGCGCTCGTGGGAACTGCCCAGGCCGAACCGCTGAAGATCGGCGCTCTGGCGCCGGCTTTTTCCGGCCTGCCCGGCGTGGACGGCAAAAGCTATGGCCTGGACGATTTCAAGGACAAGGACGTGCTCGTCGTTTGCATCACCTGCAACCATTGCCCAGTCGCCGTCAAGTATGAGGATCGCATCATCGAATTCTGGAAGAAGTTCGGCACCGGCCGTGTCGGATTCATCGCGATCAATCCGAACAACGGACCCGCCGACCGGCTCGACAAGATGAAAGAGCGAGCCAAGGAAAAGGGTTTCGCGTTTCCCTACGTTCACGATGCCTCGCAGCAGGTCGCAGTGAAACTCGGCGCCACGGTCACGCCCGAATTCTTCGTTTTCAACAAAGAACGGCAACTGGTCTATCACGGCACCTTTGACAACAACATGAAAATCGAAAAAGCCACGAAGCAGTACGTGATCCCGGCGGTCGAGGCGACCCTGCACGGCAAGAAGGTTGAAACGCCGCAGACAGCGCCGTTTGGCTGCGGCATCGAATATGAAAAGAAAAAGAAATAGGATCCAACGGAATGCAGGTCACAAAGAACCGACAAGGGCTTTGTGGCGCTCAGACTCTCAAGGAGACGGCACCATGATGCGACGTGTTATTCCGGCCGCTGTCTGCGGATTCATCCTGACGTTCGCGCCGGTTCGGGCCGAAGAGGTCGAGATCAAAGTCGTGAAGCTGAACGGACTGCAAAAAGCAGTCGCGGACCAAAAGGGCAAGATCGTCGTCGTCGATTTCTGGGCGACGTTCTGCATCCCCTGCAAGGAAGAGTTTCCCAATCTCGTGAAACTGCATGCCGACCACGGCAAGAAAGGCGTCGTCTGCATCTCCGTCAGCGTGGATGATCCGGAAGACAAGGATGCGGCACTGAAGTTCCTGAAGAAGGAAAAAGCAACATTTCTGAATTTGTTGCTCGATGAGGCGCCGGAGAAGTACCAAAAAGAATTGAATTTTGCCTCGGTGCCGACCGTCCTCGTTTATGGAAAGGACGGCAAGCTGGTCAAGAAATTCAACGCGACCAAGCCCGAAGAGGCGTTTACGTACAAAGACATTCGCAAGGTCGTTGAAGAACTTTTGAAGTGATATCGCAACCTTTTGCAATCGAGGAAGTTTCCATGCGCAAGCTGCTGGTTGTCCCATTCGTCGCGTTGTGTGCGATCACTCTGTCGTTCGCCGGCGAGCCGGTGAAATCGGGCCCGCAGGTCGGCGACGATCTGCCCGGGCCGTTTCATCCGCTCAACGTCACCGGCGAGAACGCGGGCGAAAAAGCCTGCCTCTATTGCAAGCACGGCAACGCGCCGGTCGCGATGGTGTTCGCTCGCGACATGACGCCCGCACTCGCGAAGCTGCTCAAAAAGCTTGACGAATGCACGATGAAGAACAAGGACAAGGAAATGGGCAGCTTTGCGGTGTTCTGCAGCGACGACAGCGGCCTGCGCAAACGGCTGGAGGAAACCGCCAAGAAGGAAGGCCTGAAAGAACTCGTGCTCAGCATCGACAACCCGGCCGGGCCGGATGAGTACAACTTCACCAAGGATGCTGACATCACCGTCGTGCTTTACGTGGTGACCACCGTGAAGGCGAATCATTCCTTCCGCAAGGGCGAGTTGGACGACAAAGCGATTGAAAAGATCATGGCCGACGTGCCGAAGCTTTTTGAAAAGAAGAAGTAGCAGCGTTGATTCGCACGCAAGCGCGAAACGTAACCAGAGAGTTTCGTTTCGCGCTTATTTTTTGGCCTCGCCAAATAGCAAAAGTCCCATGCCTTCGGGGCGTGGTTTTTCGTCGGCCGGTTGCGACCAGGACTGCACGCCTCGGCCGGGGACGACGCGCACGACGTTGCAGGCCCACACCTTGCCGGCGGTAAGCCGTTCGCCGGTCAGTTCCGCTTTCGGAATCGCGACTTCCGCGGTCCAGCCGGATTCGTCGCTGGCCACCGCGACGAACCAGCGCGGATTCCACGTCGCATCGCCCCAGCAGTCCTCCGCGAGCGCTCCGCGTTGATCGATCTGGAAGCGGTAATACGTTTGAAAATCGCGGTCCATGTCGAGCATGATGCTGACGCGATCGTAGCTGGCCAAATCCATGTCGCGTTCGCGTTTGTCGACTTTCGCCGCGAACTGCCCGGCCGCGTGCTTGCATTCGACCGCGATGTACAGGTATTCCTCGTCGTAGGCGAAGCGAGCCTTGGCGGAGTAATCGGCGCCGAGTTCGCCCAGTGCGTTCTGCAGCGGCATTTCGCTGCCATCTTTCCAACAATCATCGTCGAGCTTGCCGTCGAGGTATGGCTTAGCTGTCGTGGCCTTGCATTCGCCGGCGGGCCGCGGCGCTTTCGATTTGCGGTGCGACAACCAGACTTCGGCGGAGGCTGCGTCGCGCCACGGGTCGGTGCGCGTCAGGCGTTCGGTCGGCGAGGCGGTTAATGCGAGGAACTGGTCGATCCACTGTCTGGCCTTGGCTGGGTCGGCCAGCGATCGGCGGGCGGCGCCGATGCAAAACTGCATCGCCGGGTCATGAGCCGCCAGCAGACCATGGCGTGCCAGGTATGGTTCGAGGGCGAGTGTCGCGTAATACCAGCGGCGAGCGTCCTGTTGCTCGGCC
>Ga0073934_10008643_pt1 | contig 13503 bp, 13 predicted proteins | sample LarsenN4metaG_FD_76834 | JGI IMG/M metagenome (GOLD analysis project Ga0073934, IMG submission 76834) | Hot spring sediment bacterial and archeal communities from British Columbia, Canada, to study Microbial Dark Matter (Phase II) - Larsen... ...
GCATTGTGGCCCCGGCGCTGTTTCTGCAACTGGGGCCGCCGATCGCCGTCCCCCTGCTGGCCTGCCTGCTGGTTGCGCTGCTCGTCTGGTGGCGTGTGCGGGACGGGCGGGATGAAATGCCCGAGCAGAAGAATCCCACCGAGCTCAAATCGGCGCTCGTCTTCGGGGCGATCTACGCCGCCGTGTTGATGGCCCTGGCCGCGGCCAAGATGTGGCTCGGCGGTCAGGGACTGTATGCCGTGGCCATTCTGTCCGGCCTGACCGACATGGACGCCATCACGCTCACCACGGCGCGGATGGCGTCGGGCGAAGAAGATTCGGGAATCTCCGGCGACATCGCCTGGCGGCTGATTCTGGTGGCATCGATGGCCAACCTGGTCTTCAAGGCGGCCATCGCCGCCGGTCTGGGGGGCCGCGCGCTGGCTTGGCGGGCGACCACCTGGCTGGCGGTTCCGTTTCTGGCCGGGGCCTGCGTGCTGGCCCTCTGGCCGGCGTGAAGTGACAGGCACAATCCCTCTTGGCTCAGAAACTGTGTTCCACAGGGCGGACGAGGCTCTTTCCGAGCCGCTGATTGTCACAGCGTGCTGGAGCGTTCGTGGGTCGGCAAAAGCCTCGCCCTCCCGAACGGTCATCAAGTCCGGTCTTGAACGCAGCCTCTCAGACGGCTGCCGTCGTGTTCCGTCTGGCAGGGAACTTCTCAATTCCCAATAACACTGGAATGACCACCGTGTCTCAGCCGTTGCTGTCAATCTCCGAGCTCCAGTTCGAGACTGCGGGCGAGCACCACACGCGATCGGTCCCCATGGCATCCGCCACCGACCGCGTGGGCGCTGTGTGCGCGCGGCTGCGCGAACGACGGTTTGCCTCGGTGTCCGAAATCGTGGTGTGTGATGACGCAGGAACGTTGATCGGTCTGGTGAACATCGAAGACCTGCTCGCTGCCGAGGATGAAACTCGGCTGAACGAGCTGATGGATCCGGCGCCGCCCGTGGTGAAACCCGGCATCGACCAGGAACACGCGGCGTGGCAGGCGATCCGGCACGGCGAAGCCAGCCTCGCCGTGGTGGACGACCAGTATCGCTTTCAGGGCCTCATCACGGCGCAGCGGATCTTTGAGGTGTTGCTTTGGGAACACGATGAAGATACGGCGCGGCTGGGGGGCGTTGTTGCCGGCAGCACGGTGGCCTACGCCGCCAGCGACGAGCCTGTGCCGCGGCGATTGATTCACCGTCTGCCCTGGCTACTCACGGGCCTGGTTGGAGCCGTGTTGTCCGCCGATCTGGTTGGTGTGTTTGAGGCCAAGCTGCACGCGCATCTGATTCTGGCGTTCTTCGTTCCGGGCATCGTGTACCTGGCGGATGCCGTGGGAACCCAGACGGAGACGCTGGCGATTCGCGGTCTGTCGGTGGGAATTCGCATCGAACGGGTGTTCTGGCGCGAGATTCTGACCGGGCTGTTGATCGGACTGGTTCTGGCGGCGATGCTCTTTCCTGTCGTGCTGTGGCGCTGGGAACGAATGGACGTGGCCTTCGCCGTATCGGTCGCCCTGCTGTCGGCGTGTTCGATTGCAAGCACGATTGCGATGGCTTTACCCTGGACGCTGCAGCGGCTGGGCCAGGATCCCGCCTTTGCCGCGGGCCCTCTGGCGACGGTGATCCAGGACCTGCTGTCGGTGCTCATCTACTTCCTGGTGTGTCTGGCCATTGTCTGACGCCCGCGGGGACGCGCTCCTCTGACCGCTTTGCAGTCCCTGCGTAGAGATTCGGCACCACATGGCGGGATTCACCAGAGCAGAATAGCAGTTGCTCCGATGCGCAGCGGCCGTCCGGGGGCGTAAGATCACGGTCGATCGCTTGCTCCGGAAGACCACTCTCGGGCCCGCTGACGTCGTGTGGGAAGGGGATTGGAAGGTCGGACTGACCCCACGGCTGAGTTTCTCCCTGTGAAGGAGTCCATCCATGTCCGTTGGCAGAATCTGTTCCCGTGAAGTGGATACCGCCGAGCGTGAAGAGTCGGTGCAGGTCGCCGCCCAGCGGATGCATGCGCGGAAGGTCGGCACACTGGTGGTGGTCGATGCTGAAGGCATACCGATCGGCATGCTGACCGACCGGGATCTGGCCGTCCGCGTGGTGGCTGCCGGCTGCGATGCGTCCCAGACGACCGTCGGCGACGTCATGACGCCGCGTCCGGCGACCGCGTTCGTCGACTCGGCCATCGAGGATGCGCTCCGCATCATGCGGACCGCGCTGTGCCGCCGGATACCGGTCGTGGACCGCGGCGGCCGGCTGACCGGCCTGGTGAGCCTGGACGACGTCCTGGAACTGCTCAGCGAAGAGTTTCAGAGCATCGGCCGGGTGATTCACGACGAATCGCCGCAGAGCCTGGCCAGCGCGTTGTGACGGTTCACGGCGATCACGAGGAAGGAGACATTGATGATTTCCACACAGTCGCCCGAGGCCGACACGTTTCCGTGGCAGCGGCGCCAGATGGTGGACGAGCAGCTACGGGAGCGGGGAATTGTCGACTACCGCGTGCTGCGGGCGATGAGCGAGGTCCCGCGCGAGGCGTTCGTCTCGCTGGAACTCCGCGATGCCGCGTACGAGGACTGTCCGCTGCCGATCGGCCACGGTCAGACGATCTCGCAGCCGCTCACGGTGGCCCTGATGTGTCAGGCGCTGCAGTTGCGGGGGGATGAACGGGTTCTGGAAATTGGGACCGGTTCCGGCTACGGGGCGGCTGTGCTCAGTCATCTGGCGGCCGAGGTGTTCACCATCGAACGCATTCCGCCGCTCGCCGATGAGGCCCGCGAGCGGCTGGCCCGGCTGCGATACGACAACGTCCGGGTGCTCACCGGCGACGGCACCTGCGGGCTGCCCGAGGCGGCGCCGTTTGACGGCATCATCGTCACGGCCGGGGCGGAATCCCTGCCCGACTGTTACGTGCAACAGTTGCGGCTGCAGGGAAGGATCGTGATTCCCATCGGCCGCGACCGGTACAATCAGACCATGTACCGCTTCACGCGCGGCCCGAACGGTGTGCAGAGCGAAGATCTCGGCAGCTTTGCTTTTGTGCCGCTAATCGGGAAATATGGCTGGAGCGACAGCGAACCCGACGCCGAGTGACAGCGGACAGGGAGCCCCAGCCGTCATGCGACCGATCAGCCTTGTTGCGCGGCCCCAGTTGCCGGCCAGCGTCCGGGAGATGGAGCTCGTCGAGCGGAAGGGACTGGGTCATCCCGACACGATCTGCGACGCGCTGATGGAGTCGATCTCCGTGGCGCTGTGCGCCGCCTACGTGGAGGTGTGCGGCCGCGTGCTGCATCACAACCTCGACAAAAGCCTGCTGGTGGCCGGGCAGACCTCGCCCCAACCGGGCGGCGGAACCATCGAGGCCCCGATGCGCATCATCTGCGGCGACCGGGCGGTCGGCGCATGGCAGGGGACGAAGATTCCCCTCGGCGAGATCGTCGAGGCCACCGCCGTCGACTGGTTCCGCCAACACCTGCGGTACGTCGATCCGCAGCGGCATGTCGTGCTGCAGAACGAAATCCGGCCGGGGTCGCCGGAGCTGGTCGACATCTTCGCCCGCGACACGCTGACGGCCAACGACACCTCGGCCGCCGTGGGGTTTGCCCCCCTCAGCGAAACCGAGCAACTGGTGCTGGCGGCCGAACGGTATCTCAATTCGCCGGAGTTCAAGGCGCGCCATCCCGAGACCGGCGAGGACGTGAAGGCCATGGGCATCCGCCGCGGCCGGGCGCTGCAGTTGACGGTGGCCGTCGCCTTTGTCGACCGGTTCATCACCACCCCCAAGTCCTACTTCGATCTCAAGGCTGGCCTGACGCAGGAATTGAACGACCATCTCTCCGCCCGGCTCCAACATCTGGACCGGGTAGAGGTGCAGGTCAACACGCTGGACGATCCCACGCGCGGCCTGGGGGGGATGTATCTGACTGTGCTCGGCACCTCGGCGGAAGGGGCCGACGGGGGCGAAGTCGGCCGGGGCAACCGCGTCAACGGCGTCATCAGCCTCAATCGCCCCATGACCCTCGAGGCCGCCGCCGGCAAGAACCCGGTCAGTCACGTCGGCAAGATCTACAACGTGCTCAGTCACCAGTTGGCCAGCCGGATCTACACCAGCGTGCCGGGTCTGCACGAGGTCTACGTCTGGCTGTGCAGCCAGATTGGCCGGCCGCTCGACGACCCGTGGTCGGTGTCCGTCGAACTGGCGCTCGCCTCCGGTGCTCGTCTGGAAGAGGTCGAAGCGCCGATCCAGACCATCGTGGACGACGAGCTGCAAAACGTGAACCGCCTGGTGGAACGGCTCTGCCGCGGCGAGATCCCGATCTGCTGAGGGCGGCGTTCGATTCGTGACGGAACCGCCCTCTCGTCGGTCCTCGCGGGATCACGCTAACCCTTGATGCAGGCCAATGGTCGCAGCCAGGCCACCTTGCGGGACAGGCCCGCGGCATCGGCGGCGTCGACCACGGCCCGCACGTCCTTGTAAGCGCCGGGGGCTTCCTCGGCCACGCCGCGCAGCGACGGACTGCGAATCAGAATCCCCGCTTCCGCCAGTTGGTCGACGAGCTCGCGGCCGCGCCATTGCTTCGTCGCCTGATGCCGGCTCATGCTCCGGCCGGCGCCGTGACAGGAGGACCCGAACGACAGGTCTTCCGCCGCGCGGGTGCCGACCAGCACATACGAGCCGACCCCCATCGACCCGCCGATCAGGACCGGTTGACCGATTTCCTGAAACGCCGCCGGGATGTCCGGATGGCCGGGACCGAAGGCCCGCGTGGCCCCCTTGCGGTGCACGAACAGCCGCCGCGGCAGCCCGTCCACGACGTGCTCTTCCAGCTTGCAGGTGTTGTGGGACACGTCGTACACGAGTTGCAGTTCGGCCCGCGGCAAAACGCGGCGGAAGGCCGCGCGCGTCAGATGCGTGATGATCTGCCGGTTGGCCAGGGCGCAGTTGATCGCCGCCCGCATCGCCCCGAGATAGTCCCGGCCGAGCGGCGAGTCGAGCGGAGCGCAGGCCAGTTCGCGGTCGGGGAGTTCGATGCCGTGACGGGGCGCTTCGGCGGCCATCGTCCGCAGGAACTCGGTCCCCACCTGATGCCCGAGCCCCCGCGACCCGCAGTGAATGCTGACCACCACGTCCCCCAGCCGGAGTCCCAGCGTCTCGGCAACCTCCGGCGCGAAGATTTCGGCGACGTACTGCACTTCGAGATAATGGTTGCCCGAGCCCAGCGTCCCCATTTCGTTCCGTTGCCGATGCTTGGCGTGATCGGAAACCGCCGACGGATCGGCCCCCGCCATGCGGCCGTGTTCCTCGATCCGTTCGAGATCGGCCGGTTCGCCGTAGCCCTGCTGGACCGCCCACTGCGCGCCGCCGGCCAGCATCGCGTCCAGTTCCACATCGTTGAGATGCACGGCCCCGGTGCTGCCCACCCCGGCCGGCACCGTGCCGAACAGCGTATCCGCCAGCGGCTTCTTCAACGGTTCGACCTCCTCCCGGGTCAGTCCGGTCCGCAGGCAGCGAACGCCGCAGGAAATGTCGAACCCCACGCCTCCCGCCGAGACCACGCCGCCGGCCTCGGCATCGAACGCCGCCACCCCTCCGATGGGAAAACCATAGCCCCAATGCGCATCCGGCATGGCGTAGGAGGCCCGCACGATCCCCGGCAGCTTGGCCACGTTGGTGACCTGTTCGTAGACCTTCTCATCCATCTCCCGAATGAGCGGCTCGCTGGCGTAAAGGATCGCCGGGACCGCATCCCGTCGGTCGGGGCCACCTCCCAGGCGTTCTCCGCAATTCGCTGAAGCCGGCTGGTGTCCATCGGGGCTCCCTTCTCGCAGCGCGTCAGACGTCCACGACGCATTCGGCGACCCAGCCGCCTGACTCCGGTTGCACGCGGAGTCCCGTCAGCGTGGCCCCCTTGACTTCGACCGCCGGGGCGTGGCGGGCCACATCGACGGGCTCTCCCCACGCGGTGGCCGTCAGCGCGTGGTCGGCCACGTCGACGGCAAACCGGCCGAACAGCAGCTTGCGGGTGGCCATCTCGTAGACCAGCGCGTTGAGCCAGTCCATCAACAGCAGTTCGTCGTCCGGGGCCTCGCAGTGGAGGTGCACCGGAACGGCCGCGGCGAGCGCGGCCGGGTCGGTGATCACGCCGGTCAACGCCAGGCCGGCCTGTTCAAAGGCGGCGGCCATGGTGGGACCGCGGCCCCGGACGCCGATGTCCGCGCCGTGGGCAAAGTGTTCCCAGCGCTTCTCCGTCGCCGTCATGGGTCCTGGCCCCCGAACTGCTGCTGAATGTTCATTGAGCGAGTGCGTGCGGATGCGGACGGTACCACACGCAAAGCGTGACATGGTGGCCCGAGTTGTGCCGCTCGCTCTCCGACTGCGTGATCTTCACGATCTCGCCGTCGACGCTCTCCAGCCAGCGATTGAGCTGGTCCTCGAAGGGGGATTCGATCACCGTCGCGCCGGTGCCGCTGATGTAGGTGAAGACTTTCACGCGTTCGTGCATGGTCATTGCTCCTGTCGGTTGTGCGGGGGTCACGGCCGCCCGGGCAAGGGGGGCCGGGGGTCCTGCGGAATCTCAAAACCGGCGGTCTCCACGGGCAGACCGGCTTGCGGTCCCGGCAGCGGATGCTGCTTGAGCAGGCCGAGCATCTCCCGCAGCCGCTGCGCGACCCGCCCATGAAACGTCTCCTCGGCCGAGGGCCGACCGGCGGGCAGCCCCGTCAGCAGGGCGATTCCCTGGTTCACGTGCTCGATCGGCCAGACGTGGAACTCGCCGCGCTCGATGGCGGCAAGCACTTCGTCCCGCGGAATGAGATGCCTGACATTGGCCGCCGGAATGCAGACCCCCTGGCGACCGGTCAGTCCGCATTGCCGGCAGACGTCGAAGAACCCCTCGACCTTCTCGGTGATCCCGCCGACGGCCTGGACTTCGCCCAACTGGTTGATGGAGCCGGTGACGGCGATGTCCTGCCGCAGCGGAATGCCGGCGATGCTGCTCAGCAGGCACAGCAGTTCCGCCACCGAGGCGCTGTCCCCGTCCACGCCGCCGTAGGTCTGTTCCAGCGCCAGACTGGCCGACAGCGCCAGCGGGTGCTGACGGGCATACTGGTTGCGGAGATAGCCTTCGAGAATCAGCAGCCCCTTGTCGAAGGTGCGGCCGCTGAGCCGGCTTTCGCGCTCGATGTTGACGATGCCCGCCGTCCCCACGCCGACGCTGGCGGTCAGCCGCACCGGCCAGCCCGCCGCATAATCCCCCAGTTCCGCGACCGTGAGTCCATGCACGGAACCGATCGCGGGTTCGCCCAGCCGGATGCGCAGCGTCCCGTCTTCGATCAGGCCCCGAATCTTCTCGGCGATCAGATCGGACCGGTAGATCTGTTCGTGCAGCGCGCGGCGGACGTGCGCCGCGCTGACCACCGGGGCCGATTCCGATCGCGCCCAGTAGGCGGCTTCGCGAATCAGGTCGATCACCAGGCGGAATTCGCCCGTCAGCCGCCGCCGGTCCCCCACCAGCCGCGCACTCAGCCACAGCAGTTCGGCGATGGCGGCGGCGTCAAACGCCGGGAGCCCCTCCGCCACGGAGAGCTTGCGGACCAGCCGCCCGTACAGGCGGCCGGCCTCCGTGGTCAGGGGGATCTCGGTGTCGAACTCCGCCTTGACCCGGAACAGTTCGCGGAAGTCGTCGTCGTACAGCGACAGCAGGTAATACAGCAGCGGATGGCCGAGCGCGACCAACTTCACATCCAGCGGAATGGCTTCCGGCCGCAGGGCCGACGTGGTGAACAGCTCGAACGGGTCGTAGACCTCGATGCGGGACGTGCCGGTCTTGAGGGCCCGCTTGAGCAGTTTCCAGACGAACGGCTCCTGCAGCGCGTCTTCGAGATCCAGGATCAGGTAGCCGCCGTTGGCGCGGAGCAGGCTGCCGGCCTTGATGCGGGTGAAGTCGGTCACCACCCGGCCGAAGCGGTCGACGACGCGCTCAATCGTGCCGAACAGGTTCCGATAGTTGGGGGCCGGCTCGAAGACGACCGGGGCGTGGGTTTCGGCCTTGTTGTCGACCACCACGTTGACCTGGTACTCGAGAAACCGCTCCTGCAGATCGGCCTGCGGGATCTCCCCCATCACCGCCTCCAACTGCACCTGCAGCCGGTCCGCCCGCCGGCGAAACCGGTCCAGATTCCGCAGAAAGTGGCTCTTCATCCCGTCCAGCCATTGCGACACCTCCGGGTCGCGATAGCGGTCGGCAATCTCCTGCAGCAGCGGCGAAATCAGTTGGGCGGCAAACGTCCGCTCCACCTGGCGAACGTCGGCGTTCAACTGCCGATCCACCTCCTGCTGCTTCTGGGCGATGGTTTCCATCGCCTCGACCAGTTCGCGCTGGCTTCGTTCGATGCGCTCGCGTTCCTCGGCGGACAACTGCTGGGCGACTTCGTCGCTGATCGGCTCCCCGTTCTTCACGGGAAAGAACAGGATCTGCCCCTCCGCCACCTGCTGCACCACGAAGTCCCGTTCCCGGGCCAACTGCTGCAGTTCGGCGAACAGCGCCGCGCCCTGTTCCTGATAGCGCTTGCGGAGCCGGTCCTTCTCGTGGCTGAAATCCTCCCGCTGGAACGCCTTGGGAAGCTCATCCATCAGCCGTCCGATGAGGTTGGCCAGATCGCGCTGTAGCTGCGAGCCCTGACCGGCCGGCAGCGCGATCGCCACCGGCTCTTCGGAGCGGTCGAAGTTGTTGACGTACGCCCAGTCGCGGGGCACCGGCTCGGTCGCCGCCCGCGCGGTCAACACGCGCTGCGCCATCTCCATCCGTCCGCTGCCGCTCACGCCGGACACGAACACGTGATAGCCCGCCTGGCGAACTCCCAGGCCGACCTCAAACGCGCGCGCCGCCCGGGGCTGACCAACGATCTCGTCCAGCGGCGTCAGCTCGTCGGTGGTGCCGAAGCCAAACGTGCCCGGATCCAGTGGGGGTCCGAGATCGGCACGGGTGAGCGCCGGTGGAACCTGACAGTCCGTCATGGTGTCTCAGCGTCTGGTGGGTGCGCGGGAAATGTCGGAGGTGCCGTCGGCCCCGGGGAACCGGGCGCCCGCTTCGGCAGCCGGGCATAGAACACGCCCTGTTCGACGTGCGTTTCGAGGCGGTCCGGATTCACCGGCCGTTCGAGCCGGATGGTCCGCGAAAACCGTCCCTGACTGCGTTCGAGCCGGACCGCGCGGGCCGCCTGGGTGATGCGGGTCGATTGCCGCTCGCCGCGAATCGTCAGCAACGCCCCCTGGACCTGCAGCGTGACCGATTCCGGAGGGACGCCGGGAATCTCCATGGCCAGCAGATATTCCGTGGGGGTCTCGAACAGGTCGACGACCGGCATCCACTCGCCGCTCGCCTGGCCCCAGGGTTCGTGAATCAACTGGGCGAACGTCTGCTCGATCGCCGAATCCAGATCGCGCCACAAGCGGAGGGGGGGCCAGCGGGGTGTGTCGGGCATGGGAGTTCTGCCAGTCAACGCCAGGATGTCGGCCTGCTCTCATTCCGTCGCCGTCGATTGCACCCGGCACAACCGACCGACCGGGCAGGGTCGCGGGACGCCGTCCGTGCTCCTGTTCCGGGAGGTCTGGAACGGATGGCCGACACGTCGATCGCCTCCTGTCCGCCAGTCTGTCAGCCCGGCGGCAGACTGAGAACCAGAGCACCCGCCAATTCGGCGTGGTGGTTTTCACCAGCGCAGCCGGAGGCGGTCAGGGCGCGCTCCGCGCGGCGGCGGCCTGCTGCACGTACGCCACGCACTCGTCGATGGTGGTCAGTTTCCCGTAATCCCGCTCGGGAATGTCGATGCCAAACGTCTTGCACAGCGCGATGTAAAAGTTGAGCCGGTCCACCGAGTCGATGTCGAGCTGATCGCGAAAACTGACGCCCGGATCGAGCGTGGCCAGATCCGCCTCCGGGGCGATGTTTCCCAGTTGCTCGAGCACCGTCCGGCGAATGTCGTCGGCAGTCATAGTTTGTCCGGCTCCTGCAGGCGACGCTCGACGGCGGCAAGGAACAACGCGCCCCGGTGGCCGTCGCTGACCCGATGATCGGCCGACAACGTGGCGGTGATCACCCGGCGGGACTGCACCTGCCCCTGAATCGACCACGGCCGTTCGACGATTTTCCCGAAGCCGACGATGGCGGTCTGGGGCGGGTAGATCACGCCGAAGACCGCCTCCACCCCCCGGTCGCCGAGGCTGGTCACCGTGATCGTCGGGTCCGCCAGTTCCGAACTCTTCAGACCACCGCTCTTGGCCCGCTGGACCAGCTCGCGGAGCTCGACGTTCAGTTGATCCAGGCTCTTCTGCGGAACGTGATGCAGCGCCGGCGCCACCAGCCCCCCCTGCCGCAGCGCGATCGCCACCCCGATGTGAACGTCCGGCTTGAGCACCGCCCGGTCCTGCTCCCACAGGGCGTTCAGTTCCGGCACCTCTTGCAATGCCAGCGCGGTCCCCTTGATCAGCAGCACCAGATCCATCAGCCGGTCGGTGATCGGACGCCGTTCGTTCTCCGCCGTCAGCCAGTCCAGGGCGGGCTGCAGGTCGATCGTGTGGCTCAAATAGTAATGCGGAATCTCCCGCTTGGAGCGGGACATCGCCGCGGCAATCGTCCGCCGCATGCGCGTCGCGCGATCCACTTCGGGAGGGGGCGCGGCGGCCGGGAGCAACGGCGGCGGCTTGGTTTGGGCGGCCCGTTCGACATCGTCGCGCGTGATCGCGCCGCCGGGACCTGTGCCGACCAGCGTGCTGATCTCCACCCCCAGTTCCCGCGCCAACCGCCGGGCCGAGGGGGACGCCGCGACGCGCGCTCCGGCCTCCGGGAGCTTGACCCCAGGCGCAACGCCGGCGGACACTTTTTCGACCGCAGGCCGCGGCGGCGCTGCGGGGCGCGTCTCCACCGGTGGGGCCGTCGCCGGTTCCTGATCGGACCGGAGCAGCGCGAGCGTTGTTCCCACCGGCACTTCCGCGCCGACGGGCACCAGAATCTGGTCGAGCACCCCCTCGGCAAACGACTCGACCGCAATCACCCCCTTGTCGGTCTCCACATCCGCCAGTATGTCGCCGCGACGCACCGCATCCCCCGGCTGCTTCTGCCACGCGACCAGCGTGCCGGCCTCCATGTCGGCCCCCAACAGCGGCATCTTGAACTCAATCATGGGGGGCAACCACCTGCTGCACGGCGGCGACGATCTTCTCCGGCTGCGGCAGCGCGGCGTCTTCAAGGTGCTTGGGATACGGCATGGGCACCTCTTCGCTGCACACGCGGCCGACCGGCGCATCCAGATCATAGAACGCCTCTTCCATGAGCCGCGCGCTGATCTCTGCCGACAGGCTGCCCGTTCGCCAGCCCTCGTCCACGACCACCGCCCGGTGGGTCTTCGCGACCGATTGCAGAATCGTCGGCAGATCCAAGGGCCGCAGCGTCCGCAGGTCGATCACGTCCGCCTCGATCCCGGCGGCGGCCAATTGCTCCGCGGCGACGAGACATTTTCCCAGCGAACCGCCGTAGGTGATCAGCGTGACATCCCGCCCATTGCGGCGAATCGCGGCATGATCCAGGTCGAGCGGCGGCGCGGTCTCGTCGAGTTCCCCCTCCAGCGGATACAGCATCGCATGCTCAAAGAGGATGACCGGATCGGGCTCGCGCAGCGCCAGCCCGAGCATGAAACGGGCATCCGTCACGGTCGCCGGGGCGAGCACGCGGATCCCCGGAATGTGGGCGTACCAGCCTTCGAGGCTGTGGGAATGCTGGGCGGCCAGTTGCCGGCCCGCCCCCGTGGCCATCCGCACCACCAGCGGGACGCTGAGTTGCCCGCCGGACATGTGCCGCAGCGTGGCCGCGTTGTTCACGATCTGGTCCAGCGCCAGCAGGCTGAAGTTGACGGTCATGACTTCCACGATCGGCCGCAGTCCGCCGAGCGCCGCGCCAATCCCTGCGCCCACGAAGGTGGATTCCGACAGCGGGGTGTCCCGAATCCGCTCCGGGCCGAACTCCTCCAGCAACCCCTTGCTGCAGGCGTACGCGCCACCGTACCGGCCCACGTCCTCCCCCATCAGGAACACCCGCGGATCGGCCTGCAGCGCCTCGCGGAGCGCCGCCCGCACGGCCTCCCGGTAGGTCAGCTTGGTCATGACGCGGCCCCCGGTTCTCCGGTCGACCGGGGCGTGCAGACGTCGCGCGCGAGATGCTCCACCGGCTCCCAGGGCCCCGCCTCGGCAAACTGCACGGCCGCAGCCACCTCCGCGGCCACGCGCTGCTCCGATGCGGCGAGATCGGTCTCGGCCAGCAACCCCCATTCCCGCAGCTTCCCGACGAACAGCGGGATCGGGTCGCGCTGCCGCCATTGCTCGACTTCGTCCTTCGTGCGATACAGTTCGGCGTCGTACATCGAATGCGCGCGGAACCGGTACGTCCGCGCCTCCAGCAGGTAGGGGGCGGAGGTCGTCCGCACGTGATCGACGGCAATCCGCGCGGCCTCGGCAACGGCCAGCACGTCCATTCCGTCCACGGCCGCCGACGCCACGCCGTACCCCGCGGCCTTGGCCTGAATGTCCGGCTGCGCCTGGTGCCGTTCCAGCGCGGTTCCCATCGCGTAGCGGTTGTTCTCGCACAGGAACAGCACCGGCAGCTTCCACAGCGCCGCCAGGTTCATCGACTCGTGAAACTCCCCCTCGGCCACCGCGCCATCGCCGAACAGGCACGTCGTGACCCGCGGGCGGTGCTGCAGCTTGTCGGCCAGCGCCAATCCGACGGCGAGCGGCAAATGGCCGGCGACAATCGCGCTGCCGCCGTAGAACCGCCGCCGCGCATCGAACAGGTGCATCGAGCCGCCGCGCCCGCGGCTGCAGCCGTTCGCCTTGCCGAACATCTCCGCCATGATCTCCCCCGCCGGCAGACCGCGGACCAGCGCATGGCCGTGTTCGCGGTAGGTGGCGACAACGGCGTCATCCAGCGTGAGGACCGGCAGAGCGCCGACCGCGACGGCCTCCTCGCCAATATACAAATGCAGGAACCCGCGAATCTTCCCCGCGCTGTACAGCTCCGCGCACTTTTCCTCGAACCGCCGGATGCGCAGCATCTCGAACAGCAGCTCCCGGGCACGGTCTCTGGTCAGCGGCGGCGAGGCAAGCACGGTCGGCATCCAGTCGTCTTTGCATCCAGGGGCAGCGGCCACAACCCGTTCAACTCATTTCCAACGTCGAAACGTCCCCCTCCGGCAGTCCCAGCTCGCGGGCCTTCAGCAACCGTCGCATGATTTTCCCGCTGCGGGTCTTCGGCAGGGATTCCACAAATTCGATCTCTTTCGGCGCGACGGCTGCCCCCAGTCGGGCCCGGCTGAAACCCATCAGCTCCCGCCGCAGTTCGTCGCTCGCTGGCACGCCGGTCTTGAGCGCCACAAACGCCTTGATGATCTCGAAGGCCGCCGGGTCCGGCTTGCCGATCACTCC
>Ga0073934_10008644_pt1 | contig 13503 bp, 10 predicted proteins | sample LarsenN4metaG_FD_76834 | JGI IMG/M metagenome (GOLD analysis project Ga0073934, IMG submission 76834) | Hot spring sediment bacterial and archeal communities from British Columbia, Canada, to study Microbial Dark Matter (Phase II) - Larsen... ...
GTAGCCCGCCGCGACGAGTAGCATGTTCCGTTCGCGCAGCGGAACGCCGAGCCGGTCGCAGAGGTGCAGCAGCATCTCGCGGCTTGGCGACGAGCGCCCCGACTCGATGAAGCTCAGGTGCCGCTGCGAGATCTCGGCGTCGGCGGCCAATGCGAGCTGGCTCATGCGGCGGCGGCGCCGCCAGCCGCGCAGCAACGAGCCGACGGGTTGCGTGTTGCTCATGAGCCCGAAGATTAGCGGCGACGCTGCCGACGGGCCATTACCTCGCACGTAATCGCATTGCGTTCCGGCGCCTTCGAGAATGCCGCGAGGCTCGGCAGTCGCCGCGCCGTGAACGGAAAAGGAGGTCATCGCCATGTTTACGTTTCGCAACGTCGTGCTCTTCGATGCCGCCACCTGCGCGGCCATGGGTCTCGCGCTCGTGCTCGCCGCGGCGCCGCTCGCGTCGTGGACGCTGATCCCCGAGGCGCTCCTGTTCTATGCAGGACTTGCGTTGCTGCCGACGGCGGCGTTCATGGCCGCCGTCGCACGCGGCGCCGTACGAAAGACGATCGGCGCCGCCGCCGTCATCGGCGGCAACGCGCTATGGGTCGTCGCGAGCGTCGCGCTGATGGTCGGCGACTTAATTGCGCCGAACGGCCTCGGGCTCGCCTTCATCGGCGTGCAAGCCGCGGCCGTCGCGGTTCTCGCGGCGCTCGAGGCCTATGCGCTTCGGCACGCGGCCGTGCCGGCGGTGGCGTGAGCCGTCGCCGGTCTACTCGTCGATGCTGCGGCCAGCCCGCGGCTCAGCCGAACGAGCGATGCAGGCCGACGGCGAGCCCCGGAGCAGCCTTGACGGCGAGCGGTTGGCTCGAATCCGGCTCGTCGACGACGGTATACGAGCCGTTCTCGGGAGCGCGGTGGCGGAACAGCCGCCGGCTCCCGAGGTCGACGAGCCACATTTCGGGATGCCATGACGCGCGTAAAGCGGGGCTTCCCCTTCCAACGGCCTTCGAAGTGCCGTCAGGCAGCGCGGGACGGTCCGTTTTTTCGTCGAATGCTCGGGCGAGCGGCCGCCGTCCGCACGATGCGTCGAAATTTGGGGCATTCCATGTGGCTCGGCGCCTTGCAAGCCGCGGCGTGCCGCAGCGCCTTCGACGCGGTCGTGAGCTGCCGAATCGTCGCATCGAGCTCGTCGGCCTTCGCCGCGAGCTTCTGCCGATCGATGCGCACGCGCCCGTCCGGCGCGAACATCGCGGCCATTTCCTCGAGCGAGAAGCCCGCGGAGCGCCCGAGCGCGATCAACGTCAGGCGCTCGATCACGCCGGCCGCGAACACGCGGCGCAGGCCGCGCCGGCCGATCGACTTGATGAGCCCCTTCTCCTCATAGAAGCGTAAGGTCGACGTCGGGAGGCCGCATTGCTCCGCCACTTCGCCGATGTCCAGGTTTCGCATGGTGCTTGACTTCAAGTGGACTTGAATTGGCAGAGTGCCCTTGTGGATTCCATTGCGCAACTCGAAGGAGCGCCATCATGAGCACCGCACCGCAAGCCAACGCAGAGCAGATCGCCCTCTGGAACGACACGGCCGGGCGCGCCTGGGTCGACACGCAAGAGACGCTCGATGCCGTCCTGTTGCCGTTCGAGAAGCGGCTCGTCGCGGCCGTCACCGAGCGCAAAGCGCAGCGCGTGCTCGACGTCGGCTGCGGCACGGGCAGCACGACGCTTGCGCTCGCGCGGCAGCTCGGCAAGCACGGCACCGCCGTCGGCGTCGACATTTCGGAGCCGATGATCGCGCTCGCGAAGCAGCGCGCGGAGGCCGAAAGCGCTCCGCCGCGCTTCATCGTCGCCGACGCGCAAACCTACGCGTTCGACGACGCGAGCTTCGACATGGTGGTGTCGCGCTTCGGGATCATGTTCTTCGACGACCCGGTTCGAGCATTCGCGAACCTGCGGCGCGCGACGGCGCCGGGCGGCAGGCTCGAAGTCATCGCCTGGCGCAGCCCCGCGGAGAATCCGTTCATGACGGCGGCCGAGCGCGCCGCGGCGCCGTTCGTCCCGGAGATGCCGGCGCGCAAGCCCGACGAGCCGGGGCAGTTCGCGTTCGCGGATCGGAGCCGCGTGCACTCGATTCTCGAAAAGAGCGGTTGGGCCGAGATGCGCTTCGAGCCGCTCGACGTGGAGTGCACGCTGCCGAAGCGCGAGATCGAGCTCTACATCACGCGGCTCGGGCCGCTGGGGCGAATCCTGCCGCAGCTCGACGAGAAGACTCGGGCGCGAGTCGTCGAAGCGGTTCGCGCGGCGTTCGATCCGTATGTGCACGGCAACGAAGTTCGGTTCACCGCCGCGTGCTGGACGATCGGCGCGAAGGTCGCGCAGTGACAGCCGCCCCGCATGTCGACGGACTCACCGGTATCGCAAATCGACGTTAGCACGCTGTGGACCGCGAGGCGGGACGTCGGCGATGGTTCCACGCAGCCTACCGCTTCGCAATGGCGCGGCCGCTTCTACTGGGGCAGACTGCCGCCCACGGGCCGGGCATCCGGCTCCTCTGCGGAGGAAGTATGAAAGCGACCTCGCTGCTACTCCTGGGCATGCTCGTCTCCGTTGCGGCAAGCGCGCAGTCCACGCGTACGACGGACATCCGCATCGAAGACGGCTCGGGAAGCTTTTCCTTCGCGGGCGGCGCCGGCCGCGAAGACAAACCGATCACGGTCTTCTATCACAAGCCCGTCACGTTCACCCCGCGATCACCCGTTCTCATCGTCGCTCCGGGCGCGGGTCGAAACGGCTGGACGTACCGCGACGCCTGGGTGGACGCCGCCGATGAACATGGCGTGCTGGTCCTGTCGCCGAGCTACTCCGAAGAGCATTATCCCGAGTTCTGGAGCTACAACCTGGCGGGCATGATCGCCGACGTAGACACCACGGCAACGCCCGTCACCTACCGCATCGTCAGCGATCCGAGCGCCTGGATCTTCGCCGACTTCGATCGGCTGTTCCTAACGGTCAAGGATCGGCTGGCGCTCGAGACGAGCACCTACGACATGTTCGGTCATTCCGCCGGCGGCCAGCTCTTGCACCGTCTCGTGTTGTTTCATCCGGGCAGCCTGGCCGATCGCGTGCTGGCGGCGAATTCCGGTTGGTACACCGTGCCGACATTCGACGACGAGTTTCCGTACGGTCTCACTGGGAGCACATCGACGCCGGCCACGATCGCCGCGGCGTTTACCGAAAACTTGGTCGTCTTTCTCGGCGAGCGCGACGACGAGAATGAAACCCGGGGCGATCTCGCGCGGACAGCCGAAATCGACGTTCAAGGCATCAGCCGCATCGCGCGCGGCAAGTATTTCCATGACGTCGCCTCGAAGACAGCGGCCGAGCTCGGTCTACCGCTCGAGTGGCAGCTCGAAATCGTGCCCGGCGTGGGACACGACCCGCAGCGAATGAGCGCCGCGGCGGCGGCCTACCTGTACGCAAGCCCCGGAATTCGTTCGAACGCCCGCGAGTGAGCCGCGTTTCGGGCGGATCACGGCAACGCAAGGGCTCGGGCGAAACGATGTAACCTTGGGCCGCGATGACCGAGCCCGTCAGCAGCGCGCAATACTTCCCGTGGGACGGCGGAGCCGTTTTCGTCGGCACGGGCGGCGTGTTTCCCGCGCACGCGCATCACGCGATCCAGATCTGTTTGCTGTTCGCGGGGCGGATTCGCCTGCGCCCGAGCGACGAAGCCGCGTGGACGGACTACGACTTAGGCGTCGTGCCGTCGCTTGCGCCGCACGGCATGGACGGCTCGCGGACCGAGCTCGGCGCGACGCTGTTCGTCGAGCCGGAGACACGCGAAGGCCGCGTTCTCACGGAGCGCTACTTGAGTAACGGCATCGCGAACCTCAACCGATCGCCCGTCGAGCCGGTCATCGCCGAGCTGCGCACGGCGGCCGTCGAGCGGCGCGGCCGCGGCCCGATCGTCGAGCTCGTGCGCCGCCTCGTGCAGCACTTGACGCAGCACGCCGCGCCTTCGGCGACGAGCGACGAACGGATCGTGCGCGCCGTGCGATACATCAACGAGCACCTCTCCGCGCCGCTCACGCTCGAGGAGGTTGCGGCCGTCGCGCACCTCTCGCCGAGCCGCTTCCGGCATCTGTTCGCCGAGGAGACCGGGATGGGCTTGCGGCCCTTCATCCTGTGGCGACGGTTCGTCAGCGTCTGGGAGCTCAGGATGCAAGGCGTGTCGCTGTCGGACGCGGCGCACGCCGCGGGTTTCGCGGATTCCGCCCACCTGGCGCGCACGAGCCGCCGCATGTTCGGGATCCCGCCGTCGGCGCTCGAGATTTCGGCCCCGCAAGAATAGCCGCTTCGTTCAAGTCGCCGCGGCGCGCCCGCCGTAGAGTGCGCTCCGTACCCCATTCACCCGTAGGAGAAGCGACATGAACGAAGCAGAGAAGATCACGTGTGGTTGCGAGAGCTGCCCCGCCCCGAGCTGCGGCTGCGGCTGCCAGAATGCCGGCGCAAGGGAGGCGTGTGCGTGCGGTGAGGACTGCTGCTGCGGCAGCGCGTGCAGCTGCGCGGACGCCGGCTAGACGCAGCCGCGCTCGCGATGTCGCGAACGTTCGTATGGTCGCGGCGACAAAGCGCGGCAGCCCAAGGGCTGCCGCGCTACGATTCGTAAAATTTCTTCGTCCCGCCCGGAACCTTGGCCAAGTCGAGCTCGAGCCGCGTCGCTCCGCCATCTGCTTCGGCGCCAACGGTAAACACTCCCCATGCCGTGATCGTGTCTTCTGCAACGCCGTCGACGACGTCCACGACGTACTTGGCGTTCTTCCGAAACGTCGGGTGCAAATGAAAGGTGACCTGACCCTTCAGAGGACGCTGTTCGTCCAATGAACGAACTTTGAGTCTCACCTTGCATGCTGCGCTGTTTCTGCTCGCGGCCGGCGTGATGGTCGCCTCCAGCACACGGTCATTGTTGCGGGGCGAACCGCCGAATTGGCCTCGGTTCGGATCGTCATTCCAGTCGATGGTTTTCGAAGCTTCACTTACGACGTCCGACATCGGCGCTCTGTGCGTCGGTTTACCTTGACCCGGCAGCACGGCGCTTTCTTCGATGAGGCTTATCTTTCGATCGACCTCTCGGATCGTCTCCTGCAGATCACGTAGCTCCAACTTCATACCGAAAATTTCGACGGTCTTGAGAAGCGGCTGGAGCCATGGCAATGCCGCTACGACCAAGAGAAGAACAGTGGGCACATCGAGGACGAAATCGAAGACCTGATGCGCTATCACTAATGCGACGGCTACCGCTGTTACCGTGATCCGAAGGCCCAAACTACGATGAGCGGCTGCGGTTTGAGACGTCATTTCGCCTCCGACCCTTTGATGCGACTCGGCTGGTGAGGGGCTCAGTCGTCTTCCTTGAGTAGCTCCGACAACAACACCCTGCGATAACCCGGCGGCGGCCGTGCGCCGATGGCTTCGAGAATGGGACTCTCGTTCGGCGCGTGCTTCTTGGGATTGATCGCGCTCGCGCGATTCCAGTCGACCTCGAACGCTTCGGCGTAATAGCTCGCGATCTCGGCGTCGTCGAAGATCAACGAAGCATCGCGATTCAGCGTGACGCCCGGCTGGCTCCAATTGTGACTGCCGAGCAGCAACCGCTGACAGTCCACGATCATGCCCTTCGTGTGATGGTTCTCGATCTGCCGCACGCGATTCGCGATGTCCACGCCTTTGGACTTGAAGTACCACGCCGCATGCGTCGGATTCGAGTACGCGCTGCCGCCGCGGCGCAATAGCAGACGCGCATCGGGCAACGTCTTCAGCTTCACCGTCAGCGCCTTGATGAGCTCGTCGATGAACCCGCGATTGGCGCCCGGCTTCGACGGCATCGAGATGTACGGTATTTGAAACCACAGGCTGTCCCGCGCCGAGTCGATGAGCTCGAGCACGGCTTCCGAATACACGGCGCCTTCCTGGTCGGGCGTGAGCAGCGGCTTCACCTTGCGGCGTCCCTCGAGAGGCAGCGGCTTCAGGATGTGATCCGGAGGACGCCGCTCGAGAACGGGCTCGATCGGCACGTCGACGAAAACGTCCGCGGCCTCGTGGCTCCTCGGAACTTCGCCGGCGCCGAGCGCCTTCGATCGTTTGAAGTCTTGCGTGATGTGATTGCGGAAGCGCTTCGCGAGCGTCGCGTTCTTGATGACGACGTGCCATTCCCGATTACCCGGGAGGTCCACGTTCTCGGCGTTGTCGCGCTGCGCTTGCGTGATGATCGGCTGGCTCGAGCCCATCTTCCAGTTGCCCGACGACAACCAGAACGTATTGCCGTCTCGAACCGTGACCTTGATGTGATACGCGTTGGCGATCAGCCCGGCGGTGCCCTCGGGCGCAACGATACGCGCGAACTTGTCGCCGAACTGCTCCCACTGCTCGAACACCTCGACGCGGTCGAACTCTTCCGCCGGCTTCTTCACCTCATGGAAACTGGCGTTGTCCATGACGAGACGTAACGAGACATCGTCGTCGAGACGCTCCTCCAGCACGGTCGCGATGTGCGATCCGTGAAATTCATAGATCGCGGAGACGAGCGAGCGCTTCGCGTTGCCAAGGAACTTCCCGAGCACCTCCCACGAATACTCGGGACCGACGTGCGCCTCGATGTGCATTTCTTCGTCGACTTCGTCGAACGAGAAGCCGGCGCCCGTGCGCGCATCGTCGTCGTACTGGATGCTGTCGGCGGCTTCGAATCCCGGCAGCGAATCGAGGATTTCGTAGGCCTCTGCGGGGAGGTACTTCACCTCGAGCGTCTGAAAGCGCGCCGGACCGGCCGACTGCACCGCGGCCAGACGGTCGACGGGCACCGAAGCCGCGATGAACGGCACGTCGCCGATCGTCTCGCCGTCGTCGCTGAAGCCCACGCGCACGGCGACGACGCCCTCGGGGCGCTGATCCCAGAAGTCCTTGGCCGCGTTCTCCACCGCAGCGAGACTCAAGGCAGGCGCGGTCGCAGCGGGCTGACCCTGCGCCGCCGCGCCGTAGCCGGCCATCACCGTGGGCGCGCACGGCACCCCGCCGAACGTGATCGTGATCGAGAACGGCGGCGTACCACCCGGTGCGCACGCCTGCATCGCCGGCACGGTCGCGGCGGACGACGTGGTGGCAGGCGGCGGCTGGGGCAACGGCGGAGTGTCGGTTTCCACTCGCGGCGTCTGCCACTGCTTGCGGTTCACGTAGTCGCGCAGCGTTTGCGCTTGCACCGCGTAGTTCGCTTCTTGGTACAGCCCGGCGAAGTGCAGACCGACCGCCTTCCCCTTCGCGAGATCGAGCACGACGGAGCCCGAGTTTCCGCCGAGCGTCGAGCAATCGTGCTGCATGCTGCCGTCGCCCGACGGCATCGTGAGCCCCGGCGCCGCGCGCTTCACGTCGTAACGGTCGCGAAAGAGGCGCTTCATCATCTCCTGATCCGGGATCACGCTGCGCGACGCCCGAGCCGGATAGCCGACGACGAGCACGCGCACGTTGTCACCGACGTTCGCCGTAGCAATCGGAATTCGGTCGGGCCGCGAGCCGTCCGTCCGCCGCTTGACGCGAAGAAACGCGATGTCGTGCGGGCTCGACACCGGCTCGATGTACAAGACCTCCGACACGTTGAACACGCGCGCCGAGTCGGGAACGAGGTCGTCGAACTCGTGAGCCGTGCAGACCGAGGACGTCATGGGCCTCCCGAGGATGCCGCGCGCGAACACGTACTTGCGGCCGTCCCAACGAGCGATCAACGAGGCCACGTGACGGTTCGTGATGACGACGTCGGGCGCCACGAACCAACCCGTGCCGACGAAGTCGTTGCCCGGAAAATTCGTCACGTCGATGCGGCCGACCAGCGGAATCAACGGCTGCAGCAGGTCTTTGTGCTGGTCGAGCCCGTCGACGAGCTCCTGTGCCTCGCTGCCGACGATCGTGACTTCGGTCTTGTTGACCCAGTCGTTCTCGACGAACAGCACCGGGCGCTCTTCGAAGACGACCGTCTCGAAGACCATTTCCATGACTCGGGCTTCGACGCGTTCTGCGTCGGCCGCGGGCGGGCGCGGCACCGTCGGCGCAATTTTCGCCTTGAGCTTCTCCACCCGCTCCTTCGTCTCCGGCTTACGCTCCGTGAGGCGCTCTACGAACTTCTGGCTGGCCCTGCGGCGGGCACCTTCGCGCACGCGCCGTTTGGTGACTTCGTCCATCGGTAGCCTCCGTTCATTCGTTATGGGATCGACGCAGGCGGGGACGGGCTGCAGCGGGCCAACTCGGTCTCTCGGAGATTGGCTCTGCCTTATGCTCTTGTGGCGCACATATTGGATGAGCGCGGTGGCGCCGTCTGTCAGGTAGTTGACAGTTCCCAGCGGAATGGCCGCGCGCTCCGTTCCGGTGATCGGAGCTCCATGTCCGCTCCTGGCATCCCGGCGCCTCGCCGCTCCGAAAAGCCCGTTCGGGGCCGTCCCGAGTGCGGGACGCGACGTCCGCTTTCGCGACGGCCGCGATCGCTGTGGCGCCGGCTCGAGGCAGCTCGGATCATACGAATCAAAGAGTTGGCGGGCCGGATCGCGGCGGCACAGTGTGTGCAAAGCCCGCCGCAATGACGACAGCTGGAGCTGCCGATGCTGCTCGCCCTCTGGTCCGACGTTCGCTACTCCGCGCGCACGCTGGCGCGCAACCCCGGTGTCACGGCGTTGGCCGTCGTCACGATCGCGCTCGGCATCGGCGTGAACGCCGGCATCTTCACGACCGTGAACGGCCTGCTGTTTCGCGATCTATCCGCGCCCGATGCGCACGAGCTCGTGACCGTCGCGCAGACGTTGGACGGTGTGCCGGGCCGCCCCTATGTGCGACCGGGCCCGTTCACGACGGCGGAGTACCGCAGCTTGAGCGCGCAAACGACGACGCTGTCGGGAATCTACGGGCAATCCGATGCGACGCGCACGACGCTCGGCGGCGAATCGCCGCTGCAGATCGTCGGCACGATCGTGACCTGCGAGTACTTCGACGTCCTGCGCCAGCCGCCCGCCTTGGGAAGGGGCTTGAGGGCCGAAGACTGTGCGATCGGCGCGGGCGCCGTGGTCGTGCTCACGCACGAGCTCTGGACGACGGCCTTCGACTCGGATCCCGCCGTGGTTGGGCGCGTCATCGAGCTCAACCGGCAGCTCTTCACGGTCATCGGCGTTGCGCGGGAAGGCACTCACGCGACCTTTGGCATCTACAAGACGCAATACTTCGCGCCGATCTCCGCGCAGCCCCTGTTGCTGCCGAACGAGGACACGCTCGATAACGACAATCTCGGTTGGCTCTCGGTCGTCGGCCGGCGCGCCGCGAGCATCGAGCAGGTGCGCGCCGAGCTCGGCGTCATCGCGGCGCGGCTCGACGCCGAGCAACCGGGCCGCACCACGACGATGGTCGTCGAACGTGCAACGCCCCTTCCGAGCTTCCTCCGCAACATGTTCATTCCCGTCGCGGCCGTCTTGATGGTGCCGTTCGCGTTCGTGCTGCTGATCGCGTGCGCCAACGTCGCGAACCTCCTGCTCGCGCGCGCGACCGCGCGTGATCGCGAGATCGCGATTCGGTTATCGCTCGGCGCGGGTCGCGCCCGAGTAATGCGCCAGTTGTTGACGGAGAGCGTGGTGATAGCCGTTACCGGCGGCGTGCTCGGCTCGGTGCTCGCCGTTTGGGCGTTCCAGGCGCTGGCCGCGGCCGTGATCCCGGCGTTGACGATGCCGGGCCTGCCGCCCTTCTTCATCGACGCGAGCCCGGACTTCCGCGTCATTGCAATCATGACGGCCGTGATGCTCGGCACGGGGCTGCTGTTCGGTCTCGCGCCGGCGTTCCAGGTGTCGAAGCCCGATCTGCACGCCGCGATCAAGCAAGGCGCACAGGGCACCGCCGGCCCGCGCGGCGGCCGGCTGCAGGCCACGCTCGTCGGCGTGCAAGTCGCCACGACGATGGTGCTCATGGTGGCCGTGGGACTTCTGTTCCGCGGGCTCGCGGCCACGCAGACGACCGACACCGGGTTCGAGCTGAACGACGTCGTCGTCGCGAGCTACGACCTGCAAGGCGGAGGCTACGATCCCGCCGAAGCCGTTACGTTTCAGCGGCGCTTGCTCGATGAGGTTCGCGGGCTGCCGGCCATCGAGGCGGCCGCGCGAGCCTTCACCGAGCCGTTGAATCCCGACGCCGAGAGCGTGGGCCTCCGACTACCGGGGCAAGAGCGCGCGCAGTTCCGCCAGGCGAACTGGAACGCCGTCACGCGCGATTATTTCGACGTCATTGGAATCCCGATCGTCCGCGGCCGCGCGTTCGAGGACGCCGACATGCGAGACGGTTCGGCCGTCACGATCGTCACGGAGTCGACGGCGCGCAACTTATGGCCGAACCAAGATCCGATCGGTCAGCGATTGCTCATGCCGGCCGGTCCCGACCAAGACGTCACGCTCGAGGTGGTCGGCATCGCGAGCGATGCGCAGGTGACGTCCCTCGGGCAGGTCGCGCCGTACTACGTCTATCTGCCGCCTTCGCAGCGAGCGGCGCAATCGATGCGGCTCGTCGTCAAGAGCCGCAGCGATTTCGCGTCGACGGCCGCGGCCATCCGCGCCGCTGCGCAGCGGCTCGATGCCGGCCTCGCCGTTCAGGTGAGCCCGCTCGACGCCAACCTCGAATACTGGCGGAGACTCTCGGGCGTGGTGACCGGGCTCACCGGGTCACTCGGCTTGCTCGCGCTCACGCTCGGCGCCGTCGGAATCTACGGCGTCGTGGCGTACTTCGTCGGGCGGCGCACGCGCGAGATCGCGATCCGCGTGGCGCTCGGCGCGCGGCCCGGCAACGTGCTCGCAATGATCCTGCGGCGCACGATGCGGCCGGTCGTGATCGGCGCCGCGGTCGGTCTCGCGGCGGCAATCGGCGTGTCGCGCCTGCTGGCGAGCGTGCTATTCGGCGTGAGCCCCTTCGATCCCATCGGCATCGGCGCAGCGGCGTTGTTCGTGCTCTGCGTCGCGTTCGCGGCCGGATTTCTGCCGGGGCGCGGCGCCGCGCGCCGGCAGCCGCTAGCGGCGCTGCACTACGACTGAGCGGGCACCTTCCGCCAGCTCGGCGCGGCTCAGCACGAGCTGCGTCAGCGCAATTTAAGTCGACAAGTCCGAGTTTCGCGCATGACGCGCGAAAAGCTTCGGGCGTTAGACTCGGTTCGTCACGGAAGGGAGCCGCCTCTCTATGAAGCCGCTCAAGAAGAACGCGACGTACGACGACCTGCGCGAAGTGCCCGAGCACTTCGTCGCCGAGATCTTCGACGGCGAGCTCTACGCGTCGCCGCGCCCTGCGCTTCCGCACACTCGTACCGCGAGCGTGCTCGGCGCCGTCCTCTTGAACGCGTTCGATCGAAGCCGGAACGGCCCCGGCGGCTGGCTCGTCTTGAACGAGCCGGAGCTGCACTTCGGCAACGACGTGCTCGTTCCGGACATCGCCGCCTGGCGTCGCACGTGCCTGCCCGCGTTACCGCCCGACGCGTTTCTCACGCTTGCGCCAGATTGGGTCTGCGATGTGCCCTCGCCATCCACCGAAACGATCGATCGCGGCGCGAAGCTCCGTATCTATGCACGCGAAGGCGTCAGGCACGCTTGGCTCATCGACCCGTTACGGCAATCACTCGAGGTATTCGAGCGCGACCGGCGCGGCCGTGGGTGCAGCGCCCGCTGCTCGAGGGCCGGGCGAACACGCGCGCCGCACCGTTCGATGCCGTCGAGCTCGAGCTCGGGGCGCTTTGGATCTAGCGCGACCGATCGCCAACCGTTCGGCCGCCCATGCGCCGCGGTGCCGATAATGACCAAGTCAGCGACCGTGATTCGACAGCGCGCTCGCGCGGAAACCGACGTGTAACCGAACGATCATTTCGATGACCTAAACGCGCTCTAGAGTGCGCCGGCATGAAACGCTCGAGATGCCGGCCGTGCCCCTGAATCGCCGCGATTTCTTGTCTCGCGCGGCGGCGCTCGGTTCCCTCGCGCCCGCGGTCGCCGTCGCGCAAAGCGACGCGGGCAACGCGCGCCTGCTCGAGGGGCCGATGGTCGGCGCCGTCACTCCCACGAGCATTCCGATCTGGGGCCGCGCGAGCGACGAGTATGCGTTCGCCGTCGAATACGGCCTCGCTCCCGATCTGCGCGACGCGCGCCGCTCGATCGCGGCGCCGACGCTCAAGAGCCGCGACTACACGGCCGTCACCGTGGCAGACGGCTTGACGCCCGACACCACCTACTACTATCGCGTGCTGCTCGACGGCCGCGGCGACGACTATCTCGGCGACCTGCCGCCGTTCAGCGCGCGGACGGCACCGGCCCAAGGGTCGCGCGCCGCATTCACGATCGCGACGGGCTCCTGCGCGCGCTACGCCGTCGATCCGCTGCAGCCGATCTGGCAATCGATCGAACGCTACGCACCCGACCTGTTCGTCTGGATGGGCGACAACATGTACGGCGATTCGCTGAACCGCGAGGCGCTCGCGGCCGAGTATCGGCGCCAGTGCAGCGTGCCGGCCTATCAGCCGATTGCGCGCTCGGTGCCGCAGATCGCCGTCTGGGACGATCACGACTACGGACTGAACAACCACGACCGGCGCAATCCGGTGAAAGACGCCGCGCTCGAGCTGTTCCGGCTCTACTGGGCGAATCCCGCTTACGGTCTACCCGACGTGCCGGGCGTGTTCTTCTCTTACGGCTATGGCGGCGTGGACTTCTTCATGCTCGACGGCCGCTATCACCGCGACCCGAACGAGGAGCCCGATCATCCGGGCAAGACCTTCCTCGGCGCCGGCCAGCTCGCATGGCTCGAGGCCGCGCTCGCCGCGAGCACGGCGCCCTTCAAGCTCCTGATTTCCGGCAGCGGCTGGACGACGGCCAAGGGTCCCGGCGGCGACTCGTGGGCGTCCTATCTCCACGAACGCGACGCACTGTTCGATTTCATCCGCGACCGCGAGATCGGCGGCGTCGTGCTCCTTTCGGGCGACACGCACGTCGGCGAGCTGAACGCGATTCCGTGGTCGGAGCGCGGCGGCTACGACTTCTACGATCTCGTGAGCTCGCCGCTGGCGCAGATACCCGAAGACTCGTGGCGCGAGCGCGGACCGGAGCTGCGCATTCGCCCCGTCTACGCGGGCAGCCCGAACTTCGGCTGGCTCACGATCGATCTCGCGGCGGCGGATCCGACTCTCTCGTACACCGTCGTCGACTGGACGGGCCGGCCCGCGTGGCAGCCCCTCGAGCTGCGCGCGTCGGAGCTCCGCAACGGCGTGCGCTCGTGGACCGAGAAGATCGACGCGTCGCTGCGCGACGTCTATGCGCCGCGCAGGCAATTCCGCCGAGCACCGATAACGCCCACGTCTTCCTCAGTCGGAGTAGGAATGCCCATTGCTGAGCACCCCCTCCACAGATCCCAGCGTGCGCAGTTAACGCACTGGGCTCTTCCCTCAGGTTCTGACGCACAGGCGTTGCTCGGGATACGGATGGAC
>Ga0073934_10008645_pt1 | contig 13503 bp, 12 predicted proteins | sample LarsenN4metaG_FD_76834 | JGI IMG/M metagenome (GOLD analysis project Ga0073934, IMG submission 76834) | Hot spring sediment bacterial and archeal communities from British Columbia, Canada, to study Microbial Dark Matter (Phase II) - Larsen... ...
TCGTCCCGGATGGCGGCGGCCCAGGAGGTGGGCCCGTGCACGAGCACGCCGTTCTGCAGCGCCATCCCGCCGAGCCGAATCCGCTCCTCCGCCATCGCTCAGACCTTAGAGCCTATCCCGCTAGGCAGGCACCGGCCCTCCGACGGCGAAGCCCTTCCCCGTCATCCGACGGAGGAGGTACACGATGGGTCTCGTGGCCAAGGACGACGGCTGGCGGATCCCGGACGAGGTGTGGGAGCGAATGGAGCCGCTGCTTCCGCCGCGTCCCCATCATCCGCTCGGCTGCCACCGACCGCGCGTCCCCGACCGGGACGCGATGAACGCGATCCTGCTCGTGCTCAGGACGGGCATGCAGTGGAACGCGCTGAACGCGACTGGGATCTGCTCCTCGAGCTCCGCCCACCGGCGCTTCCAGGAGTGGACGAAGGCGGGGGTATTCGAGGAGTTCTGGCGGCAGGGGCTCATCGCCTACGACGAGCTGCAGGGGATCGAGTGGGAGTGGCTCTCCTGCGACGGGCTCATGGGCAAGGCACCGCTCGGCGGCGAGGCGACCGGCCCCAATCCCACCGACAGAGCCAAAAAGGGGGAAGCGCTCGCTGCTGTGCGAGGGTAGGGGCGTCCCGCTCGGGCTCGAGATCGCGGGCGCGAACGTCAACGACTTCAGGCTGCTTCGCGCGACGCTCGAGAGCATCCTGATCGACCGCCCGGACGCCACCGCCGAGGCGCCGCAGGGGATCTGCCTGGACAAGGGTTACGACTACCCGGAGGTGTACGAGCTCCTGGACGAGTACGGACTCAGCCCGCACATCCGCTCCCGCGGCGAGGAGAAGAAGGCGCTCGAGCGGGAGGCCGGCTTCCTCGCCCGCCGCTGGGTCGTCGAGCGCACCCACTCCTGGCTCAACCGCTTCCGCGGCCTGCTCATCCGCTGGTCGAAGAAGCCCGAGAACCACCGCGCCCTGCTGCAGCTCGCCTGCGGCCTGATCACCTGGCGCTTCGCCACCGCGGAGGCCCTACCGGGATAGGCTCTAAGGACACCTGAGGACACCGGTGACACCGGTGTCAGACACCGGATCCTGTCAAGGCCAGATCGTGAAAAGGTCGCAACAATCGCTCCACAGCCTCGGCGCAGTCGCGGCCGTCGATCCCGGCAAGAGCGCTGTCCATTCCGGCCGGGCACCGGCTGGAGCCTCCGTCGGCGGTGTCTGACACCGCCTCGCGTCAGCCCGCCGCGCGCCGCGAGAGCTCGTAGAGTGCGATCGCGCCCGCGGCGGCGACGTTCAGGGACTCCGCCTTGCCGGGAAGGGGAACGGTGATCGCCATGTGACACTTTGTCACAAGGTGAGTGGGGAGCCCTTCCCGCTCGGCGCCGAGCAGGAAGGTCAGGGGCGGTGCGAGCGGAGCTTCCGGGAGCGGCGTCCCGCCGTGCGCAACGAGAGCCAGCCAGGGCCTCGGCGTGTCCTCCCAGGCGACGAGCGGGACGCGGAAGACCGCCCCCGCCGAGGCCCGCAGCGCCCGCGGGCCGAGCGGATCAGCGCAGCCCTCCGAGAGCGCGACCGCGGCGCCGAACGCGTCGGCAGCGCGCAGGAGCGTGCCCACGTTCCCCGGATCGCCCACCCGCCAGAGCGCGAGCGCGACCGCGCGCCCCCCGCGAGGGAGGTCCTCGCGACGGAAGACTCCGACCACCCGCGGCGCGTGACCGAGCGTGGCAATCTCGGCGAGCAGCTCGGGGAGGACGTTCTCGCCTGCGCGGAGGAGCTCGACCGGCTCGATCCCGGCCGCGAGCGCGGCGTCCACCAGATCCTCGCCCTCGACCGCGAAGAGGCCCGTCTGCTCGCGGTGCTTGCGCGCGGAGAGGAGCTTGCGGACGAGGCGGAGCTTGGCGTTGTGACGGGAGGCGATCAGGCCGCGTCGGCGCCCGCGTCGGCGTCGCTCGTGGGCTCGCCACCCGCCCCGGCGCCGCCCTCGGCCGCGAGCGCGGCCTTCGCCCGCTCGGCGACGGCGGCGAAGGCCTGCGGGTCGGAGACCGCGAGGTCGGCGAGCGACTTGCGATCGAGCTCGATCCCCGCCTTCCGGACCCCGGCCATGAACCGGTTGTAGGAGAGGCCGTGCGCGCGCGCGGCCGCGTTGATGCGCACGATCCAGAGGGAGCGGAAGGTCCGCTTGCGCGTCCGCCGGTCGCGGTAGGCGTAGACGAGCGAGTGCTCGACCTGCTCCTTGGCGAAGCGATAGCTCGACTTCTTGCGCCCGTAGTAGCCCTTCGCCTGCTCGAGCACCTTCGCGCGCTTCTTGCGCGCGTGCACGGAGCGCTTCACGCGCGGCATCCCTAGCCTCCCCTCAGCAGCTTCTTGACGTTCCGAGCGTCGCTCGCAGCGACCTCGTAGACCTTGCGGAAGCCGCGCCTACGCTTCGACGACTTCTTCTCGAGGTTGTGGCTCCTCATCGCGTGCCGGCGGAGGAGCTTCCCCGCCCCGGTCAGCTTGAAGCGCTTCTTCGCGCTCCGTGACGTCTTCATCTTTGGCATGCGCTTTCACTCCTGCGTTCTTCGTGGGGGCGAGCACCATCACCATGTTGCGCCCGTCCAAGGCCGGCTGCTGCTCGATCAGGCCGATCTCCTGGACGTCCTCCGCGAGCCGCATGAGCAGGTCGCGGCCCCGCTCCGGATGGAGCGTCTCGCGCCCCCGGAACATGATCGTGACCTTCACCTTGGCCCGCTGGTTCAAGAAGCGGACGACGTGCCCCTTCTTCGTCTCGTAGTCGTGGTTTCCGATCTTGGGCCTGAGCTTGATCTCCTTGACCTGGACCTGCTGCTGGTGCTTGCGGGCCTGCTTGGCCCGCAGGTTCTGCTCGTAGCGGTACTTCGAGTAATCCATGACCCGCGCCACGGGCGGGTCCGCGCCCGGGGCCACCTCGACGAGGTCGAGCCCCTTCGAGAACGCGAACTCGAGCGCCTCCTTGGTCGGGACGATCCCGACCTGGCCGCCTTTCTCGTCGACGAGCCGGACGCGCGGGACGCGGATCTCCTCGTTGATGCGCTCCCCCCGCTTCTGGGGGACGACCCGCTCCAGGGCGGGACGGCGGCGGCGCGGTCTCAACGGTGCTTCACCAAGCTCTCGGTTCCTCCTTGCAGACGACGAAGCCGCTGCAAGCAGCAGCGGCCCTTCCCGTCCAACCTTCGGCTCGGCCGAACCCCCCGTGGGTCACGCCAGGGAGGTGAGGAAGCTGTCCGCCCCTGCTTGCAGAGCCCGCAGGATAGCACCTCGGGCTCGTGGTCACGCCCCCGCCGGGTCGGCCTCGGCCGCGAGCTGCGCGAACAGGGCGAGCAGCTCGGAGAGCGAGCGCGTCGTCTGGCCCCCACCCCGCTCGCGCACCGCGAGCGCGGCCTCCGACTCACGATCGCCGTACACGACGACGAAGGGGATCTTCTCGAGCTCGGCGTCGCGGATGCGCTTGCCGAGCGTCTCGTCGCGCTCATCGACGTCCACGCGGAACCCCGCCGCGAAGAGCCGCTCGCGGAGCGCGGACGCAGCTTCCCGGTGTGCCTCCCCGACCGGGAGCACGCGCGCCTGCACGGGCGCGAGCCAGAACGGGAACGCGCCCGCGTAGTGCTCGATCAGGATCCCGATGAAGCGCTCGAAGGAGCCGTAGAGCGCCCGGTGGATGACGATCGGCATGTGCTCGGCGTTGTCGGGCCCCATGTAGGTCAGACCGAAACGCGCCGGCATCTGCATGTCGTACTGGATCGTCCCCATCTGCCAGCTACGCCCGAGGACGTCGGTCATGTGCAGGTCGATCTTCGGCCCGTAGAAGGTCCCTTCCCCCGGGGAGACGACGTACTCCATCCCGTGCGCCCGCAGGGCGTCCTCGAGCGCCGCCTCCGCCCGATCCCACTGCTCGTCGGTGCCGAGCCGGTTCTCCGGCCTGGTCGAGAGCTCCGCGTGCGGCTCCATGCCGAACAGCCCGTAGAGGTACGTCACGTACGCGATGACGCGATCGATCTCCTCCGGCACCTGCTCCTCGGTGCAGAAGATGTGGGAGTCGTCCTGCGTGACGTAGCGGACGCGGGTGAGCCCGTGCAGCGTCCCCGCAAGCTCGTTGCGGTGGAGCGGCGCCGCCTCCGCGTAGCGGATCGGCAGGTCCCGGTAGCTCCGCAGCTGCGAGGCGTAGAGGAGCATGTGCCCCGGGCAGTTCATGGGCTTGATCCCGTAGGTCTGGTCCTCCGTGTCCCCGGGGATGAGGAACATGTGCTCCCGGAACTTCTCCCAGTGGCCCGAGGTGACCCAGAGCGCCTTGTCGTAGATGAGCGGGGTCTTGACCTCGAGGTAGCCGCGGCGGAGATTCTCGCGGCGCCGCACCGCCTCGAGCTCGTTGTAGACGACCATCCCCTTCGGGTGCCAGAAGGGCGAGCCCGGGGAGTGCTCGGAGAGGTGGAAGAGGTCGAGCTCCCGCCCCAGCCGGCGGTGGTCGCGGGCGCGCGCCTGCTCGAGCCGCTCGAGGTAGGCGTCGAGGTCGGCCTGGGAGTAGAACGCCGTCCCGTAGATACGCGTCAGCTGTGCGTTCCGCTCGTCCCCGCGCCAGTAGGCGCCGGCGATCCCGGTCAGCCGGAGCGCCTTGATCGGGGAGGCGTCCTGGAGGTGCGGGCCGCGGCAGAGGTCGGTGAAGTCGCCCTGGGTGTAGAGCGAGATCGGCTCCTCGGCCTCCTGCGCCAGCTCGACCTTGTAGACCTGCCCCTCCGAGCGGAAGCGCTCGATCGCCTCCTCGCGCGGGACCTCGCGGCGCGTCCACACGCGCCCTTCGGCGATCTCTCGGCGCATCTCCGCCTCGATCCGCTCCAGGTCGTCCTCCGAGATCGGCTCCGGGAACTCGAAGTCGTAGTAGAAGCCGTCCGCGATCGGAGGGCCGATCGCGATCTTCACCCCCGGGTGGAGCCGCAGCACGGCCTCCGCGAGCAGGTGGGCGGCCGAGTGGCGGAGCACGTACAGGGCGTCCGGGTCCGACGCGTCGCGCGTGGTCAGGATCCGGATGTGCTCCCCGTCGCGGAGCGGCAGCCGCAGGTCGCGCCTCTCGCCGTCCACGCGCACGAGCACGGCCTGCTCGGCGAGCTTCGGCCCGAGCGCCCGCGCGGCGTCCAGCCCGGTCGCGCCCTCGGGCAGCTCGAGCTCGGTCGAGTCGGGCAGGACGACCTTCATCGCGGCGGAGGATAGAGCGAGGGCAGGCGCGCCCCGGGGGCTACGAACGCGGTGTGTCCCGGAGCATCACGCCGGAAGCCTACCCGTCCCGGGCGGCCGGCGGATGGAGAGCCAGCCGCCCCCGTACACTGCGGACGATGAGCGAGCCCGGCGCCGTCGAGCCGCAGGGTCGGCTCACCCGTCTCGCCCGCCGGTCGCTCGCCTCGGCCGGCGGCCTCGCCCCCACCTTCGCGCGCGCCTTCCCGCGTGCGCTCGAGGACCTCTTCCGCGACCGCTGCCCCCAGTACGCGGCCTCGATCGCGTTCCGCGTCCTCTTCTCGCTCTTCCCGCTGACGATCCTGCTCGTCTCCATCTTCGGCCTCGTCCTCCAGGACGACGACCTGCGCCGGCGGGTCACCGACGAGCTGATCGACGTGCTCCCGGTCTCGCCGGAGGGGCAGTCGAACGTCCGCCGCTCGATCGAGGGGATCGCCTCCCCCCGCTCGGCGATCGGGCTGCTCTCGCTGATCGCGCTCCTCTGGGGAGCGACCGGGATGATGGCGTCGCTGCGGCTCGGGCTCGAGGCGGCGCTCAAGGTCGAGCGTGGGCGCCCGCCCGCGCACGCGAAGCTCGTCGACTTCCTGCTCGTGGCGGTGACCGGCGTGCTCGTCGTCGTCGTCGTCGGGCTCTCGGCCGCCGGCGCCTTCCTGAGCGGGCTCGTCGACCGCGCCTTCGAGGCAGCCGGGATCGCCGCCGACCCCTCCAACCTCCTCGTCCGCGACGGGGGCCAGCTCGTCGTGCTCGTCGTCACCTCCCTCCTGCTCTACCGCTTCGTACCGGCAGGGAGGCTCCGCCAGCGGGACGCCCTCGCCGGCGCGGTCGTCACCGCCGTCGGAATCTGGGGGGCGACGAAGGTGCTCGCCGCCGTCTTCGGCGACTTCTCCCGCTACAACCTCATCTACGGGTCGCTCGCCGGGGTGATGACCTTCCTCTTCTTCGTCTACGTCGTCGCCCTCATCCTCCTCTTCGGCGCCGAGCTGGCCTACGCCTGGTCGCAGCCGCCGGGGCCGCCTGGCCCCCCGCTGGACAAGCGCATCGCCGGCTTCCTGCGCGGCCTCTTCGTCCACGACAGCCGGGACGGGCCCGCCCGGCCGCGCTGAAGCTCAGCGGCAGATGCGGGCCGTGCGCGTCGCCTCGGCCTCGCGGCCGCGCGTGTCGGAGACGACCGCCCGGAGCACGACCGTCCCCTTGCGCCTGCCGGCCGTATTCCAGGTCAGCCCGTAGAGCCCGGCCACGTTCTTGCGCACCCGACCGAGCTGGCGGTCCCCGGCGAAGAAGCCGACCGAGGAGATGGGCACGTTGTCGTTGGCGACCACGAGCAGCCGCTGGCGCGGGGCCAGGCAGGCGCCCTGGCTCGGGAGGATCCAGGAGATGGTCGGCCGCGCCGCGACGGAGGCGCGGAAGCCGTGGAAGCGGGTGTTCGGCATCGGGTTCGGACCCTCGGTGTTGATGTTCTTCGTCTCCTGGATGTCGGAGGCGACGAGGCGCATGAACTCGGTGCCGGGGTCGAGCGGGCGCGCGTCGCGGGGGATCGAGAAGGCGGCGATCCCGGTCGCGGGATCGAACGTCGTCGCCCCCACCGAGCTGCCCAGCTCGCGCCCGAAGAAGAGCTGGAGCGAGAGCGGATCCACCCCCGACTTCGCGTCCCGCACGCGGGCGACGACCGTGGGACGGCCGGAGGAGAGCTGGCGGGTGAGGATCTGCACGGTGGGGGGCTTGACGTCGTTCACCCACGAGCGCAGGACGTAGCGGCCCCCGAGCGGGCGCCCGGTGAAGGGATCGCGCCCGGAGTCGACCGAGACGTAGTAGCGGCCCGCGGGCAGGAACACGCCTCCGGCTGTCCCCAGGCTGTACAGGAAGTCCGGCATGAGGCCGTTCACGTTCACGGGGATGCCCGCGTAGCCGAGGACGTCGTTCTCGTCCAGCGAGCCCAGGAACCAAGGGTGGATGGGGGCGTTCGAGCTGAAGAGCGCGCGCAGGGGCGCGTCCACCCGCGGCGCCGGGCTGGTCACGACGACGCCGGCGTTGACCGCCTGCCGCGGCAGGTCGAGCGCGTACACGGTCTCGGCGCCGTCGTCGGAGACCGAAGGATCGACGCCGAAGATGCCGAGGACGGCGAAGGGCGAGGTCGGCCAGCGGTAGACGCGCGCCCGATCCTCACCCGTGCGCGTGTCACCGCTCTGCACCGGGCGCAGCGGCACCACGCGCGCGCCCGCCAGCCGGGGCCGCGTGACCGAGAAGGCGTACGGGATCCGCCGCACGTCGGAGCCCCGGCGCAGGAGCAGGAAGCCGAAGTCGTCCCCGCCGGCCGCGTCGGCGCTCGCGCGCGCGACCACCTGGAGCACGGCCATGCCGCCGGGCGGGACGGTGACCGGCGCCGCCTCCACGGTCGCCCCGGGCGAGGCGACCTGGGCCTGCACCTCGACCGTCCACGTCCCCGCTCCGCCCCCGGCGTCCACCACCGTCACCGGGATCGCCCGGCTGGCCGCCCCGGCGTTGACGTCCAGGTAGCCGAAGGAGAGCGACGGCGGGTCGGTGAAGAGGAGCGGCCGGTCGGCCGCGGCCACGCGCACGAGCCCCGCCCCCTGGACGAGCACCGACGCCTCCTGCGTCCCGGCGGTGTCGGCGAAGGCTGGCCCGGCTGTGGACATGAGGGCCGACTTCACCTGCTGCGGCGTCCAGGTCGGGTGGCGCTGGAGCAGGAGCGCGGCGGCGCCGGCCACGTGGGGGGCCGAGAAGCTCGTCCCGTCCAGGACGGCGAACTCGTCGCCGGCGAACTCGGGCAGCGTCGAGGAGAGGATCTGCGCTCCCGGGGCGGTCACGTCCGGCTTCAAGGCATGGCCGAAGGGCGTGAGCCCCCCTGCCGAGAAGCTCGCCGGCACGCCCGCCCAGATCGTCGGGACCTCCAGCGTGTCGCGGCTGAAGCGGACGGTGGCGACGCCGCCGGTCGCCGCGGTCGCCGCCCGCAGCCGCTCGCCGTCGAGGTCGGAGATGGTGCCCCCGGCGAGTCGGGAGATGAGCGCGAAGGTCGGATCGCCGGGCCGGTTCTCGGCCACGACCAGCCCGATCGCCCCCGCCGAGGCGGCGTTCTGCGCCTTCACCTCGTACGGGCACCCTCCCCGGGAGACGAGCGCGATCGCGCCCCGCAGCGCGTTCGCCGGCAGCGCGCCGGAGCAGAGCAGCCGGTCGCCGCCCGGTGCGACGCGGCCGACGTCGACCAGCCGCTGGTCCTGCTGCGTCCAGGCGACCGGGACGGGGTTGCTGGGGGCGAAGGGCATCCTGGGCAGGCCCGCGGGCGAGACGGCTTGGAGGGAGGCACCGAACACGTGCGCGTTCGCGACTGCACCCACGCTGATCGCCTCCGGCGCAGTGGCCGGCGAGCCGGCCGTGCCGAGCCCGAAGAAGTCGCGGTCGTTGCCGGCCGAGATCACGGGTACGACGCCCGCGCGGACGACGTTCGCGACCGCCTCGATCAGGCCGTCGGTGCGCGGATCGCTCTGCGGGCCGCCGCCGGAGAAGTTGATCACGTCCATCCCGTCCCGGACGGCGGCCTCGAAGGCGGCGACGATCTCGGGCGTGTTCCCGGAGCAGCAGCCGCCAAGCGGCAGGGGGACGTTGAAGACGCGGTAGTTGCCGATCTGGGCCCGCGGTGCGACCCCACGCACGCCCTTGACCGCCGGGTGGCAGCCGCCGTTGGCCTCCGAGCAGACGCCGCGCTGGCCGGCGGCGACGTCGCGACCCACCCCCGCAATGATCCCCGCGACGAAGGTGCCGTGGAAGGAGCGGTCGCGGTCGAGCGGCGCGCTGCTCGCGCCACGGCTTCCGAACCCCCGCATCACGATCACCTTCGGTGTCGCTCCCCCCTGCCCCTTGGGGAAGCCCGGCGGGTAGGAGAAGCCGGCAGGATCGAGGAACGGGTGCTCGGGGTCGACCCCGTCGTCCACGACCGCGACCTTGACCCCAGCCCCGTCGGCGCCCGTCAGGGCCGCGAACTGGGGCGCGCCGATCACGGCCGGGCCGACGTTCAGCGCCGGCCGGTAGCTCCGGCTCGGGTACACGTTCCTGGCCAGCCCGAGCGCGAGCAGCTCGGGCAGCTTGGCGTACGGCAGGCTGACCGCGAACCCGTTCAAGAGCAGCCGGTAGCGCCGGGAGACGACCGCCTCCGGGATCCGCGCCTCGAGCGTGGCGATCGCCTCGCGCTGCGCCGTCTCGAGGCGGGCGAGGTAGGAGCGGGCGAACGCGCTCGAGACGTCCAGCTTGCGCCGGGGTCCGAAGCCGGCGAGCCGTCGTGCGGAGGCGGCCGCGGCCAGCGGGGGGTCGGCCAGGGTGACGATCACGCGGGCGCGGGCGGCGCCGCGCGGGAGCGCCCCGGGCGCGGGCTGGGCCAGGCGGTCGACCCGCGCCTGGGCGCGCTCGAGCACGCTCTGCGGCGTGGGCCCGAGCGAGCCGGCCGCCGTCCCCGAGGAGGCGGCGAGGCAAGCGAGACCGGCGAGGAGCGCGAGACGACGCACGAGCGGCGGGCTAGCCGATCGTCCGCGTGATCGTCCGGGTCGCCTTGAGCCCTTCGAATACCACCGTCACCGTGCCCCGGAAGGTCTTCCCCTTCGCGCCCGGCGGGATCAGCCAGGTGCACGTGGCGGCCCCACCCTGGACGCGCGCGACTTGGCTGCGCAGGCGCGCCTTGCCGGCGCGGGCGACGCACGTGACCCGCCCGTTCTGGAGCACCGCGCCCGTGTCCGACCTCGCCGTCGTCATCCGCACCGTGAACGACTGGCCCGCCAGCGGCCGCGCCGGGGTCGTGCTGAGGCGGCGCACGACGAGCGTCGGCGGCGTGATCTTGACCTCGTACGGGTACAGCCCCGCACCGCCGCCCGGCGCGACGTCGTCCCGAGCGTTCGTGAAGTCGAGGTTGCCCGTCTCGGGATCGACGGCGACCCCGCCCGTGACGGCGACGAAGAAGTTGAGGCGCTTCGTGTTGCCGAGCTCCGCGGCCGAGATCCGGAAGGTCACCCCCGCCTGGTAGGAGAAGGAGAGCGTGACCGCAGGCGGATCGCCGAAGCGGCGGGTGAAGTCGGTGCCGTCCCAGCGGAAGAGGCTCGCCTCGCCGCGGGCCAGCTCGATCACGTAGTCGACCCCGGCCAGATCGGGGGAGCCGGTCGCCTGGTTGTTGTCGGAGTCCACGAACAGGTCGATCAGCAGGTCCTGCCCCAGCGTGGGCCGGTTCGGGATGCTGATCCGGAACGAGAGCATCCCCGCGTCGTCGTTGGAGACGACGATCGTCGTGATGTCGGGCGCCGCCGGGTCCTCGCCGGTCGAGTCCTCGTAGGTCGTCGAGTTCGCCGCTGCCAGCGCCGGCGCCGCCGTCCCGGCCGGGGTAGCGCCCGCGACGGCGGGGAGCGCCACGAGCGCGATCGCTGTCGCGAGGACGAGGCGGGAGGAGGTCGGCGGGCGCACTCCTTGCGCCAGGCTACTCACGGCCGCCTCCCCGCGTCAAGGCGCGCGCGGACGCCCTCCGCGAGTGGGGCTACGTCGCCTGCTCGCGCGCCCGGACGGAGACGCACCTCTCCTTGGCCGAGCACTATGCACTCGAGCGCGAGACGCCCCTCCGCGATCCGAACCCGACCGCTCCACCGAAACGGGCCGCGCGCCCTCGGGCGCTCCTCCACCGAGCCGCTCGCGCTCGACCAGACTGGTGGAACCGCGGATACCGCCGCTTCGAGCTCCAGATCGAGATCGCGCGTCACTGGGCGGTGCTCGAGCTCTCCGACGAGAGGCGTGAGCAGCTGCGCGAGCACGCAGAGCGGCGAGCGCAGCTTCTCGCGCTCACCCGCGAAAGCGACGAGTTCGCGCCCTCGTTGCAGCCGGAGCCACCGCGGCGGCGCCTGGAACGCGAGCCGCCCGGGCTCGGGCTCGAGCTGTGGTCGTCCCCGTGCGGGGTGAGCCGGCGTCTCGGATTGTCAGAGGAGCCTCAGGAACTCCTCGCGGCTGACACCCGACGCGTCGATGATCGCGTTGAGCGTCCCTCGCGCGAGATCGCGCGCGTGCATCGGCACGACCACCCGGTGCCTGTGGTCCGGGTGACGGAAGACGTGGTGGCTTCCCCGTACGCGGTCGAGCTGCCAGCCGCAGCGCTCGAGCGCACGCACCGCTTCCCGCGGCGTCACCGCCGGCAGCCGCGGCGTCACGCGGAGACGGTGACGCGCTCGATCTCGACCGGGCCAGGAATGGGGTCGCCGTGCGCTTCGAGGGACTCGAGGTAGACCTCAATCGCTTCCCGGATCATCGCGAGCGCTTCCTCACGAGTCTCGCCTTGACTGACGCAGCCGGGAAGGGCGGGAACGGTCACGCTGTAGCCGCCTCCCTCCTCGTGAGTTAGCACCACCTCGTACTCACGCGACGCCATGACCTCAGTGTACGCGCGGCGGCTCTCGCCCGTGTCCCAGGCATTTCGGCCAGCGAGCCGGGCCTTCCAGGTCACGAGGTAGAAGCGCGTCCATGATCCGACCCCCGGCGCTCGCACCTCGGGCGTCGCCGTGTCGGTGACTGGAGCGGCGCCCGCCGCGGCTGCCCCTCGCGCTCGCCGTCCGTCCTCGAGGACGGCACCGAGGTTCTCGAGGAAGCCTCACTTTGCTCAGCCGCGTCGGTGGCAGAGGCCTGACGTCGAGGGGCCCGAATCGGGCTGGGCTGCAGCGAGATTGCGGCCACCGGCGGAGTGACGTTCCCAAATCCAGCAACAAAGGGCCCGTCTTGCGGGCCCTTTTCCAGTGGGCGGTACTGGGCTCGAACCAGTGACCCCCAGCTTGTCGAGCTGGTGCTCTCCCAACTGAGCTAACCGCCCCGGGGAGCCGATGATAGCGGCCTCTGCGCCCTCAGTCGGGATCCCAGCGCACGCGGAGGCTAGCGAGGCCCCGGGCGAAGAAGACGGGGTCGTACGCGACCGGCTCGTCGTCCGCCCGCCGCAGCCCGCGCAGCCGGTCGACGAGCATGGGCAGGGCGATCTGCAGCTCGAGCCGCGCGAGCGGCGCGCCGATGCAGACGTGGATCCCCTTACCGAAGGCGAGGTGCAGGTTGCGGTCGCGCGAGGGGTCGAGCCGATCCGGGTCCGCGAAGACCGCCTCGTCGCGGTTGGCCGAGCCGAAGTGCACCATCAGGCGGGCGCCGGCCGGGAGCCGGACGCCGCCCAGCTCCACGTCCCGCGTCGTCTGGCGGAAGAGGCCCTGCGCGGGCGACTCGAGCCGGAGGATCTCCTCGATCGCGCCCGGCCACAGGGCCGGATCCTCGCGCAGGCGCTCGAGCTCCTCGGGCGCGTCGAGCAGGAGGACGAGAGCGCTCCCGATCGCTCTGGTCACCGTCACGTGCCCGGCGACGATCAGGTCGAGCGGCACGCCGGCGAGCTCGACCAGGCTGATCGGCTCTTCGTCCTCGGCCACAGCCTGGATGAGCGCGCTGGTGAGATCGTCGCGCGGCGCCCGCGCACGCTCCTCGACCAGCGAGACGAAGTAGCGCTGGAACTCGACGAAGCCCCGTGCCTGCGCGATCTGCTCCTCGAGCGGCGCGGTCGCCTGGTAGGTCGCGAGCCAGTCCCGGGAGCGGGCGTGCAGCCACGGCAGGTCCTCCTCTGGGACGCCGACCAGCTCCCCGATCACCCGGAGCGGAAGCGGCCAGGCGAAGCGGTCGACGACGTCGGCCTCGCCCTCGGCGGCGAAAGCGTCGAGCAGGGTCTGCGCGAGCGCCCGGATCCGCGGCTCCATCTCGGCGACCCGGCGCGGGGTGAACGCTCGGCTGATCGGCCGGCGGATGCGCGTGTGCAGGGGCGGGTCGGACTCGACGATGATCGGCATCTCCGGCCAGCCTTGGTCGAGGACGCGGCGCACCTCCGGCGCGGGCTCGTGCGGCGTCGAGTGGAGCGCGATCCGCGAGGAGAAGGTCTCGTCCTCCTTGAGCACGCGCAGGACGTCCTCGTAGCGCGTGACCACCCAGAGGTCGTACTGAGGCGCGTAGAACACGGGTCGCTCGCGACGGAGCAGGGCGTACGTCGGATAGGGATCGGCCCGCTGGGCGGGATCGAGCGGATCGAAGACCAGCTCGGTCACGCCCGCGCCCCGACCAGCTTGTAGACGGCAGCCATGTCCTCCCCGGCGAGCCCGGCCGCGCACGCGTCGGCGAAGACGGCCCGCGTCCGCTCCAGCAGGGGCAGCTCCAGCCCGACGGCCTCGGCCGCGTCGTGGATGAGCGCGAGGTCCTTCGCCGCGAGCGCGACCGACGCCCGGGCCGTGAA
>Ga0073934_10008646_pt1 | contig 13502 bp, 12 predicted proteins | sample LarsenN4metaG_FD_76834 | JGI IMG/M metagenome (GOLD analysis project Ga0073934, IMG submission 76834) | Hot spring sediment bacterial and archeal communities from British Columbia, Canada, to study Microbial Dark Matter (Phase II) - Larsen... ...
GAAAACGGCAATCTTCTCATCCCTCTTTTTATCCAGGCCATAAGCCAGAGAGGCTGCCGTCGGTTCGTTAATGATGCGAATCACATTAAGCCCCGCAATCCTCCCAGCATCCTTCGTCGCTTGGCGTTGGCTATCATTAAAATAAGCCGGAACGGTGATCACCGCATCGGTCACTTTCTCACCCAGATAAGCCTCTGCCGTCTCTTTCATCTTTTGGAGGACGAACGCAGAGATCTCGGGAGGGCTGTACTCTTTATCCCTGACCCTAACCCAGGCATCACCATTCTTATTCTCGACAATCTTATAGGGGAGAATCTTTCGATCCCTCTGCACCTCAGGATCATTATACTTTCTCCCCATCAGCCTCTTGATGGAGAAGATCGTATTTTCCGAGTTGGTGATCGCCTGTCGCTTGGCGATCTGCCCGACGACCCTTTCCCCCTTATCGGTAAAAGCGACCACCGATGGAGTGGTCCTGCTTCCCTCCGGGTTCGCGATAACGACTGGGTCCCCTCCCTCCATCACGGCCACTACAGAGTTCGTTGTTCCCAAATCAATTCCAATTGTTTTTGCCATTGTTTTTCTCCTTCTTGAAAAAATTCAACCCATTATTCCGTCCGTTGAGCCTCCCTTTCAGGAAGTTTTGATACCGAAACGGTGGCTGGTCTTAGCAAACGATCGTTTAGAAGGTAGCCTTTCTGGAATTCCTCAACGACGTGATTGGGCTGGTGTTGATCCGATTCAACCACAAGCATTGCCTCGTGCCTGGATGGGTCGAAGGGCTTTCCCACCGATTCGAAGGGGGTCAACCCAAATCGATCGAGCGTCTGAAGCATCTGTTTGATCGTCAGACGGACACCCTCGATCATTACTCCTGTGTCGACCACCTTCTCTGCGTGATTGACCGCTCTTTCGAGATTGTCGATGACCGGAAGAATGGCCTTGATCAGATCCTCATTGGCGAATTTTGTCCATTCTTCCTTATCTTTGGCTGCCCTCTTTTTGAAATTCTCAAGATCGGCAGCCTCCCTCAGCAGCCGGTCGTAATATTCCTTAGCTTCTTTCTCCTTCTCTTCCAGTCTCCTCTTCAGTTCTTCAATCTCCCTTTCCTCTTTCTTCTTCTTGGGGGGTTTGTCCTCTCCATGACTCTCCGAACGTTTTTCTTCGCTTCGTTCCAAACTCGGTTCCGATATAACAGGCTTCTCTTTGTTTTCCGAATTCTGCATTCTTTTAACCTCGCATTCTCCTCATTGCAAGCGATAATGCCTTTCAAGAATCTCAGTCAGCAGTTTTGCAGAATAGTCAACCAACGGGATGATCTTGGAGTAATTCATCCTTCGAGGTCCAATAACCCCCAGGGCTCCCCAGACCCGCCCACCACATCCATATGTCGATGTCACCAGACTGCAGGTTTCCATCTCCTGCACCTGGCTCTCCGAGCCGATGGCAATCTGGACGCCCCTTGGATCTAACAGCTTATCAAGAAGCCTCACCATCGTCGCCTTCTCTTCAAAGGCCTTAAAGAGATCCATCATCTTCGGGATGGTTCGAAACTCGGGCTCATGGAGAATATTGGTCTTGCCTTCGATAAAGACATCCGTCTCATCCAGAGAGGAGAAGGCTTTTTCTCCTAATTTGAGCGCCTGTTCAAACATCCGGTCATAGGCGCCCTTTTCGACTCGCATCTGTTCGATTAATTTCTCTCTCACTTGTAACAATGTTAGACCTGCTAAGAAGCTGTTCAGATAGTCAGAGAGATGATCCAATTCGGACTGGGAAAAGTCTTCCTCCGTCTCGATGATCCGGTGATAGACCAAGCCGGTTGTGCTGACCAGGATCACCAGGGTGAGATGTTTCCTGAATTTGACGAATTCCGTATGCTGAAGCACGGCAGAACTCATTCGGGGGACCCATACGATTCCCAGATAGTGAGACGATGACGAAAGAATCCGGGACGTCTCCCTGAATAGATCTGCGCCTTCCATCTCATGAATCGAATAATAAGAGCGTATTTCATGCTGTTCTTGATCGCTCAATTCATGGACATTGAGAATGGAATCGACATAATATCGAAGCCCCTTCTCCGTCGGGATCCTCCCCGCAGAAACATGGGGTTGGCAAAGGAGTCCCAGCGCTTCCAACTCAGACATGATATTGCGAATCGACGCAGGGCTGAGGTTGAGATTCGATTTCTTGGCAATCGTCCCCGACCCTACGGGTTCGGCGGTCAAGATGTAGTCCTCTGTCACCATCTGGAGAACCATCCTCATGCGTTCAGATAAAAAAATATTGACCATCCAACCAACCTAACAGCTTGAGATTAAGATAGACTATACACCCATCTAATCGTTTTTTTAAAATAATTATAGGGGGGCGGTTTGTCAAGAAAAAGACGGACTTTACTAATCTTCCTCTTTCTCTTTTCCTTCAATAATATCCTTTGGTTGCACGTCGACACCAAGGGGAGGGAGATAAAAATACTGCTCAAAAAAGGGGTGATATCGACTAAACCTGGAGCCTTCAGGGACCTGTTTCTTGAAAAACTGTTGGACCCCTTGGAGTTTGGCATCCAAGTTGTCAAGAAAATGGAGCAGAATGGCCTCCAGGGTCATTGGTTTTCTCGGAGAGCCCCATTGGTACTGCCCATGATGGCTGATAAGCAAATGTTTCAACTGGATGGCAAGGTCATTTGGAAAGTCTGGGAGTTGACGGATCTTATCCTCAAGCCTTTCGATTCCGAGGAGGATGTGCCCCAGCAGTCGTCCTTCATCCGAATAGTCGAAGGATCGCTGGTAAGAGAGCTCATCCACTTTGCCGAGGTCGTGAAGAATCGATGCCGTGATCAGTAGATCCAGGTTCAACCCGCTGTAATGCCCCGCGTTTATCAGTACGAGTTGGGTCACAGATAAGGTGTGCTCCAAGAGACCACCGATATAGGTGTGATGGAGATGGGTGGAGGCGGGAGCGATCTTAAACTTTTCCACAAAAGATTCGTCTTCCCAGAAGAGACGAAGAAGTTGGCTAAGACAGTGATCCTTCACCTGCTGGCCAGCCTCCGTCAGGGCCCGAAACATCCCTTCGATATCCTTTTCGGTCATGGGGAAAAAGTCAGAGAGAAGAATCTCTTCTTCTTCCATTCTTTCAATATGGGTGATATTGAGCTGAAGATGATCCTGGAAAGAGACCACCTTTCCTTTCACCTGGACAAAGTCGTCTTTCTCGAAAGATCCTGAAAGGGGATCCACGGAATTCCAGATCCTTCCCTCCATTTCTCCAGTCCGATCAACGAGAAGCAATTTCAAGTAAGCATTTCCACTCTTGGTGATGCCAAGCGATTTTTCTCTGACCAGGAAGAGGGAATCCACCGCATCATTCTCTTTGATCTCACTGAGGTAGGTTTTCATTGAACCCCTCCAAAAGTTGGAAGGCTATTTGAAATGTTCGAAGCCCAGGCGGGCGGGAGAATATTTTTCCCCATCCAGCCCAATAACATGCAGACCTTCGCTCTTAGGGACAATTTTCCCAATGTGAGTAATCGGTATCTTGAACGAGAGCGCAAGCTCTGAAACCTTCTGTCTCATTTCTGGACGAGCGGTAAAAAGGAGTTCGTAGTCCTCTCCGCCGCTGAGGGCGAATTGGTAAGGAGATTTTGAAAAAAGGTGGATCCATTTCTGGTAAAGGTTTGAGAGAGGGATTCGATCCTCCCAGATTTGAGCTCCTACCCCACTCTCCGCTAAGAGATGGTGGGCGTCAATCAAGAGGCCATCGCTCACGTCGATCATTGCTGTGGCCCCGTGATGCCTCGCGAGGGCCTGCCCAAGCTGGATTCGCGGAGATGGGGAATGATGTCTTTGGATCAGACCCCTTGGCTTCCCTTGTGGGCCGTTTTTCTGGAGGATTTTAAGTCCCAGGGCTGCATCGCCCAAAGTTCCGGAGACGAACAGATCATCTCCAACCTTCGCCCCACTGCGGAAGAGAAGGCTTCCCCTTTTTCCCTCCCCCAGAAGGCAGATGTTGACGATGATCTTTCCGGAGACAGACGTATCTCCCCCGATCAGATCGACTCCAAACCTTTTTGCCCCATCCTTCAGGCCACGGTAGAAGGAGGAGATGAAGGAAAGAGAAAGGTTTCGGGGAAGACCAAGGGAGATCAGGAAGTATTTCGGGGTCCCGCCCATGGCAGCAATGTCGCTGATGTTGACCAAAAGGGCTTTCTTACCCAGGTGGAAGGGATCGATCCAGTTCAGCTCAAAGTGAATGTCTTCGATAAGAAGGTCCGTGGTGATCAGCAGAACCTTTTTCCCGGATTCAATGACCGCCACGTCGTCTCCAATGCCTTTCAACAGGGCTGGATTGTGGGTGCAGGTCCATTTCCTGATTCGATCGATCAGGCCAAACTCACCGATCTCCCGCAGTTCCACCCAATCCTCCAAGAAAATCGCAAGGGCATAGGGCCTGCCTGCGGCAGGCAGGCATAGCGTAATTTGTCTATTCTTACCCTATGCCCTTTGCTCTTTGCGCTCTGCTTTCTTTTTCGTTAGGGCAATCTTCAACACTTCATCCATATGTTTGACCGGGAGAAAATTAATCTTCTTCCGTATGTATAAGGGAAGGTCGGCGAGATCCTTCTTGTTCAGGTAAGGAATAATGATGGTTTTGACATGGTTTCGATGGGCTGCGAGAGCCTTCTCCTTCAGTCCGCCGACGGGGAGGACCCTTCCTCTCAGGGTGATCTCGCCTGTCATGGCCAAGTCTTTTTTGACAGGCGTGCCGGAGAGGGCGGAAATAAGGGCGACGGCCATCGTGATGCCAGCCGACGGTCCATCCTTTGGAATGGCGCCCGCCGGGACATGAATGTGGATCTCCTTCCCGTTGAGATTCGCCGGCTTGATCCGGAAGGCTTTTCCCTTTGAGCGGGCGTAGGTGAGGGCTGCCTGTGCTGACTCCTTCATCACCTCCCCCAAATGGCCGGTCAGGATGAGCTTCCCTTCCCCGGGCGTGGCGGATGCCTCCACGTGAAGCACTTCTCCCCCGGTTTCGGTCCACGCCAGACCTGTGGCCACCCCCACCTCATTCCTTTTGTCTTCTTCGTCAGGCAAAAAAGGAGGGGGTCCCAAAAATTGATGGAGGTTATTTGTCTGGATTTTTGTCTTTTTCTTCTTTCCCTCAGCCACTTCCCTGGCCACCTTTCTGCAGATGGAGGCCAATTCCCGTTCGAGGTTCCGAAGGCCAGCCTCCTGAGTGTACTGGTTGATGATCTGCAGAATAGCCATATCAGAGATTTGGAGCATCTTCGGACTGATTCCATTTTCTTCCATCTGCCGGGGCAGGAGAAAGGTTCGAGCAATCTTAAGTTTTTCCATCTCGGTATACCCCGGGAGGTTGATGACCTCCATCCGGTCTTTGAGAGCAGAGGGAATGGGATCGGTGAGGTTACCTGTGGTGATGAACATTACTTTGGAGAGGTCGAAGGGGAGATTGAGGTAATGATCGCTGAAGGCGTTATTCTGTTCGGGGTCGAGAACTTCGAGGAGAGCAGAGGCGGGGTCTCCTCTAAAATCAATGCCGATCTTGTCCACTTCGTCCATCATAAAAACGGGATTATTGCTGCCAGCCTGCTTGATTGACTGGATGATCCGCCCAGGCATAGCCCCCACATAGGTCCTGCGATGGCCTCGAATCTCGGCCTCATCTCTGATGCCTCCCAAGGAGATCCTCACAAATTTCCTTCCCAGGGCCCTGGCGATTGATTTTCCCAGAGAAGTTTTCCCGACCCCAGGGGGACCGACAAAGCAAAGGATCGGACCCTTCATCTTTTTCCTCAATTTGCGGACGCTCAGGTATTCCAAGATCCGATCTTTCACTTTTTCTAAATTGTAATGATCCTCATCCAGGACTTTTTTTGCCTTTCGTAGGTCGAGGTTATCGACGGTCGGTTTTGACCAGGGCATCTCCACCAGCCAGTCGAGATAGGTTCGGACCATCGAGGCTTCTGCCGCATCTGGATGCATCTGCTCCAATCGATCCATCTCTCGAAAGGCCTCTTTCTCCACCTCTTTGGGCATCTTGGCTTTCCTGATTTTCTGTCTGATCTCTTTGAATTCCTTTGCTCGCTCATCCACCTCACCCAGTTCGCTTCGAATGGCTCTCATCTGCTCTCGAAGGAAGTATTCCCTCTGGGATTTTGTCATCTCCTCCTTTGCCTGAGATTGGATCTTTGCCTGCATGGTAAGGACTTGGACCTCTTTCCCCAGGATTTCATTGATCACCTTGAGCCGTTGAATGGGATTTAAAATTTCAAGGACCTCCTGAGCCTTTTCCACGGTGAGATCGATGTTGGAGGCAACCAGGTCGGCTAACCTCCCGGGATCGTCGATGCCTTCGAGAATGAACATCAGATCGGGTGAGAGCATCTTACCGTATGAGGTAATCCTTTCCAACTGCTCTCTCACATTTCTCATCAAGGCCTCAACCTCGAGGGTGATCTCCGTGATGAAAGGATCTTTGATATTTTCCACTTTCACCCGAAAGTAGGGCGTCACCTGGAGGGTCTCCTTGAGAGCGGCCTTTGAAATCCCTTGGACAAGGATCTTTGTCTTGCCATCCGGAAGCTTCAACATTCGCATGATCATAGCGACCGTCCCCACACGGTAGAGATCCTTTGTGGAGGGGTCGTCCTCGGTCAGGGTTTTCTGAGCGACCAGAAAGATGAGGCGATCGCTGGCAAGGGCCTCCTCGAGAGATTTGATCGATCTCTCCCGGGTGACGAAAAGGGGTAGAACCATGTACGGGAAGACGACAATATCCCTCACCGGAAGAAGGGGAAGCGTCTCCGGAATGGAAAATATGTCTTTTTCATCCTTTTTTTTCATAGCGTTTAAGAATGGTTTCGATGAGCTGAGAGGTGGAAGCGCCCTCAACAAAAGAAAGGATCACCACTTCGCCTCCGGTTCTTTCCACCGTTTCCCATCCAACCGTGGCCTCTTTGGTCCAATCCCCCCCTTTGACCAAGATATGGGGGAGGAGTAGAGAGATCAGGGTCAGAGGCGTGGGTTCATCGAAGATCGTTACGTAATCCACACACCAGAGACCTGAAAGGATCTCCGCCCGCTCTTCTTCGGGGAGAATGGGCCTCTGGGGACCTTTCAAGCCACGAACCGAGTTATCACTGTTGACGCCAACGACCAGGATGTCTCCGAGGGACTTGGCCTCCTCGAGGTATCGGACATGGCCGATATGGAGGAGGTCGAAACAGCCATTGGTGAAGACGATCCGTTTCCCGTTTGCCTTCAGCTCCTGGATGATCCTCAGGAGGTCATCTCTCTTTTTGATCTTTTCTTTCATCATCCTCTCTTACTAAAAAGCTACCAGATTTAGCCCAGGGAGTCAACCCTGCGACAGAGGCAGATTTTTCTTGACAGGAATTTCGTGACGTGATAACAGTATTTTTAAAAAATATCACAAATATTTTATTGATATATCGTACAAGGTTCGAGGAAGAGATCTTGAAGAAGATGAAGATAAGGAATAGCCGGACGAGCAAAAAGGCCTTTGTTTACGAAAACTTGAAAAACAGGATCATCCATAACCTGATCAGCCCGGGGGAAGCTCTTAACGAGGGCGTACTTTCAAAAGAGCTGAAGATCAGCAAGACCCCTATTAGGGAGGCATTGCAACAGCTTGAAAAGGAAGGGTTTATTGAAAGTGTCCCTGCAAAAGGAGCTTTTGTTTCTAAGATTTCCATCCAAGATATTCGGGAGATCTTTGAGATTCGTGAGATCTTGGAATGTGAGGTCGTCAAGCGAGCGGCTCTGAAAGTGGATTTAAGCAAGGTCAAAGCGCTTAAGGATGCATTCGTCTCTTCTAAAAGCGAAAATGGCAGAGCCGCTCCAAGTCATTTCAGGTCCGGGGACCAGATTCACACATTTATTTTTGAGACCTTCGGCAACCATCGTCTGATGGAGATTTATAAAAGACTTCAGGACCATATTGTCAGGAACCGTATCTATTTCTTCGATCAATCTCACCCGGGTCGTTCAGAAGAGTCTTTTAAAGAGCACCTGGAGATACTGGAAGCAATGGAAGCGCAAGATCCTTTAAGGGCGGAGCAGGCCGTCCGAAACCATCTCAGAAATTCCCTGGAGTACCTGAAAAAGATCATGTGATGTGAGAAAGGGGGAAGGAGGGAATTCATCGGTGATTCATGTCGTCACCCGGATTGAGCGACCTTCGAAGGAGTTGATCGATCAATTTCGAGGGATCGCGACTGCAACAGTCCATGAAGCCTCGGGCAGGAAAGGCGCTGTTGCTTCTGCGATTAAGCCGATCAAGGCCGGGGTCAAGCTCAGTGGCCCGGCCTTCACGGTCCAATGCCATCCAGGAGACAATCTGATGCTCCACAAGGCTCTGGAACGAGCCGAACCCGGCGATGTTCTGGTCACTTCCGTTGGGGGGCATCACGAGGCAGGCTACTGGGGAGCCTTGATGGCCACTTCAGCCGTCGCCAAGAAATTGGGAGGTTTGGCGATCGACGGCTGCATCCGGGATTCTGCCGAAATCATAAGGATGGGATTTCCCATCTTCTGTCGTGGATTCTGCATCAAGGGGACGACCAAGACGGTCCTTGGATTGATCAATCACCCAATCCTGTTTGGCGGGATTCAAGTTCATCCGGGAGATTTGATTCTGGGGGATGACGATGGCATCGTCGTGGTCCGTCGCGATGAGTGCAGAACCGTTCTCGAAAATTCGCTCCAAAGGATTGAGGCAGAAAAGAAGAAGGAAGAAAAACTGAAGGCAGGGACTTCCAGTGTCGAACTGAATAGACTTGACAAGGTCTTTGAATGGCTGGGATTGGTCGAGGACTGATCTGATGAGGGTGATGCCCGATCGATTGAAGGAAATAGCGACTCATATTTTGAGAGGGCTCGGGGCGTCGGCTGAAGAAGCAACCCTGGTTTCGGAGACCCTGGTTCGGGCCGACATGAGGGGCATTGATACACATGGTGTCCATTTTCTCACTCTCTTAGCCAGTCGGGTGGAGAGCAGGATGATTCAGATTCCGACGAATCTTCAGATCATCAGAGATGAAGCGGCCACTGCTCTGATCGACGGCGGGAATGGGTTGGGACAGGTCGCTGCTCATCGCGCGATGGAGATATCTATTCGAAAGGCCCGTCAATTCGGCGTGGGAATGACGTTAGTCCGAAATACCAACCACATTGGTATCCTCGCGTTCTATACTGCTATGGCGGCAGAAGAAGGGATGGTTGGAATGGTGATGAGTAATTCAGCTCCCTCGATGCCCCCCTGGGGAGGGGCCGAACCTTTTCTGGGGACGAACCCCCTATCCATTGCCATTCCCGGTGGCTCCGAAGGCCCGGTGATCCTTGACATGTCATCGAGCGTCGTGGCCAGAGGGAAGATCCGTCTGGCCCAGCGGATGAAGGAGACTATCCCTCTGGGATGGGCCCTTGATGAGACCGGGAGGCCCACCACAGACCCGGCTGCGGCCTTAAGGGGGACACTCCTGCCCATTGGAGGACCGAAGGGTTATGGTCTCGCCCTTATGATCGATGTGCTTGCCGGCCTTCTTTCGGGTTCGCAGTATGGGCCCAACGTCAAGACATTCCACGAACCCTTAGGACCTACGGGGATTGGTGTGTTTTTCATGGCGATTGATATTGAGAGATTTATGCCTCTCCGCGAATTCAGGAGGCTTATGAGCTCCTACGTGGATTTGATTAAGAAGACAAAAAAGGCAAAAGATGTCTCACGGATCTATCTTCCTGGTGAAATCGAACTCGAAAAAGAGAAGAAAAGTTTGGCTGAAGGAATTGAGTTGAGGGATTCAGTCGTGAGCAACATTGATCAACTGTTGGAAAAAGTGAAAAGTCCTCTGAGATTGAAGGAGGGACAAACCAAAGATGAAGTGGCTTATCAGGGTTAACACGCGAACTGGGGAGATCGTCAAAGATGAGGCCACGGAGCAGGAGAAGCGTTGGGGAGGGAGGCTTCTGATCTCGAAATTTCTTTTAAGAGAAGTCCCTCCAACGTGCGATCCTCTTGGACGTTTCAACAAGTTGATCGTGGCTCCAGGTCTCTTAGGAGACACGATGGTCACGACGACTGGTAAGTTTTCGGTTGGAGGGAAGAGCCCGCTCACCCGCGGCGTTAAAGAAAGCGATGTGGGTGGGGAAGCTGGGAAAAAGATCGCCCGACTCGGAATCAAGGCTCTCGTGCTGGAAGACCTCCCTGAAAAACCGGCGCCGAGGGTGTTAACCATCGCTTCGGATGAGCTTCGCCTCTCAGAAATTCCTGAATTAAGAGGGATGTTTGTTTCAGAGACCATTCGTCTTCTCCGGGAGGAGTTTGGTCGCGAGGTGGGGATCATCTGCATTGGCCCGGCAGGGGAGATGAAGATGGCGGGTGCGGGTGTGGCGGTCTCGGATGTGAACGATGTGCAGATCCGCTATGCTGCCCGTGGGGGTCTTGGAGCGGTCATGGGGTCAAAGGGAATCAAAGCGATCGTGGTGGATGATTCAGATGCTGCGACACCGGAAGTGTTTGATGAAGCCCTTCTTCGCGAGGCAAGCAAGACCCTTGCTCAAGCGATCCTCGAGGATCCGAAGACAGAAAACAGACATAAGTTCGGAACCCCTGCCATCCTCATGGTTGCCAATGAGCTCGGTCTTCTGCCGACAAAAAACTTTAGCGCCGGGCGGTTTGAAAAAGCAGAAGAGATTTCTGGAGAGCGGATCACGGACGTGATTGCCACCCGGGGAGGCGAAGGTCGTTCGGGGACACCCTGTTTGAGAGGGTGCGTTATTTCATGTTCCAATGTCTTTCCAGACCCTTCGGGAAAGAAGACTGTAGCTTCCATTCAATACGAGAATATCACTCTTCTTGGCCCCAACTGTGGGATCGGTGACCTCGACGATATTGCCGAATTGAATCGGCTCTGCAACGAGGTGGGGATCGATACCATTGAGACGGGGGCCGCTATAGGAGTGGCGATGGAAGCTGGTGTGATTCCCTTTGGGGACGCCGAAGGCGCAAAAGATCTGATACGCCAGATTGGGCAGGGGACTTACCTTGGACGCATTCTCGGAAATGGGGCTGTGGTCACGGGCCGTGTCTTGGGTGTGAGGAGGATCCCGGCTATCAAAGGTCAGGCGATCCCAGGGTATGACCCGCGGGCATTGAAAGGAAATGGGGTCACCTACATCACTTCGCCGATGGGAGCGGATCACACTGCAGGAAATGCCTTCGAAACTGCTAAAACGGTCGATCCAATTGGCAAAGAGAACCAAGTTGAAAACTCAAGGAGGCTTCAGATCCGTGCTGCCATCCTTGACACCATGGGCCTCTGCCTATTTACGCGGCCACCATTTGTGAAGAAGCCTGAGCTCTTTGCTCTCTTTCTAAACGGACGCTATGGGTGGAACATCACGTATGAAGATGTGCAAAAAATTGGTATTGAAGCACTGGAAACCGAGCGAGAATTCAACCGGCGAGCTGGCGTGTCTGAGGAATTTTTCGATATTCCTGAATTCATGAGAGAAGAACCGCTCCCTCCAAGAAATTCCGTTTACGATATTTCCATGGAGGAGATGCAGCAGATCTGGGAGGTGAAGGTTCCCAAAGGCGTTTTTTAAAAGAAAAAGAAACATAAGTTCGGAGTGGTGAGTTCGGAGTTCGGAGAGAATTCCTACAGAAGGTCAATTCAAAAATAATGAAATCATATAGGAGACGATCATGTCGGAACTCAAGGTTGTCAACATTAAAGATGTGAAAGGGGAGCGTCGGGACCCTCCCAGAATGTCGTGGATCTTGGTCTCTGAAAAGACCGTGGGATCACAGAATCTGGCGATGGGCGTGAATGAGACCTATCCGGGGGGAATGGTGCCGGAGCACAAGCATGATAATGAAGAGGAGGTCATGTATTTTGTGGCGGGTCGGGGAAGCTTTGTGACCGAAGGCAGAGAGATTCCCCTCGAGCCCGGCGTGTGCATCTATAACCCGCCGGGAAAACTTCATAAGATTGTTAACACCGGGGATGAGGTTTTGAGATTTGTCTGGATTTATTCCCCTCAGTTGCCAAGCCACCGGAAATAACTATTTTCGTTACCCTGAACTCGTTTCAGGGTCTCATGGTCAATGAATAATAGTTAGATGCTGAACCAAGTTCAGCATGACATTTTTGGAATAATTCTGGCTTGTAAAAGGGGTAAAAAAGGAGGAAACAAAATGGCAAAGTGGAAATTTCCGCCGGAAGGCGGACACATGGACAGGGGAACTCAGATCTATTTCCAGACGATGACTAAAAGACAGGTCGAGGAGAGGCTAAAGAAGAACGACATTCTGCTCATCCCCGTCGGCTCTACAGAGAATCATGGAAATGCGGGACCCTATGGGGAAGATACTTATATCGTCACCCGGATGGCAGAGATGGTCGCTAAGGAGACGGGCTGCACGGTAGCTCTTCCCATCGCCTATGGGTCTCACCCGGCCTATCATCTCGGACAACTTGGGAATGTCGTCATTCCAGACGATGTCCTGTCGGCCTATATCAGGGCTGTCATTGCAGGCTTCTGGAATACAGGTTTTCGGAAGCAGATTCTCTTTAGTCTTCACGGACAGGAATATATTGTTCCTTCGGCAATCAACGAGTTTGCCAAAAAATACCAAGTCCCCGCAGTCCTCATCTATCTGGATGTCCCAAGGGTGATGGCTCAGTCCTTGATGGACAAGGCTCATGGTGGGCCCTATGAGACACCTTTTGGCCATGCAGATGAAGCGGAAACATCGATGTCGATGGCACTCTTTCCAGATATGTGCAAGCTTGAGGATGCCGAAGACACCAAAACCGAGGGATTTCTTCCGCCTGGGCATGTTGACAAGGGAGGGGACATCTACGGCTATCCGATCTGTGGCCACTGCCAGTGGGGCACCCGCGGGATTGAGTGTGTCACGCATCCAGAAGGTGTGATCGGCCGGGCAACCCTGGCAGACCCGAAAAAGGCTTACAAGACCATTGAGACCTTTCTCGATTACGTCGTCAAGCTCCACGACGACATATTGGCTAAATTTCCTCCGGGCGTGCTGCCTCCGATTGACATGATGACGAAGAGGAGCATAGAGGAAATAGAAGCGGTCATCAAAGGGCCTGGCCAGGAAAGGGGAAGACATATTTATACATTAGGCTTCCCGCCGTGATGACGTAACGCATAGAGTATGGAGCATAGCGCGTAGCGAACAAGCTGTCTTTCAAAGTGTTGCGATTTTTGCAAGGTTGGGATTGCTGGCTTTGCTCGGAATGATAACCAACCTCTCCCTTTCCGAATCAAAGCGAGACAATCCATTTTGAACATTAATTAACGGGAGAGAATTGAAGAAAGGAGGAAGAAGGAAATGGAAAAGGTAAAAGTTATATTGGGATTGGTGGTCGGGCTGTTTTGTGTGATGTCCGTTGTTACTTCAACCCTGGCAGCACCCATCGA
>Ga0073934_10008647_pt1 | contig 13500 bp, 14 predicted proteins | sample LarsenN4metaG_FD_76834 | JGI IMG/M metagenome (GOLD analysis project Ga0073934, IMG submission 76834) | Hot spring sediment bacterial and archeal communities from British Columbia, Canada, to study Microbial Dark Matter (Phase II) - Larsen... ...
GTGCTGCTCATCGGTCTGTTGCTCCTGGACCGCTTGTTTGAAAGCGACCGAGAGCAAATGATCCGCAAGCTCGAAGAGATGAGCGCCGGCGTGCGCGACAACAACCTCGACAAAGTGTTCGATCACATTTCGAGTTCATTCCGCAAAGGCAGTTTCGACAAGCAGTCGCTTCGTAGCAGAGCGGACGAGGCGCGGCGCAGCGGGCAGGTCAACGAGATTCGCATTTGGGACGAAACGATCGAATCGATCGACCCGGACGCCAAGAAAGCAACCGTTCGCTTTTCGTTTAGCGTTCGCGGCAGCGTGAGCACCACGAACGTGCCCTACCTCTGCAAAGCATTTTTCGCCAAGGAAGCGGACGGCCAGTGGCGGCTTCAAGGTTTCGACATTTTCAACCCGGTCGTCGATCAAAACTCACCCATGCCGATCCCTGGGTTGCAGTAGCAACTGATTTCGCCGCTTGCGGCGTTGGGTTCGGTAGAACTCGAGTGCAACGCCGCACGCGGCAAATTACGCTTGTGCCTCCGGCGTGTCGGATGTGGTCGGGTCAAACCACTTCGGATCGAAGTTGATTCGTTCACGCTTCTTCATCGCCATGTTTGCGGTCAGGGCGATAATTGCGTCGGCCATTGCCACCTTGCCGTGGCAGCGCGGCAGTCGCTGGCGGTAAGAGCCGTCGTCTTTCTGGGCGTAGCCAAGTTTTGGATCCCAGAGGCGGATGCAGTAGGCAAAATCTTCCATCTCCTCGCGGTAGCCGCGGCTGACGGGCCCTGCCCCACTGCCGGCAGGACCGGCGCCCGGGCCTGCGGACATGCTGGCGGCGGGTCCCCAGGTGCCGCCGCTTTCGAGTGCGGCTTTTTCGCCGGTCGTCACGCGGACTTGCATCGCCTTCGGGTCGCCCTTTTTCGTCGGATCTTTCTCTGCGAAGAGCATGACTTTTTGCTCGGCTTCGACGATCATCGTGCCGCGAGTGCCCGTCACGCATTCGCCGTAGGCTTCGAAGCCGTTGGTGCTGATCGACGAATAGGTGACCACGACCACGTCGTTCGGATCGGTGCCCTTGTTCGGGCCGCGCGGATGGTTCTTTCCAGGAAACTCAAACGTCACAAAGATGTGGTCGTCGCATTCGCGCGGATTGCGCCGGCCGTTGCCTTTGAGATCGTCGAAGAAGGACTGCGTGCCGATGCCCAAAACGGCGAGCGGTTGCACTTTGCCGAGGAAGATGCTGCAGGCATCGAGTTGATGCGAGCCGAGTTCGGCCATGAGACCGCCGCCCGTCTTGTCGTAGAGGCGCCAGCGAATGAGTTGTTCGACGCTCTCGTAGCCGTAGCGCTGCAATGCCAGCGGATCCTTGAGCGCTTCGTAATCGAGTTGATAGATCGGCTGGAACCAGCCGTCGCGCAGCGTCGGCTGCATGACGTCCTTGGCCAGTTCGGGACCGTCCTTTTCCGGCTGCCAATCCCAGGAAAAGTTGCGATGCCAAAGCGCCCGTATGTGCTTGATGTCGCCGAGGACCCCGCCCTCGACGATGTCGTGCGCATGCGCATAGAGCATGCTGTAATGGCGCTGGTGGCCGATCGACAGGATGCTGCCGGTTTCCTTGGCGGTCTTGATCATCTCCTTGCAATCGCCGATGGTGCGCGCCATTAACTTTTCGCAGAGGACGTGGATCGGCTTGCCGCGCTGTCGGCCGAACTTCATGCACTCGATGGCGACCGGCGCGTGCAGATGCAACGGCAATGCGATCACGACCGCTTCGATGTCGGGCTCGTTCTTGAGCATCTCCTTATAGTCGGTGTAGAAGTGTTTGGCTTCGAGCTCGGCGGCGGCGCCAGCGCCGTACACCTTCTTGTAGCCCTTTCGCAGTGCGACCTTGGGGTCGCCGTCGATGATGCGGCGTTTGTTGGAAGGGCGAATGTCGCAGATCGCCGTGAAGTGCAAGTATTCCGGATTGTGCTCGCCCAGCAGCACGCCGCCTTCGTCGCCGCCGCCAATCAAGGCGGCCTTGACCGGTTTTCCGCCCATCGATTGGTAGCCGAAGTAGACAGCCGGTGTAACGACAGCGGCGGCCCCGGCCGCGATCGCAGCCCCCTTCAGGAACCGCCGTCGCGTCATGCCGTCGGCAACCCGTGCGAAATTCTCCTGGCCCAACTGGCGTTGTTCCGGCGTTAAATCGATTGCCATAGCGATACTCCGCAAGACGACTCAGAAATCAAAAGATCAGGCGTCCTGATCGTTGCGTTTGAAAAAACTACTGATCAACGCGTCGATGCCGAACCATTTTCCGGTTGGCATGAATGCTAGCATAAACAGCGCGACCATTTCGATGACATTTTTGCTGACGAAAACATAATTTCCTTCCGACTGCGGCGGGGCCGGGAGCCACGGCAACGACGGCGCGGTCAAGATCGTCATCAGCAAAAACAAAGCACCGGCAAAACTGGCCGATCGCGAAAACAGCCCGAGCAAGAGACACACGCCGATGACGATCAGGCCCCAACGCGTGGTCCAATCGATCCACGCGATCAGCTTCGGCTTTTCTTGAGCATCGGGCAGAGTCATAGTCTGCCGTGCCGAAACCGTTTGCTTGACCGAATCATCCAAAGCCTTTTTCATTTCCGACGTTTGTGCATCGATTTCCTTGATCAATTCCGCACGGAGACTCATCACTTCCCCGCGCAGGGCCGGCCGGCGCGATTTTTCCACATCCTTGCCCATGGCGAACAGTTTGTCGCCTTGCGTCGTGCGATACTCGGCGAGTTTCTTTCGATATTCGGCCGTGCGTTCGGCGACCGTCAACTGCACATCCAACGTCCCGGACGGATAGTTCCTCTTGTAGTCCTTCTTCACCGTTGTGAACGCCTTGACCAGTTTTTCTTTTTGCTGCTGTAGCGTCTTGGCGGCCACCTCCTGCTCGGCCGGTCCTAGCCCATGCGCTCTCGCAAACCGATCCAGATATTGATCCCACTCCTTGTCGAGCGCTGCCGGCATGCGCTTGTAATCGGCGTACTTCGTCGGATCCTCGCCGGCGGGCACCGGCCGGATGTCAAGTCTGGCGAGGACCAAATCGTCCGTATCGCCGATCTGCGACCGCACCAGTGCAGCAATCGGGCCGGTTCCTTCGCGGAAAAAGCTCTCGCTGGTCCACGGCCGGTTGGTTTCCGTTGGGCCGCGATTGACGCTGCTAATCTTCTGGTATCCTTCAAAAAAGAAATGCCAGCCGATCACAATTCGCAGCAAGACCAGAAAGACTAGAGCCATTCGCTCTCTCATGACAAAACTCCCGCATCGACTCGCTCCGGATTCGGCTCAAATTCGTTGACCGCCGTTCCGAACACCTGCGGAACTGCGTCATCGCCGTCCGGCAACAGAATTGCGCCGATCCCCGGGTGGGTCTGGCAGTATAGTCGAGTCTTTTCCATTCCAAGCACGTAAAACGCGGTCGCCAGCGCATCCGCCTCGGCGGCGCTGGGCGCCAGTGCGGTCGCACTGGCGATTCCCTCGGCAGGCCGGCCGGTTCGCGGATCGAGGATGTGCCCGACTTTTTTCTGGCCGTGCACAAAATGCTGGTACGTTGCAGCCGACGTTCCGAGCGCGCGGTCGCGCAAGAATACGCTACCAAGACTGCGGCCATCGATCCACGGGTGGCGAATCGTAATTTTCCAGCCGCGCATCTCCCTCGGCTGAAGGCCGGCGGCCACAACGCTGCTGCCGCCCGCGTGCAGCATGAACGAATCGCATCCTCGACGAAGCTGTTCGCCCACTCGGTCGAGCGCGTAGCCCTTGCCGATGCTGCCGAGGTTGATTTCGATTCCGTCACGCGAGTAACGGATCGATCGCCGCTCAGCGTTCAATGCAACGTGCTGCATGCCCGTGGATTGGCGCGCCCCATCGCGGTCGGCCGGCGTCGGCATCCGACCTTGGCGATGGAAGAACCCCCAGGTGCGGATCAGCTTTCCCGCAGTGATGTCGAACGCGCCCCAGGTTTCCTTGTGAATTCTCTTCGCGAGTTCCAGCAAGCCGAACAAATGATCTTCGACGACTACCGGTTCGCTGTATGCGGTCCGATTCAGCCGGCTCACTTCGCTGTCATCGCGATAAACGGTTAGCTGCTCTTCGAGAGCATCGATCCATTCGAATGCGCGTGTTGCCATTTTCTCGGCATCGGGCTGTCCAAACGGCATGATGACTTCGAATAGCGTCGCCATGGCGCGCTGCGAACAACGGATCAGCGTGGCTGGCTCCGATTCGCGAACCCCGTCCGCCTGCTGAGGCAACAAGGGACCGAGCAGGTCCGCCAATTCGCGGAATACTGGTCGGTTTCTGACATAGCCGAAAATGCTCATACGCGCGGTCACATGGAACGTGCGGGCGGGCGGGTGGTGCAGCGCTGGGTATCTTCGCACAAAAAAAGCGGCCCCGCAAGGAGCCGCTTGGTTGAAATCAGTTTGCCTTAGGCGCTCTCGTTGATCTCGTGGATCATCGGCTCCAGGTGCTTGGTGTTTCGCTCGATGGCCAAGACGATGGTTCGTTCTTCGACGCCGTCTGCCGAGGATGCCACGGCGGGGATAATCTGCCGGCTGTCCGGCAGGCTAAAGCGCATCGTGAACGTGCCGTCCGGACGCAATTTGACCGGCTCGCCTTGCAACGTCACTCGCGCATTCGGTTCGGTTTCGCCGTAAACGATCAATTCCGCATCCAGCTTGAAGAAGAATTTGCGCTGCTTGTCCGGCGACAACGCGCCAGAGCCGAAACTGCTCAAAGCAGGGGAGCCGAGCGGCCGGCGAAGCCGCTCTTCGAAAAGCTGCTTCAGCTCCGAGCTGCTGGTGACCGCGTTTGGATCGAAGCCGCTCGACATGGCGAAGATCCGGTCGGCTTGCTTGTTATCGATATCGGCCCAGTTCTCGTCCATCTCGTCGCTGACGTTCGCACGAGGCGTGCTGACGACGTTCGAACGCGCCAGCACATAGAACTGACCGCGCCGCGACAGATAGCCGACATCGACGCGATACGACTTCGGTGGTTGGGCGACTTCGACGTACCAGTTCTGACAGCCGCCGTGGATTTCAATGTCCTTGACGACCCCTTCGGAGGTGCTGGTCGTATCGTGTGAACTCACATCAACGACCCGCAAGATCGGCTTGGCAGTATACCAGTCCTGGCCCAATGCTGCTTCGGCGCGTTGGATCGATTGGTGCGTGAGCTCCCAGTAGACATGCAACCAATATGGATCTCGAACCATGACGACGATGCGATCCTTGCCATAACCGGTCGGTAGGTGCTTGGGAACCTTGGCGGAAAGGTCCTTGGTGGGAACGCCGATGTCGAATTTCGCGCTTTCGACGCGTTCCTCATTGCTCATCATGCCGGCGCCGGAGCCACTGCGAGCGGCGGTTTTTTGCGGTTTATGCGTGCCATTCACTGCCGCCTTATCCGGGCGTGCAGCAGGCTTGGCCACAGTCGCTTTCGCGGGCGCTTTCGTCGACTTGGCCAGCTTGGCGGCCTTGGCAGCGCGAGCCTTGCGAATAATGGCGTCGACTAGGTCGTCCTTCGATAAGTCGTGCCAGTTCGCTACTCCGCGATTGCGTGCCCGTTCGGCCAATTCTTTTTTGGAAAGTGCTTGCAACTGGTCACGAGTCATGCGATGCTCTCCGACGTAACCTTGGCCGGTACGTCAATGAACTCAGGAAAACATCCGTGAATTGAATCCCGACGGTCCGTCGCGGGAGCTTTGGGTCCGATAGGAATCTTACGCAACGACGACACCGGACCGTTTGGCGTGAGGAGAGCAAAAGTCCGTAGTGAGCGGCAATCGAACTAGACCTGCCGCGAACGACAACAAAAAAAGGCAACTCCCGCCGTCTCGAAGCGGTATGCCTAGACCTCTTGGCGCTGTGAGCAAGCGCATCGGAGAATATTGTCTCCACCACGGAGAATCTGCGTAATCTTCGACTCTCCCATTACTTAGAGCATCTTAAGTAGTCATGAAATCAATGTCAACGACAATTACTAGTATTTCCATCGAAGAAACATTCAGCCTTAGAAAGTGTAACGGCAGGCTCGCAGCTGCAATTTGACCTTATTTGTGCAGATTCGCTTCGCAAAACTCGAATCGTCCAAGCGAGTTGCGCACTTTGTGAAAAAATGCACGAAGTCGCTTGACTCTGGTTTTCGCATCCAGAGAATAGTCGCGTGTCCGAGCGTTAGTTATGGACGAGCCTGCACCGCGCCGCCGGGAGTGGGGCATCTATTTCGCTCTTGGCCAGGTTGGGATGGAAATGGTCATCCCGATCGGCCTGGGCGTGTTGGTGGACCAGTGGCTTAAGAGTTTTCCAGGATTCACGGCGGCTGGGGTCGTGCTTGGGTTTGTGGTTGGTTTGGTCCATCTCATTTACCTGCTGAAGAGACTGGATCAAACAGGCCCGCGGGAACCACAAGACAACAAGTGAAACAAAACTTTCAATTATTTGCCGGCGGTCTGGTCATCGCGGCCTGCGTGCTGGCGGCAGCGTCATACGTTGCCAATGGCGCCAGCGGCGCCATTTGCGCTTTGATCGCGATCATGCTGTGCGCGGCCCCAGCCATTGTGTCGATGAAACTGGCGATGTGGGGCGCCAGCCGCAGTCCGTCACAACAACTGATGGCAGTATTCGGCGGCATGGGCATTCGCATGGTCGCCGTTTTGGGAATCGGGCTGGCGATGTTTCTGCTGAACGATTGGTTCCGGGCGGAAAAGCAGCGCGAATATGTTTATTGGGGAAACATCCTGGTCAGCTACCTGATCACGTTAGGGCTGGAAACGTTTCTGATTGTTCGAACTCAGCGCGGTGCATCCGAGCCGGCAAAGCTGGACGCTGGCGGTGCTTCGGAGGTGAGAAACTGATGATTCTGGCCTCCATCAATCCCTTCGAACACGTGCTCGATACGGATCACTGGCACTTTTTCGAAAGCATCCATCTCGGCTTCAAGCTGCCGTTTGGTCTGACGAAGTACATCGTTTTGCAACTTTTGGCGGCCGGGTTGATCTGTGCGATTTACATTCCGCTTGCCCGCAAAATCAAGAACGGCCAGCCGGCTCGCGGCTGGTTCTGGAACGCGTTCGAGGTGCTCCTCACCTACATTCGAGATGAAGTCGCCAAGCCGTGCATCGGCCATGATGCGGATAAATACACGCCGTTCCTCTGGACGTTTTTCCTATATATCCTGTTTTCCAACCTGCTCGGCATGATCCCGTTCTTCGGCTCGCCGACCGCGAGTCTCTTTGTGACGGGAGCGCTGGCACTGGTAGCCTTCGGCCTGATTCACGGAGCGGCCATCATCAAGCATGGTCCGTGGCATTACCTGGTTTCGTATGTGCCGCACATCGATGCCCCGTTCAAGAGCGGCATTTTCATTGGGCTTTTCATTGCGGCCATTGAGATATTCGGCCACTTCATCAAGGCGTTCGTGTTGGCGGTTCGTTTGTTCGCCAATATCTTTGCCGGTCACACGGTGCTCGCGGTGATTTTGCTGTTGATTGTGCTCGCCAAAGATACTGCTTCCTTCCTTTTCTGGCCGATTGGTTTCGGCAGCGCGTTTGCCGTTGTGGCATTAAGCTTTCTGGAATTGTTTGTGGCGTTCTTGCAGGCGTTCGTGTTTACGTTTTTGTCGGCGTTGTTTCTTGGCTCGACACTGCATCCGGAACATTGATCCGGGGCGGTTGTTTTTTCGGACTCGGTTTCGTGTCACTTATGGAGCGAATGGTCTCATGAAAACACCCCGTTTGTTGGTTGTCCTGGCGCTCGTTCTGTTCCTCGCCACGCCGGCCATGGCGCAGGGCGCTGAAGTGCTCAGCTCGAAAGCCACGGCCTCGCTGGCGGTCGGCCTCGCCATCATTGGCGCGGCTTTTGGCTTCGGCAAGATCGGCGGCGCCGCCCTCGACAGCATGGCCCGGCAACCGGAAGTTGCCAAGGACGTTCGCGGCACCATGATCGTCGCGGCCGCACTTCTCGAAGGTGCAACGTTCTTCGGCCTGCTGATCTGCATGATCGCGCTGTTCGTTTAGTCACGACCGATACCGGAACTCCAAGCGCCGAGGTGGTCATGCTTCGTTCTGTTCTAATTGCCGTAGCAGTATTCTTTGCGGCTGCAGCCGTTCCATCGGTTGCGAAGGCGGCGGATTCTCACAAGGCGGGCGAACATGGCGAGGCGAAGTATAAAGCCGCCATCCATGGCCCGAAGGGTGAAGAAGTGGACAAGGAATTCGACCTTGCCAACCCGGAACAGCGCAAGGAATTGTTCGAGAAGTTAGAGCGCGGCGAAGTCGGTCACTTGCACCAAGAAGAGAAAATGACAATTGGAAAGATCCTAGGCTTGAAGCGCTGGGACCTTGGTATCTGGTCGATTCTGATTTTCTTGGCGATCCTGTTTGTTCTGGGCAAATTCGCCTGGAAGCCGATGCTGCAGGGATTGCAGGAGCGCGAGGAGAAAATCCGAACGGCCCTGGACCTGGCCGAACAGACGCGCAAGGAAGCAGCCGAACAGCATGCAAAACTGCAATCACAGCTTGCAGCCGGCGCCGCTGAAGTCCGCGAGAAAATCGAGGAAGCGCGGCGCGATGCGATCGCCCTGAAAGATCAGATGATGGCTGAAGCCCGTGCAGAGATTCAGACCGAACGTGCAAGGCTGCACCGCGAGATCGAAACGGCGAAGGATGCTGCCCTGGAAGAACTTTGGGAAAAGTCAGTCAACCTGGCGACGCAGCTATCGACGAAGGCGATCCGGCGGCAACTGACGGCGGACGACCATCGGCGCTTGCTGGACGAAACGTTGAGTGAACTCAAACCGGACGGCAACCGATTGGGCGCTCTATGAACGCAGTGGATGAACCTGCCAAACGCGAAACCGTGCTCGACTCCCGCGAGGGGCAGTTGGCGCGCGTGTATGCCGCTGCGCTGTTGAACGTCGCCGAAAAGACCGGCAAAGGCGACGCGGTATTGGAACAACTCGAAGCAATCGTGCACGAGCTGTTTCCAAAGCAGCCGCTTTTGGAGCCTTTCCTGAGTTCGACGGCGATCAAGCGCGAAACCAAGGAGCGGGTGCTGCGCAAGACGCTGGAAAACAAGGTCGAACCGACGTTCTTTGATTTCTTGATGGTTCTCAACGCTCATGATCGATTGTCGTTCCTGCGTTCGATCTGGGCCGCGTACCGCGAGCTTCGCGACAAGCGAGCCCGCCGACTGCGAGTGAAGGTTCGTGCGGCGGCGCCGCTTTCGGCCGAGCAGCAGGAACGGCTGGTGAAGCAACTTCGGGAAAGCTTTCAACTGGATCCCGTGCTCGAACAGAAGATCGACGAAAACCTGTTGGGCGGGATGGTGGTTCAGGTGGGCGACTATTTGTTCGATGGTTCGGTGCGAACCCGACTGCAACAATTGCGAAATCAACTCATGGTGAGAAGCAATTATGAGATTCAAGGCCGACGAGATCGTTTCTGTACTGACTGAACAAATCGAGCAATTCCGGACGCAACTGGACGCGCGCGAAGTGGGCCGCGTGCTCGAAGTCGGCGATGGCATCGCCCGCGTGTTTGGTCTGACCGGCGTCATGTCCGGCGAACTGGTCGAATTCTCGCGCACCGGCGTCCGCGGCGTCGCCTTCAACCTCGAAGAAAGCTCGGTCGGCATTATTATTCTTGGCGACTACCTGCAAATCGCCGAAGGCGATGAAGTGCGCACGACCGGGCAGTTGCTCGACGTGCCGGCCGGCGATGCGTTGATCGGCCGCGTCGTCGACCCGCTCGGCAATCCGCTGGACGGGCTGGGACCGATCGTGACTCGGCATCGACGTCCCGTGGAATTTACGGCGCCCGGCATCGCCGGCCGCCAGCCGGTGAATCAGCCGCTGCAGACCGGCATCAAAGCGATCGACAGCATGACGCCGATCGGCCGCGGCCAGCGCGAATTGATCATCGGCGACCGCAAGACGGGCAAGACGGCCATCGCCATCGACACCATCATCAATCAGAAAAACGAAAACGTCATTTGCGTGTACGTTGCCGTCGGGCAGAAGGAATCGACGGTCGCCGGCATCGTCGAGAACCTGCGCAAGCACGGCGCCATGGATTACACCATCGTCGTTATCGCCTCGTCGTCGGATCCCGCGCCGCTGCAGTACTACGCTCCATACGCCGGTTGTGCGATGGCCGAGTACTTCATGTACGAGCAAGGCAAAGACACGCTCTGTATTTACGATGACTTGTCCAAGCAGGCGGCCGCCTATCGCGAACTGTCGCTGCTCATGCGGCGACCGCCGGGCCGCGAGGCATACCCGGGCGACGTGTTTTACTGCCACTCCCGTTTGCTGGAGCGATCGGCCAAGTGCGTCGAGCGCTGGGTCGTTTGCCACAAGGATTCGGATGCCTCGAAAGTCATCGACGAATGGTCCGTGGTCCGCACTCCGGACAATCAGCCGGTTGTATGGTACGGAAAGCATGGTAAGCACGAGGCCGAGCAGGAAGCCGCCAAGCGCCCGGACCACAAGGTGTTCAAGGTGTTCAATTCCGGCGGGTCGCTGACTGCGCTTCCGGTGATCGAAACGCTCGAAGGCGAAGTGTCGGCATCCATTCCGACCAACGTGATCTCGATTACCGACGGGCAGATCTACTTGCAGCCGAGCTTGTTCTTCGCCGGTGTTCGTCCGGCCGTGGACGTCGGCATCTCCGTGTCGCGCGTCGGCGGCAACGCACAGATTCCGGCCATGAAGTCGATTGCCGGCGGTTTGCGACTCGACCTTGCGAACTTCCGATCGCTCGAGGCGTTCGCTCAGCTCGGCACGGAACTCGACAAGGTGACGCAGTCGCAGCTCGACCGCGGCTATCGAATCGTAGAGATCCTGAAGCAGCCGCAGTTCCAGCCAATGTCGGTTGTGGACCAGGTTTTGAGCATTTACGCCGTAACCAAGGGCTACATGGACGACGTGCCGATCAAGCAAGCCCGGGCATGGGAAACGCAGTTTCTGTCGTACATGCGGGAACAAAAACCGGAATTGCGCGAGGAACTGAAGCGGGAGCGGAAACTGTCGGATGCGTTCGAGGCGAAGCTCAAGGCGGCTATCGCCGACTTCAAGCCGCAGTACAAGGCGGGGTAATCACGCTATGCCATGAGCGCACACCATGACAGTCCAAGAAATTCATCAGCGGTTGTTTTCTAAATCGGCCGCATTGTCGAGCTTCCAAATGGACGGCGTCATTCGTCCGATTGAAGTGATTCGCGTTTTGAACCGGGCCAAGGTTCGGTTTGTATTGGCTGGTGCATATGGATTGGCAGGATGGCAGAAAGAATCCCGTGCAACGGAGGATGTCGACGTAGTAGTAGCGCCGCCGCACGTGAAGAAGGCGGTAAGCGCCCTTTTGGCGGCATTTAGTCAACTGGAAGCAGTTGATTTACCAATGGGCGTTCGATTGCGTGATCGACATACAAAAGACGTGTTGATCGATGTGATGAAGCCCTTGCAACAGCCATATCGCGAAGTGTTCAAGCATTCGCGACAGGTGTCACCCGAAGGAGAGAATTACCGAATACCGACATTGGAAATGGCGATCGTCATGAAGTTTTCAGCGATGACGAGCCTTTATCGTGCTTCAGAAGATAAACACCGTGACGCGCATGACTTTATTCGAATGGTGAAAAACAATCCGAAACTCGACGAGACAAAGCTGGGGCATCTTGCGTTGTTGTTATACCCCGAAGCTCAGCGTGATGTGTTAAACCTGGTCCGCAAAGCTCGTGACGGGGAAACGTTAATCTTGTAGGGATTCATGGCCAAAACGCGTGAACTCGTTCAGCGCCGCAAGGCGATCACCAACATCCGCAAGATCACGCGGACGATGGAATTGATCGCCACCGCGCGCTTTAAGAAGGCGCTCGATCGGGCGACCGAGGCGGAAGCATACACCCGCAAGATCGCAGAACTGGCCGCCGACCTGAGCGCCAGCGGCGCCGACGTCAAGCATCCTTTGCTCGAAACCCGCACGGAAGTAAAAAACGCCCAGCTGCTGGTGCTTTGCTCGAACCGCGGACTGTGCGGCGGGTACAACGCGAATATTCTTCGCGCCGCCAACGAACGCATCAAGCAGGTTCGCGCTGATGGCTCGACGCTTCATCTGGATTTGTCCGGCAAGCGAGCCATTGCCTATTACCGATATCAGCGCATCGACGCCGAAAACAAATATCAGCAGTTCGAAGACAAGCCGAAGTTTGAAGACGTCAACGAAATCGCGGAACGGTACATCCGTGCATACATCACCGGCCAGGTCGACCGCGTCGAAGTTGCCTACATGAAGTTCCTCAACGCCGCCCGGCAAACGCCGGTGGTGGAAACGCTTTTGCCGCTCGCGCCCGTAACGACCCAAAAAGCGACGGCGACGGTCGATTATGAGTACTTGCCTGCCGCGGCCGAGATCCTCGAAGAGATTCTGCCGGAATCGTTCAAAGTGCGGTTGTTCAAGTGCTTTCTCGATGCGGCGGTGAGCGAGCAGATTGCCCGCCGCGTCGCGATGAAGGCAGCCACCGAAGCCGCAGGCGACATGATCAAGAATCTGACGCGGCTTTATAACCGCTCGCGCCAGGCACAGATCACGAAGGAAATCGCGGAAATCGTCGGCGGCGCCGAGGCACTGAAGTAATTCGCATAGGTATCGCGCGCATCGCATTGTTTTCAATCGGCGGATTGGAGTTCATGCAGGCAGTCCTACGACGTGTTGTTCAGAGACACGCACAAGCACTGAGTCTCAGTAGCCATCTGACTCAGTATTGGCGCAGGACACAGCGACCAATGGCAAAACGGGTCACTCCCGAAGCCGTGATCAAGGTTCTAAATGTTGCAGGGATTCGACCTGTGCTGATGGGCACGTACGGGTTAGTTGGTTGGCGAGGCGAACCACGAGCGACTCTTGGCGTCGATGTGCTAGTTCACAAACGGGATGTGCGGAAGGCCGTGCATAGCTTGAGAAAAGCATTCCCGAAATTGATTGTCACGGATACTGCGGTTGTAACTCGCTTCGAAGATCCGGCCATAGGAAAAGTTGTCATCGACGTGATGAAGCCGACTCAGCCCGTATACAAGCTGATTTTCCGGCATACCGTGTCGGCGGGCAGGACTCACGACATACCGGATTTGGAGATGTCATTGATCTCCAAATTCGCAGCGATGACATCACTCAACCGCGCGCCAGAACGTAAGATGCAGGATGCCGTTGATTTCGTCGAGATTGTCAAGCATAACCGCGAAGAAATCGATTTGAAAAAACTGCATCGGTTGGCTGACAAGGTGTATCCAAACGGGAGCGAGGAGATCATCGCCTTATTTTCGGACATTGATGCTGGTCGCACTATTCGAGTTTAAGAGAAATCTACGGAGTAAACATGGTTGCAGCTTCAGCGAATGGCAGGCAGAACGGCAGGATCGTGCAGGTCATCGGCTCGACGTTTGACGTCGAATTTCCCGAAGATCAACTGCCCGAAA
>Ga0073934_10008648_pt1 | contig 13500 bp, 11 predicted proteins | sample LarsenN4metaG_FD_76834 | JGI IMG/M metagenome (GOLD analysis project Ga0073934, IMG submission 76834) | Hot spring sediment bacterial and archeal communities from British Columbia, Canada, to study Microbial Dark Matter (Phase II) - Larsen... ...
CAATGACAAGGCTCATGAGCGTAAGGGAGACATGCATCAAAAGAGGGCAGAACTTCTACGATTATGCGCTGGAGTACCTGAATGCGCATAGAGGAACTTCAGAAGGGTAAATATTCACGAAAATGCTAATGTAAAAGATAATTTTATTTAGTTGATAGTAGTAACCTATGAGAACTAAGCGATAACAATAATCATTCAACCAGAATTGGGTGGGGACGGCAGGAATTAGAAATTCCTACACCCCAATTCTGTGCCAGTGTATACAACTAGTGTACACACTTGATCTTTGATCAAATTTACTTGTTTAAATGGTTTTTGATCAAGTTATAGTCGGTCACTAAAGCAGTGTTCATATTTAAATAAGAATGCGAAATTTACAGATAGGAATGATGTAAACGTGTCTTTTTGTAAACTATACTGCTAATCCACTACGTATCTATGCAAAAACCATATTCCAAAGGAAGAAAGAGTGATTGTTGCAAATATGGTTACATATCCCTGAATTTTAGGCAATCTTTTCTTACTATAGGCAAGAACACGGGAAAAATGTGTTCCATATCATCAATGCTGTAAAGAAACCAAAAATGGATAGGCCGAATATTGTAACCAATGTAAGACCAACTGTCAACCACCAAGTTATCGTTAGGGGCTTGAAATGTTTGTTGCCAATCCTGCAATATATGATATAGTGGATCTGTATCTTGCATACGTACAGATATTTTGTGCCTTCAAACTCCTCATTATAATGAAAGCAAAGATCAACATTACAATTCCACCTGCAAGAAAAAGGTTCTTGCCTGCAAGATCTGTTAGTATGGACGCGAAACCAGTGAAGAATATCAGGAGAAGAATTATGGCATCCGCAATCGATGCGCCCATACCTGCAAGGAATCCATGCAGATGTGAATGATTTGTACTGAAATATGCTATGACCGCATTTGCTGGGCCCGGTGGCGCGGCAAGTGAAAATCCCAGTGCGATACCCAGTAGAAAATTAACATATTCCTGCTGTGCAAACTCCAAACCCATGATCCTTGCTCCCATCAAGACTTATTATGTTTGTCGAGGAAGGTTTTATTGTGAAAGTAATTCTTGATATGGATCCCGGTATTGATGATGCCATCGCATTATTGATTGCATTAAATACTAAACTGAAGATCGTGGGAATTACAACTGTCAGCGGAAATGTTGATGTTAACCAGGCAACATACAATACGTTGCGCTTACTTGATGCTGTTGATGAAAAAATTACTGTTGCAAAAGGAGCAGATAAACCATTGTTCAAGAGACCGATTCATTCTACACATATTCATGGAAAGGATGGTCTTGGTAATTGTAATTTGAAGGCAAAAAATAGATCTGTTATCGATGCGCAGAAATTTTTTCATGATATATTAAGTACACATAAGAGAAAGGAGATTAACATACTTGCCACAGGTCCCTTAACCAACATTGCACTGTTGCTTGATAAGGAACCATTGGCATACAAACTCAATAAGATAGTGTTGATGGGTGGAGTCTATGGGATTAATAGAAAGGTTAGAGGGAATGTTACTCCATATGCAGAATTCAATTTTTACTGTGATCCTGAAGCTGCAGATATTGTTTTCAATTCAAACATAAAAGTTGATGCTGTGGGCCTTGATGTGACAATAAACAGTAAATGCGCTATAACTAAAATGGCTTATGATGCTATAGGAAGATCGAGGGGGAAGAGTGTCAATATTGCTCATACAATATTGTCATACCCGTTCTCACGATATAAGGTCTTTCACCTGCATGATGTATTTGCTCTCGCACGTTTACTTCATCCTAACATGTTCAAGACAACAAACTGCCAAGTTTCTATCGATAAGTTTGGCAAGATGCGAGGAAGGTGTGTTGTTACATTGAAGAGAGGAAATGTTAATGTTTGTTCAGATGTAAATGCCCAATCATTTGTTAGATTCGTCATGAATGGACTCAGACAACACTGATCTTGGTAAATATTGATTGTATGCGTTTATCATCAAGATACTCCTTAATCTCTTTAAAACTAGGACTTCCCCTTGTCTCTTCCTTTGTAGTTTTCAATGCGCCTGCAATATTGGCCATAAATAAGGATTCCACATCACCGAACTCCTTTATCTTCAGAGCGGAAAATGCGCCTATGAAGGCATCTCCTGCACCAACTGTATTAATGACCTTTAATCCCAGTTCATTAGGGTTTATTGGTGGTATTTTTGCTATCTTTGTCTGCCAGCAAAGTACGCATCCATGCGCACCCAGAGTACCTATGACCCTCTTTCCATCCAACTTACCAGATAATGTTAAGCACGCACTTCTAGTATCCTCCGTACTGGTGAGTATCTTTGCTTCTGACTCATTAAGAATAACGTAGTTTGTTTTCATGAGTATATCTTTGATCTTTTCGAATCCATTTCTCACCAATAGCCCTGGGGCCCAGATCACGGTTTTTTGTAGGTTCTTTGCCTTAGTGATTAGCGCATCGGCAACCTCTAATGGAGGGTCTATGACAGTGATTAACCTGCATTCGTTTATGGATTTGTTGGTAACTTCATCATTTACCATATCAACAGTTATCATATGATTTGCAGCTTTGTATGTGACAATGAAATTCTCTCCAGTATTATCAATAACAATGTATGCCTGCCCTGAACTTGCATTCTCGATTCTCTTTATACAAGAAGTATCAACTCCACCATCATTCAATATTTTTAATTGTCGTTCAGCTATATCATCATCCCCTAACGCCCCAATTATGCCAACATTGTTTGAGCCAAGAATTTTTGCTGATGCCACAGCAACATTGGCTCCCTTACCTCCTGGCACACTGATAATCTTCTTTGCCTTGATCTCTTCCTTTGCACTTGGAAATTCATCAACAAATATACTGGTGTCCCAGTTTATTGTTCCGCTCACAAGTTCAACAACCAAACTTTATCTCCACAAGCGATATATGAGTAGAAGTTTTTAAACATGCGGAAACTTCATGAAACGTTTCATTGTTGAGCACTTGAACTGTATCACCGATAACTGCAACTCTTCATTGGAACTTGAATGTATGAGAACTGCTAATGATGATTGCATAGAGGGGTTTCTGCACTGTAATAGATGTGATGCAAATTATCCAGTTATTAATGGCGTGGCAGTAATAGTGAATAATTTTTCCAATTACATATCACAACGCACCAAAGTATTGGGCAAATGGCTGATTGAATGCAAAACAGAATCCATGAAAAAATTTCTTAAACAGAAATCAAAAGGTATCACAAAACTTCCGCAGAACAGGTATGAGAAAGGCGGCGCGTGGTTCAGACCATATATGTATATGCGCTCGAAAGAAGTTGATAAACACCTTAAAAGGATAGTAGATGAAACATTCGATAATTTGTATGCATATGTAGTAGACCTGATTAAAACTAAATTGCCCAAGAATGAAATATGTTTGGATATTGGATGCGCAACGGGGACAGTTACGCGTAGAATATCTAACAGATATAAATTTATTTTTGGTGTGGATCAATCGTTCAGTTTCATAAAGGAAGCACGTAAACAAAGTAAAAGTAATACAGAATTCATAGTTGCTGACTCTAACATACCGTTCAAAAAAGATAACCTCGATCTTGTAATCATGTTAAACGTTTTAGACCTTGTAAACCCAGAAGAATTGTTGCTTAATGCAAAAACATTATTGAGAAAGAATGGAAACCTGGTTATTACGGATCCATATGATTTCAGGAATGAAAGGGGCGATCCCAGAGATGGATATGATGGTAAAAGGATCAGGAGGTTTTTGCTTAAAAACGGATTTGCTGTTCATAAAAATACAAGGAAAGAATCTTTCATTCCATGGATCTTAAGAGTGAACGAGTGTGCATACATATTCTATTTTACAGATTTGATAGTTGCGAAAAGATCAGTATAACCATACCTTGAATGGCTCCTTGACATACCTGCATAAAATTTCATATACTTCCTCCGCAGTTCTTGCATATTCCCATTTCTCATCAGAATCTCTACATATGTTCAAGGTATATTCATTAATGCCTCGTGTAACAAATGAAACGCATCCACAATTATCGACTATTCTGATCCCCTCATCAGGATCCAGATGTGCTAATGCATCCAACAAACCGCTTGCGTTTATCTCCCTCTCCTCAATCATTCCTATATCTTATCTGCAAGTTTGCATTCTCATAATAAGGTTATTTTGAAGTTAATAGATGTGAAACACGCCGTATACATGGATGGGATGATATAGTCGAATATAAAGAGCCAAGATCTCCAATGTTATCTGATAAGAGTTGGTTACAATATTCAATACATCAAGCAATAAGAAAGAAATTTTGGAAGTTTCCGAACATCCTGATGTCAAGATCTTTATCTGTGGTCCTACCGTTTACGATTATTCGCATCTTGGGCATGCAAGGATATTCATAGTATGTGATGTAATTGCAATGTATCTGAAGGTAAGAGGTTATAGACCATTTGTACTGTTGAACCTTACCGACATCGATCCCAAAGTGTTTGATAGAGCCAGAAATGAAGATCTGGATTACAAAACCATAATCATGAAGTATAAGCAGGAGCTCATGAAAGATCTAGCATTAATCAATGTTAAAAATATAAGCGTATTTGCATTAGGCACAGATTATATTAAATATATGATTGAAAACGTTTCAAAGTTGATAGATCATGGTTATGCATATTCTGCCAACGGGAACATCTATTTTGATACAATGAAGGTACAAGGATATGGAGAACTTTCGCATCAAACTAAGGAAGAACTTATGATGCATAGAATCGATCTTGCACCAAACAAGAGAAATCAATATGATTTTCTTGTATGGGATGGTAAGGATAAATTCGATATTGCGTGGAAGAATGATTTTGGTACTGGCATACCTTGGTGGCACATACAGGATACTTCAGTTGCCATGTGTATCTTCAAAACAGAATATGACATTCATTGTGGTGCAAGAGAATTGCTCTATCCTCATCATGAAGCGCATTTAGCACAGATGAAAGCATTAACAAAGAATGATAAACCAATCAGGTATTGGGTGCATGCTGGAATACTAACGATAAACGGCCAGAAGATGAGCAAGTCGCTGGGAAATATTATTCGCATACGCGATGCGGTGCAAAAGTATGGCCCTGATGTGTTACGCCTATACATTCTGTCTAAACACTATAGAAATGATATGGGATACGATGAGAATGAACTTCTTGAATACAAGAGCAAACTTGAACATATAGTTGATGCGTTGAAAATATTAAGCGAAGTTGAAGATGGCACATATGATAGTATGCTTATTGATAGATTTTACAAAGCAATGGATGATGATTTTGATACTCCCACTGCACTAAATACGTTAATAGAACTTTGCAAAAATGTAGTTGAGGAGAAGATTGTACCAAATAAAATCCTAAGAAACGAAATCATTAAAATGTTAGACGTTTTTGGGTTAAAGATATCATGATAAAAGAGATGGAGGATAATGAAAACAGCTTCATTGCACTATGGAGCGACAAAGTAAAGTTGAATTGTGCTACATTATACGGAAACTCTGTCATGAACGATGATCCATTCTTCAACAGAGTTACTGACATTGATTGTGAAGAGTTCGATGATATGTTAAATCAGGCAGAAAATGAGTTTGTAAAGAGGAATGTGAAGCCATTCGTCTACTGCCTCTCGAATGAGAGATTGAAAATAAAATTGAAGGAACATCGTTTTGTTTTGCATGATACAATGACCACCTTTCTTTATGAAGGTTGTTACAAATTGCAACATTCTCCTGATATAACGATTTATAAAGTGGATAAGAATAAGATGCAAGAGTGGATCGATGCGTACTGTTCTTCCTTCGATTGTTATTCATGGAGAAATGATATTGAGCGAATAATAAGCAACTCTTTCGATTCTTTTCAGTTATACATAGCATGTGTGAAGAAAGCGCCTGCTGGATGCATGATACTCTTCGAAAAGAATTCCTTATTAGGACTTTATTGTCTTGGAACGCTTACCAAATATAGGAGAGCGGGTGTTGCAACTGCATTAATTTCTATAGCCGCCGAAATTATGAAAAATGATGGACTGAAACTTTTCCTTCAATCATTTAATGCGGATGGGTTGATAGGTTACTATGTGAAACGCGGCTTTACACCTATATACACAAAGGAGATCTACACTAAATCTTGAGTTTTTTCAATAGAGCAGCAAATAGAAAAGGTAGTAATACTGTTGCTTCCCCATGAATTGTTGTCTGTTTCGCTTTCCCCCTTACCTTTCCCCATGATATCGCTTCTCTAACCAATGCGCCGCTCAAACTTCCATCATACTCCGGTGCGGTTGTTATGTACACAGCATAATCCAAACCTCCTCTAAACTGGTTCCACCATAATGTATGATGCTTTGAGATACCCCCTCCAATCATCAACGCCCCAGATCTCCTTGCATCAAAAACAATCTCTGACAATTTGTCAGAGTCTTTGATTAGATTTATTTTAAAATCTCGATGCTTTTGCGAAAATAACCATATTTGGCTTCCAACAGCACCATCCATTATACCCGGAACAAAAATCGGAATGTTGTTCTTGCTTGCCCAGTAAAGGAATGATGATGTATTAAGAGTCTTACCAAGCATCTCACAAAATTCGTATGTTCCGAGTTCTCTCTTTCCTTTATTATAGATATTTTCCATGAATTTTTGTATCTTGTTCTCAATCAATGGCCCATAACTGTCCATTGGAACAAGCACGTTCCCAAGTCTGTGTATTTTCCTCTTGGATAACATTTCATCATCAAGCCTGAAATCACCCTCATAATACTTGGAGTATGATTTTGCAATATCATGATCCAGTGCACCACATGTTGTAATTACTGCATCAAATAATTTCAATTTAATCATATCTTTAATTATTCCCCTTAGCCCCGTTGAAACCACTGCACCAACAAATGAAACGAATTTGGAGCATTGTTTATCATTAATCATATCACATATTATCTGCAAGCCTTCTGACATATACCTAGAAACAAAGCCACCTGAATCAGCCATCTGATCGAATATTTCATTGATGTCAGAAGTGTTCTTTATGCTTATATCCCTCACAGGTTTGTTTAAATGCTTCACACGCTTGCTATTGTGCAGCGATATAAATTGTTTGAGCAAGGAAAAGATTATTTTATGCTAACCATTGCTAAATTGCGTGGGTAAGAAAGTAAAGGTGGCTGTTGCCGGTGTGGGAAACTGTGCTTCTGCTCTGATTCAAGGAACAAGGTTCTATGCTAGTAATAAAGATGATGCGGTAGGACTTACCGCATATAATTTGGCGGGTATGGAACCAACTGATCTGGAGTTTGTTGCTGCATTTGATGTCGCAGATACCAAGGTGGGAAAGGATCTTTCTGAAGCGATATTTGCTAAACCAAATAACACTGTAAAGATATGTAATGTTGAACCTCTAGGCGTTAAGGTTGAGAAAGGCAATGTATTGGATGGTGTCGGAAGGCATCTGAGCGAGATTGTAAGGGTTGCTAATTCCTCCGCAGTTGATGTTACTAAAAGGTTGAAGGAGACTGGTGCTGAGGTTCTGGTTAGTTATTTACCAGTGGGGAGTACAAATGCAACGAGGTTCTATGCTGAGAGAGCATTGGAAGCGGGATGTGCATTCATAAATGCTATACCAGTTTTCATTGCATCGAACACAAAGTGGCAACAGGCATTTATAGATAAGAATTTACCAGTTGCGGGAGATGATGTGATGAGCCAATTAGGTGCTACTGTTTTGCATAAGACCCTTGTAAAATTGCTTGTTGATAGGGGAGTGAAGGTTGATGAAACCTATCAGTTGAATATTGGCGGAGATACTGACTTTTTCAATATGCTCGATGAGGAGAGGTTGGAGGATAAGAGAGAAAGTAAATCCAGTGCTGTTAGGGCGATGGTTCCATATAAAGTGCCTATGCGTATAGGCCCTAGTGATTTTGTAGGCTTTCTCGATAATGAAAAAGTATGTTATGTTTATCTTAAAGGAAGATACTTTGGCAACACACCAGTTGAAATTAATGTAAAGTTGAATGTTATAGATGCTTATAATAGTGCTGGAGTTATGATAGATGCTATAAGAGGAGCAAAATTGGCGTTGGACCGTTCCATATCAGGACCGTTGATCAGCATATCCTCATACTGCTTCAAGCACCCTCCACAACAGATGTCGTATATGGATGCGAAGAAGGCATTCATTGAGTTCATTGAGGGTAAGAGAGAGCGATAATTAGTAGAAGGATTTGTAAATATCGGTTTTAAGATCTTCGAAACGTATCTTCCGCATCTTTCTTGCCTTTTCCATATCTATATCCATAAGCAGTATCTGCTCATCCACAGACGCCAATGCCTGTTTTGGCGTTGCTATACTAGTCTTTTCGCTATACTCGAGATCAACAATCATGCTCTTGCCTCCATACTGCTTACCACACATGTTGGGTGCAGCAACAGGAACCCTGTTCTCAAGTGCTCTTACTTGAACATAAAGGTGCCACGGCTCTATACCCTCTTCCCTAATGCGAGAGGGATAAAATATGAGATCGGCACCCTTCAGAGTGATTGCACGAGAGACCTCAGGAAATACCGCATCATGGCATATTGCTACTCCAAACCTGTACTTTCCAGAGTTGAATACCTCAACCTTGCTACCACTCTTTACCTTGCTCCGCTCCTCGCCGAACGGATGTATCTTGAACTGCCTCCCAAGCAAGGTACCATTGTTGTTAATGATTGGTGAGGAGATATACGTGATATTTTTTATACGCTCCAAAAAAGCACCTGCTATTATAGTAGTGTTATGTTCCTTCGCAATAATCATCATATCCTTGAATTCCTGCTCAAAATTTTCAACCTTTCTGGGATACCATTGCTCTGGCAAGCATACTATATCAGAGTCGGCTGCATCAGCACTCTTGAGCAACTTCATGATCCTCTCCATCAATTTTTCAATATTACTCTCCATGCGTAACTGTAGTAAGGCAATCCTTACCATATATGAGCTAAAAAATTACTCTGTAATTATTGTTTTCATTGTCAACCGAAATTGTCAATCACTTATTATGCCCACTTGCTAGAGATGATAGTCTACATGGTTCATATTAAAAAGGTGGAAATCTATGGCTTGAAGTCATTCGGCTATAAAAATACCATTGTAAACATGGAAAAGGGCATGGTTTGCATAACTGGGCCTAATGGCTCTGGGAAGAGCAACATACTCGATGCCATCATCTTCGCACTTGGTGAAAATAGCCCTAAATCACTGCGTGTTGACAAGCTCCAGTCTCTCTTCCATGATCAGACGGAAGGGAGGGTGCACAGACTGGTAAGGGCAAGCGTGACATTTGACAATAGCGATAGAGGAATACCCATGGACTCGAACACTGTAACAATTACACGCGAAATGCCTCCTCAAGGGGAGAGTGAATACTATCTAAATGGTAGAAAGGTCACTAAAACAACTATAACAGATCTGTTGGAGGTTGTTCGTGCCACTCCCAACAAACTGAACGTTGTACAGCAAGGTATGATCATGCGTATCGCTGAACTCAATTCTGAAGAGAGGAGGAAAATAATCGAGGATATAGTAGGCCTCTCATATTTTGATGAGAAGAAGGCTGAGGCAATGAAGCAGCTGGAGGAAGCGGATAGGAGGCTTGAGGTTGCTATGGCAAGGATGGGGGAGATAAGGAAACGTATAGATGATTTGGAGGGCGAGAGGAATGATCAGTTAAGGTTTCTGCATCTGGAGAAGGATATCAGGCGCTTCAAGGCCATCAAGATCTCCAATGCTTTAAGGGAAGCTAGTAACAGATTGGGGTCGCAGAAACTGGCACTGGAGCAGAATCTTGCTGAAAGTGAAAAAGTGAGCAAGGAGCTCGAAGAGATAAGAACACAGTTATCACAGCTAGAATCTGGAAAAGAAAAGTTCTTGCATGAGGTTGACGTTTATTCCAAGACGAAGGCAGAGGTTGACACAGAAATTTCAGGAATGATAATGAAATTTGAGCAGTTGAAGGTAAGCATAGCATCAAGCGAGCAGAGGATCAGGCAAATAGGTCAAAACATTCCATTGCTAATGAAGGAAAGAGACTCTATTAGCAAAAGGATCGTTGGTATAAATGAAAAGATAAATGAATTGCAATCGAGGATGCGTGTAAAAGAAGAAGAGAAGGTTAAAGTTGCTGCTGAGCTTGATAGATTGAACTCGGAACTTAATGAATTAATCAACAGACAATCAGTGTTGAACGAGCAGAAGTTACGATTAGAAGGGCAATTGAAGGAACTGCAAGGAGCAAGGAACAATATAGTTATTGAAATCTCTACCAATAAGGAAAGGGCGAAGTTCATTGCTGAAAAACTGGAATCAAATAACAATCGAGCAAACAGCATAGTTAATGAGCAGAAGAAACTGGAAGTATTGAATAGTCGACTACAAATTCTTAGGAAGAAGGAACAGGAAAAAATTGATGATTATGAACAAAGTATAAACACATTAATTGCCAGCAAGGGCAAGGTCGAGCAGCAGATTGAAACTACTTCTCTATTATTGGAAAAGGCTGGTTCTGTAACCGTGCAGTATGAGACAAAGATAAAGATGGTAAAGAACCTTCAGCATGAAGACTATGCTATCGCGATTCTTTTGCAACATGCGAAAGAATTTGGAATTATGGGTACATTCATGCAATTAGTAAGCTGGAAGAAGGAGTATGAGCGTGCAGTTATTGCAGTAGCATCTTCATGGATGAAAGCGTTGGTGATAAAGGATGTGAAGAGGATGCTTAGAATGCTTGACCACGCAAGGGATATGAAACTCCCAAGGTTGCGAATGATTCCTCTTGACATAGCGAACAATCAGAATGAAAGAACCATTCCATCATACAATGGCGTAAAAGGTTTACTATCAAACTTTGTAACATCAAAAGAATCTAAAAATCTTGTTGAATTTATTTTTGGTGATACGATACTTGTTGATAACAATGATACAGCATACCAGCTTGCAAAAGAAGGATGGAAGGTAGTGACGCTTGATGGTGAATTATTTGAGCCTAATGCTAGCGCTATTACATTGGATCTTAATTCAAAGATAACAGATCTGACGAAAATAATCTTGCTTGGAGAATCGATTGAGGGATTGAAGAGTTCCCTAGATCTGGTAAAACAATTAATTACGAAGAAGAAGGAAGAGATTGACAATTTAGCGGTGAAAATAAAACAGATGGAGGGAAGCAGGAGTGAAATATATAGATCCCTTGCTGCCATCGATTCGCAGATCGAGCATGTTCAGAGCTCATTGCAGCGCCAGACACGAAACAGCGAAGATATACATACAAGAATAGAATCGCTTTCAAACCTTCACACAAATATTCAGAAAAGGATTGAGAAGCTGGAAGTGCAGGAGCAGGATATCAACTCAAAGATGATGGAGATAAACAGCAGGTTAGAAGAGATAGATGAGGAAGGATTTGCAAAAGGCATTAGCGAAACTGGTCTGAAGAAAGTGGAGATAAACAGGACGGTTGAGCGCATGGAGAATGAGATACGTGAGCAATTTACGGTAATATCATCCAATAGAGCGGAGATTGAGGCCCTACAGAAGAGAATTAATGATATTGATAATGAGATTGAGATGCTGAAGAATGAAGCAAAAGAAAAATCCAGAATAATGAAAGAGAATTCTATTGTGTTGAAAGGTGTTGAAACAAACCTCAAGACCTATAGAGATAAGGAGCAGCAACTGATAGACACATCAGGCAACTCTGTTGGTATATTGCAAGAGTATGAATCGAAGATAAAGGTGATAATAGATCGGGAACGTAAACTTTCCAAACAGATGAGCAATTTAGAGAAAGACATTGCTCTTAACAGAAAAGAGATCACAGATCTGACGACAACGGAAATGAAACTTGTACAGGAATTAACTGAGTATGGCTACAGTGAACCAGTGGATGGGTATGATGTTGATGATGTTGTGATAGAACTTGTTAAGGAGCATGAAGATCTGCGTAGCTCAATAAATCAACTTGCAGATAAAACATACGTGCAGGTCATAGATGGATATAGAGGTATGTCAGCAAGAAAGAATCAGTTAGAATCTGAGCGCACCTCCATAGTAAGGTTCATTGAGGATATCGAAAGAGAAAAGAAGCAAGTATTCATGGAAGCTTTTGACAAGGTGAACAAAGATGTGCGTCACATGTTTGCAACAATGACCGATGATGCTGGGTCGGCATGGCTGGAGATAGAAAACCCTGATGATGTTTTCACCAGCGGTCTTTCATTTATGGTACAGTTCCCAGAGAAACAAGCTAGAGAATCAACATCATTGAGTGGAGGAGAAAAGACCATTGCAGCAACAACCTTCCTTCTTGCATTACAATCGTTGAAACCGTCACCATTCTACCTATTCGATGAGGTAGATGCGCACCTTGATGCGCATAACACTGAGCGTTTATCAAGGATCATTGTGGAGAAGGCCAGAGTGGGTCAGATGGTAGTTGTTACGCTCAAGGATGTTATAGTGTCAAAGGCAGAGATGGTACATGGTGTTTATCCAAGGAACGGCGTATCTCAGGTAATAAGGTACAAACCTTCTAACGCACCAGTAGCCAAATAATTATTTTGGATAAAGAAAGCATGAAACATAGTGCGAATCTTCAACCTCAAACAATTTTGGCTCTGTCCTACAGACAGCCATCGCATACGGACATCTTGGCTCAAAGCTACATCCTACAGATTTCATTTCTTTACCAGTCTCTATCTTTATTCTAACCTTCTTCTCTACTAACCTGTTGTTGGGGTCTGGCTCAGATATAGCATCGATCAACGCCTGTGTATATGGATGCAATGGGTTGAGCAATACCTTATCGATCGGTCCCTTTTCCACAATCTTTCCCAGATACATTATTGCAATATCCCTTCCTATGTATCTGGCAGTTGAAAGATCATGTGTTATGTAAAGATAAGTTATGCTTTGTTTCTTTTGCAGGTTTTGCATCAGCTCAAGTATCTCTGCACGTATTGATATGTCAAGCATTGAAACGGGTTCATCAGCTACAATGAACTTTGGTTTCAGAACCGATGCTCTTGCAATTGCCACCCTCTGCCTTTGCCCCCCAGAAAGCATGTGCGGATATCTGTATGCAATATCGCTCGCTGGCTCAAGCCTAACCTCCTCCAGGGCCTTCATCGCTCTTTCCTCCTGTTCTTTCTTTGAGCCTATCTTATACACTGTTAACGGTTCCATCACAATGTCAAAAATCCTCATCCTAGGATCTATTGATGCGTAAGGATCTTGATGAACCATCTGCGCATTTATTCTAAATTTCTTCAGTTCATTCTCTTTTAATTTTGTAACATCTACATTATCAGCAAACACATTTCCAGCATCAGGCTCGATTGCACGTAGGATCAATCTTGCCACTGTTGTCTTGCCCGAGCCCGATTCGCC
>Ga0073934_10008649_pt1 | contig 13497 bp, 12 predicted proteins | sample LarsenN4metaG_FD_76834 | JGI IMG/M metagenome (GOLD analysis project Ga0073934, IMG submission 76834) | Hot spring sediment bacterial and archeal communities from British Columbia, Canada, to study Microbial Dark Matter (Phase II) - Larsen... ...
CTCGGTTTTCCTCAATCCCCATTCTTGAATCTACGGCTCAAAGTCCTGTGTTTTCAATTGTCAAGCGACTTTGCAGGAACCCTGGTCTCGAACCACTCTTTATAAAGCCCGGATCGCGTTCCACGTGGAACGAGCAAAGGTTTCGTTCCACGTGGAACCAAAGGATCATATAACCCGGTCTGTTTAAATCCTCAATTGAGAAATAATGAGCTGTTTGTTATAGTTACGAAAGATTTCGAGTCACTTGTGATAGGAGAAGCATCGTTTTTTAGGTACGAAGAGAGGATTAATATGATATTGTAAGGGCCGATGACGAGGATAATTGCAATCGCAAACCAAAAGGGTGGGGTAGGAAAGACGACGACGACAATTAACCTCGGCGCGAGTCTAGCTGTAGCTGATATGAGGGTTTTAATTGTAGATGCTGACCCGCAAGGAAATAGTACAAGTGGATTAGGACGGCGAGGGGTATTCAAGAGAAGCTTTTACCATTCTTTAGTACTTGATGAACCGCTCAAACAAATAATCCTCAGTACAGAATTACCGAACCTGAGTATAGTCCCTTCGGAGAAGATTCTTGTCGCAGCAGAGATCGAGTTGGTAGACCTTGAGGATCGCGAGTATAGATTAAAGAAGCATCTCTACGTGATAGCAGAAGAGTACGATTATATACTGATTGATTGTCCCCCGAGTTTAGGACTTTTGACATTAAATGCGCTTGCAAGCGCAGACTCAGTGCTGATCCCAATCCAATGTGAGTATTTCGCATTGGAAGGAGTATCTGAATTATGGGATACACTGGTAAAGATAAGAAGAACGCTTAATCCGAGCCTGACGATAGAAGGGTTTTTATTAACAATGTTCGATGAAAGGACGAACTTATCAAATCAAGTAGTCTCTGATCTTCGAGGGTTTCTCGGTTCTCAGGTCTTCTCTACCATTATTCCAAGAAATGTAAGGCTCGCAGAAGCGCCAAGTTACGGTAAACCGATTGTCTTGTATGATATAAAGTCAAAAGGGGCAGAGAGCTATTTAAGGCTGGCAAAGGAGGTGATAGGAAATGTCAAGAAAGGCACTGGGTAGAGGTCTAAGCGCCCTGTTTACCCAAATTAATTCGATTGAGAGTGAATTAGTAGACCTGAGCCTGGATTTGATTGACCCAACTCCTACTCAACCACGCCAGGTATTTAATGAGGAAAGATTAGAAGAGCTGGCACAATCAATAAAGATTAGCGGATTGATCCAACCTATTATTGTTCGTATCAACGGAGATCGGTATCAGATAATAGCAGGAGAGCGGCGGTGGAGGGCCGCTCAAAGAGCAGGACTTCATAAAGTCCCTTGCGTAATAAAAGATATACCAGAATCGAGCATCCTTGAGATGTCATTGATCGAGAATATTCAAAGGGAAGAACTTAATCCCATAGAGGAGGCAAATGCATATAAGAGATTGATCGAGAGGTTGAATATTACACAAGAGGAGCTTGCATATAGATTAGGAAAAGACCGTACCTCAATATCAAACCAGCTAAGGTTATTAAAACTCCCCCAGATTATTCAATCAATGGTTGAGAACGGACAATTATCTATGGGGCACGCAAGGGCGATACTGCCAATTGAGGCCGAGCGTGATCAGGAACGATTAGCGAATGATGTTATAAGAAAAGGATTGTCTGTGAGAGAGACCGAACGCCTGGTCAAAGCATCTCTAGAAACAAAAATTGCTAGAAGCGCATCGGTCGAGGAATCAGAAGTTCCCGACCCTAACAGGGCTAATATATCAGCAGCCGAATCAAAGCTTAGCAGAAGAATCGGTTCCCCGGTAAAAATAAGATTTTCCGCAAAAGGCGGCCAGATAGAAATCAAGTTTTCATCATCTGATGAATTAACCAGAATATTTGAACTTCTATTACGCGATCCTATAACATAATAAAGCGTAATTGTTATAAATAATAAACTTATCGCGTTACGGCGATCTTATATTCGCATCCGTTTCGGTAATATTATTTACGATTCCTTTTAATTGGCGGCTTTGAATCCGGCGATTTTCGAGTAGTAGTATTGCGTAGGTGGGACACAGGTGTATAATCGTCACAGACTCAATATTATGGACCGTGAAGAGACACAGGTATTTCACGAACACCTTAAGCGCGAGAGATTAAAACGGACGTCGCAGCGCGATTTGATACTGGATGTTTTTTTGGAGACTGAGGGACACGTTTCGAGCGAGGACCTCTATACGCTGGTCAAAGCCAAAGATCCATCCGTCGGTTTTACGACAGTCTATAGAACTTTAAAGTTATTGAAAGATTGTGGACTGGCGCGCGAGCTTGAGTTTCATGACGGCCGGACGCTTTACGAGCATGAGTATAAGCACACGCACCACGACCATCTTATTTGTACTCAATGCGGAGCGCTTATTGAGTTTTACAACGAGGAGATTGAGCGCCTGCAAGATGAAATAGTTCGACGATACCGCTTTAAACCGCATCACCACAGCCACCGCATATTCGGAATCTGTGTGAACTGTCAAAGAGCAGAAAAATCGAAAGCGTCGGCACGCTAGACTACTACAAAAAGCCATCAATCGATTTAAGGCAAATGAAAACATCCCCTCATAACCATCGCACATCTGCGCCAGATAATAGAAAACCAATGATAATTGCGCACAGAGGGGCATCGGGGCTTGCGCCTGAGAATACTTTGAGAGCCTTCAGACTAGCCATAGCTCTCGGCGCGGAAGGCGTCGAGATGGACGTTCAACTTACGGCGGATGGCGCACCCGTGGTCATTCACGATGCGCATGTTAACCGAACCACAAACGGGAGGGGGCCTGTTGCCGGACTTACTCTCGAAGAATTGACCGTTCTTGACGCCGGGCGCTGGTTTGATCGAAGGCTTGCGCTGAGACCGGGTGTGCGCAAGACAATAGAGCGTATTTCTAAAGAGGGCGGCAACAACCATATCTATTCGACCGAGAACGTACCGACTCTGGAAGCGGCATTGGATGTACTCGTCCCGTCAAGCCTTGCTCGCATCTACATCGAATTGAAGTGCGACAAAAGAAATCGAGAAGAGATGGCCGATGCAATCCTGGCTATCGTGCGCTGCTTACATATCGAGGAGTCAGTCACCTTGCTCTCTTTCGATCACGAGGCGATCCGCCATACAAAGAGGATAGCGCCCGATATACGTACCGCAGCCACATTTCCGGTTTCCGGTCGCGCCCTGGTCACCTCACGATCAATAACAGAGTCGGTTAAAGAGGCAGAGGCTGACGAAGCAGCTCTTCACTATGGGATCGCCACACAGCGTGTGGTTTCGGCCCTGCACGAAAGTGGTCTCGAAGTTTCGGCGTGGACCGCCAATCGCCCCCATGTCATGAAACGGTTGATTGCCAGCGGTGTCGATGCGATTATGACGAACTTCCCGGATCGGCTGAAAGATATAATTGCTTCCTCGAATTCCAGGCGTTCACCCTCAATTGAGGCAGTCAGGAAAGTGCGGACTCGGTAGCTTATTCCTTAACCCATACGAGTGTCGATCAAAAAGTGAATAATGGAACAAACAACATTGAGGGCGGATTAAATGGAGCCGCTCCTGTGATCGGGGGTGAGATCCAGGAGATTATTTCACTTCCTAGCTTCACGGTGCGGCACACAGCCTGCGCTCATTGCGAATTCCAGACTCATTCTCATGCTTCGCACACCGTCACGGCCATCTTGAGAGGAAGTCTGGAAGTGACTATCGGGGTCGAATCGTTTAAGCTGCTCGAAGGGCATATAGCGATGACTGACGCGGCCAGGCCTCATTCGGCTAAGGGTGAAGATGTCGAGTTCATTTCGATTGGCATAGGCCCTGTACAATTGAACGAGCTTGCCCACGAAATGGGCCTGACCCGCGCAAGCGCCGATATAAGTTTTCGCGCGACACTTGCGAGAGACGATCATGTCATCTCACTTTCCAGGACTATCGCGACCGAAATGGCAAACAAGGGGCCGGGTTTTCGCGAGATGCTTGACGCGCTTCTTCGCCAGCTTGTCATATACCTGCTTCGCACTCATTTCACTATGCGAAAGCCGGCCAGGATAGAGCTATCGAGGGCCGGACCCGTCGACCGCCGGTTGCGTCGCGCCATCGAGTTCATGCACGATAATTATTCGCGCGAGCTGATGCTCGACGAAATCGCGTCGGCCGCTTATCTCTCGGAGTACCACTTTGCCAGATTGTTCAAGCAGATCACCGGCGTTACTCCGCACGTATATCTGGCCAATCTGCGCCTCGAGCGCGCGAGAAAGTTGCTCGTCGAGACTGAGTATCCGATCAGCGAAATAGCGGCTATGGTGGGCTACCAGAGTCAGAGCCATTTTACGAAGATATTCAAATCCATAACCGGCATAACCCCTCGAGCATTCCGCGATGCGGCAAGTTCGGCAAGCCATCGCTAAATCTGAGCAATATTGCGCAAGACTATGATCGCTCACTCTGCTCTAATTTGGGGTGTGAGACTATTGCGTAATGACCATGCGGCTTTCGAGAAGGGGATAGAAACCATGTCGAATCAAAATCAGAAAATGCCGGTAGCGATCGAGGATCCCGGAGGCAGGCTCGGTGTATTGCTGGTCGGTCTCGGGGCTGTGAGCACGACCTTCATCGCGGGGGTCGAGGCGATCAAGCGGGGAATAGCGGAGCCGATAGGATCGCTCACCCAGATGGGAACCATACGGCTCGGCAAGCGCACGGACAATCGCGTGCCTATGATCCGTGAGTTCGTCCCGCTGGCAGGTCTCAACGATCTCGTTTTCGGCGCCTGGGATATCTTTGAGGAAGACGCTTATGAATCGGCGGTGCATTCAGGCGTGCTCGAACACGGGTTGCTTAATCAACTAAAGACGGAGCTGCAAGCCATAAAACCGATGAAAGCGGTCTTCGATCAAAAGTATGTCAAACGGCTCAACGGCACACACGTCAAGCAGGGCGCGAACAAAATGGAGCTTGCCGAGCAGCTTATCGAGGACATAGAGAACTTCCGACGCGTAAACGAGTGCGACCGGCTGGTGATGGTCTGGTGCGCATCTACTGAAATCTTTCTGCACGCGGGTGGCGAGCATAAAGACATCGAATCCTTCGAGCGCGCGCTTCGCGAGAACTCTCCCGCCATCGCGCCCTCGATGATTTATGCTTACGCCGCGATCAAGTCGGGCGTGCCCTTTGCCAACGGGGCGCCGAATCTTACCGTCGATACGCCCGCGCTCACGCGCCTGGCGATTGATAAGGGAGTGCCGATCTGCGGGAAGGACTTCAAGACCGGGCAGACGCTTATGAAGACGATAATCGCGCCCGGACTCAAATCGCGGTTGATAGGGTTGCACGGGTGGTTTTCGACAAACATCCTCGGGAACCGGGACGGCGAAGTCCTGGATGATCCCGAGTCGTTCAAGACCAAAGAAGAATCAAAGCTGTCGGTGCTCGAATACATACTCCAGCCCGACGTATACCCGACGCTTTATAAGGACTTCAGCCACATCGTAAGGATCAACTACTATCCTCCGCGCGGCGATAACAAGGAGGGCTGGGACAACATAGATATATTCGGATGGCTCGGCTACCCCATGCAGATAAAGGTCGATTTTCTCTGCCGCGACTCCATCCTGGCCGCGCCCCTCGTTCTCGATCTTGCGCTGTTTCTGGACCTGGCCAAACGCGCAGGCATGCGCGGCATACAGGAATGGCTCTCGTTTTACTTCAAGAGTCCTATGACCGCGCCGGGGCTTTATCCCGAACACGATCTGTTCATCCAGCTCATGAAGCTCAAGAATACGCTGCGCCACCTGCGAGGCGAGGAGCTGATAACGCACCTGGGGCTTGAGTACTACGACTGATGCGCTGACGCGCTGACGGGTAATGGGGCCGCCGGAACTATACACTCCGGCGGCCCTTCGCAGTTAATGGTATCCCTCATGCGACGGCGGGACCGGCCCGCAATCCGCCGCTTTCAATTGTAGTCTGTAGCTCCGCGACGCGGTCCGATGTGTCATAGCTGCCGTTGCTGTAGTGGTAAATGAAGGCTGTCGCAAGGGCGCTTTTCAGCGAGTCGAGTGATGTCTCGGCCTGGGCGAAGAACGATTCGGCGCGCAGACGAGTCGATAGCCCCGTAGCCATAAAATGCGAAAGGAGACCGAGGAGGTTGGATGATGACTCATAGTCCACGAACAGACCATGTCGTTCCGCCATTGCTTCAAGCTTATTGAGCGCCGCTGTGGCTATCAGGAAACGGCGGGTGCGCAGCGCCGAAAGCCCTATCTCGAAAACGATCCCGCTGTCGCACATCGCGGCGTCTTCGAGATAGGTTAGCGCGGTCGGCTCGGACTTCTCCACTACCGCAACGATGGAGAGGTGCTTTATAGTCTTGCGTGCCATGTCCGCGTCGTGGTTTGAAGACAGATTGTGCTCAGACAGCCTGTTCCATATGTCTCTAAGGATGGCGGCGGCTGCGTAAAAATCGTCCTCCTCTCCCGGCCTCGCGCCGTTATCGAGAATCATCTTCAGCCCGCGAATCAGTTCTTCGAGCTCGCACCCTTTATACTTTCCAGAATTCTGCACATGTTTTGCCAGGCGTCCGAGCGCATCGAGGGCCATCTTTTTTTCCCTGCCCGATTTGCCATGCTCGCCCAGATAGATTATGTCCGAGAGCGTGGAATCCTCGATGAACCCGCTCTGATCGAAGGTCTTCTCAAGATGGTGTTCCAGCCCCTGGACCACGTTCTCCCGCTTCAAATTTTCGAGCAGCTTGAACCCGAACATGATGGCCAGGATCGGGATCGTGACTATAATGCTGCCGGCGTAAGCCTGCAGTATCTCGTAGGTCTTATCCATCTCGGGCGCTTCCGTCGGGGCCATCGCCGGTGCGACATTACTATTTTGATCAAGGTTGGCCGGGTGGATGATCCATATAAAAGAGACGCAGGCCAGAAGCAGCAGTACCACCGACGCGTGCCAGATTCTCATCTTCATTCGACGGTGTGTTACGTGGCGGACGTCTTCCTGGACCACGAGTTGAAAGGCAAAGGCCGGAATCCCTATGGCAAAGATGAAGAGTCCGATGAGGATCTGAAGATAGGCTGTGGCCCAGGTTTCGGTCAGTTGCGGCGGCATGACAGTTCACTCCGTTTGCATTTGTCTCTTGATCTCTTCGATCATATCTATGAGCACGTTATTTGGTGTGCGCGCGGTCTTCTGGCGATAGACCCTGATTCCGAGCCTGTCCAGATCCTCCTGCAATTCGCTCTTGTTTTCCACCGTCAGGACGCCGAACCGATCAGGCTTCACCCAATCCGGCATCCCTTCTATTCTAATATCCTCTTCTCCGGGGCCGAGCAGGCAATAGAGCACTTTTAGACCGAGCCGCGCGGTGGCCTTGTTCTGTCTTGATTCGTCGTATAGCCGCGCCCACTCCGAGGACTCGCCGGGAGGAAGCCTTATATCGACGATCACCGCGTCAAACCTGCTCTGTCTGAGTTGCCTTATACCGTCCGCGACATTCAGCGCGATGACCGGGTCGTATTTTCCGCTCACGAAGACAGGACCCAGCATGGTCTGGTAATCCGCGATCGCTCCGTCTTCGATCCATAGGAACTTAAGCTTCATTCTTCTCCCCCTTTTCTCGCTGTTTGGAGTGGACAGGCAATATTAATGTCACCGTAGTCAGGAAAGGCTGCTTATAATCATCCTCCCTTCCGCCGAAGAGAGCGGGGCGGCTATCGATGGTGACATCCCCATCGTGGTCGCGCGCGACGCGGCGCGCGTCGGTGAGCCCTATACCTGTCCCCACACGGCCCCTGTCGCTCGAGAGCTTTCCCCTGTATCCGAGGTGGAAGACCAGCCCCTGATCGATCTCGCCTTTCGGGATCGGGACCCCCCAGTTCTCGAACGCCACATGCACCTGGTCCTTCTCGGTAAAAGTGTGAATCAGTATCCAGGGGTGCTCGCCCTCCTTCCTGCCCCAACTGTATTTGATCGCGTTGTGCAGGAGGTTCCCGAGGGCGCGTATCACGTCTCGCTCGATGACTTCGACCGTCGCATTCTGCGAATCGTTCCTCTGCTTGAAGGTGACGCCACGGCTCCTGGCGAACCCGTACAGATTGTGTATGACCTGCGAGATGAGCATTGAGACTTTACAGACGGAGCGGGCCTCTTTCTTGCGGGCGTTCGAGGTGACGAACTCCCTGAGCGCCCGGACCGGGTGGTCCATCTCGATGATCACGTCCCTCGCGCGGTGGAGCGCTATCAGGTTGCATATCCGCAAGAGCTCCTGCGCGTCGTTCCTCACCTGGCGGAGCGCTTCTTTGGGGAATTTCCCTTTCTGGATATTACCGCAGACCTCTACGATCTTGTTGGCCGCCTCGGCAATCGTCGGCGGGCGAAGCTCGGTATATGTGATCTGTTGCTCGACATTCCGCAATATGTGGAAGAGGTGCGACAGCACCTGCCAGTCATCTTCGGGGAGCGCCGACGAGCGGTCTTCGGACCGGGCCAGCTCCATAAGCTTTTGGAGCGAGGAAGCGAGCTGTTCGGTCGGGCCGGTCAATGCGGCGACCGCAAGGTCGGCGATCATCTCCTTGTCCCCGTCGAAAGGATCGGGGCGCATCGATTGAATCACGGGGCTTATAAGGTGTTGCAGCGTCAGCAGCGTCGACGAATAAGTATGAAGCACGTTGCCTATGTCTTCGGTTACCTCTGTCACCTTCCTGCGGAGCGCGGCCTCTTCCGAGATGTCCCGCACAGCCCCGGCCCGCCCTATGATCTTGCCACTCCTATCGGTGAGCAGGCGGCTGTTGACCTCAAAGACCAGTTTGCTTCCCCTCCTGCTCTTTACGTTCAGCGCGTAGCCGTGCAGCGGCTCGTCCCGGTTGGCGCTGTCCTTGAGGGCGCTTATGAAACGCGAGTATTCGCCCGGCGAGGCGTGCAGCTCCTTAACCCTGAAACCGATAGCCTCGTTCCGGCTGTTGAATTCGTTTATGGCTGCGAATTGCTCGTTACAATGCGTGATCACATCCTCGCCGTTTAACGATTTGACTACGTATAGCCCGACGGGAATGTCCTCCAGTATCCTCCTGTATCGCTCTTCGGTTGTCACGTCCATCATAGTTCCCTCGCGTCCGGCATACTCTCCGTCTGGCGAGTGGTTGTTCAATGCGCTCAGGGAGACAAAGATGGGCTCGCCATCCTTCTTGATCAGCTCCATTTTCTTATTAACGACGGACCCCTGGTTTTCCATGATCTCGCGCAGCTCTCTCGCCTCATCAGGGTTGGCATAAAAATCCTGGACCTGTCTTCCTTCGATCTCCTTCGCGCTCTTATAGCCCAGCATATCCACGACCGCCTGGTTCACATGCGCACACCTGTCGTTCTCGTCGAGCTGATAGACGCCGATCGGCAGGTCCTTGAAAAGCTGGCGATAGCGTTCTTCTTCCGAGACATCGACCATGCAACAGAGGTAGCCGAGGACTTCATTCGTCGCGGGGTCTCTGATCGATCTCGTGTAGTCCTGCACGAATACTTCGCGGTCGCCGACCTTGAAAGAGAGCGTCTGCTTCTCAAGCCATCGGGACTGCTTTTCCGCATCTTCGAGCTTCCTCTTCAGCTCCTCCCGCTGATGAGGGTTGCAATAATAATCGGTTATGAGGCGACCGAGCGGGCCGCCGCCGGGCGAATCCAGTATCTCGCGCACCCGGCTGTTGCACTGGACGAATCGCCCTCCGCGAGTGACCAGATAGACCCCCAGGGGGAGGTCGAAAACGGTGAGCTGCCGCGCCATCTCTAAGAGATTGTTTTCTTCAGGCATAAATGCTCCGTACGCTCAGCGGCCAAATACGTATCTGCCGCGACGGTCTACACGCACGACCGGCAGTCTTCTGCCGGCCTCAAAGAAATCGAACCCTTCCTTGATGTTGTTCCAGAATTCTAGCAACGATCGGTCGCCGTTATGCTCCCATTCCAGCCTCGTCATGCCCGCCCCGTCAAATCTCGCCGGGAATATGTGCACGGGTATTGTCGTTTGCCCTGCCGCACGCGCCTCGATTGCAATGATATAAAGCTCCTTAATGCCTTCATCGGTGATGGGCACACATCCTATTGTGACGCAGCCGCCGTGGATGAATATGTCGCCCCCCAGAGGCCGCCCCCCGCCAAGTATCCTGTCAGACCGGTTGGGATAATCGATACCGAGCGAGAGATGGAAATTGCTTACAGGGTTGAACCGGTCTATGTGATAAAACCCTTCTGGTATCTGCCCGTCTCCCTGGACGCGCTTTGGACCCGGCCCGCCGGAGTTGGCGCAGAAAGCGTACTGCTTGACCAGCTCAAAACGATCCTGCTTCGGATCGCGCGCCCATAGCTCAAGCGAGCGCTCCCGCTTAAAGACGCGAATGAAAATCTCTTTAGGCGGAAAGGCGACGCCCTTGCGCCGGAACATCTCCCTTACCAAGGCCCCTTTTTCCCCGGCAGCCGCCCTCACCCTGGAATGGCTCATCTGCTGGCCGCGAAAACCCTGGGCCGACGATCTTTGGACCGAAAGGCCGACAAGGAATGAAGCAAGGATCAGGAGTAAGCTTAAATTCATCTTGTAGCTCATCAATAGAGAAATGTCCCGGGGCAGATATCCGCCCATCCGCAAGGGGGATGATATATAGAACAGTCAAAAAGATTAAAGACTCTGCTATGCGCCGGCCATACGGGCCGCGGGCCTCCTGCGAAATAGCGCCGCCGCTATAGCCCCGAACAGAGAACCGGTGATAACGGTGAACGCTATCCAGAAGACCATCTGAGGCAAGAAACCTATTTGTAGATAAGTCGACCAGAACCCGGTCTCGGGTGGGAAGCCTGGTGGCAGGACATCATAGTGTGTGCCCCACTGGCCGCGAATCGCGAAGAACATGATCAGGGCTACGGGTATCCTTGCGGCGTAGGCGTACGCGAGCAGGGCCTTGAAGAGCGACGGCCATCCGAAAAGAGGGATTATGGTTGAAGCCGCTATCAGCAGCAATCCGACGATCTGCTTCCCCGGAAAATCGAACTGAGGCGCGAACGCAACAAACCCGCCGCCTATGTTCAGGACGAGGCCAACGAGCGCAAGCCCTATGGCCCGTCCCGCCCCCGACGGGCCTTCTCCTGATCCTGATAGCTTCATTGCGAAATATATCCCGAATATCGGCGCGAGCCAGGTTATCCCGATTATTGAACCGCCGCCGCCCGCTTCAGGACTGAACAGAGTAGTTGACCAGTGAAGCAACTCGCCGGTCAGGCGCAGCAGGGTCACCAACAGGGTTATCACAGAAGGAATCAATATAAGCCGAGCGATGCTTGTACGCTGCTCCGGGTTTATGTTTGTCATAACGTCCTCTCCTTTAGCTTGCCGTGTTCCGGGCCGCCCGCAAGACCAGTTCGAGCCGGCGCTTTTAAGTCGCGCCTCGGCTTCCCTATAGCACACCCTGCGGCGGCGAAACAAGCAATTAACCTCTCATTATACGGCCATCACTATTGCTTGCACCCAAAAAAGCCACGGTGCTACTATCGGGACTTGTATCAAGTGAAGCCGGGCCGTCATGCGAGATTGCTCTGGCTCGATAGATTCAATCGGAGGAAGCGCATTAGATGAAAAGCACACGCAGGGCAAAGATAACCGCGCTCGGTCGCTACGTGCCTCCCAGAGTCGTTACCAACCACGACCTGGCCAGGAGAGTCGATACGAACCATGATTGGATAGTCGAGCGCACGGGGATCATAGAGCGTCATATGGTCGAGCCGGGCACCCCCACATCAGAGCTCGCGGCCCAGGCCGTCGGCGACCTGCTCGAAAGACGCAAGATCGAAGCCGACGAGATCGAGCTGATCGTAGTCGCCACGGTCACCCCCGATATGTTTTTCCCCGCGACCGCCTGCATCGTCCAGAACAAGGTGAGGGCCTCCCGCGCATGGGGGTTCGACATATCGGCAGCCTGCTCGGGCTTCCTCTACGCGCTAACGGTCGGGGCGCAGTTCATCGAGTCGGGCACACACACTAAAGTGGTGGTGATCGGCGCGGACGTGATGTCGAGCATAATCGACTTCGAAGATCGAACTACATGCGTGCTGTTCGGTGACGGCGCGGGCGCGGTGCTGCTCGAGCCGGCCGAGGGCGATGAAGAAGCCATAATCGATTACAAGCACGAAATCGACGGGTCGGGCGGCCAGTTCCTGTATATGCCCGGCGGCGGCAGCCTCAATCCCTCGTCTCACGAGACGGTCGAAAAGAGGATGCACTATGTCCACCAGGAGGGGCAGCCGGTCTTCAAGTATGCGGTAAGGAAGATGGGCGAGATCAGCCGCTCGATCCTGGAGCGCAACAACCTCAGCGGCAGCGATGTCGACCTGTTTATCGCTCACCAGGCGAACCTGCGAATCATTAATGCCGCCGCCGAGAAGCTCGGCCTCGATGAAAAGAAGGTGGTCAAGAACATTCACAAGTATGGCAACACGACGGCGGCCACCATACCGCTGGCCCTCGGTGAAACTTTGGACGATGGTCGTTTGAAGAAAGGAAGCCTCGTGCTGTTTGCAGCCGTGGGCGCAGGCTACACGGTAGGATCGGTCCTCACCCGATGGGCTTTCTAAATCAGACCGCGAAAGATAGAGACAGGATCCACAGGATAAACAAGGATAAAGAATGAAATCCTGACGATCCTGTTAATCCTGTCCATTCTTCCCTGTCCCAATCTCTTACGGTTCGATTTAGCCTGGCGGTTGAGTAGATAATCAATAGCTCTGGGCTGTCTGCCCGTTGGCCTGGCCGCTCGCGCCTGCGGCCTCCTGAACGATCCGCACGCCGACGCTTGCGCCGATGCGGGTCGCGCCCGCGCGTATCATCTCCTGGGCCTGTTTCAGATCGCGGACGCCCCCCGACGCCTTAACGCCCATCTCTCCACCGACGACCCTTCGCATTAGCGCGATGTCTGCGACCGTGGCCCCGCCCTTGCTGAATCCCGTGGAAGTCTTCACGAAATCCGCGCCGGCCTCTTTCGAAAGCACGCATGCGCGCACCTTCTCGTCGTCGGTGAGGAGCGCAGTCTCGATAATAACCTTTGAGAGGCAGCCGGCCTCGCGCGCCACTTCGACTACGCCCGAGATGTCCCGCCTCACAAGTTCCGAGTCGCCGGACTTCAGCGCCCCTATGTTGATGACCATATCAAGCTCGCTCGCCCCGTCGAATACTGCGCGCCTCGCTTCATAGGCTTTCGTGTCCGGTGCATTCGCGCCGAGGGGAAACCCGATGACCGTACAGACCTTAACCCCGCTCCCCCTGAGCGCGCACGCGGCCTCGCGCACCCAGATGGGGTTGATGCACGCGGAGGCGAACCCGTAGCGCGCGCCTTCTTCGCAGACCTTCAATACTTCGTCGCGCGTGGCGTCCGGCTTGAGCAGGGTGTGATCGATGTAGCGAGCCACCTGGCGCGCCGCCTC
>Ga0073934_10008650_pt1 | contig 13496 bp, 10 predicted proteins | sample LarsenN4metaG_FD_76834 | JGI IMG/M metagenome (GOLD analysis project Ga0073934, IMG submission 76834) | Hot spring sediment bacterial and archeal communities from British Columbia, Canada, to study Microbial Dark Matter (Phase II) - Larsen... ...
GTTCGCCCTGGCCGGCGTGGCCGCCCTCATCGGCGTGCTGCACACGCTGGCCGGGCCGGACCACTACCTGCCGTTCGTGGCCATGTCGCGGGCGGGGCGCTGGTCGCTGGCCAGGACCTTGACCGTCACCCTGGCCGCCGGCACGGGGCACGTGCTCGGCTCGGCGGCTCTGGGTCTGGCGGGCGTGGCCACCGGCCTGGCCGTCGGCAGGCTGGAGTGGGTCGAACAGTTCCGCGGGCAATTGGCCGGGTGGCTGCTTTTGGGATTCGGATTGGCCTATCTGGTCTGGGGCCTGCGGCGGGCGGTCCGCAACCGCCCGCACGCCCACTGGCACGCGCATGGCGATGGCACGGTCCACGTGCACGAGCACAGGCACGTCGGCGAGCACACCCACGTTCACCAAGACCGGCCGGACGTCATCCGTCTGACGCCTTGGGTGCTGTTCACCATCTTTGTCTTCGGGCCCTGCGAGCCGCTCATCCCTCTGCTCATGTATCCGGCGGCCCGAGGCAGCTTCTGGGGCGTAGCGCTGGTTACGGTCGTCTTCGGCGTGTGCACGCTGGCGGCGATGACCGCGGCGGTGGCGGCGGGCCACCTGGGGCTGGGCCGTCTGCCGGCTCCGTGGCTGGGGCGGTTCGGCCACGCGGCGGCGGGACTGGCGGTGGCCGCCTGCGGAGCGGCGGTCATCCTCGGCCTGTAGCCCCCATCCATCAACCGCAACTGGCCGGCCGAGTGTCAGCGACTCGCCCACACCTGAGCGAGGGCGACGAGCACCCTGGCGGCCGTGTCAATCTCTTCCAGACAGGTCCACTCCAGAGGCGAGTGCGGGTTGTGCTCGCCGGTGGACAGGTTGGGCGTGGGCAGGCCCATCTCCGTCAGGCGCGAGCCGTCCGTCCCGCCGCGGATGATGGACAATTGGGGCGTCAGACCGACCCGCCGCATGGCCTCCTGAGCGTAGGCGACGGCTCGCGGCTCCTTGCTCAGCCCTTCGCGCATGTTGCGGTACTGCTTGGTGACGGTGATGTCGATGCGGGCCTTGGGGTGTTCGGCCCGCAGGGCGGCGGCGACGGACTCCAGCAACGCAGCCTGAACGGCCAGGGCCGGTGTCTCGAAATCGCGGAGCAGGACCTTGAAGCTGGCTTGGGCCACGCCGCCCTCGATGCGGTAAGGGTGCAGGAAGCCGTCGCGGCCGTCGGTGGTCTCCGGCGACATCCACTGCCAGGGAAGTCGTGAGAGGAAATCCGCGGCGATGCGGATGGCGTTGACCATCTTGCCCTTGCCGCTGGAGGGGTGCGTGTTGACGCCACGCACGGTGACCGTGGCCAGGTCGGCGGAGAAGGTTTCGTTCTCGATCTGCCCGGCCCCTTCGCCATCCAGCGTGTAGCCGGCGACGGCGTCGAGCTGGCCAAGGTCCACGTGGTCCACTCCGTGGCCGATCTCCTCGTCGCAGGTGAAGCAGACGCGAATCGGACCGTGCTCGATCTTGGGGTCGGCCATCAGGCGAGCCGCCGCCTCCATGATCGCCGTCAGCCCGGCCTTGTCGTCTGCGCCGAGCAGGGTCGTTCCGTCGCTGGTGACGATGGTCTTGCCGGCCAGCTCCTTCAGCGCCGGGTTCTCCTCCAGGCAAAGGACCTTGTGGGGATCGCCCGGCAAGGGGATGTCTTGGCCGTCGTAGTTGCGGTGGACCACGGGCTTTACGTTCCTACCGGAGGTTTCCGGCGAGGTATCGACGTGGGCGAACCAGGCGATGGCGGGAAGCGGTCCGGCAGTCGTCGGCGGGATGGTGCCGGTGACGATCCCATGCTCGTCCATGGAGACGTCCGAGAGCCTCAGGGCGCCGAGCTCGCCGGCCAGCATGCGGGCCAGATCGAGCTGACCCGGCGTGCTGGGGTAGCTTTCGCGGCCTTCGGCGGCCTGGGTGTCCACTTTCACGTAACGGCAGAATCGTTCCAGCAGCGCGTCCACGGCGACAACCTCCGGCTTCCGATTTTTGCCAGCCCCGCATTCAGAGTCTCATAAACGGTCCTGCCCGGCAAGCCATTGAGTGCTGCGCCTTGGGTCCCGGAAAAGCGGCTGCTCCTTCCTCGCGGCCCGGCCGGCGAAGGGCTTCGCGTCCCTGATTTGATTCCGCGCCTGGGCGGGGCATAGCATGAGGCGACGCCAGCCCACCGGGGGCGCCTGAGCAAGGCACGGGGAGGGAGAGAGAGGATCACACCTCCGCCGTTGGCCGTCCCAGTGATCAGCGCACCATCCGCAGCGGAACTGGCCGATGGTGTCACCGTCCGCAGGGAGGGAAAGAAACCTATGTATTCTGTGCGAACAGTGCATGCGTGCGCCGCCGCCGCGCTCCTGCTGGCCGCGACGCAAGCGGCTCCGGCGGCCATGATCGAAGTCCGGGCCCTGTCACACCCCAACGGCTGGCAGAGCGCCGATCCCTACGCGCCCGACAGCCGGGACTACGGCCTGCGCCTGGACGACTGCTTCGGCGTGCAGACCTTCGCCTTCCAAGACGTGAGGCTGGAGTTATATCAGTCTCCCGTGCCTTCGGTCTACGGCGACGTGTACGCCCGACTGCAGGGGACGATCGCCCACCTTCAGAGCAGCGACGGGGCGACGGTGGGCTACACCGCCGGCTCCGGGCTGGATGACCTCGACCAGAGATGGACCATGGAAGCCTCATTCCGGGCCATGGGCAGCACGGGGACCTGGTCCAAGGACACGCTGCCCTATCCTCAGATGCTGGACGACCTGCTGGGAGACGGCTCGCTCCAGCGGGCGAATCGTCTGAGCTTCTCCTTGTTCGACATGACCTTGACCCCGCAGTTTGAGGAGGGCGTCACTTCCGCCGTCTTCACCGGCCCGCGAGTCTGGGACGAGACCCCCGGCGGCGACGCCGGCCCGGACCCGGAGGGGTTCCGCATCGCCCCGCGATACCGGTTGTTTCCCACGCGCTTCCCCGACCCGCAGTGGAACGTCCTGGCCGCGGGCGGCTGGCTGGAGCCGGCCGAGGACCAAAGCTACGACCACGTGACCACCTTCCTGTTCACCCTCGCCCCCGTGCCCGAGCCGGCCACGCTCGTCTGGCTGAGCCTGGGAAGCGTGTGGATGGTTCTGCGGCGGATGCGTCGATAGCGGCGGGGGCGCGGTCGGAGCCACAAAAAGTCGTCGGCACGGATGGCGAACAGTCGGGGGGGAACCGTTCAGCCGAGGAAACCGTGCCGACGACCGGGGGGCATCATAGCGGTCAGCGGCCACCTGTCCAGGGTCTGGAGTCCCGGTTCGGCGGCGGTCGTGCCCGGCGGCGGGGCAAGGGGTTCGATACCTGTCATCTTCATTTGGCCTCCGCCGGGAGCCGATAGGGCAGGCCGGACTGATAAAGGGCCAACCGGGCACGGATTTGTTCGGCCAGTGGGTTCTGATTCTGAGCCTCAGCCAGGGCCAGTGCCCGTTCCGCGGTCCGCCGGGCTTCGTCAAAACGCCCCACTTCCGCGTAGGCGGCAGCCAGTGTGCTGAGAATCTGAGCATTCTCCAACCCCGTGGCCTGGGCGGCGGATTCGGCCATGTGAACGGCCCGCTCGCCGTTGCGCTGACCGGGCACGGGCGCAGCGGCCAGAAGCAAGGCCAGATAGTTAGCCAGGGTCACCTCCTGCGGCCAGCGGCTTAGCCCCTTCTCGAAGACGTCGATCGCCCGGCCATACTGACGGCGTTGGACCAGCACCGCCCCCAGGTTGTGGTAGGCTTCCGCAAAGCCGGCATCGAGGCGGATGGCAGACTCGTAGTGCGAGACGGCCTGGTCAAACTGCCGCACACGCACCAGCAGATTGGCCAGATTGTTGTGAGCTTGGGCGAAATCCGGATCCAGCCGCAGGGCCTGACGATAGTTGACCTCCGCTTCCTCCAGGCGATTCAGCCGACTCTGAGCGTTGGCCAGGTTGTTGTACGCCGCCGCGGTCGGCTGCCGAGCGATGGCCTCCCGGTAGTTGACCACCGCTTCCTCCAGTTGCCCCGAGGCCGCCAGAGCGTTGGCCAGATTGTTGTAGGCCTCGGCGTAGTCGCGCTTGATCCGCAGGGCGGTCTGAAACTGGGCGACGGCTTCCTGGCGACGGCCCAGTTTGCCCAGGGCGATCCCCAGGTTGTTGCGTGTTTCGGCGCTGTACGGATCCACGCGGAGCCCCTGATTGAATCGCTCGACAGCCTCCCGGAAGCGACCTGTTGAGGAAAGCAGGTTGCCGAGGGCGTTGAAAGCCCTTGCGTCGTCCGGCTCCAGCTCGCACACGCGCGCATACAAGGCGATGGCCTCTTCCGGCTCGCCCCGTTTGTGGAGCAGGTCGGCCAGGTTGAAGCGCGGAGCGGCGTATTTCGGATCGACGGCCATCGCCGCCCGGTAGTGCTCCATGGCCTCTTCTGTTTGGCCCAGATCAGACAGAACCTTTCCCCAGTTGTAGTGGGCCTTGGCGGCCTGAGGCCCGACGCGGATGGCCTCGCGGAAGTGAGTGATCGCTTCTTCAGGCCGGCTGGCGTCGATCAGCACCGTGCCCAGGTTGTAGTGGCAGATGGAACAATCGTTGTCCACTGCAATGGCGTGACTCCAGAGCGCCTGGTGGTTCCGCCAGAAGCCGCACTGGCGCCACGTCAGGCCCCACAGGCAAGCGACGGCCGCCAGACACAGCAGGTACAGGGGCGGGCGAAGCAGCCGGGACCCGCTGTGCTGCCAGACGCGGAGTAACCCACCGGCCATCAGCAGCGACCAACCCAGACAGGACAGATATGTGTAGCGGTCGGCGGTGATCTGCGGTCCGACCTGAACGAGCCCCATGACCGGCAGCAGACACACCACGTAGCACCACCAGGCGGTCAGGCCCGCCGGCCAGCGGCGGCGACAGAGCACCAGTCCCCCTGTCACCACGGCCACGAGAATCGCGCTGAGCATGTACTTGGGCGCCAACTCATTGACCTCGGGCGGCATCTCGTAAAGGGCCGACAGGTCGACCGGCCACAGTACCTTGCGGACATAGAAGGCGAGGCTGAACACCGAGATGGCCAGGCGGTCAGCCGGGCCGTACTTGGCGAGCGAACCCAAAGCCTGAGCATGGCTGGCGGCGAAAGGGGCGGCGGCGGCGGCGGCGGCGGCCAACAGGAAGAACGGGAGCTTCTCCGTCCAGACGCGGCGGGTGACCGGCCCCACCCAGCCGCATGTTCCCGTGCCCAGACGCCGGAGCGGATAAACATCGAGGGCCACCAGCACCAGCGGCAGGCTCACGGACATGACCTTGGCCAGCAGGGCCAGGGCATAGGCGATCAAAGCGAGAACGAAACCGATCTTCCGCCGCCTTCCGGGGTTCAGTCCGACGGTGCGCAGATACAGCAGGATGGTGAGCAGGTAGAACAGACCGCTCAGACAGTCCTTGCGCTCGGTGGCCCAGGCGACGGATTCGACGCGCAGCGGGTGCACGCCGAAGATCAGGGCGGCCAGCACCGCCGCCGCGTACCGGGCGCCGGGCGCGGCGGATGGCGCGGTCAGGGAGAGCAAGCGGTGAGCGATCAGCAGGAAGACAAGAACATTCGCCATGTGCAGAATGAGGTTGCCCAGATGATAGCCGAAAAGGTCCGTCCCCCAGACAAGATAGTCGACCGACCACGACAGCCAGGTGAGGGGCATATAGTGGCCGGCGTGAAAGGTGGTGAACATCCAGCGGATCTGCCGCCAGCCCAGGCCGTGGAAGCCCTCGTTGGCTTTGATGTAGGCCTCGTCGTCCCAGACGAAACCTCCGTGCAGCGCGGGCAGGAAGGCGGCGGAGGTAAGCCCCGCCACGGCCAGGGCGGCGGCTACGCCCGACGCTCGCCCGACAGGTGGTGATCCCCAGTCGCCCCGGGGCCGGCTGTGGCCGGCAGCGAAGCTGGCGGAGCGGCGGCTCATGGTGCGCCTTCTAACGCATGGCCGCGGCGGCGCAAAGCAAACCGCGGCGATTTGTTTGACGCGGCGGTTGGGGGAAGCCGATAATCTCCACGGTCGGCGCGGAGTCCGCCGGTCGAGGTGGCGGGGACGCTGGTCCGAAACGCGGAAGTCGACATGAGCGAGCTATCCTGCCGTGCAGCACGCCTCCACCGCCTGGCGGGGTCCATCACCGTCCTGCTGGCTCTGACCGTATCCTGCACTGAAGAAGCCTTCCTCAACCTGACCACGGCCCTGGGCACGGGCCAGGTCAACTCCCGCGGCGTGGTAACCGTGCAGTTTGTCAACAACACCCCTTTCCGGGCGATCTTCACCGTGGCCACCTTCAGCTTCCTGGATCAGTTCGCCGCTCCCAACGACGTGGTGCAGTTCGCCGACGGCCAGGACGACACGCGCCTGCTGGAAGGCAACTCGGTGGAAGGTCCGGATACCTTCACCTGCGACCGCGTGCTGAGCATCGGCGGGGCGAGAATGATCCATCAGATCCGAGCCACCGATAGCGACGAAGGGCTCGACGAAGACGCCCTGCGTCCCGGGGTGGGCTTTTCCAACGCGGTGATCGGCGACCCCCTGGCCACTCTGCCCACCGAGGGCACGGCCGAACCGCTGGACATCCTGCAGGGGGCCGAGTTCCCCTGCGAAGCCCAGATCATCATCACTTTCGAACAGGACTCCGCCAGCCCCGGCGGGTTCCGCATCGACCGCCAGGTGATCCTGCCCCCATAACCGCTCGCCCCGCGGCGACGTGATCGCCCGCTCTCCCCGAAGCCAACGCACTGCATCCGCGGCACGCCTGCGTCGATAAACCTGGTGTCGGCAGCGGCCTTGCGCGATCCAGCGCGAAGCCCGTCCGCATTCAGGCACGAGTGAACCAGCGGGCACTGATCGAGGAACGGAGAACAGACCGTGTGGGGGCACGTACCGGCTCAGCGATCCGTTGCCTGGGCGTGGCCACGGCTCTGAGTTGTCTGGGCTGGACCGGCTGCGGGGCATCGCCACAAGAGACCGGCCTGACCCTGGGGTTCTTTGAGTTAAGAGACTTCATCGACTGCGCGGTCCCCGTGCCGGGCGAGGTCCGCTTCGAGAATCACTCCACCGACGCCGAGCGCCGGGACGCCCCCGTCGACCCTTCGCGGCCGAGCGTGGTGCTGATTCACGGCTGGAACGGATACCGCGCACTCTTGGGGTGCGGGGCGTACGTCTGGCCCGCGCGCATGGCAGAGGCCTTGCGGCCCGTCGTCGGCGAGTCGGCCAACATCCTGGTCATCAACTACGACGTGCTCGCCTGGCAACGCGATCAGGTGCTGACCGGCCTCTTCAAGGACATGGCCCGCGATTTCGCCCGCTTCTGCCGCTCGGCCGGCGTGGACCACGACCTGCACGTGATCGCTCATTCGGCCGGCGCCGAGCTGGCCTGCGACATCCTCACCGAGTTGGGATTCCTTCGCCAGTTGACTTTGCTGGACGGTCCCGATGTGACGCGCCAGCGTCTGCTCGCCGACTGGGCGGGGTTCCTGGAGCGCGTCGGTTTGGTGGAGAACTACTGGGTCTCGCGGCCCTTCGGCATCGGCGCGGACCTGCCCTCCGCGGCCAACGTCTGCAACATCCTGCTGCTGTCCGGGTACGCGAACAACTCCGCGGCGGTTCACTTCGCCCCCGTCAGTTGGTATCGGAAAACCATCACCGACCGAGCCGTGGTCGGCGGGTTCGGTTGGTCCTTCATCGCCGGAGCCGCCCGGGCGGGCGGGACGGACTTCATCGAGAGCAACGGTCTGCTGTTCGCCCGGCCGGCCGACGGCTCCATGTCCGGCTGGACGGACGACCTGCAGGGTCCGGCCCCGCTGCTGCGGCGGGCGATGAACGACGGTCTGCTCCGTCCGGAGACTGCCGCGGGGCTGGCCCGGGACCTCGGCCTGGTCTTCGTGGGTCCGTAAGCGCTCAGGCCGCCAGCGGCCCTTTGCGGTTGCCCGGTCAGACGGTATACTGGAAGGGGTGTTGGGCCGAATCCGGAGGTGACAGATGCCGGCGGTTTTCAATCTGGCGGAGTTCCTCGCGTCGCTGGACCGGCACCCGCGCCGGGTGCCTCTGCCCGAGCTGGTGCGACGGCTCGAGGAATTGGACATGGACCTGGAGGAAGTCGGCGACTACGTCCGCTTCAGCCCCGACCACTACCAGCGCAACCTCATGCACGCCGGACGGGGCTTCCACGCCCTGATCCTCTGCTGGCGCAGCGGGCAGCGCAGCCCCATCCACGACCATCGCGGCTCCAGTTGCGGTGTGCGTATCCTGAAAGGTACGGTCACCGAGACGCTCTTTGAGCGGACCGCTGGCGGGCTGGTATACCCCACCCGCACGCGCGAGCTGGCCGCCGGCAGCGTCTGCGGCTCACAGGACGGGGACATCCATCAGGTGTCCAACCTGCAACCTCCGGGACACGACCTGATCACCCTGCACGTTTACTCGCCGCCGCTGCTGGTGATGGGAACCTACTCGCTGACCGACGCCTCCGTGGGCGAGTTCGTCGATCCCATACTCGAGTTCTGTCATGGTGGGGGAATCTAAGTGGAGCCGCAGAACGAATGAACCAGTGCGAGCCGCAGCTTGCCGCCTGCGCGGCCTTCCGAGCGACCTGCCTGCGCCCAGCGGGCAGGCAGGCCTGAAGGTCGCGGCTCGGAGGGCGACTCCTGATGCGTTCCCACCTGGCCCAGCCCGGACGCCGCGGTTGCTCCTGGTGGTCTCGTCCTGTTTGATGCCCGTCGCGCCCGGCGCCCGCGCGGCCGACCTGGGCTGGACGCTGCGGGCCACCGTCACTCCGGAGCCGCGCTGGCGACACGCCTCCGCTTACGACAACGCTCGCGGAGTCGTCGTGCTCTTCGGCGGCTTCGGTGAGGTCCTCTCCGGTGAGACCTGGGAATGGGACGGCCAGCGCTGGACGCTGCGGGCCACCAGCGGCCCCAGTCCGCGGATGTGGCAGGCCGTGGCCTACGACAGCTTGCGAGGCGTGACCGTCCTGTTCGGCGGCTTCGGCGACTTCGAGGGCCAGACCTGGGAATGGGACGGCGCCAACTGGACGCAGCGCCCCGGCAAAGGCCCCGGCCCGCGCGTCGGCCATGCCCTGGCCTTCGATCCCCCCCGCGGCGTCACCGTTCTGTTCGGCGGGTTCGGCGATCAGGCCGGTGAAACCTGGGAGTGGGACGGGGCCAACTGGCTCTTCCGCACGGCCGCCGGTCCCGGCCCGCGCGACGGTCACGCCATGGCCTACGACCAAGCTCGCGGAGTGGTCGTGCTCTTCGGCGGCTACACAGACTCCGGTCGCAGCGGCCAGACGTGGGAATGGAACGGCACCACGTGGACCCTTCGGCCGGTGACAGGACCGACCCCTCGCTTCCGTCACGCCTTGGCCTATGACGCGGGTCGCGGCGTCGTGGTCCTGTTCGGCGGCGACGACGGCTCGCTGAACGGCGAAACCTGGGAGTACGACGGACTGGCCTGGACGAAACGCGCTTCCACCGGGCCCAGTCCGCGCCTGGAGCACAGCGTCAGCTACCATGCGGGCCGAGGAGAGACCGTTCTGTTCGGCGGCTTCGACGGCGCTCTGGACGGGGCCACCTGGGCCTGGAACGGGGCGCAGTGGACCCGGAGGTCTCCGGCCAACCCCGCACCGCGGTCTCAACACGCCATGGCCTACGATCAGGCCCGCGGCGAAGCCGTCGTCTTCGGCGGGTTGAGGTCCCAGTTGTCCTTTGGCGACACCTGGTGCCGGGACGCGCAGGCCTGGACGTGGCGCACGCGCTTCGGCCCCAGCCCGCGATCCGGCACCGCCGCGGCCTACGACAGCCACCGCCGCGTCACCGTCCTGTTCGGCGGCTTCGACGTGGACCGGCTGGGCGAAACCTGGGAGTGGGACGGCCGGGTCTGGCGCTTCCGCGACGTGCCCGGTCCCAGCCCGCGCTACTGGCACGCCATGGTCTACGACAGCCGCCGCCGTGTCACCGTGCTGTTCGGCGGCTTCGCCGACGGCCGCAACGCCGAGACCTGGGAGTGGGACGGCAGCGCGTGGTCTCTGCGGGCCACCAGCGGCCCCAGCCCCCGCCGCAGCCACGCCATGGCCTACGACAGCGGGCGGGGCGTGACCGTGCTCTTCGGCGGGTTCGTGGGCGCCGGGCCGGGCAACGGCGAGACCTGGGAGTGGGACGGGCTGAACTGGACGCTGCGGGCCACCACCGGCCCCAGCGCCCGTCGCGGCCAGGCCATGGCCTACGACACGCGGCGGGGCGTCACCGTGTTGTTCGGCGGCGACGACGGGGCCCGCAATGGTCAGGCCTGGGAGTGGGACGGGATTGTCTGGACGCTGGTGCCGGATAGCGGTCCTTCGCCGCGAGCCTTCCATCAGATGGTCTACGATGCGGCCCGTGGGGTGATGGTGCTGTTCGGCGGCAACGACGGGGCCGACGACGGCCAGACCTGGGAGTACCGGGCGGCGATTCCCGGCGACCTGGACGGCGACGGGGACGTTGACTTAAGCGACTTTTCTGTTTTCCACTCGTGCTTCGCCGGCTCGGCCAACCCGCCGGCCGCGACCTGTCCGCCGGGCATCGACGCGGACCTGGACGCCGACGGCGACGTGGACCTGGCCGATTTCTTGATCTTCCAGCAGAACTTCACCGGGAGTTCTTAAGCCGCGGGGTTGATCCCCGCGGCAATGCCGTGGGGCAATAGAGCTTTCGGTGCGCCTCCGCCGGGATAAACCCGGGCGGCTATCGGGTCGCCGGTAGGGAACGACGATGCACGACCGAGGGCGGCCGTGTCACACAGTCGAAACATCAACACGTCGAGACACGGAACGCGGAACGCGGAACGCGGAGTCAGAGCCGCGGCATTCATGCCGAGAAGAATCGCGTAACGCGGGGTGGGCCGCTCATCGCTTCAGGCCGGCGCGCGGCAGCAGCCAATCGGTCAACGCCTCCAGAGCCCGTGGTGAGATGGTCTGCTCGGTCATGGCATACTCGTTCGGCAGGCCGGTCGTCACTTCCTGGAACAGGTGATTAAGCCCTTCCAGCTTCACCACGGTCACCTCCGCGTTGCCCGCCTCGCCCACCGCCCGCTCGATCTCCGACAAGTTGCGGTCGGCCGGCACCTGAAGGTCCAGCGAGCCGTTCATGGCCAGCACCGGGCAGCGCACCCGCCGCAAAGCCTCCCGCGGGTCCAGGGCCAGGAAGGAGCGGAACCACGGCGACATCATGTTGGCCGCCTGCTGACTGACCAGGGCCTCCATTCCCTCGGAGGCGGGGGCCGTCTGAGTGGCCGGTCGCCCGCTTTGCAGGGCGACCAGCTCGCGCGTAGCCTGGCGGACGGCCTCCTCGTCGGCGCCGGCCAGCACGAGGTCGATGATCCGCCCCTGGGCGTCAAGTTGTCGGCGGATGATCTCCGGCGGCGTGCCGGAGGCCTTGAGGATGGCCTCAAGCTGCATCCTGAGGATGTCGGCCCCGGGAAGGCCCGTGCCCGCCAGCAGCACGATGAAGGCCACCTGCTCGCAACGGGCGGCGACCATCGGGGCGACGATGCCCCCCTCGCTGTGGCCGATCAGCCCCACGCGGTGGGCGTCGATCTGCGGCTGCTTGTTGAGGAACTCGATGGCCGCCAGCACGTCGCCGGCGAAGTCTTCGCTGCTGGATTGCAATACGGAGCCGGACGATTCGCCGACGCCCCGGTCGTCGCTTCGCAGCACGGCCAGCCCGCGGCGCGTCAGATGATCGGCGATCACCAGGAAGGGCTTGTGGCCCATGAGCGTCTCGTCGCGGTCCTGCGGACCGGAGCCGCTGATGAGGATGACCGCCGGGTGCGGGCCGGCGCCCTCCGGGAGGGTCAGCGTGCCGGCCAGCGTGGTACCGTCGACCGCGTTGGTGTAGGTGACCTCGCGTTGGGCGTAAGGAAAGGGCGGCTTGGGGTGCTGGGGGCGTGGTGGGCCGACGGCCTGGGCTTCGGTTTCGCTGACTCGCTGGAGGCTGAGAGGGAACGATTGACCGGCCTGAGTGATCGTGCCCGCGGCCCGGTCACCGTCGTCGTGGCGATCAGCGACGAAGAGGGCTTCAAAGGGAGCGCCCATCGGCTTGAAGGTAAAGCGGACTTCCCGTTCCGAAAGCGTGATCTGCTGGAGCGGGGCGGCGACCACGCCCTGCATGGGAATGTCGATGGTGCCCGAAACGCCGCCCGCCGGCTCCGGCTTGAAGGTGGCCACGAACTCCACCTTCAGGGGGCCCATCTCGATGAGCCCCTTCCAGCGTTGCACCGGGTCGTCGGAAGGCGTCGCCGCCGACGGCTGCGTCTCAGCCCGGTCGGGGGATGCCGACGCGCCGCCGGCGGGCACGAGGCACAAGAGGGTCAGCACAACGGCATTCAGTGGACGGGACATACCTTGCTCCCCTGCTCCGCGGCATGCGCGGCGAATGATCGCATCCGGTCGCCGCCTCAAGAGGCCGGCCGTGTGCGGGCGGGCCCTGGCGCGGGGGTCGGCTCCGGCCCGCGGTTCATGGCCTTCAGCACCAGCGGGGCCAGCCAGTCGCGGACGAAGCGGCTGTTCGCCCAGCCGGTGTGCGTGCCGGGGTGCCCGCTGCGGGCCATCTGGCGGGAGTATTTCACCTGGTGAAGCTTCTCCCGATAGAACCGTCGCTCCGCCTCGTCCAGGCCGGCCGGCTCCTTGAAGCCGACGGCCCCGGCGGCCGAGCCGTACCTGCGGTCCACGGTGCCGAAGAAGCGGGTTCCCAGGCCCAGGAAGCCCACGTCCCGGCGGGAATAGAAGCTCCAGATGCCCGCCTGCGTCCGCCGCAACGCCTCGGTCAGGTCGTGCTCCGGCGAGACCGCCGCGGCCAGCAGAATCGCCCCGGCGATCCGCCGGTCTGCGGGCAGGGCCTCCAGCGTCAGCACGGCCAGTCCGGCGCCGGCCGAGTGCCCGATCAGGAAGACCGGCCGGCCGGGGAAGTCCTCGCCGTACTCGGCGATGCGTTCGGCGAGCTGGCGGGCCTTGCGGCGGTTGCGCTCCAGGTCGGCCACGTTGACCACCACCCCCAGGGGGAGCGGGACCGACCAGTCGTAGATTTCGATGCCTACGGACACGCCGCCGCGCTCCAGGCCGTCGGCGATATTCGTGTTCCAGATGCTGCGGCCCTCGATCCCCGGCAGGATGACCACCAGCCCGCGGGCGTAGCGGTCCATGCTCGCCAGGTGAGCCGTGGTGCAGCCGGGCAAAAGCACCAGAGCAAACAGAGCCACGCCGCGAAACCACCGGTATTGGGTCGGTTGAGGTCGCTCCGCTCCCATCGGCCGGATTCTTGGCGCTGCGGCGTCGCTTTTCCAACCGAGCGGCGGCTACTCAGCGGGCGGGCCCCAGCCGGTCAGGCCACTGGTGCCGAAGTCGGGATAGCCCCAGGCACCGAGAATCCCACCGGAACACTCCCCAGCCGCGACCCACACCCACCACCAGTTGATGTTGGCTACATGGAGTAGCATGGGGGGCGATCCGCTGGCCGACGGCAGCACGGCCATA
>Ga0073934_10008651_pt1 | contig 13494 bp, 10 predicted proteins | sample LarsenN4metaG_FD_76834 | JGI IMG/M metagenome (GOLD analysis project Ga0073934, IMG submission 76834) | Hot spring sediment bacterial and archeal communities from British Columbia, Canada, to study Microbial Dark Matter (Phase II) - Larsen... ...
CCCTGTCCTCATGCCGTACACGAAGGCCCACAGGAACAGCATGAGTCCGACCAGCGTCGGTTGATGCGCCAGCAGCAGGTTGGCGAACAACGCCGGACCCATCGCCAGCGCGAAGAGCAACCCCGAAACGATGCCGCAGCGACGACCGGCCAGTTCGCGGCCGGCGCCATACACCATCGCGGCAGCCAGGGCATCGGCGAACCAATGGCCCCAATAGGGATGTCCCGCTGACAGCCACGGCGCGATCCACGTCGCCGTGCCCGGAAAGTAGCGGCTCGCCATCACCCCTTCGTTGAGGACGTGCATCTGGTCGAACAGCTCGGGCTGCACGGGCGAACTGGGCCACGTCCAGCGCCCCGCGAGGATCGACTGCGCTCCAAAGACATAGCTGTACTCGTCGTGGTAGGCCGGCGGCAACCGCCCGATTGTGATGCCCGTCGTGGCACACACTGCGAGTGCCAGCAAGCCAATCGCGACGGCGGCGCACGTGTCGAATGCGGTCCAGTGCATCGCCGACATCGCGACCGGTTCGTCCGCACGGCGGTCGCGCGTCAGAGACCATCCGACGATCCCCACGCCCAGCCACACGAAATACGCGGTTGCCAACTCCGCGGACCACTCGGCTACGAGGTCCAGCATCCCTCCCGCCGACACCGCCGCCGCAGCGAGCCATCCCGCAATTTGCCACGGCAGGGCGATGCGTGACGTCGAAACAGACTTGCCGACGGCTTCGTTCACGACAGCTCCAGTCCCGCCGCAAACTCGTCGTCTTCCTTGATCGGCTCTGGCGACGGCTGCGGCGCGACGATCGGTGGCGGCGGCGGCTTGTCCAACCGCACGAGGTCGTTGTCCGCGGCGTGAACCAGCGCAAAGTCGGTGCTGGAGGGATCGACGGCACGGCAAGATTCGGTCAACCTTGCGGCGAGATCTCGCAACTCGTCACGCCAGGCCTGAGCATCAAAGTCCGGCGGCGTCAGTTGCGCGAATTCGCCGAGCATCAGGATCAGACGCAGGAGGTGGCGGAAAATCAGCCCTTCCTGCTTCGTCAGGTCGCGGCCGCTGACGTACTTCTGAAAGTCGCCGCCGAAATCGAGGAGGTCGCCGGCGACCCACACCGGCAGCACGTTCAGGTCATGCACTTCGGGATAGTCCGATTCAAACCACATCCGCACTTTCTCGGCCAGCGGCGGGGCGTATTTGCGTTCCTCGAAGGGGATGTCGGGATCGAATTCGGGATACAGGTCGCCTGCCGCAATGAGGCCGCGGCTGACGATTTCCTGGTCGACGCGCGTGGTCGCCAGCGGGCCGGGAGGCAATCGCTGCGGCGGCGGGACGCGCACGTGCCGAACCATGGCCGTCGGAAACTCCAGCACCGATTCCCACAGTTGCAGCCGCTCGGCCGGATCGGCGATACCCAAATGCTGCATCAGGAACACGCCGAACAGCGGGTTCACGCTGCGGAAGATCAGGAGTTGTTCGAGCTTCTCGGTGGGATAGGCGCATTCGGGGCGATAGCGCTCGGACTCCGTCGGTGCGGCTGGCGCGGCAATTCCCTGCGCTTCCCACTGCTGGTTGAGTGCGGCCTGGAGCTGCTGCGAGAGCCAGGATGGTTTGGGAGAGGGCGGCGCCAAAGTGTCCCGGTCACTCGGAAGTGACCGGGGTACTGGTTCGGCAGTCGGCGGCGCGGGATCGAGGCGCACGAAGTCCCCCGCGTGCAGGGTGAGCAGCATCCGATCGAGGTGCTTCTCGGCCGCATCGAGCTGCTTTGGTTCCATGAGCCGCTTGCGGCAGAGCGTTCTCAATCGCTCCACATCGGGCGACAATTGCAGCAGGTAGGCGAGCAACCGCCACGGCAGCGGTCCGCGGCTGACGAGGTTCCCCGGCGGCGCAGCACGCAGCTTCTCGAACTGCTGCTCGGTCCAGTACTGCCGCTCCGGGCTGCGGGTCGGCATCTTCTTCTTGAGGGCTTTTTTCGCCTTGATGAGGTGAGGGTCTTTAGTGTCCTCGGGAATCTGGTCGTACTTCTCCTTCCAGCGCAGGATTTTCACGTCATCCTCGTGAGGCAGGGCGAAGACGAACCCCTCCTTGTCGAACTGCGGGCGTCCCGCACGGCCAAACATCTGATGGGCCGAGCTGGGATCGATCACCTTCTGCTCGCCCGGCTTGCCTTTGAGCAGGCACGGCAATACCACGGAGCGGGCGGGCAGGTTGATCCCCGCGGCCAGTGTTTCCGTGCACACACACACCGACAGCAGTTTCTTCTGAAACAGGTGCTCGACGATCCGCTTGTACTTTGGCAGCACGCCCGCGTGATGCACGCCCACACCGCGGATCAGGATCTGCTTCAACTTGGGACCGACACCCTTCGTCCACTCGTACTTGGCGAGTTCCTCGCCGAGTCGCTTCTGCTGCCCGTCGGCAAGCAGATGCCGGCCTTTGAGTTCCTCGGCCACGTTCCAGCATTCGTCGCGGTTGAAGCAGAACACGAGGGCCGGCGTGCGTCGTGAGTCGTCATCCCCCTGGGCCATCTCTTCGAGCCAGTCGGTGAGCAACTGGTCGGGGATCCAACGGAACGTGAGCGGTACGCGGCGCTCGGAACTTTGCACCAGTTCCAATCGCCGGCCGTGGCAGCGTTCGAGCCACAACACGAAGTCCACCGCGTTGCCAATCGTCGCCGAGAGCAGAAGCAATCGCACCTGCGGCGGCAACAGTGATAACGCGAATTCCCACACGATGCCGCGTTCGGGATCGGAGAAGCTGTGGAACTCGTCCATCACGACGCCGAACACCGTGCCGAAGTCGAACGCCTCGGTGTGCAGGAGCCGATTCAGCAGGATCTCCGCGACCACGACCAACACCGTTGCCTCCGGGTTCACCTTGCGGTTGCCGGTGACGAGGCCGATTCGCTCCGGCGGAAAGCCCCAGCGCACCGCGCACGCCTGCAATTCGGCGAACTTCTGTTCGGTGAGGGCGATCAGCGGCGTGGTGTAGTAGAGCGTCTGGCCGGTGTGCAGCGCCTCGAACGCCGCGGCCTCGGCGATGAGCGTTTTCCCCATGCCGGTCGGCGCGCACACCAGTACGCCGGCGTCGCTGGAGAACCACGCCAGGAGCGCATCTTCCTGGACGGGATACGGAGTGAACGGCACCTGGTCGAAGTAGCGCTGGGCGAGGTCGTCGCGGGTGGAGGTGGTCATGGTCAAACAAAAACTACTTCCCGTTTAGCTGCGACCCGGAGGGGGAGCGCTCCGCATCGAATCCCCACACCGCACGGAGCGCTCCCCCTCCGGGTCGCGGCTAAACAAATTCACCACGGATACCGTCGCCGCTGCCATGCGGGCGTGGGGGAGTAGCGCGAATAAATCTCGGGGTGCACTTCCTCGCGTTTGAAACCGAGCAGCCACGTGGCGGCCAATCCCGCGACGAAGCCGCCCACGTGTGCCCAGAACGCCACGCCGCCGCCCCCCTCCGTCGCCGGCACGGCGGCCGATAGCAACTGCATCACGAACCACAACCCCAGAAAGAACGGGGCCGGCACAGCGACCAGTTGTGTGAACACGCCCAGCGGGATCAGCGTCATCACCCGGGCATGGCGATACAGCAGGAAGTAGGCCCCCATCACACCGGCAATGGCGCCGCTGGCGCCCACGGTGGGAATCACCGATCCCGGATCGGTCGCGAAGTGCAACAGGCTCGCCACGACGCCGCTGAGGAGATACATCGCCGCGTAGCCAAAATGTCCGTAGCGGTCCTCGACATTATCGCCAAAGATGTACAGAAACCACATGTTTCCCACGATGTGCATCAACCCGCCGTGCATGAACATGCTCGTCAGGATCGTGAGCCACGGTGCGATGGCCGGAGGTGGCGCCTCGATGCGTTCCACGTCGCCGCGCGGACCGGGTACCTCAATGACAACCGTTTTTCCGGCCGGCAAGTCGCCGCTCACGCGGCCGGGCACCATGCCGTACTCGAACACCGAGCCCTCCAGACCGCCCGGCGCACCGAGCTGTGCCATGAAGGCTGCCACGCAGGCGCCAATGATCAGGTAGTTCACCCACGGCACGGTTCGCGTGGGCACATCGTCGCGGATGGGAAACATGCTGCCGCCTCATCGGAAGAATCGTTGCCAACCAGCATACGATTCACGCGATCTCGCCGAAACTGAGGCGCGACGCCGCCGGCAGATGTGTCACCACGGCACTTCCATCATGTTGACGATCTGTGCCGCAAGGCGCTGCATGGCGTCGTGCGTTGCCGTCGCGAGGGACTGACCGACTTCCGGGGCGAACTCGGCCTGGCCGACGAGGGGCAGCACGTCCGGCGCGACGGGGACTTCCTGCTGTGCGAGGACCTGCCCCGTCCTCAAATCTTCCCACGCTACTTTGATGGCATACGAGACCTGAAGCTCGCGCGGATCGTCCCAACGGGTTTCGCCCAGTACATCCTTGCGGACATTCACGATGCGGCCGGTGAGGCGGGTGTCGGCATTGCGGCCTTTGGCGAGGCGGAACGGCGTGCGCGTCTGGATCTCGCGCTGCACCGCCTCCGTCAATTGATATTCGATGCCGCGGCGGAACGTGTCGTTCTGAAAAATGGGGACATCGACGGTGCGAACGTCCGGACCGTAGGCGCTGCCGACGATGTAACCGCAGCCGCAGAGCGTGACGAGCGTGAAGAGAACGAGCGCTCGCATGGTGAATTCCCCCTCCCCTTGTTCGGCACGACGCGCAAAGCCGCAAGCGGCTAGAGTGTCGCCTTACCCGATTCGGCCGCAGTGTTCGGTTGCGCCTCCTCGTCGGGCGCCAACCGCTTGGGCGGTGTAAATCGGAACAGCCGCCGCCGCGAAGGCTCCGTCGGTTCGGCATCGGACTCCGCTGAGCCCGTTGAGGCGTCTTCGTTGGACGGCAAGGACTCTTCCGCCGCGTCCGGCGGCGACTTACGCTTGAACGCCGAGCCGGGTAGAGCCCAGAAGGATGATTTCGGCTTGGTCTCTTCTTCGGCTGGTGGGGGAACTTCGGCAACTTCGGGCTCAAGCTCGTTCGACTTGCGGCCCACGGTGATGCCGAAGTATCGCGGCGGATCGTGCGGCTTGAACGCCGAGCCCGGTTCGGCCCAGAACTTTGGTTTTGGGTCGTCGAGGGCCTGCAGCAACTTAGTGCCGTTGTGGTACTCCGGACCGAGTTTTTGCAACCGCTCACGAGCCAGGCCGGCGAACCGCGTCTCTGGGTAACGGTCGAGAATCAGGTGGCAATACACGGCCTCGGAAAGCCGCTTGCGCTTGCCGCCATAGAGCTCGACCAGTTCCCACAGGCGGGCGGCCTTAGCCTCTTCGATTTTCTGCAGCTCGCTCTCGATTCGCTGCCGGTCTTCCGACGCCGGATACAGCCGCAACAGGCTTTCCTTGAGATGCTCGGCGTCTTCGAGGGCTTTCCCGTCGTAGGCGGGGCCTTCGTAGCTCATCAGCTTCACGTGCGAGCCAAGCACGAACGCCGTCTGCACGTGCGGGCTGTTCGGATACTCCTCTCGCAGCAGCGTGTAGTGGCGGTCGGACTCGATCCAGTTGCCGCGGCGAGCGTAGTGGCTGGCAGTCATCATCAGCGCGTCGTCGGCCAGCGGTCCGGTGGGATCGTTCAACCAGATCAGCCGCAAGGCGCTGATGGCGTTGCCTTCGGTGTCAAAGAGCGGCCTCTTCTCGTCGATAAAATTCGGCACGTACACGGGCGTGCGCTTCTTCTCCGGCGGCTGTTCCGCGGGCAGTTTGCGGTGGAAGTCGTCGTAGTTAACCTGCTGCACCTCGGCGAGCCGGGCCGTATCGGGGAAGTCGAGCCAGGTTCGGGCGATTTCGAACAGCCGCTTGGTGACGTCGTCCATGTGCCGGGTGGAGGGGTAGTCCTTTAGCAATTCGGCGTAGGTGTCGTTGGCGTCGGCGTAGTGCTCCTGTTGAAACTGCGATTCCGCTTTCATGAAGAGAGCGTCTTCGCGGATCGGGCTGTCGGAGAGAGGTCGATGGGCTTCGAGGTTCCCGGTGATCAGATCCCAGGTCCAACTGGCCGGGCTGCGATGCTTCTGGGCCAGCTTGTGGAAGGCCTTCTCTGCCTTGGGATATTCGCCCGCTTCGTAGATTTCTTCCGCGGCGAGGTATTCGTCGGTGCCGGGAATGGGCTTGAGCGAACCGGAGGCGTCGAGCAGTTCGTCGTCCTGAGCCTTGTCCTTCTGGCGGTTTCGCAACCAGCGTTCGGTGGGGCCTTGGACGTTGTCGATGCCGGGGCGGTGGCCGACAAGGGCGTCCTTTTCCCAGGGGGTGACGCAACCGGCGCAGAGAACCAAGAGAACCGCGCAAACGCCAGCCCGACGCGCAAGCGAGGGGATCTTCAAGCAACCGACAAGATCCCCGCGCTTGCGCGTCGGGCGAGTGATCTCATTACGAGCGAAAAAACCGTTGTATTGGGTCATCCGTGACCGTCCAGGGGGTCAATGCAGGTAGGCAAGCAATTTCGGGCGGCGTCCCAGCACGTGCGAAATGGCTGCCGTGGTGACCTGCTTCATCTCCTTGTACTGCTGAGGCGACAGTTCCAGGCATTGCCACGCCTGCTCGCTGTCCCCCGCCAGCAACCGCAGGGCCGCGGCCGACCCTGCATGAATGGCGATCTGGCTGAATCCTTCCCGCTGGCAATTCGGGCAGATCAGCCCCCCCTGTGAAACCCAAAACCCAAACGTGCGTCCTTCCGTCAGTTCCGTGCCGCACGCCACACACGACTCAAATTCGGGCAACTGCCCGATCTCCCTCAGCAGGACCAGTTCGAACCGCAAAATGCCGCGGCGGACCTGGGCGCTCTTGTGAAAGTCTTCGAGAGCCGTCTGAGCCGCAGCGTACAACTGCGGATGCGGGTCGTAGTCCTCCGTGAGTCCCAGCAGCAGTTCGGCGACGTAGTATCCGGCGTATAAGCCTGTCAGGTCGCGCTCCGGCGGCCGAAAGCGCTGGACCAGCCGCGCTTCGGTGAGCAGATCGAGTCCCGACGAGGTTTTGCGGAGGAACACTATCTGACAGGTGGCGAGCAGGTCAAGAGCGGACTCGAAGGGACCTTTGAGGCGCCGGCCGCCTTTCGCCAGCGCCGACAATTTGCCGAACTCCCGGGTGAAAACCACCACAATGCGGCTGGTTTCACTGAAGTCGGTGACGCGGAGGATGAGACCTTCGGCTTTTTCGGACATGGGGTCATCGTACCAAGAAACCGTTTAGCCGCGACCCGCCGGGGAGCGCTCCCCGGCGGGTCGCGGCTAAACGCAATACTGTTCAACGAAGAAGTCGAATCAGCCACAAGAGGCACAAAGAGCCACAAAAAAGACATCCCCTCTTGTGTCCTTTGCGCCTCTTGTGGCCAAATCTCCGTCATCGAACGGTATTGCGGCGAAACGCCCACCAACAAAAAACCCGCGGGGTTGGCCCGCGGGCTTCTTGCGTCTGTCCCTCGACCCATTTTCCTAGAACACGTCGAGCACGTGGTGGTGCCCCTTGTGCCATTTCTGCTCCGTCGGATAGAAGTTGTGCCAGGCTTTGTTGTACACCGGGATCTGCCGGCTGGGCGGATACCGGTAGTACAGGTGATTGTATTCCTGTGGCGACTGGAAGTTGTGGGGATAGTACACGTAGGGGTAGTAGTAGAAGCGGCCCCAGTCGGTGGGCTGCCCTTCGCCGGCGGCTTGTGCTTTGCCCGCGGTCAATACGGCTCCCAACACGATTGCCAAACACAACACACGTCGCATGTTGTTGTTCCTCTCCTCCGGCGGCATGACGCGCTCCGGCGGAAGCCACACCGCGGACGCTGCCTGCCCCCGTTTCATCGACCACCGCACAACCGCTGCTAAAGAAAAGTTCGGCAGAATCGGCACAGATTGCCCAGCCTATCTTGCCGAAATCGCCACATTACCCTAAACCAATAGATGTAGCCGTTGAGCTGCGATCCGCAGGGGAGCGCTGGTGCGTCCACATCCTCAACGTGTCGAATGCTTGCACAGGATCGGGGCGACACGCTGTTACAGGAATGGATGGATGCCAAGACATCGCGCCACAAGCGCCATTGCGTTAATCACCACATTGGTCCTCGCGATTCCGACCGTTCGCGCCGTTGAGCCATCCCCCTCGCCCAGCTGTCCCGCCACGATTCGCGTTGAACAGCTTCGTCCGCACGTGGAGTTCCTCGCCGGCGCGGAGCTGCGCGGACGCAGCGGACGGGACGCCCGTCGCGCCGCGGAGTATCTCGTCGAGCGATTTCGCCAGATGAAGCTGGCCCCCGCGTTCGCGCAGGACGGCTTCGTTCAGCCAATTCCCGGCCCGCCCGACGCCGATGGCTTGCGACCCGAGATTGGCCGCAACGTGGGCTGCTGTCTCGAAGGCTGCGACCCCGCCCTGAAGAACGAATGCGTCGTCGTCGGCGTGCATTACGATCACCTCGGCGTTCGCGACGGGGCCGTGTTTCACGGCGCCGACGACAACGCGTCCGGCGTGGCGATGATGCTCGAGGTGGCGCGACACCTCAGCACCGGCGACCGCCCGCGGCGCAGCGTGTTCTTCGTCGGCTTCGATCTCGAAGAGCAGATGTTGTGGGGCTCGCGGTGGTTTGCCGCGCATCCCCCGCGGCCGCTCGACCAGGTGAAGCTGTTCGTCACCGCCGACATGATCGGCCGCTCGCTGGGGGATCTGCCGCTGCCGGCGGTGTTCGTATTGGGCAGCGAGTGTTCGCCACAACTGAGGACGACGTTGGAGCAGGTCGGACATCCGGAAGGATTGGACGTGGCGCGGTTGGGGATCGACCTCGTCGGCACGCGCAGCGACTACGGCCCGTTCCGCGACCGCAAGGTGCCGTTCCTGTTTTTCTCCACCGGCGAGCATCCCGACTACCATACGCCGCGCGACATAGCGGCCCGCATCGATTTCGAGAAAGCCGCCCGGGTCTCGAGTCTGGTGTTGCAGGTGGTGCGGCACGTTGCCAATGCGGACGTGGCGCCCCAGTGGCACGATGAGGCGCCGACCGATCTCGAAGAGCCGTGGGCGCTGCAAAGGATTACCGCTTTGTTGCTGGAAGCTGAAAAGGAACGGCCGCTGACCGACGTGCAGCGGTACCTCGTGACGACGGTCCACAACCGCACAATTCGGATCCTGGAGCAAGGCGAGATGTCGGCGGACGACCGCACGTGGCTGGTGCGCATGTCGCAGTTATTGCTGCTGTCGGTGTTCTGATGACCGTTGCGAGCGATCGGATGGCTGTACGAGAGGCAGCGCGAAGCTGCAAACGACATTCGCTTGCGGCTTCGCGCGTTGCACCGATCGTTTGCGGACTGATGTCGCTGTGGTGCATCGTCTCGTTGGCTCCTTCCCTTCGCGCAGACTCTTCTCTCGAGCGCTACTTCGAGCAGTTGCGGCGTCGCGGATTGTTTTCCGTAGCAGAAACGTATGCGTTCACGCGGCTGTCGGACCCGATGCTGCAGCCGCGGCTGCGGACGGAGCTTGTCATCGAGCTGTCGCGGACGTATGCGGAGCACGCCGCATTTGCCGGTCCCGCACAGCAGGATGAATTCTGGCAGAAGGCCCGCAACGTGCTGCAAACGGAGCTGGAACGCGTTCCACCCCCGCCGCGCAGCGCGCTATTGCGGGCACAGCAGACTTTTGTGTCGGGGGTCCAGGCAGAAGTGCTGTTTCGCGACGCAGTGGCCCAGCCGGACGACACGTCGCTGAATGCCGCGGCCCGCCGCGCCGCCGATGCCGCAGTCAAGGCACTGCAGCAGCTCGTTCGAGAATACCAGGAAACCTCGCGCACGACAGGGGACGACCTCGCCCCGTTCGAGCGGCGGAGCCTCGTTCAGTCGGCGCAGCTGGAACTCGGGTATGTGCTTCTTCACCGGGCCGAACTGCAAAACGACGGCAAAGACCGCGCGGCGGACCTCGTTGAGGCGGAGCAGGCGTTCCGTCAGTCGCTGGTTGGTGCGTCGGAAGCGAGGCGCACAGGCCGAGCCAGGCTTGGTCTCGCGGAGTACGTGCGATTGCAGAAGGACTACGCCCGCGCCCGCGAGCTGCTGACCGCGCTCGCGGGGACCGACCCGCCGCCGCCCGCCGACCTCTTGGACGCGATTGACGCCGCCCGTGTCCGCACCTGGCTCGATGAAGGCCTGCCGGTCGAAGCTGCGGAGTTCCTGCTCGGCCTTCGCCAGTCGCGGCCTCAATTGTCGGGCGAACTGTGGTTCCTGCAGCTCCAGACGATCCTGCAGTTGCGGGCCGTGGCCGAGCAAAAGCAGGATCGGCGGCTGGCCGAGCAACTTCGCTCGGAGGCCGAACTGGTGCTGCTGCGCGTGGACGAACATGCCGGCGGATGGTGGAGTCGCTACTGCCGGTTGCTGTGGGCGCGCGAGCAGACCCGCGAGCAGTACGGCGCCGATCTGGACCAGCTCGTCCGCCGCGCGCGCGGCGAATACAACGCCGGATTGAAAGATGCCGCGGCCGCCACGTTCGGCACGGCGGCGAAGCTGGCGTGGGAAAAGAAGCAAATCGAGCTCGCCATCGACTCGAGTTTCACCCGCGGCTCGATCCTGCTGGAACTGCAGCAATTCGACGCCGCCGCACAAGAGCTGACGCACCTGGCGGAGCGTTCTCCGCAGCATTCCCGCGCGCCGGCCGCCCATCTCCTCGCCGCGTACGCGCTCGGCCGGTCGTACGACGCGCAGAAGACCAGGTCGCGTCGCGAAGCATACACGGCAGCATTGCAGACCCACATCGAGCGCTACCCGAACGATCCCACCGCGGGTGATGCCCGGTTCATGCTGGCACGGCTGGAAGAGCAGCGACTGCAGGCAACCGTCGCGTTGCCGCTGTACCTGGCGGTGGGCGTGGACCATCCGCGCGGGGCGGAGGCAACGGCTGCGGCAGCGCGGTGTTATTTGACGATCGTCACGCGGCTCAAGCAGCAGCACCGCGAATGGCAACTGCTGCAGCGGGAAGCGTGCGATGCCATCGCCGCTCGGCTGCAATCGCTGTCCGCCGATGCCACGACGTGGTCGCTTCACCAGGCGGAGGGCGTGTTGGGACTGGTTCGACTTTCCCTGCTCAGCTCTCCTCCCGACTACCGCTTTGCCGATCGGTATCTCGAATTGCTGCAGCGCTCCATTGCCAGTCGCCGGACGCCGAACGAGGCGACGTGGAATGCGCTTGCCCAACAGATGCTGCCGCTGCGGCTGTTGGCGTTGGCGGGAACGGGCCGCAGCGAATTGGCGCGGACGCTGCTGGCTCAGTTGCCGGACGACGATCCGCAGCCGCTGTGGGCCGTCGTTCGCGGATTGGACCAGCTCTCCACCGGCGACCCGGCCGGAAACATCGTGGAGTTGACGGAGTTGTGCGTGGCAGCCGTGGCGCGGCTGGAGCCAATGCGCGAGCAGTTGGCTGCCGCCGAGAGGCTGGATTTCGACCAGGCGCGCGTGCGAGCGTACGTCCTCACGGGACGGTTGCAGCCGGGGCTGCCCATCGCGGAGCAATTGGCGAACGCAACCTCGAAAGACAAGGAGCGCCAATTCGTGCTCGCCACCGTGCTGCAACAATCGTCGTCGGTTGCGGCGCAGACACTGGCCCGCACCTGCTGGCGGCGCGTCGAAGGCTTGTCGCCGCCTGGTTCATCGGAGTGGTTCCATGCGCGGTTGGAGATCATCCGCATTTCGCTCGCGCTCGGCGAACGCGACGAAGCAGCCAAGCTGCTGAAGGTGACGCAGTTGCTGTATCCTTTGCCGGACAACGCCGCCGTGCAGGCACAGTGGCAATCGCTGGAAAAAGCAGTTGTGGAGCGCTGGTCTCGCTCGAATTAGCCGTCCACAACGGAACTCCTTTCCCGTCGGTCCTGCCACCACAGCAGCATCAGCACCGGCACGAGCGCCGCCGCGGCCCATTGGTAACCGGTCAAACCGCCCCACAGCCGTACTTCGGGGCGTAGGAACTCGGTGAAGAAGCGGTAGCCACAATACGCCAGCAGGTAGAGCTTGAACCGTTGTCGCGGAAACCAGTTCCAGCGGTCGAGCTGCCAGAGCGCGATCGCCACACTGAGGTGGAACGCGACTTCATACAACTGCGTGGGATGCCGCGTTACGCCGTCACCGAAGTCGACGCCCCACGGCAACGACGTCGGCATGCCGTAGCAGCACCTTCCTACAAAACAGCCCAGCCGGCCGATGCCGATCGCTGTCGCCACCGGCACCGCAAAGGAATCGCCGGTCTTCACTGTCACGCCGGCCAGCGCCTTGGCCACTTCCACGCCGAAGTAGCCCCCTACCAATCCGAACAGGATCGTCTTGCCGTCGGCGAGCCAGGCCTGCGTGCAGAACGCCCCGCGCGGGTCGGCCAGCGCGAACGGCAGCTTCGCCCCCAGCATGCCGCCGCAGAACACCCCCAGCGCGATGGCCCACTTCTGCCACGCAGCCAGCGGCAACCGCGCCTGCGTCCGCCGCGATAACGCGAATCCAGCGACGAGCGCGGCGAGCATGATCAGCGGGTAGAGCGCGGGTACGGACATCGGCCGCTATGGGAAGAACATCCATTGCAACATCGAACCGAACCAGCATAGCAGTGGCAGCGCGAGGGCGATGGCCACGGCTTGCGAATACGCATATGTCCGCACGAGCGACGACCGCGGCCGCTCCGGATGCTGCCAGATCTGCTGCCGCCAGCGATAGAAGACAGTCACGAGCGGGATGCCCCAGATCACCACGTTCGAGAGCGTGATCAACCACAGCGTCTCCCGCGGGATCCATTCCGAACGGTCGAACACGCTGCCGCCCGGAAAGCCGGTCCCCGGTAAGAGGACTCCCGACCAGCGGCCGAGCAACATCCACATCGGCGCGGTGAACAGCACGGCAATCACAGCGTGGAACACCGCCCGCGCGCAATCGGTCAGTGAAGCGGGACGAAATGGATCCCGCCGCACCGTTGGGTTCTGCTTTGATCTAATTGCAGGTAGATTCACTGGAAGTCAATCACGGCCGCGCCATCGCGTACACAAACACGAAGAACATCGCCACCGCGAACGGCAGCGCCAGCGTGACCAGTTGCATGCGGTAGTACACTTTGAGCAGTCCTTCGCCGCTTGGGCGGTTGTGCAGCACGTTGTCGCGCCAGGCGAATGCAACCGCGGCGACCGGCAGCCCCCACACCCACGAATGCCACGCCACCGCCGCGATCGCGTTGCTGTCCAACCGGCGAAACTGAAGGGCCTCAACAAGCAGCCACGTCGTCGGCAGGCACACGGCCACTGCGATGACGAACATCGCCCCGCCGGCAACGCAGTCCAGCACCGAGATCGCACGCTCGAACCGCGGCAGATGCCAGTGCCGGCCGCAATTCGGACAGCATCCCAGCGACGTTTGATCGACCACGCGGCTGCCGCAGCCAGGGCACACTTCGGGAACGGTCGTGGACACGGTTGGCAACAATCCTGCTTCCGATGTCGAGTCATCTTCTCGGCG
>Ga0073934_10008652_pt1 | contig 13490 bp, 5 predicted proteins | sample LarsenN4metaG_FD_76834 | JGI IMG/M metagenome (GOLD analysis project Ga0073934, IMG submission 76834) | Hot spring sediment bacterial and archeal communities from British Columbia, Canada, to study Microbial Dark Matter (Phase II) - Larsen... ...
AAATTTCGGGGGGCGGCTGCGGCGACCAACGATGGGCCCGTTGTTTGGATGTCAGCACCGCAGCCGATGGACAGGCGGCAATGTCCAGACCCGACCGCTCCAGCCAATCAAGGCTTCCCGTCTCAGAAACTTCGTCGTCGAATTTCAATTCGGCTGCAATCAGGGCTCGAAAATCAAAGACCAAACGTTCGCCCTGGGCGGCGAACGCCGATGCAATCGAAAAAAGCGCTTCACGAAAACTAGTCCCACTCGGAATTGATTTGGCCGCCTCCTGGAGTTTATTCTTCCATCGAACAAGGTCTGGTTGTTGGTCGTTGTTCCACAACGTCGGCATCGTCGCTGTCGTCGCCGGACCGCGACGTCGCCACGCCTCCGACTGAAGCGGCATCAGCTGTTCGGGCAAGCGCCAAATTCGTCGCACTATCGTGGGCATCGGCAATTGTGGATTCGGGGCCGTCAACCGAGTCGGCCATGGCTGCGCTCGCATGGGTTGAAAGTAAGCGACCTCAGCAAAGTGAATTCCCTCGCCGGCCGGCCAGGGAACCATTGCTCTTCTCTCATCGGGGCCGGAAGACACACGCGCCGATTTGCCATCGATGTGCGTCGAAATGAGTTTGGCGCCCTCGGGTAAATGAACCTCCAAGTGATCATCTCGCCAGTCCTGCAATGCAAATCGAAATTTTCCACCGATGCCGTTTTCAAACACTTGCAAGGCCAGATCTGCGACGACGAATCCTCGGTTCGAACTGAGCGTAGACGCCCGATCGAGCACGATGTCGGACGGCGTGGATGTAAAGGCAAATTCGAGCCGATCGGCCCGATGTGTGGTTGGCCGCGATTCCCGCCCGTTCGGGGGTTGAGGGCGATACGAATCGCCGTTCTTGGAAAAGAAGCCAACGCGGCCCTCGAAGCGATCGGCGCCGACGACCGCTATCGACGGCACCGGAAACTGCTCAACTTTCACGGCAATCTCGCTGATCAACTCCAAAGTTACCGGGCCCGATATTGACCGGTCGAAGATGACACGTTGCCAGCGACCGTGAAGCGCTTGTGCCTGAAGAACTTGGTAGATCGCTTTCCATGGCGTCTGCGCCCCAATGCAAGTTGCTTGCAATGGAAGTTCAGCCGGCAGCCACGGCTCGACTCGAACAATTTCACTGCTTCCTCGTCGTGTTCGAATCGACCAGAGTTCAAGTGGCACGTTGCTGATCAGCACCAAGTCGGATACGGTGCCTGCGATCGGCGTGATTTGTAACTCGTATTTCGTTCGCAATCGATCGCCAGAGAGGATCGCCTCACCATTGGCCTGTACTCGAATTCGGCCCGTTCGAGGCGTCACTTGGACAACCCCGTTCAACGCACCCGTCTTAATTGGAAACGCCGGTTCTCCACGCCCTGTTGATGGCGTGGTCGGCGAGGTGACCGAAAGCGTCGGACCAGCCCGCACGAACAGAGTTCCTTCACGTGTACAATCGCCCGTTGGCGTAAGATCCGGCAACGGCAGAGTAGCTCCCGCCGCTTCGAGTCGAAGCGGCGCCCGAAAGCGAAGCGTCCAGTTTCGATTCGGGTCGTTCGGAAGGACAGCCTTTCCGGGCTCGATAACAACGGAAGCGATTTCGGGACGAACTCGTAAGCCCGGGTCCGCGGGCGTTGCATTCGCGCTTTCAAGCGCCCAATTGGGTGGCAAGGAAACTGGCAATTGAGTCAGCATTCCTTGCCTCAATTTGAGCTGTAGCTGCACCGTCAGGGTCATCTGGCCTGGCTCGATGCGCCAGTCCATGTCCTGCTTGAGATCAAAAGCCGGACTCAAAAAAAGAATGTTCGCACTCGGCCGCTGCAGGTTCTCAGACTGCACCTCGAGCAACGAGACCTCCTGAAATCGATCGGGCCGGACCCGATTTTCGATTAAGCGGTACGATCCTCCATTGAAATGGTGCATTGCCATGCTCGGATGAACCGAGATATGCACCGTTTCCCCGCGGCTCGTCGCTCCCGCAATTCGAAGATGTGGACTCACCCACACAGTCGCCGCATCCGGCAATGGCGCCAGTGCCTTGATGACAAACCGGCCGCCGCCGAACGGCTCGCTCAGCTGGACGACTACCTGCGCCGTCTTCGAGTCGGACTTGGTTTCCCAGCGTTCAATGTTGGGCAAGGAGATATCCGTGATTCGCAATGTCGGATCGGCATCGAACAGTAGCTGCTTGACTTCACCGCGATGAACCCGAAGATCGATGGTAAATTCGCATTCGACCTGTCCCGGCACAAATCGCTGGCGAGTTTCGTAGAGTGGGCGAAGCAGCGGATCCATTCGTGCGGCATTTTGTGCATGACGCAGCACGATCATGACCGGCATCGCCTGGCCGCTCGACGCCCGGCCGCCAAACGAGAATCGCCACGTCTTCCAGCCGGTCTTTGCCGCCGGACGTGGATCCGTCAGGAGAAAGCTCTCGCGATTCGATTGAGGGATCAGGTTGGATGGCAGTTCGAGTTCGAGCGTCGAAATGGGACAAGCCGGAAACTGAAGTTCGATTCGGGCGCCGCCGGGCTCGGCAACAGCGCGGACCGACCATTCCAATTGCAGTTTCTGCTGGCCCCGGTGAGCGACCAGTAGTTCCAGCGGGGCATTCGGCTGGTCGTCGAGAAAACCAATGACAGCGTCCTCGCCATTCTTCCAGCGTGCGGAACGGATCGCAAATTGATGCATTTGCAAACTGAATCGGCCCGTTCCCGGACCGAGGTGATCGATGGTCCAGTCGGCGGTCCCTTGAATACCGGCGTCGGTCCACGTCGCACGATAACGAGCTTCAATCAACTGGGGAGCGCGCCAGGCGCTGACTTTTTCCGCGGCTCGCGAAACGAGCCCTTCAAACTCCTTTCGAGGCATCGGCACAAGCGTCGGCTGGCCCGCACGCTCCATCTCGCCCGCAAGCTTCTCGGGGGGCACAAGGATGCGTTGAATCGGCAAAGGGTCGAGGTCGGGCGGCGCCGACGTCGCCGGAGCCCGCCACATGCAGATAGGCAACAAGCCCGCCGCCAGCAGTGCCGCTGCCGTGAATAGTTTTCGACCGATCTGCCGAGTATTCGCGTGCACGTGTCTACCCTGCCGGCGGAACATCAACGGTCGATGGTTCACGCCGCTTGATTTTGCTCGCTGATGCCGGGCGAACCGTGCTTGCCGGACGCCTGGTGAATCCGGGCATGAACACGACGCGGCGTTCGTATCGTTGTTGCAGGTACCATTGGACCAATATGACGATTGCCAGAATGATCCAACCCAAAGCACTGCCGATCAGTGCGGTCATCGTTCGCTCCGGCCAAAGCAGAGAGGCCGCGCCTACCCCCACCGCGATGGCAATCACCGCAATCCAGAACAGCCAGCGAAATCTTCGAATGAAGATCAAGAGCAATCCCAGCACCAGGACCGTCAGCGAACAGGTCATCAGCCAGACCGAGCGCGGGACCGAAACAATGCGGATCGGCTCCAGCGTCGTCGATGTGAGGACAGCAGATGCGTCCCACGATTGCGGTTCCTGGGAGTCCGATTCATTGCGAGCGACGCCGGAGTTGAACCACTGTTCCAGTTGTTCTCCGGAGTAACGAGGCGCCGGTGCGAACAGGATCTTTTTCCATACCCAACGTTGCTCTATTTGCGCGCGAGAATCGCTCGTCATCAGGACATCATCATGCGGCAGGCTGATCTGCCAGCGGATTGTGCCGACCCGTTCGCCGATCAATTGCAGCGGCGTAAGAAGATATTCCCAATTTGTTCCCGTTCGACCGGTGCTCGCCTGGTAACGGAATTCGAGAATCCTCGGTCCGGAACCGGCAGTCAGCGGAACTTCGACGATATGCCCTGTTTGAGCCGCTGCGGTTTTGCCCTGGTCGTCGCGCACGATAAGCTGATCAACGCGTTTGCCGTCGAGTCGAGCATCCAGGTTCAAGGCGCTTGGCGGACCCGGAAGCTCGAATTGCAACGAAGACGAGGTTGCTTCGCGAATCAAGAATCGGACCCGATAATCCAGTCGCCCGCCGTTCTCGGTCGCCTGGATGAGTACTCGGTCAATCAGTGCGGACGCTTGTTTGAGCCGCACGGCTTCCGTCAGGTTTACTGTCAGCGGAAGGAAAACACCTGTTCCTTGCAGAACGAACGTCGGCAAGCTGGGTCTATCCTGGACAATTTCAATGGGCAATTTCGTCCAGGGACCGCCGGATAACTCCGGATGCCAGACGCGGCCGCCTGGACGGCTCCAAAAACGGATCTTGGTTTCGCAAGACGTCGCGTCCGCCGGCCAAACGAGCCCAATATCTGTCTTCCGCCCTTGCATCGAGTCGTCCACTGGTTTCAACGGGATGCTGTAGATCAGCGTAAATGTGTCGCGCCCGCCAGTCAGGCTGATTTGCCAGGAGTCCTCCACCAAGGCAAGTGAAGCGCCTTCGGCGCGTAGCCCGCTGGGCGAGAGTCCCGGCAGGGATTTCCAAAACAGTTTCCGTGCATTCGCACCTGGCGCCACCGTGACTTGCTGGCGTACCACGGCAACAAGATCGTCGAGCGTGATATCTGCCACCGAATGGACCTGAAGTTCGGTCTCCACGGGCCTCCAGGTCAGATCCACGCGAGCAGGATTGCGGAGCCCGGTGGCGTAAACGGCAACTGATTGGCCGACTGGCGCGGCGTCTTCGAGTGCTTTGGCAATGTCGCTGATGCGGTCCTTTCCCCACTCGAACACGGAACCGCGAACGGTTTGTCCAATTGGCGCCACGACGCGAACTTGCCCTTCGCGATCGCTCGCCCCAACCACTCGCGGCAGCAACAGCTTGGCGGCTTTCGCGGTCATCAGCGCCGGATAGACACCTTCGAGCTGAATCGTCGTTTCCTGCCGGCGCGGCTTATCCAGGCGAATTTGCCAACGGTTTTCTGGGCCACTGGCGGCCGGAACAATCTCCGTCACCGACTCGGTTGCGGACTGCACATCCTGAAGTCCTGGCGGTAATTCGACTTCCAGCCGGTCGAACTCCATCCGGATCGGCGTGGCCTTAATCGTCGTGGTGATCCTCCAGCCGCGATCGCTCCACGTTAACAAGTGCGATAGCTGGCTTCTTACTTCTCCACGAAGTGTCTCCAGATTGAGAACAAAATAAGGGGCTGCCAATGCGTCCGCTTTCACGGCGGAATTGCCATAAGAAAACACGGCGTCCGGACCGGCGGCATCATCCGCCCCGATTTCTTCTCTGCGTACGTCGCTTCGGACCTTGGTGAAATGCGGCCGGACGTTGTCGGGTGCATAAACCGAGATGGCGCCGCGTTGCGGCAAGGCGCCTTGCACGGCAAATGGCCCGATTGCTTTGGGTTCCGTGCCTCGCGAAACTCGTACGTGCACCTTCACTTTCAGTTCCTCGACCCCCGGCTCGCGCACGCGGATCAACCATTGTGATTTTTCCGGGTTTTGAGCGGCGACCGTGGTTCCGGCTTCGGCGCGGTCCGATTCAAGCATTACCTCGGCGCCGGCAGGCGTCGTTAGCTTCCATTCCAATACAGGACCGCGAAGCGACCGCATGTTGAGGATAGCTTCTATGTCGCTTCCGTCGTCGGAAATACGAACGGAGACTTGGCCCTCGGTCGCCAGCAACAGTTCACTCGTTTTGTGGACGGCAGGAACGTCCCAGCTGAATTCAATTCCGTCCACTGGACCCAGGGCAACGGGCCTTTCCGAGGATAGCTTCTGAACCGTGGCCGCCGAAAACTCGCGCACCTGAATCGGCGACAACCCTGCCGGCAGCACGGGCCGCAGTCGAACGAGACCGGTCCCCGCCGGAAGTTCCAGCTTTTCCAACAGTGTAATGGCGGCGCCAGGCAGCTGCATTGCGAAGCGCCGTTCCGACTTCGCGCCGCCGCGGACCAGCAGCGCCGATTCGAATTCGATAACCAGCGTATGCGTTCCAGGCGAATCGATGATAGCGCTATAGCCGTCGCTGCCAACCTGCAACGCGACTGATTTGCCGTCATCCAACTTTGCCGAGACAGCATTGGCTTGCCGGAATCCAAGGATAATGGATGTTCGCGCGGCGGTTGTTCGAAACTCGTACGTCGCCCGCGTTTTTACCACGTCGCTGCCAATTGAAACATCAAGCCGGCAAATGCCCGGTATCTCAGGCTTTTCCGGATTGATCTGCTTGCGAAGTTGTTCGATGTTTTCCAGCAACTTTCGGTATTCGTCCGGCGACAGGACCACGGCATCGACATTTTTGAATGCGTCTTTGCTGTCGGCGACAACCACGATTGTGCCGGGCGGCAGCTTGAACGAATCCAGCGCGCGAGGCATTACTTTGAGCGGTTCCGGAATCACGACCTTCGGCGGCTGGGCCAAGGCGGTCGCCGGAACCAACCAAATCAAGAAAAACGACATGGATCGTCGCAACATGGCAGACGCCATTATAACCTTCCCGAGCCGCAGACTTGAGCCAGATTTCCTGGTTTCTCGAGCACGCGGGACCGACCGATCCGTTTGCAACGGTTATTCGGTCTAGTCGGGCGAAGCGGCTTACGCGAGGACCGCTTGCAAGTGCTGCTTGGATTCGTCGGAAACTTCCTGGTGCAGCGATCGGCCGTGCGAGTCCATCGTGACCACCGCCGGGAAATTCTCGACGTGCATTTCCCAGACAGCTTCCGGACTGCCGAATTGTTCCTTCAGGAACACGCGTGGCGTTTCTTTGACGCACTGAGCATATACCTGTGCCGCGCCACCGACGGCGTGCAGGTAGACGCAGCCATGTTCACTGCATGCCTGCAACGTTTTAGCTCCCATGCCGCCCTTGCCGATCACGGCTTTGACGCCATATTTCGCGATCACATCCGCCTGATAAGGTTCTTCACGAATCGACGTGGTCGGGCCGGCAGCGACGACCTTGTACTTGCCGCCCTCTTCCAGCACAACAGGACCGCAGTGATAAATGACGGCGTTTTTCATTACGTCCAGTTCGCCGCCTTTATACAGGTACTTGTGCACTGCATCGCGCCCGGTAAATACCGTACCGGATAGCAGAACAACATCGCCTGCTTTTAGTTTGCGAATCTCTGTTTCCGAAAGCGGCGTTTGCAGGCGAACGACATTTGCGCCGGTTCCGCCTGCACCAATATCGATCAAAGGCGGCACGGGGCGTTGTTCCGGTTCGGCATCGAATTCGCCCGACGTTTGGTAGAGCCAGTCGAGCACCTCGCCGTCGCAGTCCAACATAACGCCGCGACGGCGGAAGGCCCAGCACATATAAGCGACGCTGACGAAAAACGAAGCCGGCAGGCGGTTTCGTGCACCGACTTTGCAGCTTCCAATCGTCAAGTTGCCGCCAAAGCCCATCGGCCCGATCTGCAGTTTGTTCGTTTCCTTGAGCACGCGCAGTTCGAGTTCGGCGAGTTTCGGGTCGGGGTTGGCATCATCGATGGTTCGCAGCAATTGTTCCTTCGCGTGCTCATAGCCCGTGGCGCGGTCGCCGCCGATGCAAACGCCGAGAAAACCGGGCCCGCAGCCCTTCCCTTGTGCTTGCCAGACGGCGTCCATGATGCAGGTGAAAACGCCATCGAGATCGCGGTCGGCTCGTTTGCCATTGAGCGTAACCGGCACGGAATACTGAGCGTTCATGTTTTCACAGCCGCCGCCCTTGAGGATCAGGCGGATATCGACATGATCCTTACGGTGCTGATGCCAGTGAAATACCGGACTGCCCGGCCCGAGATTGTTGCCGCTGTTGCGGTCCGTGACGCTGTCCACCGAGTTCTGGCGGAGATAGCCACGGGCGGTCGCCTCCACAACGGCATCACAGCAAATGTCCTGAAGCTCCAGTTGGTCGAAGCCGGCCGGCGTGCGGATGTAAAACGTGATGGTCCCTGTATCCTGGCAGATCGGCGCCGAACGCTGTTTCGCAAGAGCAATGTTGGCCGCGACAAGTCGCAGGGCGAAATCCGCTTTGGACCCCTGCATTTCCAGCGCGCGATGCATCTCAAGAACCTGATTTACATCGTGAGGCAAATAGGCCGACGTGCGGCGAATGAGTTCGAGCACTTGCGACTGAAGTCGATCGCGGCGCGACATTGCGAAACCTCGTTTCAAAGCTCGTATCTGAACCTAACCATTTCATGTCGGTGGCCTTGCAAAAAACGAAGGCCCGACATGCGACTGCCGAGCCTTTCCAGGTTTTTGCAGGGAATTCTTACTTCGTCCCTTTCAACCAGGCATCGATCCCTTTCTTGTTTGCCTCAATGGTCTTGGCGGGGCCGGTAATGCGGACAAAGAATGGACCATTCGGGCTTTCGATAATCATGCCGATCAGCCGGTAGTCGGGGCGTTTTTCGCCCTTTTCGTTTGGATCGAACGGCCTGGCTTTGTGCGTGTAAGCACCCGTGACGTCGAGCACGGTTACCGGTACGTCGCCGACTCTGACCTTTTCGATCTTGGCGAGATCGTCGATGGACTTGCCTTCCGGCGCGGTCATCATTCCCTTCCAGCGAGTGATATTGGCATCGACCCCGCCGCCGCCGCCCTTACCGAAGAAAAAGACCAGGAATTCCCCATCATGTTCGTCGCCCTTCTCTTTCGGAATAACGAAGTGCAAGATGCGCATCTTGCCGTCGGTGTCTTTTTGCTTCCATGATTCGGGAACACGGGATTTGATGCCGTCGATGTCGGTTGCCGTACCCTTGTTCTCCGCTATCACGGCCGACACGACGATGGCCATCGACGCTACCGAGAACAAAAGAATTCGAGACATGGGTGATTCTCCGTTGCGGGTTCGTTGCAGATCGCAGGGATGATTGTAGCTCTTTACCGGACGATGTGCCCACTAATTGGCGATCAATCGTAAAGCAAGTATTTGCTGCGTTGTTCCAGGAAATTCTTGCGCTCGTCCCGCCAGCCGGTTTCGATTTCATCCAGGTTCTTGCCGTCGCGCACGGCATCAAACGTTCTCCTGTGCACGAGCAAGCGGTCGAATCGTTCCATTTGCCAATGTTCGGGAAAAAGACGACGCAACTCGAGGGCGATCGCGAGGCCCAGCCGGACCGGCTGCAACTTCGACCAATCATCCACGTAAATCGAAACGCCGCCGCAAAGCTGGTTCGCATGAACGCTGCTTGCCGGAGTTTGACTGCATGCGACAAATCGGAGTCCGGGCAATTGGCGAGATCGTAAAGCAGCCGCGAGCTTCTGTCCATCGAGCCATGGAGCGCCGATCCATTCGAACGGCCGTTCGGTGCCGCGACCCACGCTGATGTTTGTCGTTTCAAGCAGCCCGATGCCCGGATACAAAAGCGCCGCGGTCAGGGTGCGCATGTTCGGCGACGGATTGACCCACTGCAAACCGGACTCATCATAGAGCATTTTTCGGCGCCAACCGGTCATCTTCACGACTTCCAGTTCGACAGCGATTTTGCGTTCGGCCTTGAACAAATGCGCGAGTTCACCGACCGTCATCCCGTGCCGCACCGGCAGCCTGTGCCAGGCCACGAAGGATTCGCGCTCTGCATCGCGCACGGGCCCCTCGACGATCGTCCCGCCGATCGGATTCGGGCGATCGAGCACGACCAGCTTGATTCGGTTCTCGGCGGCAGCTTCCATGACGTGGCCCAGCGTGCTGATATAGGTGTAAAATCGGCAGCCGATGTCCTGTATGTCGTAAACCAGCACATCGATTCCCGCGAGCGATTTCGCATCCGGCTTCAGCCGTTTTCCATACAGACTGAAGATGGGAAGCCCCGTTTTTTCGTCGCGATCATCGGCCACTTTTTGATCCACACTGCCGCGGATGCCATGTTCCGGGCTGAACAGGGCCGCCAACTTGATGCCCTCTGCCTGATGCAACAGGTCGATGGTGGCACGCCCGTGTCGGTCGCGGCCGGTATGGTTTGTCACAAGCCCTACGCGTTTCCCTCTTAGCCCGGCGAATTTCTCAGCGCTCAGTACGTCGATGCCGGTCATCGTCGGTGGATCGGGCGCGGCCTCGCGGCGAATGCCGATCATTTCGGCGGCATGCGTGCCGACGATGCCACGCAGTTTCGTGACGTTTCCTTTTTCATTCGGGTGGACGCGATTGCTCAAGAAAACAACGAACGATTTGGAATCTGGATCAAGCCAAAGCGAAGTTCCAGTAAAGCCCGTATGACCGAACGATTTTCCTTTAGGAAAAAGCAAACCGCGGTTCGCCGAGAACGAAGAATCTACGTCCCAGCCACGCGATCGAACCGCTTTGGGAATCGAAACCGCCTCAGTAAAGCGTGCGGCCGTCTCGGACTTCAACACGCGCGCGCCATCGAGTTCGCCGCCATGAAGGAGCATTCGGCAATACCGCGACAGATCGTTGACCGTGCTAAACAGACCGGCATGTCCGGCAACGCCGCCCATGCGGAAAGCGCGGGGGTCGTGCACCGCGCCGCGCAGCCAGCGATCTTCGACTTTGGTCGTCGGAGCGCAACGGTCGCTTGGCTGGGCTCGTGCATCTGCCAGTCTGCGAAAGCCGGTGTCGTGCATCTTTAGCGGCGTGAAAATGTGCCGATCAGCGAATTGATCGAGCGGCATGGCGCCGACCTTTTCGACGATGTGCCCCAGGACAATGAAACCGACGTCGCTGTAGCGAAAACGCGTTCCGGGTTCCGCTTCCGGCTTCAGGGCCGCGATGCGTGCCAGTGCTTGCACCTTGCCGTTTTCGTAATCGGCGAGGGCATTGTCGGCCGTCAAACCAGTCGTATGCAGCAAACACATCTCGATCGTGATTTTCCCTTTGCCATTGGCGGCAAATTCAGGCCAAAACTTTGCTACCGGGTCATCGAGTTTCAATTTGCCCTGCTCCAGCAATATGAAAATCGAAGTCGCCGTAGCCACCGGTTTGGTCAACGATGCCAGATCGAAGATCGTATCGGGGGTCATCTCCTCTATTTTCGGTTCGAGGCTCCGCTGGCCGTACGCCTTGCGATGCAGAACCTTGTCATGGCGCATGACCAGCACGACGGCGCCAGGCAATTCGTTTCGGGCGATGGCTTCAGCAACGGCTACGTCGATCTTCTCACCCGGCGTCGACGGCGTCTGGCCGCAGACGACTGCGGCGACGGAAAGAAGCGTTAGCGCGCAAATGAATTTCGACATAACTCCACGTCTCAAAACAAACGGGTTCTAGCGATTGCGAACCTATAGCTTCTTGTACTGGTCCGTTTCTGCAAGTGCAACTTTCCTATAATTCCCTTTGGTTCGTCGCCGACATTGCGAGGCAAGCATGGCCGATTCTCCATACAAGATCGTCGTGGGCCTGGAGGTCCACGTACAGCTTTTGACGAAAACCAAGCTTTTTTGCGGCTGTCTGAATAAGTTTGGTTTGCCCCCCAATTCGGCGACATGTCCTGTGTGCCTGGGCATGCCGGGCGTGTTGCCGGTGATGAATCGCCAAGCCTACGAACTGGCCTTGCGGGCCGCGATGGCACTGAACTGCCAGATCGCTCGCTTCACGAAGTGGGATCGCAAGAACTACTACTATCCCGACTTGCCCAAAAACTATCAGATCAGCCAGTACGATCTCCCGATGAGTCATGACGGCTGGCTCGAAATCAATGCAGCCGCCGATCCGAAAAAGGAATACGTCCCGAAGCGCATCGGCATCATTCGCGCCCACCTGGAAGAGGACGCCGGCAAGTCGCTCCATGACGAGACCGGCGGGGGCGCTGAGAGCCGGGTCGATCTCAATCGCACCGGCACGCCGCTATTGGAAATCGTCTCGAAACCAGAAATCTCCAGCGGTGAGGAATGCGTCGCTTACCTCACCGAACTACGCTTGATGCTGCGCGAGCTCGGCGTGTCGGACTGCGAAATGCAGGAAGGCAGCCTGCGCTGCGACGCAAACGTCAATATTCACATTTCGCAAAGCAGCGGTGGGCATGTGGCCACTCCGCTCGTCGAAGTAAAGAATCTGAACAGCATCCGCGCCGTCGAACGGGCGGTGAAGTACGAGGCCGAACGACAATTCAAGGCGTTCAACGATCCGGGCGACAAGGAATACTATCACAAGAAATTCGGTGAAGTACCCAAGGCAACCGCGGGTTGGATCGACGAACGCGGCGTTACCCGAGTGCAGCGCCGCAAAGAGGAAGCTTCCGACTATCGATACTTTCCAGAGCCCGATCTGGTGCCGATCGAAGTCGATGACGCCTGGCTCGACAAGGTCAAAGCCGGCATGGGCGAACTACCCGCCCAGCAGCGCCAGCGCCTCCAAAAGGACTATGGACTCTCCATCTACGACGCCAATGTGCTGACGAGCCAAGGTCGGGCCGTGGTCGCTTACTACGAGGAAACGGCCAAGCTTTGCGGCGACAACAAAGAAACCGCCAACTGGGTCACGAACCAGGTGCTTGCGGTCCTGAACGAACGCAATCAGTCGATCAACGATTTTCCGATGCGGCCGTCCGGTCTCGCCGACCTGATCCGCGAAAAAACCTCCGCCGGGCTGAACGCTCAGCGCGCTCGCGATGTGTTTGCCAAAATGCTCGAAACCGGCCAATCAGCAAGCCAAACGATTGCCGACCTCGGTTTCAAAGCCGTCACCGACGAGGCGACGCTGCGCGAGCTCATCCGCCAGGGCATCGAGAAAAATCCAAAGGCGGTCGCCGATTTCAAAAAGGGCAACGCCAAAGCGGCCGACGCCATCAAAGGCTTCGTCATGAAAGCAACCAACAAAATGGCCAAGATGGACCTCGTGACGAAGCTGCTGGAAGAAGAAATTGCGAAGGTGTGATGCGCCGTTCACACGTCCGCGGCGGCTGAAGCACACGCAATGAAAGTCTCTCGCGCCAAGATGGCAAGGCGCAAAGGTCGCAGCGTATTTCGAACCTTACTTGGCGCCCTTGCGTGAGATTCCTTTCCAACACAAGCCTACCTCCCCGTCGCCCAGTACGCTGGATTGGGTGTGTCATACACCACGGCCGCACGCGGCGGGATGCGCTCGGCGGGCGTCTTGCCGGCGCAAAGTTCCAGCGAAATGCCGATCGGGTACCGGCCGGCACGATAGTTAAAGTGGTGATCGCCGCCGGGCGTTCCATAAGCGTCGCCCAGTGCGATCACGTCAAAGCGCGAAAACGTTTGTGTCGTTCGATTCCAGGTGAGATAGCCCAGCACCTTCGGCTCGAAACCTTGCACCGATTCGCCCTTTGTCGAGCCCTTGCGATCCTTTGCCTCCGAGGTGGCAAAGTCGGCGCCTAGCGCCACAGCGCCATTGAGCCGAAGCTCGACCAAATCTTCCGTCACTCTCGTGACGATCAGATTCAGTGATCGCGAACGGACCGAACGCTTATCGCAAACGCCGCATTCGCCGTACGCCATGCCCATGATCAAGTGCGCCCGCGTCATACGATCGGCCACGGATTCGAGCAGCGGATAGGTTTCGCCTAGCACCATGCTGGGCCGCACGATCGCTTTCCATTCTTCTTCCTTGATCCACATGAAATCAGGCTGAGCTTCCCA
>Ga0073934_10008653_pt1 | contig 13488 bp, 13 predicted proteins | sample LarsenN4metaG_FD_76834 | JGI IMG/M metagenome (GOLD analysis project Ga0073934, IMG submission 76834) | Hot spring sediment bacterial and archeal communities from British Columbia, Canada, to study Microbial Dark Matter (Phase II) - Larsen... ...
CGTTTTGTGCCGGCATGCACATCTGAGATAATCGCGCTACAGAGGAGTCCACGATGTCCAGCTCCCGCTATCTCGAACACGATGTCCGGCCATGGGGCGAGTATTTCGTTCTGGAGGAGGGGCCCGGCTACAAGGTCAAACGCATCCGGGTGAAGCCGGGCGGACGTCTGTCGCTCCAGAGTCACGCGCATCGCGGGGAACACTGGATTGTCGTCAACGGCAGCGCGACGGTGACTGTCGGTGCAAAGGTGCGCACGCTGGCGCGGGGCGAAGTCGCCGATATCGCAAGGACCGAGAAGCATCGGCTTGAGAATCCCGGTACGGAGGACGTCGAGATCATCGAGGTCCAGTTCGGGGATTATCTCGGCGAGGACGATATCGTCCGCTATGAAGACGCCTACAATCGCGCCTGAGGTTGCGGCGTGACGGAGCGCGTACGGCTCGGCGTCGATCTTGGCGGCACGAAGATCGAGGCGATCGCCCTGTCGCCGGAGGGCCGGGTGCTCGACCGGCGCCGCGTCGCCACACCGAGCAGCTATGCCGGCACAATCGCGGCGATCAAGGACATCGTCGAAGCCGTTGAGCGAGCGGTTGGCGTGCGCGGACTGCCGGTCGGCATCGGTACGCCAGGCTCTGCATCGCCGATAACGGGGCTGTGGCGCAACTCCAACGCACTCTTTCTCAACGGCACGCAATTCGGCACGGACCTGCCCGCCGCCCTCAGCCGCCCGGTGCGGATCGAGAACGACGCCAATTGCTTCGTACTGTCGGAGGCGCGGGACGGGGCGGCGGCGGGGCATCGCGTTGTGTTCGGCGTGACGCTTGGCACGGGCCTCGGCGGGGGCGTCGTGTTCGACGGCCGGGTTCATCGCGGGAAAAACGCGGTCGCGGGCGAAGCGGGACACATTCCGCTCCCCTGGCCGACGGAGCACGATCTGCCGCTGCCCGTGTGCTATTGCGGCAAGTCCGGCTGCATGGAGCGATACGTCTCCGGGGGCGGCCTTGTCAGCGACTACAAGCGGCTGTCGGGCGTGGACGTCGATGCAGCGGAGATAGTGGCGCGCCTTGGGCGCGGCGATGCGGGCGCGCGCATGGCCTTCGATCTGTTCTGCGACCGTCTGGCGCGGCTGTTCGGTGTGGTCGTCACGCTCATCGACCCTGACATAATCGTGGTGGGCGGCGGCCTGTCGAGCCTGCCGGGTCTCACCGACAATGTCCGATCGCTGATTCCCCGCTATGTGTTCGGCGGAGAAGGGCGGGTTCCGGTGGTTCTCGCCAGGCACGGGGAGTCGAGCGGCGTGCGGGGTGCCGCGGCACTCTGGGACGACGATTCGGGGGAAGGCGGCGGCTGACCGGGTCCTATGGACGGGCTTGCGGCGGGGCGGGGCTTGTCGTACCGCCCCGCCAACCCTACACAGCCGGCATGACAGCGCTTCTCGATCAATCCGACCTGCTCGACCGCGCCGCCCGGCTTGTGGAAGCCGCCCGGCGCGCCGGGGCCGATGCTGCGGACGCGGTCTGCATCCGTGGCGTTTCCATGTCCGTCGACGTCCGCCTCGGCAAGGTGGAGGAAACCAACCGCGCGGAAGGGAACGATTTTTCGCTCCGCGTGTTTGTCGGCCGGCGGAATGCGTCCGTTTCGGCGAATGTGCTCGCCGATCCTGCCACGCTTGCCGAGCGGGCCGTGGCGATGGCGCGGGTGGCACCGGAAGATCGCTTCGCCGGACTGGCCGACGCCGATCTGCTGGCGAAGGAATACCCCGACCTCGATCTGCTCGACGACACGATTCCGTCGCCGGAGAGCCTGACGGATGCCGCGCGTGCGGCAGAGGAAGCGGCGCTCGCGGTGAAGGGCGTTACCAATTCGGGCGGCGGATCGGCCGGCTGGTCGCTCTCCGGCCTGGTGCTGGCGACATCACACGGATTCTCCGGGTCCTACCTCACTTCGCGCTTCGGACTTTCCGCGATGGCGATTGCCGGCGAGGGGACCGGGATGGAGCGCGACTACGAAAGCGTGACCAAGACGCATTGGGCCGATCTCCCTTCGCCTGAATGGGTCGGCAGCGAGGCGGGAAGGCGCGCAGTGGCGCGGCTCAACCCCGGAAAGCTCCGGACGGGGCGCGGTACCGTTGTATTCGATCCGCGCATCTCGGCGAGCCTTGTGGGCCATGTCGCCGGCGCCGCGAACGGGGCTGCCATCGCGCGGAAGACGAGTTTCCTGATGAAAGCCCTCGGCACGGCGATCTTTCCGAAGGGCGTGCGGATCACCGACGATCCGTTCCGTCGGCGCGGACTCGGCTCGCGGCCCTTCGACGGCGAGGGCGTGCGGGCGGAACCCTTCGCCCTGATCGAAGACGGCGTGCTGACGCGCTGGTTCCTGGACAGCGCCACCGCGCGCGAACTGGGCCTCCAGACCAACGGCCGTGCGTCGCGCGGCGGCGGCAATCCTTCGCCGGGATCCACCAATCTCACCCTGGAACCGGGAGATGTCACGCCGGAGGCGCTGATCGCCGAAGCCGGCGAGGGCATCTACGTCACCGATCTGATCGGGCAGGGGGTGAATATCGTCACGGGCGACTACAGCCGCGGCGTGGCCGGATTCCGGATCGCGGGCGGCAGACTGGCGGAGCCGGTCAGCGAAATCACCGTCGCCGGCAATCTTCGCGACATGTTCGCGCGCCTCAGGGTCGCCAACGACCTCCAGTACCGCTACGCGACCAACGCGCCGACGCTGGCCATCGAAGGAATGACCATTGGCGGCCGTTGAACCACGCCCCGATGCGGCCGAGACCGACATGGAGCTTCTGGCAGCGGCGGCGAAGGAGGCGGGTGCCGTCGCGCTCACATTCTTCCGACGCAACCCGGCGAGCTGGGTCAAGGAGAACGACTCGCCGGTCAGCGACGCAGATATCGCGGTCGACCGGTTGCTGGCGGAACGGCTGCGTCCGGCACGTCCCGACTATGGCTGGCTCTCGGAGGAAACGGCCGACGATGCGAGCCGGCGAAGCGGACGGCCTGCCTTCATCGTCGATCCGATCGACGGAACGCGCGAGTTTCTGGCCGGCCGGAGCGAGTGGGCCATCTCGCTCGCGGTCGTCGCCAACGGACGCCCGGTCGCAGCAGCGCTCGCGGCGCCGGCGCTCCGCGAGACATTTCTCGCCAGTGCGGGCGGCGGCGCGTGGCTGAACGGCGCGCCGATCACGGTCGCACGACGCGATGCACTGGAGGGTGTCGCCGTGGCGGGTCCGCGGCGCTATTTGCGGCAGGTGGCTGAAAAGGCGAGGGTCGACATCACGTCCGTTCGGTTCATCGGTTCGCTTGCCTACCGGCTGGCGCTGGTGGCCGCCGGGCGGGTGGATGTTGCGGTGGCGCGCGCAGGGTCGCGCGACTGGGATCTCGCCGCCGCCGATCTCATCGTGCACGAGGCAGGCGGCAGGCTGACCGATCTCGACGGGCGCCTGTTGCGGTATGACCGTGCCGAGACGCGGCATCCAACGATCGTCGCTTCGGCAGCAGGGATTGCGGGCGAGGTCCGCCGGCTGGTTGCCGCCGAGGCGGCTGCCCTCGATTTCAGCATGGATTAGAAGGGGTCCGAATGAGCGCACGCGTCGGCAACCAGGAAAAGCAACAGAAGCAGCTCCTTCATCTCGTTTTCGGCGGCGAGTTGACCGACATCGGTTCGACCACGTTCCGCGATGTCAGCAAGCTCGACATTGTCGGCATCTATCCGAACTACCGGGCCGCCTACGATGCGTGGAAGGCCCGTGCGCAAAGCACGGTCGATAACGCGCACATGCGCTATTTCATCGTTCATCTCCACCGGCTTCTCGACCCGGAGGAGGGTGGGCAGGCCGGCGAGGCCGAGGCGCGTGACGGGGTGCCGCCGTGCAAGTAGAAATGGCGCCATGAGCGAGACAACCGACAGCGCCGAGCCGCAGGATTCCGAGGTTCCGCCGGTACTTCAGCGCAAGGGGCCGAGCCGGCGCCGGCGGGTGTTCCGGCGTTTCAGCAATTCGCCCGGCTTGCTGCGCTTCGTTGGGCGGGTCGGGGCGAGCTATATCCGGTTCGTCGCCGGCACGAGCCGCATGACGTTCGAGCCTGCCGATCCGATCACCTATCTCGGCGACCGGCTCCCGGTCATCGTGACAGCCTGGCACGGGCACCATTTCCTCGCCACGACCTTCTGGCCGCTCCATCTCTATCCCCTGGTCACGCTGATCTCGAAGCATCGCGACGGCGAGGTGATGGCGGCGATGGCCAGCGGCATCGGCATTCAGACCATCCGTGGCTCCGGCGGACGCGATCCGAAGAAGACGCTCAGGAGCGGCGGCATACGGGGCTTTCTCGGCCTGAAATCGACGCTGGACAGCGGCGTCAGCGTGTTCATGACGGCGGACGTATCGGGTATCGCGCGCCAGGCAGGCGAGGGCGTGATCCGTCTGGCGCGGGCGACGGGACGGCCGATCGTCGGCATCGGCGTGGCAAGCGCCCCTGAGATCCGCCTGGAGAACTGGGATCGTTCGCGGATCGCCTTGCCGTTCGGCCGTACGGTCTGCTTCCTGGCGCCACCGCTCGAAGTGCCCCGAGACGCGGACGACGCCCTGGTGGAGGCGAAGCGTCTTGAGCTTGAGTCGTCGCTCAATCTCATGACTGCCCGCGCCTATGAGGCCTTGGGACGAACGGATGGCTGAGGAAGCGGGCGGCGGGCTTCTCGCGGCATACCGGCTTGCGGGCATCTGCGCGGCGCCGTTCCTGCCGCTGCTCCTGTCGCGACGCGCCCGGCAGGGGAAGGAAGACGCGGCGCGACTGGACGAGCGGCGCGGCATCGCGTCGCGGCCGCGCCCCGGCGGCTTCCTCGTCTGGGTGCATGCGGCAAGCGTCGGAGAGACGAATGCGGTCCTGCCCCTGATCGGACGCCTCGCGGCCGCAGGCGTGACCGTGCTGTTCACGACTGTTACCGTGACGAGTGCGCAGATTGCAGCCGCCCGTCTTCCGCAGGGCGCGATCCACCAGTTCAGCCCGCTCGATGTGGCACCGTGGATCGACCGGTTTCTGCGCCACTGGCAGCCGGATCTTGCACTCTTCGTCGAATCGGAGCTCTGGCCCGTCACGATAATGTCTCTGGCAGAACGCGGCGTGCCACAGGTGCTGGTGAATGCGCGTCTTTCGGAGCGCAGTTTCGGCCGATGGCGCCGGCATGAGTCGATCGCGCGCCCGTTGTTCGCGCGATTGGCGCTTTGCCTGGCGCAATCGCCCCTGGACGCGGAGCGCTACAGGGCGATGGGTGTCCGTCGCGTGGAAGTGACAGGCAACCTCAAATTCGATGCGCCGCTGCCGGCGCCCGATCCGGAAGCTGTGGCGGCGCTCAGGCAATCGATCGGCGAGCGGCCCATGTGGCTGGCGGCCAGCACGCACGAGGGTGAGGAAGCAATTGCTGCCCAGGTCCACCGGGAGCTCGCCCCGGCGCATCCCGGGTTGCTGACCGTCATCGTACCCCGGCATCCGGAACGCGGTCCGGCGATTGCCGAAATGCTGCGCCAATGGGGCCTTGCGGTGGCGCTCCGCGGCCCGGGCGAGCCGGTTTCGTCCGGAACCGACATCTACGTTGCGGATACGCTTGGCGAGCTTGGGTTGTTCTACCGGATCGCTCCGGTCGCCTTCATCGGCGGGTCGCTGGTGCCGCGTGGCGGACAGAATCCCATCGAGCCGGTCCGTTTCGAGTGTGCGGTTCTGCACGGCCCGCACGTTCACAATTTTGCGGACATCTACGCGGCGCTCGACACTTCAGGCTCGGAGACCGTCGCAGACGCGGAGCAGCTTGCGGCGGCGGTGCACCGGCTGCTTGCCGATCCGGCGCGGGCCCGAAACCGCGTCCGTGCAGCAGCGGCGGCGCTGCAACCTTTTTCCGGCGCTCTGGACGCAACGTTCGCGGCGCTGCAGCCTTTTCTGCCGGGGCGGGCGAAGGGCCAGCCCGCCGCGGGGACGCCGTCGTGATGCGCGCACCGGCCTTCTGGTGGCAGGCCAAGCCGAGCGCCGCCGCGCTGGCGTTGTGGCCCGCTGCTGCGATCTACGGACGCGCAGCGGCGCACCGGCTCGACAAGAAGCCCGAGGCCGTCGCTCCGGTTCCGGTCATCTGCGTCGGCAATTTTACCGTGGGCGGCGCGGGGAAAACGCCCACGGCAATCGCACTTGCGCGTCTGGCTATCGCGCATGGCCTGCGCCCGGGCCTGCTCGTGCGCGGTTATGGCGGAAGCGAGAAGGGCCCGGCGATGGTGGACATCAAGAGCCACACGGCGGCACAGGTCGGCGACGAGGCGCTTCTTCTCGCCGCGGCGGCGCCGACGGTCGTTTCGGCCGACCGGCCGGCCGGCGCGGCGCGGCTTGCTGCCGAGGGCTGCGAGCTCATCGTCATGGACGACGGATTCCAGAATCCATCGCTGGCGAAGGATCTCAGCCTGCTCGTGGTCGACTCCACGTTCGGCTTCGGCAACGGGCTGATCCTGCCTGCGGGGCCGCTCCGCGCTCCGGTGCACAGCCAGATCGCGCGCGCAGGCGGGCTGGTGATTGTCGGCGACGGGCCCCACGCCGGTCCCATGGTCCGGCTCGCTGCGCGTGCCGGAAAGCCGGCGATCCGCGGGCGGCTGGCGCCGCTGCGGCCGGGCCTCTGGCGCAGCCGCCCAATCCTCGCCTATGCCGGCATCGGCCGGCCGGAGAAATTCTTCGCAACGCTGGCGGAATGCGACGCGCCGGTGCACGCGCAAGTACCGTTTCCCGACCATCACGTCTACACGATAGCCGACGCCGACTACCTTCTGCGCCGGGCGGAGCGGGAGGGGTTGCGCCTCGTCACGACAGCGAAGGATATGGCGCGGCTCAAGGGCGCCCAGGGCCTGATGGCGGAGCTTCGGGAGAAGTCCGAAGCGTTCGAAGTGGTGCTCGATTTCGAACATCCGGATCAGGTTGCACGGATGATCGAAACGACCGTCGCTCGGGTGACGGTGCAGCGGGGAAGCGCGCCTCAGCGGCGGCGGTAAGCGGCCGCGTGGCCCCGGAGCGAGGCAGCGGCATCGACATAGGCTTCCTGCCGCTCGACGCTCCAGTATTTCAACTCGTCGAGCGGGATGGCGACGCCGGTCACGGCGCAGCGCACGAAAGCGCCGGGCGTGATGACCTGGAAGTCGCCATCGAGATAGCGGAGGACGGCCTCGCCGCCCTTTCGTGAAACGTCGATCCGGTTCATCGTGTCGCTCGGGTCTCCGCCGAAACCATAGCGGAGCGGGCCGGCCTTGCAACCGGCCGCATCAGCGGCGTCCGAACAGCCGCTCGATATCCGCGAGCCTGAGCTCGATGTAGGTCGGACGGCCGTGGTTGCACTGGGCTGAATTGGGTGTCGCCTCCATCTCGCGCAAGAGGGCGTTCATCTCCTCCGGCCTGAGCCGGCGGCCTGCCCGCACCGAGCCGTGGCAGGCCATGGTCGCGGCGATACGGTCGAGCCGGTCGCGCAGGCGCGTCGACCCGTCCCACTCGGCGAGATCGTCGGCGAGGTCGCGCACCAGTCCGGCACTGTCGACGGGGCCGAGGAGGGCCGGCGTTTCGCGGACGGCCACGGCGCCAGGACCGAACCGCTCCAGCACCAGTCCCATCTCGGCGAGTTCGTCGGCGCGGGCAGCGAGCCGCTCCACGTCTTCTTCCGGCAGATCGACGATATCGGGAATGAGCAGGATCTGGCGGGCCATGCGGTTCTGCGTCAGCGCGGCCTTCATGCGTTCGTAAACGAGGCGTTCATGGGCGGCATGCTGGTCTACTATGACCAGTCCCGCATCGGTTTCCGCGACGATATAGGTCTCGTGCAGTTGCGCACGCGCCACCCCCAAGGGCAGAGCGCGTGCGGCATCGTTCGACGTCTCGTGCGCGCGCGCATCGACCGAGGGCGTGCCGGCGAAGGCGGCCTGACGCTCCTCGGCAAATCCCGACGCGACGGCAACCGCCACGTTGCCGTCCTTCAGCGGGCGTTGCCATGCAGCGGCAGACGCAGGCAGCGGGGCGGGGCCGGGCCGAAACGCTGCAACGGTGGCGGAGCCGATCGTCGGCGATGCGCGACGCGACTCGCGCAGCAGCGCATCTCGCAGCGCGCCGACGAGGAGGCCGCGCACGAGGCTCGGGTCGCGAAAGCGCACTTCGGCCTTGGCCGGATGCACGTTCACATCGACCTCCGCCGGGGGCAGTTCGAAGAACAGAACCACCTGCGGATGGCGGTCGCGGGCCAACAGATCGGAGTATGCGCCCCGGACGGCGCCAAGGAGCAGCCTGTCGCGTACCGGCCGGCCGTTGACGAAGAGGAACTGCTGCGCGGCGTTGGCGCGGTGGAAGGTCGGCAGACCGGCAAATCCGGAGAGGCGGACGCTGCCGCGTTCCGCCTCGACCGGCACGGCATTCTGGCGGAAGTCCCCGCCCAGGATGCGCGCGATGCGGGCGAGCCGCGCGCCGTCGCCTGCCGCAGGGGGATATTCGGTCACCGATCGGTCGCTGCCGGCGAGTGCGAAGCGAATCTCCGGGTGCGCCATGGCCAGGCGCCTGACCGTGTCGGTGATGGCATTCGCCTCGGCCCTTTCCGATTTCAGGAATTTGAGGCGGGCCGGCGTGGCGAAGAACAGGTCCGTCACCTCGACGCAGGTTCCGGTTCCCATCGCGGCGGGCCGCGGCCGGCCGACCGCTCCGCCCTCCACCACGATCTCCCAGCCGTGCTCGTCGCCCGGACGACGCGACGCGATGGACATGCGCGCGACAGCGCCGATAGAGGCAAGAGCCTCGCCGCGAAAGCCGAGGGTGGCAATGTCGGACAGGTCGTCGCCGAGCTTGGAAGTACAGTGGCGCTCCACAGCGAGGACGAGATCGTCCCGGCTCATGCCGGCGCCGTTGTCGGAGACGCGGAGCAATGACGTTCCGCCTCCGGCTGTGACAACCTCGATTCGCGACGCCCCGGCGTCGATGGCGTTCTCGACCAGTTCCTTCGCGACGCTCGCCGGCCGTTCAACGACCTCGCCGGCGGCGATGCGGTTGACCATCTCCTCGCTGAGGCGGCGGATTGGCATCTGTCGAGTGTGCCGGATTCGAACCGACCGCGGAAGGGGCGCGCCTCGCCTCGCCTTCAGCCTTCCTCGAGGCCCACGGCGCGCAAGCCTTCAAGGATCGGCGCGAGTCGCGCGGGATCCTGCATCGGCTGGCCCTGGCGAATGCTGCGGATCGTGACGCCGGGCGAAAGGGTCTTGAACTTCGCAAACCAGCGCCTGGCGTCCTGCATCCTTCCAAGCCGGACGTTGGCGGCGATCATCATCCAGTAGGCGGGATCGTAATTCATGTTCAAGCCGGTTGCGCGTTCGGCATAGGCAAGTGCGCCCGCATTGTCGCCCTGAACGAGAAGAACGTGCGCAATGCCTGTGAGTGCGACAAACGCATGCGGATCGGCGGGGCTCAGCCGGAGCGCGCGTTCGAAGTACGTCCGGGCATCCTCAAGGCTGCCGCAATGGATGTTGCCGACGCCGGCCCAGATCACTACGTCGAAATGGTTGGGGTTGGCCTCGACCGCAGCCTTCATGGCCGCAAAGCCCAGGTCGTATTCGCGATTGGCGATCAGGGTGAGCCCGGCCGAAGCCAGAACCGGGGCGTCGCCCCGGGCATTGGCGAGGGCGCGATGCACCAGTTCGTGGGCGGTGCCGCGATCGTCGGGCGACAGCGGCGCCCAACCCATGACCATACGGTGCTGAAGGAGCTGCGCCGCCTGCGCGAGCATGAGGCCGTTGTTGGGCTCGAGTGCGATCGCCTTCGTCAGAAGTGCATAGGCCTCGGCGTTTTCCTTGTCGGTCGCGGCATGGAATTTCTCCATCGCCGCGAGGTAGAGGTCGTAGGCGGCAACGCTTCCGGGCCTTTCCCGGCGGGAGCGTTCGATCTCCGCGCGCTGGATCTGCGGCTCCACGACTGCAACGACGCTTTCGGTGATGCGGTCCTGCACGTCGAAAATGTCCCTGAGGGCGCCGTCGAAATTGCGCGCCCAGAGATGCGCGCCCGTATCCGCGTCGATCAACTGGGCCGTCAGACGCACGCGTTGTCCGGAGCGGCGGACACTTCCCTCCAGCACATAGCGCACGCCCAGTTCGCGCGCGATCTGGCGTACGTCGACCGCATGTCCCTTGTAAACGAAGGACGAGTTGCGGGCGATCACCGCGAACGAGCGGAAGCGGCTGAGCGCGGTGATGATGTCCTCGACGACTCCGTCGGCGAAATAGTCCTGCTCCGGGTCGCCGCTCATGTTCTGGAACGGCAGGACGGCAAGCGAGGGCTTCTGCGGCAGGGGCTGGCGCGACCGGCGGCGAGCGAATGGCGGCTGTCCGTCGAAAATCACCCGGTAGGCGTGGACAGGGCGGGCGATATTCTTGAGCTGCTGGTCGCCGAGGTCGTCGAATTCGACGTCAATCTTGCCGGCTGCATCCTCTTGGGCGCGGGCAGACAGGCAGATCCCTCCGGGATCGGCCAAGGCCTGAAGTCTTGCGGCGATGTTGACGCCGTCCCCGAATATGTCGCCGTCCTGCTCGACGATGTCGCCGACATTGACCCCGATGCGGAACTCAAGCCGCTTGTCCCGTCCCACGCCGGCGTTCCGCGCGGCCATGCCCTTCTGAAGGTCGACCGCGCAGCGCACGGCGTCCACGACGCTCGCAAATTCGGCCAGGAACCCGTCGCCGGTGTTCTTCACGACCTTGCCGTGATGGCGGGCGATGCACGGATCGACATGCTCGTGGCGGTGTGCAGTGAGGGCGGCCAAAGTGCCCTCCTCGTCGGCGCCCATCAGCCGGCTGTAGCCGGCGACATCCGCCGCGAGGATCGCCCAAAGCCTGCGCTCGATGCGATCTTCGCTCATTCCCTCGGCGTTCCGACTCTTCTGCACGATCTCCGGTAACCGCGGCGGCACGCCGGCCTGACGGTGGCAGCTATGCAAACCGCGACGCCGAAAGGCAAGGCGGCGGCATGGTTACCGGCATTACAAAGCGTTCCTGCCGATGTCGCGGCGGCAGAAGCCATCCGGCCAATCGACCTGGTCCACGGCCGCGTAGGCGCGGGCCCTGGCCTCGGCAACGGTACGGCCGCGCGCGGTGACATTGAGCACGCGACCGCCGTTCGCGACAAGGCGGCCGTTCCTGATGGCGGTCCCGGCATGGAATATTTTCACGCCGGGCAAGGCTTCGGCGCGGTCGAGTCCCCGTATCTCGCCGCCGGTCGCGTACGCTCCGGGATAGCCGCGTGCCGCCATCACCACCGTGAGCGCGGCTTCGTCGCTAAAGTGAAGTTTCACTTCAAGTCGAGATTCCACCGTCGCGAGAATCGCTTCGAGAAGATCGCTCTCAAGACGTGTGAGGAGCACCTGGCACTCCGGATCGCCGAAGCGCACGTTGTATTCGATGAGCTTCGGGCCGGCTGCGGTCAGCATCAGTCCGGCGAAGAGCACGCCGCGGTAGGGTGTGCCGCGCGCCGCCATTGCGCGCACGGTCGGCCGAACGATCTCGGCCATCACGCGTTCGGTCAGCTCCGGCGTCATTGCGCGAACCGGTGAGTAGGCGCCCATGCCGCCAGTGTTCGGCCCGGTATCGCCGTCGCCGACGCGCTTGTGGTCCTGTGCTGCGCCAAGCGGCACCGCGCGTTCCCCATCGGCCAGCGCAAAGAAGCTCACCTCCTCGCCGGTCAACCGTTCCTCGATCACGACCGACGAACCGGCCGCGCCATAGACTCCCGCGAAGCAGGCGTCGATTGCCGCGTGTGCCTCCTCCAAGGTGGCGGCCACGGTGACGCCCTTTCCCGCGGCGAGGCCGTCGGCCTTGATCACGATCGGCGCGCCCGTGGCGCGGAGATATGCGTGTGCGGCGTCAGCGTCGGTGAAGGTCCGTCCGGCGGCTGTCGGAACGTTCGCCTCGGCACAGATTTCCTTGGTGAAGCTCTTCGATCCCTCGAGCTGTGCGGCGGCCCGGTCCGGGCCAAATGCGCGAATACCGGCTTCGGCGAGCGCGTCGACCAGCCCGTCGACCAGCGGCCGCTCCGGACCGATCACGACGAGGTCGATGCCTTCCTTGCGGCAGAAAGCGGCGACTGCGGCGGAGTCGCCAACGTCGATGCCGACAAGCGCGGCGTGTCCGGCGATGCCGGGATTGCCGGGCGCTGCAAACAATTGCGTGAGGCGGGGAGATTGGGAGAGGCGCCACGCCAGTGCATGCTCGCGTCCGCCCGAGCCGATCAACAATACCTTCATGAAACTCCCGGAATCCCGCCGTTCGCGCCGCCTGAGGGAGGCGCGATCTTGCACAGCACACAAGGGCCTCGCAATTCCCGCCGCAGGAGATAGAAAGGCGCCCATGACGGAATTCACCGAATCCGGCCGCGTCGCCGACGCACCGCCCGGCAACTGGGTGGACCGGCATCTCCCCTCACGGCTGCGTCCCTTTGCACGGCTTTCGCGGCTCGACCGGCCGATCGGCTGGTGGCTGCTCCTCTTGCCTTGCTGGTGGTCGTCAGCGCTGGCGGCGGACGCAGCGGGCGCTGCGTATCCGAGTCCATGGCACATGCTCCTGTTCCTGATCGGCGCCGTCGCGATGCGCGGGGCCGGATGCACCTACAACGACATCGTCGACCGCGACATCGATGCGCGCGTGGCGCGCACGCGGTCGCGACCGTTGCCGTCGGGGCAGGTCACGGTCCGGCAGGCGAGGGTGTGGCTGGTCGTGCAGGCGCTGATCGGCCTTGCCGTGCTCCTGCAATTCAACCGGTTCGCGGTCGCGGTGGGTGTCGCATCGCTGGTTCTGGTCGCGATCTATCCGTTCATGAAGCGGTTCACCGACTGGCCGCAGCTCTTTCTCGGTCTGGCGTTCTCCTGGGGCGCACTCATGGGCTGGGCGGCGGCCTACGGCTCGCTCGACTGGCCGCCACTCGTCCTCTACGCCGGCGGAATTCTATGGACCATCGGCTACGACACGATCTACGCGCTGCAGGACAAGGAGGACGACGCGCTGATCGGCGTGCGCTCCACGGCGCGGCTCTTCGGTGTGCAGACGAAGCCGGCGCTGGCCATCTTCTTCGGGGGGGCGACCGCCGCGCTGGCGCTCGCGTTCGGCCTGGCGGGCGTTGGACTGTTTGGATTTGCGGGGCTTGCGCTCGGCGCGCTCCACCTTGCTTGGCAGGTGGCTACGGTGGAGCCCGGCAACACGGCGAATGCGCTTGCGCGCTTTCGCTCCAACCGTGACTACGGTTTGATACTTCTTGCCGGCCTGCTGATCGATGCGTGGCTGACGGCGGAGCCGCTGGTCGGGCCGGGCGGCGGACCCATCGCGGGCGGCTAGGTGTCTGGTCCCGGAGTGTGAGGGAATCAGTCAATCTGATCCTACATTCCGGGAGGCATTATGGGGCAGATACTTCACGGCAGCGCCACGACCACGCACGCCATCCGAG
>Ga0073934_10008654_pt1 | contig 13486 bp, 13 predicted proteins | sample LarsenN4metaG_FD_76834 | JGI IMG/M metagenome (GOLD analysis project Ga0073934, IMG submission 76834) | Hot spring sediment bacterial and archeal communities from British Columbia, Canada, to study Microbial Dark Matter (Phase II) - Larsen... ...
AGGACGTGAGCCTGGCGTTCCTCGACGACGGGGTGTACCAGATCGTCAAGGGCCAGCACACCAAGGCCCTGGACGTGAAGAACTTCTCGCCCACCTACCGCGCACTCGAAGGCTACGACATCGAGAAGCTGTACGTGGAGAAAGAGTCGATGGAGGCCCGCGGATTGACGGAAGGTGACTTCCTCGTCGACGTGAAGGTTATTTCCAAGACCGAGATGGCCGACCTGATGGCCGGGTCGGACGTCGTGTTGAGCTTCTAAGGGGGGAAGATGCTGCATACCATTAACAAGTCGCCCACCGAACGTAACGCCTTCGACAGTTGCCTGGCGCATATCAAGAAAGGCGGTGCCATCCTCTTGATCGAGGACGGCATCTACGCCGCGGTAAAAGGCACGGCCGCGGCCAAGCAGCTCGAGGCGGCGATGAAGACCATCCCGGTGTATGCGCTGCAACCGGATATCGAGGCCCGCGGCATGGCCGGCCGCGTGCTCGATGGCGTGAAGCTCGTGGACTACGGCGGGTTCGTAGATCTCGTGGCCGAGCATCCGTCTGTGCAGGCCTGGCTGTGACGCCAAGTCCCTATTAACCGCGAAGCAAAGAGGAGATTAGACATGGGTACCATTACCGTTTCAGGCAAGACCGTCGAGGTCGATGAGGAAGGCTATCTCGTAAATCGTACCGATTGGAACGAGGAGATCGCCAAGGAGATGGCCAAGGCCGACAACTGCGAGTTGACCGACAACCACTGGGAAGTGATCAACTTCCTGCGCGAGTACTACGACGAATACCAGATCGCGCCGGCGGTGCGCGTGCTGACCAAGGCGATCGGCAAGAAGCTTGGGCCTGATAAGGGCAACAGCAAGTACCTGTACGAGCTGTTCCCGTACGGCCCGGCCAAGCAGGCGTGCAAATACGCCGGCCTGCCGAAGCCGACCGGCTGCGTCTGATTAGACTGACGTCTAAAAGACTGAACCGTCGCGTGCACGCGGGCCGGTATCAACGCCCGCGTGTGTCTGCGACTCCTTGAAATCGTTTCGGGATACGCGATGTCGGCCGTCACCGTCACTTACGCGCTGCTGTTCTACGCCGCCACGGCGATTCTCGTCCTGGGTGTGGCCCGCAAGATCTGGATTTTCGCCCGCACCCCGCAGCCGTTGAAGATCCCCACCACCCCGGCGCCGACCACGCGCGCCGGCGTGTGGCTGCGCATGCTGCGCGAGGTCACCGTCTTCGAGAGCCTGTTCAAGTCCAACAAGTGGATCTGGCTGTTCGGCTGGGTGTTCCACCTGTGTCTGTTCGCGGAGCTTTCCTGGCACCTGCGCTACTTCACCGAGCCGGCGCCGTTCTTCGTGACCTGGCTGCACTGGTTCACAACTTTCACCGGACTCGGCATGCTGGCCGGGCTCGCCGGCCTGTGGGCGCGGCGCTTCCTGGTGGACCGGGTGCGCTACATCTCGAACCTCTCCGATCACCTGATGCTGGTCTTGCTGGTCGGCATCGGCGCGAGCGGCGTGGTCATGAAGTTCTTCGCACATACCGACATCGTGGCGGTGAAGGCGTTCTTCCTCGGGCTGATGCGCTTCGATCTCCAGCCGCTGCCGGCCGACGGGCCGTTGCTCGTCCACCTCACGCTGGTCGCCATTCTCATGATGGTGTTCCCGATCTCGAAACTGCTGCACGCCCCGGGCGTGTTCTTCAGCCCCAGCCGTAACCAGGTGGACAACCCGCGCGAGCAGCGCTGGGCCCGCGGCTGGTCGGCGGAATACGACAACACCAAGATGGGCGGCGCGGAGTAACGCATCATGGCCAATTTCGAAACCCCGGCACTGCGCGAATACCCGGTCATCCCCATCGTCCAGGAAGGGGCGATGGCCCACTCCAGCCCGTTCGTGGCCAAGCCCGAGCACCAGCAGCCGCTCGGCTTTCCCGGCCAGCTGGTGGAGAACTGGGAACAGAAGGCGGTCGATCGGCTCGGCGAGCTGGTCTCGAAGTCGCGGGCCCTGCGGGTGTTCCTCGACTCGTGCGTGAAGTGCGGCGCCTGCACCGACAAGTGCCACTACTATCTCGGCACCAGCGACCCCAAGAACATGCCGGTGGCGCGCCAGGACCTGCTGCGCTCGGTCTATCGCCGCTACTACACCTTCGCCGGCCGGGTCGTGCCGTGGCTGGTGGGCGCGCGCGACATGACCAAGGAAGTGCTGGACGAATGGTACAGCTACTTCCACCAGTGCTCGCAGTGCCGGCGCTGCTCGGTGTACTGCCCGTACGGCATCGACACCGCCGAGATCTCGATGGCAGCGCGTGACATCATGAACACCGTCGGCCTCGGCCAGAAGTACTCGAACGAGATCATCGGCAAGCTCCAGAAGATCGGCAACAACCTCGGCCTCCCCGAGCCGGCGCTGGCCGACACGCTCGAGGGCCTGGAAGAGGACGTAAAGCTCGAGACCGGCGTGGACGTGAAGTTCCCGCTGGACGTCAAGGGCGCCGAGATTCTCCTAATCACCCCGAGCGCGGACTTCTTCGCCGAACCGCACATCGACGGCCTGGTCGGCTACGCCAAGGTGTTCCATGCCGCCGGCGTGTCCTGGACGCTGTCGTCGTACGCCTCCGAGGCCGCGAACTTCTCGATGTTCATCGGCTCGCATTCCAACCTGCGCAAGGTGGCGCTGCGCATCCGCAAGGCGGCGCTCGAGCTGGGCGTGAAGCGCATCGTGGTCGGCGAGTGCGGCCACGCCTGGCGCGTGGCCTACAGCTTCTGGAACACGCTGATCGGGCCGTTCGACTTCCTCGACCCGAACTACCCCGTGCCGCAGCACATCTGCGAGTTCACCTACGACCTGATTCGGAAGGGCGCGCTCAAGTTCGACAAGTCGCAGAACGACGACAAGGTGGTCACCTTCCACGATTCGTGCAACGTGGCGCGCGCCTCGCGCATGGGCGACATGCCGGGCGGGCAGTTCGTGATCCCGCGCGAGGTCATCAAGGCCACTTGCAACCACTACGTGGACATGGCGCCCGAAACCATCGGCGAGGGCACGTTCTGCTGCGGCGGCGGCGGCGGTCTGTTGACCGACGACCTCATGGAACTGCGCGTCAAGGGCGCGATGCCGCGCATGCAGGCGCTCAAGGAAGTAGTGGACGAGCACGGCGTGACGCACATCGCCGCGATCTGCGCGATCTGCAAGGCGCAGTTCACCAAGGTTCTGCCCTACTACAAGTTCCCGATGGACATGATCCAGAGCGTACACGGCCTGGTGAGCAAGGCGATCGTGCTCGGCCCGGCCAACGAATAAGCAAACACGATTCATTCAGGAGAACCTTACGATGGCAACTCCCGCTGACAAGGCAAAAGACACTTCCAAGGGTCATACCTGGCGTCGCTTCAAGGACGGCGATCACAAGTGGCGCCGCTGGAACGACCAGATCTTCAAGGCCGACGAAAGCGACAAGTGCCCGACCTACGTGCACAAGACCCCGCCCTGCCAGGCGAGCTGCCCGTCGGGCGAGGACATCCGCGGCTGGCTCAACATCGTGCGCGGCATCGAGAAGGCCCCGAAGGACGTGAAATGGCAGGAGTACGCGTTCCGCCGCTCGACCGACGCCAACCCGTTCCCGTCGATGATGGGCCGGGTGTGCCCGGCGCCCTGCCAGACCGGCTGCAACCGCAACGCGGTCGAGGACTACGTCGGCATCAACGCCGTCGAGCAGTTCATCGGCGACTACGCGCTGGCCAACAACCTCAAGTTCCAGCCCGGCGCGGACACCGGCAAGAAGGTGGCGATCATCGGCGGCGGCCCCGCCGGCCTGGCCGCGGCCTACCAGCTGCGCCGCAAGGGCCACGCCGTCACCCTGTTCGACGATCACGACGAGCTCGGCGGCATGGCCAAGTACGGCGTGCCGGGCTACCGCCTGCCGCGCGAGTCGCTCAACGGAGAGATCAACCGCATCGTCGAGATGGGCGTCACGGTCAGGCTCAAGACCCGCGTCGGCGTGGACGTCACGCTCGCGGACCTCGAGAAGAGCCATGACGCGGTGCTGTTCGCCATCGGCTGCAAGAACGGCCGCCTGCTGCCGATCGAGGGCGCCGATGCCCCGAACAGCATCAGCGGCGTGGCGTTCCTCGAGGCCTTCAACCAGGGCCGCCTCCAGGCCGTGGCCGGCCGCGTGGTGGTGGTCGGTGGCGGCGACACCTCGATCGACGTCGCCTCGGTCGCCCGCCGTCTCGGCTACATCAAGGATATGAAGGAATCCGAGCGTCCCGAGTACGTGGTGCTCGGCCAGACCGCGCACGACGTGGCGGTGACGGCCAAGAGGGAAGGCGCGGAGGTGCTGCTGATCTCTCGCCAGCCGATAGAGAAAATGAACGCCGCCAAGCACGAGATCGACGACGCCCAGCGCGAGGGCGTGACGATCCGCGGCTCGCTGCAGCCGGTGAAGGTGATCCTCGACGCCAACGGCCGCGCCCGCGCGCTGCGCGTGATCGAACTCGACTACTCGAGCGGCAAGCCGGTCGAGAAACCGGGCACCGAGAAGGATCTGGAGCTCGACCTGCTGGTGTCGGCCATCGGCCAGGGCGGCGACTTCCGCGGCATGGAGGCGTTCGACAACGGCAAGGGCCTGATCAACACCGACAAGTTCTACCAGGTGCCGGGCAAGAAGGGCTATTTCGTGTGCGGCGACATCATCCGCCCGCACCTGCTCACCACCGTGATCGGCCAGGCGTCGATCGCCGCCGACAGCATCGACCACTACCTCAAGAACCAGGATCTGGGCAGGCGGCCGAAGGTCGACGTGCATCACTTCAACCTGCTGGCCAAGCTGCAGGAAACCGGCCTGACGCCAAAGAGCTTCAAGCCTTCGGATTTCAAGCCGACCCAGGACGAAGGCCCGCGCCCGATCGACCAGGGCCTGCGCGGCACTTCCGAACAGGGCAAGGCGGTCGGCGGCTACGCGGTGCACAACTACGAAGACCGCTCGGACGCCGAGGTCTGCCACTCGGAAGAGCTGTTCCTCGGACACTTCCCGTACGTCGAGCGCCACAAGCGCGTCGAGAAGGTGCCGTCGGCCACCGAGGTGCTCGGCCACTTCGAGGAGCGCATGATCGGCCTCGACGAGAAACAGACGGTCGAGGAGGCCAAGCGCTGCATGAGCTGCGGCCTGTGCTTCGAGTGCGACAACTGCGTGATCTACTGCCCGCAGACCGCAGTCAAGCGCACGCCCAAGTCCGAGGCGACCATGGGCCGTTACGTCTACACCGACTACGACCTGTGCATCGGCTGCCACATTTGCGCCGATGTCTGCCCGACCGGCTACATCAAGATGGGCATGGGCGATCATTGAGTCCGGAGTCGTGAGTCTTGAGTCGAGAGTCGGGAGTCATAAAAGCGTGAAAACAGTTTTCCTGAAGGCCGTGCTGGCGCTGGCGCTGCTCGCCTCCCCGGCGGCATTCGCCGCCGGGGGCAAGAAGCCGGAGCGCGTGCCACTGCCGACGATCCAGGTCAACAAGGACCGCGGCGAGCAGTGCGTGGAACCGACGGACGTCATGCGGCGCAACCACATGCAGTTCATCCTGCATCAGCGCGACGAGACCATGCATCGCGGCATCCGTACCGTGAAGCACAGCCTCAAGAACTGCATCAACTGCCACGCCGATCCCAAGACCCACAGCGTGCTCGGCAAGGACGGCTTCTGCGAATCCTGCCACCGCTATGCCTCGGTCAGCATCGACTGCTTCAGCTGTCACAGCGCCGAGCGTGAGGCCCGGAGCGCCGAGCCCGCTGCCGCCACCGGTCCGCGCGCCCTGAAGGCGGCGGCCAAGGGGACGAAGCCATGAACATCAACCGTCGTCAGTTTCTCGCGCTCGGCGGCGCCGCGGCGGCGGCCACGCTCGCGCCGGGCCTGCGGCTCATCGAACTCGCCCAGGCGCGGTCGCCGGAAGAAGCCGCCGCCGCGGCCCACCGCTGGGGCCTGCTCATCGATGCCAACAAGTGCGCCGACGGCTGCACCGCTTGCGTCGACGCCTGCTTCACCGAGAACGGCGTCACCGGCCACGGCCGCCCGGCGACCGATGCCCAATGGATCCGCAAGGTCACGCTCAAGGACAAACAGACCGGCCAGGTGCAGTCTTTGCCGCTCATGTGCCAGCACTGCGAACACCCGCCGTGCGTGGACGTCTGCCCCACCGGCGCCTCGTTCAAACGCATCGACGGCATCGTGCTGGTAGACAAGCACATCTGCATCGGCTGCCGCTACTGCATGATGGCCTGCCCGTACAAGGCGCGCTCGTTCATCCACGAGGACACCACCGGCCAGAAGGCCCATGCCCCGCGCGGCAAGGGCACGGTCGAGTCCTGCACGCTGTGCGTGCACAAGGTGGATCGTGGCGACGGCACCACCGCCTGCGCCGAGGCCTGCCGCCAGGCCGGCCATCAGGCCATCCTGTTCGGCGATCTCAAGGATCCGGCAAGCGAAATCAGCAAGCGCCTCGCCACCCAGCCGTCGCAGCAGCTGCGGGCCGATCTCAAACTCAACACCGGCATACGCTACCAGGGCCTCTGACCGCTTATGAGCCACGTCACCTATCTCAAACTGGAAGGCAAGACCTTCGGCTTCTGGATGCTGCTTGCGGTACTCGCCGGCGTCGTGGCGGTCGGCCTCGGCGCCGCCCTGTACATGGAACACAACGGCCATTGGGTCACCGGCATGAACAATCAGATCGTCTGGGGCACGCCGCACGTGTTCGCCGTGTTCCTGATCGTGGCCGCGTCCGGCGCGCTCAACGTCGCCTCGATCGCCTCGGTCTTCGGCCGCCAGCTGTACAAGCCGCTGTCGCGGCTTTCGGGCCTGCTGGCTGTCGCGCTGCTGGTCGGCGGGCTCATGGTGCTGGTGCTCGACCTCGGACGTCCTGACCGGCTGACCGTGGCCATGACCTACTACAACTTCAAGTCGATCTTCGCCTGGAACATCATCCTGTACATCGGCTTCATCGTGGTGGTGGCCGTGTACCTGTGGATGATGTTCGAGCGGCGCTTCAACGAGTACTCGAAGCCGGCCGGCCTGGCGGCGTTCCTGTGGCGCCTGATCCTGACCACTGGTACCGGCTCGATCTTCGGCTTCCTGGTGGCGCGCGAGGCCTACAGCAGCGCGCTGCTGGCACCGATGTTCATCATCCTGTCGTTCGCCTACGGGCTCGCGATCTTCATCCTGGTGCTGATGAGCGCCGTCGCCTGGAGCGGCCGCACCCTCGGCGACGTGACGCTCAACCGACTCAAGAACCTGCTCGGCGTGTTTGTGGCGAGCGTGCTGTACTTCGTGGTCGTGTACCACCTCACCAATCTGTACATGACCGGCAAGCACGACGTCGAGCGCTTCATCCTGCTGGATGGCGGCGTCTACACGCGCATGTTCTGGATCGGACAGATCCTGATCGGCGGCGTGCTGCCGCTGGTGCTGCTGTTCTCGCCGCTCAGCCGTTCGCGCGGCATGATCGTGCTCGCCGCCCTGCTCGTGGTGCTCGGCGGACTGGCGCAGATGTACGTCACCATCATCGGCGGCCAGGCCTTCCCGATGCCGCTGTTCCCGGACAAGATCGTCTCCAGCAGCTTCGCCGACGGCGTGGTCGCCCAGTACGCCCCGAGCCTGCCGGAAGTGCTGCTCGGTGTCGGCGGCATCGCCATTGCCCTGCTGCTCACTGCCTATGCGATCCGCGTGCTGCCGTTCCTGCCGCAATCGCTGGCCGACGCTGACGTCGATCCGCACCACGGCCAGGGCTAATCTGGAGTTGCCGGTCGGGAGTCCTCACCCCAGTTGGCGAGACTCCGGACCCCCGACTCCCGACTGCGCGATGAACCGCCTGCTCATCTCCGCCGCCCACAAGTCCTCGGGCAAGACCACACTCACCATCGGCCTGGCCGCGGCGCTGACGCGCCGCGGGCTCAAGGTGCAGCCGTTCAAGAAGGGCCCGGACTACATCGATCCGATGTGGCTGGGGCCGGCGAGCGGCCGCCCTTGCCACAATCTCGATTTCTTCCTGATGCCGCACGACGAGATCCTGGCGACGGTCGCGAACCGCGCGGCCGGCGCCGATCTTTCCCTGATCGAGGGCAACAAGGGGCTGTACGACGGCCTCGACCTGGACGGCTCGAACTCGAACGCCGCGCTCGCCAAGCTGCTGCGCACTCCGGTGGTGCTGGTGATCGACGCGCGCGGCATGACGCGCGGCATCGCGCCGCTGATCCTCGGCTACCAGGCGTTCGACCGCGAGGTGCGGATCGCCGGCGTGATCCTCAACCAGCTGGGCGGCGCCCGCCACGAACGCAAGCTGCGTGCCGTGATCGAGCACTACACCGACGTGCCGGTAATTGGCGCCGTGCATCACGACCCCGGACTGCAAATCGTCGAACGCCACCTGGGCCTCGTGCCGAGCAACGAGGCCAGCGCCGCCCGCGCACGGATCGATGCCATCGCCGACGCCGTGGCACGTCAGGTCGATCTGGACCGGCTGCTGGCGATTGCCGCCTCGGCGGATCCGCTACCGGAAACCTCCGCCCTCTCCCAGCCCCCTCCCGCAAGCGGGAGAGGGAATTCTGACAACATCCCCGTTAAGATCGCCGTCGCGCGTGACGCGGCCTTTGCCTTTTACTATCCAGCCGATCTCGAGGCGCTGGAGCGCCACGGCGCCGAGCTGATCCCGTTCGATACGATCAGGGATCCGCGACTGCCGGCAGTCGATGCGCTGTTCATCGGCGGCGGCTTTCCGGAAGTCCACATGCAAGCGCTCGAGGCCAATCGCAGTCTGCGCCAGGACATCAAGCGCGCAATCGAGTCCGGTCTCCCGGTCTATGCCGAATGCGGCGGCCTCATGTATCTCTCGCGCAGCCTGGCCTGGAGAGACGAGCGGCGCGAGATGGTCGGCGCCATTCCAGCGGACACGGTGATGCATGACCGCCCTCAGGGCCGCGGCTACGTGCGGTTGCGGGAGACCGATCAGAACCCCTGGCCACGTGCCGGCAAGGCGCCCGACAAGATTGAAATCCCGGCCCACGAATTCCATTATTCCAGGCTCGAGAACGTCGCCGAGGGCCTGCGCTACGCCTACGAGGTGATTCGCGGCGCCGGCATCGACGGCCACCGCGACGGCATCGTCCACCGCAACGTCCTCGCCTGCTATACCCATATGCGCGATGTGGGTGGCAATCACTGGACGGCGCGGTTCGTCGAATTCGTACGACAATGCAAACGAGCGGCGAGCGGCAAGTTGCAAGTAAGCGGAAAATGAATAAAGCTACCCGGCCATTGTCTGTCACGCTGCTTAACTTCTCCATGATCACCATCACTCCGCGCGCCGCCGCCCAAATCCGCAAGATGTCCGAACAGACCGAGGCGGACGACATGTACCTGCGGCTCGCCGCCAAGCTCGAGGACAATGGCGAAATCGAATACGGCATGGGTTTCGACGACATGGGCGCCCAGGACCAGATCTACACCTCGGAGGGCATCGATGTCCTGATCTCCGATTCCTGCCGCGAACTGCTGCGCGGCGCGACCCTCGACTTCGTCGAGCTCAACCCGGGCCAGTCCGAGTTCATCTTTCTGAACCCGAACGACCCCCGCCATCAGTCGCCGCAGGAAGGTCAGACTTCGTAAAACCCGGCATGGTGCGGGGACAGACCGCCGGACCGGTCCGGACCGGAATTTGCTATGATCTGAGTCCGGAATCACATCGGGCGCCACGTTCCGCCCGGGCGGACCTCCAGCCATGCCGTTTCCTTCTGCCGACCCCAAAGCCGCGTCTTCCGCGCACAGCGGCCGCGCCCCCTCCCTGTTCCGGATGTTGTTTCTTTGGCCGGTCATGGGATTGGCCGTCGCGCTGGCGACGGTCGCGACCATAGAGGCCGTCCGTGCATTCTGGACAGCACCGACCTGGGTGCTGATGGCGGCACAGTCATCCGCCTTGCTGCTGGCCGGACTGTCGCTGGCCGTCCTGCTCCATCGCCTGCGCCGTCGCCTGCTGGACCCGCTCAACAGTCTGTGCGACTGGGCGGCACGCATGCACGGCGGCAGCTATTCCGCACGCCTGCCCGATTCATTGCACGGCGAAATGGCCGGCCTGGCGCGCGACCTCAATGACCTCGGCGACGAACTGCGCTCGCTCAATCTCGAAATGGCGGCACGGGTCCGCCGCCAGACCCAGCATCTGGCGCGCAAGACGCGCTCGCTGGAAATCCTGTACGACGTCGCCTCGACCCTCAGCAAGACCCGGACGCTGGAAGAATTGCTCGAGAACTTCCTCGACACCTTCGTGCAATTGTTCGATGCGCGCGCCGCGATGGTACGACTGGTCGCCGACAACGGCCAGTTGCGATTGGTGGCGAGCCGCGGCCTCGAATCTTCCGCCATCGAACTTGAAAAACTGATGCCGCTGGACCGCTGCCTGTGCGGCGACACGGCGCGCGCCGGGACGGTGCAAATCCAGAAGGGCACAGCCGCCTGCACGAACGTGCTCGGCACGCCGCTCCTCAAGAACGAATGCCGAGAGCTGGTGACGGTCCCCATCCAGTATCACGACCAGACCCTCGGCGTGTACAACCTGGTCCTCGACAAACCGATTTCCGACTTCGGCGACGATCTGAGCGACCTGCTGACCAGCATCGGACGGCATCTCGGCATGGCGGTCGAAAAGGCCCGGCTCGACGAGCACGCCCGGCGGCTGGCGATCATCGAGGAACGCAACACCATCGGCAACGAGCTGCACGACTCGCTGGCACAGTCGCTGGTGAGCATGCGCCTGCACGTCAAACTGCTGGGCGAGATGCTGTTCAAGAAGGACCTGTACAGCGCCCAGTACGAGGTGCGTCGTCTGCATCAGGCGCTGGAAGAGGCGCACACCAGCTTACGCGAGCTGCTGGCCAACTTCCGTTCCCGTATGGACGAACGCGGGCTGGTGCCGGCAATCGAGGACATGGTGATGCGCTTCAAGGAGGAAACCGGCATCGCCAGCTATTTCCAGAACGAGTGCGGCGAGCTGGTCCTGGACACAGCCCAGGAGATCCAGGTGTTCCGCATCATCCAGGAAGCACTGGCCAACATCCGCAAGCACAGCGACGCGCGCACCGCCCGCATCCTGCTGCGCGGTGAGGGTGACGGGAGTTACCAGTTGCTGATCGAAGACGATGGCATGGGCATCACCCCGGCCGCCCCGTCGCAACGCGGCGAGCACGTGGGACTGGCGATCATGCGCGAACGCGCGGAGCGTCTGGGCGGCACCCTGCAGATCGAGAGCGAGGCCGGCGAAGGCACGCGCGTCCTGTTGCGCTTCGGTTCCTCACCGGCCGCGTCGCCGAGCCGGGCGGTGGGAGGCTGACCGTGCGTGTCCTGCTGATCGACGATCATGCCCTGGTCCGCAAAGGGCTGGAGCAGCTGTTGCAAAGCCGCGGGATCGAAGTGGTGGCCACGGCTGGCAGCGGCCGGGAAGGCATCGAGCTGGCGCATGCCCTGAAACCGGACATCATCTTGCTGGACGTGAAGATGCCGGAAATGAGCGGTACCGAAACCCTGAAGCAGCTGCGCGAACAGGGTATCGCCGCGCCGATCCTGATGCTGACCATGAGCCGCGAGGAGGAAGACCTACAGGCCGCGCTGCGCAATGGCGCCACCGGCTACCTGCTCAAGGACATGGACCACGAAGACCTGGTGCCGGCCCTGCAGGATGCCCTGCGCGGCAACAACGTCATCGCCAAGGAACTGATCGGCTCCCTCACCCGCCTCGTCCAGGGACAAGCCGCCAAGCCGGCGGCCAAACCCGAATCGCACGACCTGCTCTCCGAGCTCACCCCGCGCGAGCTGGAAATCCTGCGTCATCTCGCCGAGGGTCAAAGCAACAAGGAGATCGGGCGCGCGCTCGACATCACCGACGGCACGGTCAAGCTGCACGTCAAGTCGATCCTGCGCAAGCTCGGCATCCGCTCGCGCGTCGAGGCGGCGGTGCTGGCCGTCGAGCACGGGCTCGGCAAGAAGAGCTCGGCGACCGTCTGAATCAGTCCGGATTCGACCCGGCCGGCACGAACCAGCTGAGTTTCTCGCGCAACCGCACCACCTCGCCGACGATGATCAGGGTCGGCGCCTTCACCTGCTCGCGCTTGACGATCTCCGGCAGGGTTTCGAGCGTACCGGCGAACACCCGCTGGTTGGCGGTCGTGCCCTGCTGGATGAGCGCCACCGGTGTCGAGGCCGGCAAACCGTGGCTCGTGAGGCCGTGGCAGATATCCGGAACACCGTGCAGGCCCATGTAGAAGACGACAGTCTGGTTCGGCTGAGCCAGTGCCGGCCAGTTAAGATTCACCGTGCCATCCTTGAGGTGCCCGGTGACAAACACCACGGCCTGCGAATAATCCCGATGGGTGAGCGGAATGCCGGAATACGAGGCGCAACCGGCGGCCGCGGTGATGCCGGGCACCACCTGGAAGGGAATGCCCTCGGCCGCGAGCGTCTCGATCTCCTCGCCGCCGCGCCCGAAGATGAACGGGTCGCCGCCCTTGAGCCGCAGCACCCGCTTGCCTTCTTTTGCCAGGCGCACCAGCAGCTGATTGATGCCTTCCTGCGGCACGGAATGGAAATCGCGCTCCTTGCCGACGTACATCTTGACGGCGTCGCGCCGCACCAGGTCGAGAACCTCTTTCGACACCAGCCGGTCGTATACCACGACGTCGGCCTGCTGCATGAGGCGCAGGGCGCGGAAGGTCAGGAGATCGGGATCGCCCGGCCCGCCGCCGACCAGATACACCTCGCCCACCTCGCTGCCGCGATCGGCGATCGTGTCGAGCCTGGCAGTCAGCGCCGCGCGCGCCGCCTGCTCTCTGCCGCTGAACATCATCTCCGCGATCGGCCCCTGCAGCACCTCTTCCCAGAACGCGCGCCGCTGGTTGATGTGGCCGAACCGCTGCTTGACCCTGGCGCGGAATTCGCCGACCAGCTTCGCGAGCCGCCCATAAGCGGCCGGAATCAGCGATTCGATGCGGGCGCGGATGAGCCGCGCCAGCACCGGCGAAGCCCCGCCCGAGGACACGGCGATCACGACCGGCGAGCGATCGATGACCGCCGGCATGATGAAGGTGCACAGCTCGGGACGATCCACCACATTCACCGGGATGTTCCGCGCCTGCGCCGCCTCGGCCACGGCGCGATTCACACCCTCGTCGTCGGTGGCGGCAATCACCAACCGATGGGCCTGGACCTGCGCGGGGAGAAAGGCTTCGGCGCGATGACCGATCTCGCCCGCCTGGCGGCGCGCCGTCAGCGCGGCGCCGAGCTCCGGGGCGACCACCACGACGCGCGCCCCGCCTTTCAGCAACAGCTCAACCTTGCGGGCCGCGACTTCTCCGCCACCGACCACCAGACAAGGCTGGTCTTTTACGTTAATGAAAATGGGAAGAAAATTCATACTTTTTATTATACTTTACAGTAAGTTAAACAACTTATTTAATAA
>Ga0073934_10008656_pt1 | contig 13482 bp, 13 predicted proteins | sample LarsenN4metaG_FD_76834 | JGI IMG/M metagenome (GOLD analysis project Ga0073934, IMG submission 76834) | Hot spring sediment bacterial and archeal communities from British Columbia, Canada, to study Microbial Dark Matter (Phase II) - Larsen... ...
GCCGCCTCGTCCCTGACGCCAAGGTTCCTGGCGGCGCTCGAACGCTCTGGCCGAGCGTTGCCTGTCCCGTTGGCGCGCCGCTGCCGGGCCGGGGCATCCGCCTCCCGGCCGTCGCTGGGTAGAGCGGGCTAGTATCCCAGCCGCGCGGACCGGCGGCCAGAGCAGTTTTCAGCGTGCTAGCACGCTGCTGGCGGCACGTACGGGCGACCGATAAATAACTCCCCGATCTATTTCCTCGTTCCAAAGGGTCCTCCCTCGGAACGCAGTACCCCGAGGCTCCTGCCTCGGCGAGCCCGTTGTGGCAAGGTCTCCCGACGACCCTCCTCCCGCGAGGGGGCCGAAATATGGCCGCGAGCTTAGCCCCTGGTCAGGCGCAGCGCGTGTCTGTGACCTCCCCAGGTCCGAAGGACGGCCCGAACGGGTCGGGAAGTTACTTTCCCTTGGGTCCCTACGTGCCGTTCATCGCGGCCATCAGGCTGGCGGCATAGTCGCCAATCTCCCGAAGCACTTCGGCACGCGGACGCGACCCCGCTTCTGCCAACCGCCGCACGATCGCCGAGCCCACGATCAGGCCGTCCGCCACCGGCGCGAGCAGCCGCACGTGCTCCGGCCGGCTGATGCCGAAACCGACGCAGATGGGCAGGGGGGTCTGGGTGCGGAGCCAGGCTACGTTTTCCACGAGCGAAGGCGGCAGTTCGGTCCGCTCGCCCGTAATGCCGGTGACCGAGACGTAATACAAAAACCCCGTGCTGGCCTGGGCGATGCGGACCGCCCGCTCGCGCGGCGTGGTGGGCGTGACGAGCTGGATCAGGCTGAAATCGGCGGCCCGGCAGATCGCCGCCAGTTCGGCTGATTCCTCGACGAGCAGATCCGGCACGATCGCTCCCGCGACGCCGGAGGCCTGGGCGTCAGCGACGAACCGAGCCAGCCCGTACCGGTACACAATCGCATAGCTGACCATCGTGACCAGCGGCATCTTCACCTGCGGTGCTACGCCCCGCAGCATCTCCAGAATGGCAGGAACGCGAATCTTGTGTTCCAGTGCCCGCGTGTACGAGGCCTGAATGACCGGTCCGTCGGCGATCGGATCGCTGTAGGGAATGCCCACCTCGCACAGCGTCGAGCCGCGGCGATCGAGCTCGCGAATCAGCTCGGCCGTGAAGCCCAAATCGGGATCGCCGGCCGTCACGAACGGCATGAACGCCTTGCGCCGCTGCTGGCGAAGGTCCGCAAAAAGTTGATCGAGTCGGGACATAATGAAGCCGGCAAGATACAAGCCAACGTCAGGCAGCGATCTTAGCAGACGGGCCGCATTTCCGGCAGCGGCGAGTCGCGCGGCTGGGCACCTGATGGGTGCGGCGGGACGGCAGGAATTCCCAGACTTGCTGGGGCAAGTCTCGCCGCGAAGCGGCAACGGTATAAGGCCCTGGGAGCAGCCCACGGTCAGGCGCAGCCCTGGACATTGCTCTCGAAAGGACCGCAGGACCGGCGCCCGCGTCTTGGGATACTTGTACCAACAGCAACAAAAGCGAACCCCTGCCCCGCTGCGAGCGAATCCCAACCCTTTTTCCACCTCACTCCCGACCCCGTGCGGTGCGCGCGAGGCCAACGCGGGGTGTGGGCGAGACCCGCCGGCTGCGCGAGGCCCTGTCGAGCGGCGTTCCCCGGGCCCGCCTGCCACTCCGTCGCTGTCCTCCCGGGGACGCATCCGTAGCTTGTGCGCCGCCAATTTCAGCCGCTATATTCACCGGCATTCGCCTGCGATGAATCCTTCTGCCGGAGCCCGCCCGATGAACCGTCTGCCCGCGATTGTGGTTGCTGTGGCCGCCCTCCTAACTGCGACGGCCGCGTGGTCGGCCCTGAAACTGGCGGTCACCGGTCAAACCATGGCACAGGAGGCCGAAAAATTCTTGGGCTCTCTGACTGCCGAGCAGCGCTCGAAAGCCGCGGTCCCCTATGACGATGCCCGGCGGATCGACTGGCACTTCATTCCCAAGGCCGACGGCGCTCGCGAGGGGCTGCAGGTCCGCGAGATGAACGACGACCAGCGGAAGGCGGCCTTTGCCTTGCTGAAGGCGGCGCTGAGCGAAGTCGGCTATGGCAAGGCGCGGCAGATCATGGCCCTGGAAAGCTTGCTCGCCGAACTCGAAAAGGCGCGGAAGGGCAAAGGCCCCTTGCGCGATGCTGAGCGGTACTTCTTTACCGTCTATGGCGCGCCCACGGCGACCGGCAAGTGGGCCCTCAGCGTCGAGGGGCATCACCTTTCGCTGAATTTTGTCGTCGACAAGGGGCAGGTCGTCTCGAGCACGCCGACGGCGCTGTGTGCCAACCCCGCGGTTGTCATGAACGACAACGTGCCGAGCATCAAGAAAGGGACCCGCGTCCTGGCCAAGGAGGAGACGCTGGCCTTCGACCTCTTGGCCTCGCTCACGCCTGACCAGCGCAAGGCGGCGATCATCGCCGAGAAGGCGCCCAGCGAGATTCGCGCCGCCGGCGAACCCCAGCCGCCGAGTGAAGCACCCGCCGGCATTACCGCCGACAAGCTCACCGGCCAGCAGCGCGACATCTTGATGAACCTGATCGACGAATATGCGAACAACCTGCCGGCTGACTTGGCCAAGGAGCGGCACGACGCCGTCATGAAGGACGGCCCGGCCAAGATTCACTTCGCCTGGGCCGGGGCCGACAAGCCGGGCGTGGGGCACTACTACCGGATTCAGGGCCCGACGTTTCTGATCGAGTTTGTGAACACGCAGGCCGACTCGGCCGGCAACCCTGCCAACCACATTCACAGCGTGTGGCGCGACATGCGGGGTGATTTCGCGATCGCCGTCAAATAGCCACGGCTGGGTAAGCCGGCAGTGGCACCCCGGCAAGCCGGCAGTGGCACCCGGAGGCACTGCTGGACAAGCCAGCCGTAGCCCCCGGCACCCGGCGACAGCCTCGTCGCCTTCTCATGAGCCCTCTCGGGACCTGGGTCAGGCCGCGCGCCGGCCCCTCGCCGGGTTCTGCCCAGCCCTTCTGCTAGCGTCGTTGCTTTCGTTTTGCTCGGCGTGTCAGGCCTTTTCGGCTCAATCGGCAGATTCCTTACCGCCGACAAATCAGTAATAGCACCGCGCGGCACAGCCTGCCTCATAGGCACGCGCGGACCCGGCGGCACGGCAAGCCAGGCAAATCGTAGGGCTCCTGCCGCGCGTGCTGGATTTTCCGAATATGCCCGCCGATCCATGAGTAGCGGTTGGCGACCTAGTTCCATTGCAGCAAGGCGCGTCTCATGAAAATCAAGACCCTGTTTCTCGCGATCGCGGCTTTGATGGCCGTCGCGGCGCCGAAGCCTGGTTACGGGCAAGAGCTCGGCTACAGCCTTGCTGACCGGCTGGCCGCCTGGTTCAGCCCGTATGACAACGGGGGGCCCTTCAGCGTGGCCCAGACCGGCTACACGGATCCCTGCAACGCCGAGGATCTCTATTGCCAGGACGGCCGCTGTGGCGACTGCAACGGCTGCTGCCCCGGCGGCGATTTCTTCGTCAGCGCGGAGTTGCTCGTATGGTGGGCCAAGGGTTCGTCCCTCCCGCCGCTGGTGACCACCGCGCCGCCCAACACGCCTCTCAACCCGCTTGCCCAGCCGGCTTCATTGGGTCAGCCGGGCACGCGGATTCTGTTCGGCGACGAGCTGGCCGGCGACGAGGCGCAGCTCGGCACCCGGCTCACCGCCGGCGTCTACCTTGACCACGAGCACAACACGGCCGTCGGCGGCCGGTTCTTCATCCTGGGCGGCGACTCGGATCAGTACTCCGCCGCGTCGAGCGGCAGCCCGATCCTGGCCCGGCCGTTCTTCAACGAACTGCTGCAGCAACAGGACGCCTTGCTCGTCGCGTATCCCGGCAACACGTCGGGCGAGATTCGCGCTCGGCTCGCGCAGCAGAACACGCTGGGCTTCGAGGGCTTCCTCGAATTCATGATGTCTCGCGACTGCAATCGCCGGATCGACCTGATCGGCGGTTACCAGTTCTTCCGCCTCGATGACTACCTGCAGATCGACAGCTCGAGCGATACGATCCTCATTCCGGGGCTGCACATCGACATTACCGATCGCTTCTCGACGCAGAATGAGTTTCACGGTGCGATGGCCGGTTTGAAGGGGCGGTGGGCCCGCGGCTGCTGGGCGCTGGACGGCATCGCCAAGGCGGCGGTCGGTAGCATGCGTCAGCAGGTGACAATCGCCGGCCAAACGACCACCAGCGTGCTGGGCGTCGCCGGCTCCCCGGACCCGATCGGCCTGCTTGCTCAGCCGAGCAACAGCGGGGTGTACGAGCGCAACAAGTTTGCATTCATCCCCGAGCTGACCTTGAACCTGCGATACTATGCAACTCGCAATCTGAGCCTGCACCTGGGCTACAACATCATGTGGATCTCGGACATCGCCTTGTCGGGCCAGCAGATCGACTTCGGCGTCGATCCGTCGCAGACGGTCCAGCCGCCGCGGCCCCGGTTCGTGTTCAACGACCAGGACTACTGGCTGCAAGGCATCAACCTGGGCGTGAACTGGAATTACTAATCCGCGACGCCCGACTCGAATGCACAACTCCCGTGGGTCGGCGGCTACCGCCGGCCCACGCGGCGTTTCTTGGCCTACTCGGCCAGCTCGCTGCCGAGCAGCGACCGCCCCCAGGAGCTCTGCAGGACGTCGGCCAGCGACAGCTTGAGCTTCTTCTCTTGCCTGGCGATCTGCTTGTTCAGCGCCGCGACCAGCTTGCCGTTCTCCTCGCGGATCTTCTCCTCCAGCGCTTCCCGCGTCGTGTGGCTGAGCGAGCGAACGACGGGACCGGAAAACTGCCCCACCCGCCGCAGGCGAAAGTCGGGAATGTCGAGCCGCGCGGCCGTGATTTGCGGGTCGAGATAGATATCAGGCGGCAGCCGCGTGGGGTCCATCCGCGTGGCTACGTCCGCCAGCGCCCACAACCGCACGCGGGCATCGGCTTCGGCCGACAGGCTGAAGAACTGCACCCCCTTCTGCCACAGCGCCTGGCGGGCAAAGACCTCCAGGTCGGCAACCGCGGTGACCTCCATCGCCACCCGGCCCTCGGCCAGGGGCCGCAAATTGGCGATCCGCACGTCAAAATTGGCGTCGGGGTCCTTCAGCCGCACGCGGTACATCTGCCATGTGCCGTCGTTGGCCTCTTTGAATCTGCGGTGCGTCTGGAGGCGGCCGTCGTCCAAGCGGACAGAAACGCCGTCGAACGTCTTTTCGGTGCGGCCCCAGTTCTTGCGCTTCTCGTATTCGTGCGGCACGTGCTGGCGGGCCAGGTCGGTGATCCACGCCTGAAACTCGGCCGAGGGGGTAAATGCGCCGGGAGGCGCTTCGGGCGCTGCGGCGGGGGCGGGCCCTGTCGGCGCGGCCGGTTCGAGTCCGGCGCGCGCGGGCAAAGGAGCAGCGGTGGGCCCAGAAGCGACCGGCAGCTCGGCGTCCTTGGCCGGCGGTGCGAGCAGTGCCGGAGCCAGCGAGACGGCGGTTGGCGTGGGAGCAGCCGGCGTGTCGCGCGGCTTGTCTTGCCCTGTGACCGAAAGCGGCCGGCTGAGTGCAGGCACTGCTAGCAGCGCGAAAATCGCGAGCAGTCGCCGCCAGCGCATGAGTCACTCCGTCCAGAATCAGGTTCCACCGCACGGAAGGTTACGCGCGACGGTGCCCGCGGGACAAGGGCGACTTCGCCAGCGCGCCGAGGCGCCGAAGCAGGCCGAGGCAGCAGCGCTGGGAAAAATCGCCCTATTGGGCCTGGCTGGGCCGCGCGGGAGGCGGCGGGGGCGGCATTTGCCAGCTCCACGGGCTGCGATAGGCAATCGCGAGGTGCGGCGTCTCGACGACCGCGCCGCCGCGGTGCCGCGAGGTCAAGATCGCGTCCAGCAGGCCGCTGGTCAGCAGCGTCCGCTCGGCCGGCCAGGCCGGCTGGCCGCTGTGGATCATCTGCTCGGCGCCCTTCAGCAGGTAGGTAAAATGCATGTAGGGCCGCCCCTCCTGGGTCCAGAAACAGGTCGATTGCGTGCGGCCGTCTCCATAGCGCCAGGCAACCGTCCACTCGTTCACCGGGCCGCCGGGCCACACCACGCTGGCCTTCAGTCCGTCGCGGTACTCGATGACATACAGCACCGGCTTGCGGGCGACTTCCTCGATGGACTTGCCGGCCGGCAGCGGCCGCACCCGCAGACGCGACAAGGCCTCATCGAGCAGTTTGCAGTCATAGACGCCGTCGCGGCCGGCTTGCCAGACCGCGTCGCCTTCCAGGCAGCGGACGCGCTGCACGCCGCTCTCGCCCCAGGCCGCGCCTTGCTTGCGGCGCTCCGCCAGGCACTGAATCATCTCCAGGGCGTGAAAACCGTAGGCATCGAGCCGGCCGTAGGACGTGGCCACGATCTCTTTCAGTTCCGCGCCGCGCTCGACGTCGGCCGGCGGATAGCGCCATAGCGTCGGCAGCGACGAGCCGGCCATGAACGGGATCTGGAGCCGCTGCACTTCGCCCCAGAACCAGGCGATGTCAGTCCAGTCGTCCTCCAGGTGTTTATCGCTGAAGACCGGCACCACGCGGCCGCTCGTATCGAACACTTTGACGATCTCGCCCATCAGCCGCCGCTTGGGATATTGAATGCTGCCGGTCTCGCTGAGCGGATAGTCGCCGTGCTCGCAGATCAGCAGTACGCCATCGACGGCCAGCTTCCCGCCGCCGAGCGTCAGGGCCCCGCCGACGCTGTCATAGATCGTAAAGCCATGTTCCTTCGCCAGCCGGCGGCTCATGTCGCTCTCGGGGAACTGGTCCACATAGGCACTGACCAGCTTGAGCCGCGGAAATTCGCCCTGGCCGTTGAGGTTGTAGCCCTGGACCAAGCGCGAGGCGATCACGTCGGCGTGCGAGTTGTGACGCCAGACGGTGGTCACCACGGCGACGCGCGGCACGTTCTCCTGAGCTGCGGCCTCATTTGTGAAGACGATCGCCGCAACAACGCTAGCAACCAGCGCAGCAAGTCGCATGAGTAAAGTCCCGAAAGGTAGGAGGATGCACGGGGGGACTATCCGGCGGGCTACGCATCAATGTGCGGCCGCGCGCGGCCAGAATCAAGCCGCCGCAGCGACCGGCAAGGCGCTGGCGCGCGGCCCGGGCAGCCTGGGCAAGCTGGACAAGAGCTGCCGGCGGTAACAGAACTTCTGGTGATATCGCTTCTACCGATTCGATGAACTGCTACGGGAATGCGGTTAGGTCGGGATTTGGCGGCTGTACCGCTGGGAGATAGCGGGGCGCACACCCGACGGCTGCTGCCAACACCAAGGAGGGGGGACTTATGAGGCTCAGCGCCTTTGCATTGTTTGTCTGCTTGCTCGGCCTGCCGGCCTGGGCCAATGCCCAGGGCTACGGCAGCGGCACCACGAGCGTCATTCGACCGGCGGGATATGGCTGGCGAAATCATGTCACCGTACCCGACGGTCCGTGCGGCTGCGCGATGCCCGTGAAGACGGATTGCTACAACGAGTGCTGTCCGAGCCACTGCGGCTGGCGGCCCTTTTGTTTGCTGAGCAAGATCCATCGCGTGCTCGACTGCCTGCTGCCGTGCAACCGGTGCTGCGGCGCAGGGGCGCACGGGTGCGGATTCGGTCATCGCTGGGGCGGAGCGGGAGTGTGCTGCGGCGTGGGCTGCTCGACAGGCGGCTCCTGCTGCTCGCCAGCCATGCCCGCGCTTGAGGATCCGTTCCAGGACGACGCGGCCCCGCCCAAGCCGCAGCCAGCGAGCGAAGTCCGTCGCGTTCCGAGCCGCATTCCGACGGCGCGGACTCCCAGCCGGCCCACCACGACCACCGCCCAGCGGCAATCGCCCTGGAAGGTGACGACGGGCGGCTCGCAGGGGGTTGCGCCGGCGAGCGGTCTGCGGCCGGTCGGCGATCGCTCGGGCCAGCTTATCCCGCCCGGCACGAGCAAGCCGGCCGACCAGTCGGTGCTGCGGCGCACGTCGTATGACGAGGTCGAGACTCGGCCCGCTCCCGCGCCGAAAGCGACGCGGCCCGCACAGCCGGTGATTCGCTCGCAATCGCCCGACGTGAGCGACATCCCCCACAATCCGCTGCGGGGCTAGACGCGGCCCGGCGACGGACCGCCGAAAAACCGATCGACAACGAACGGCCCGCAAGGGCCGTTTTTCGTTCTTGGCAGGCGGCCCGCCGCAAGTTCGCACGCGCCGCCGCGCCGTCAGGCTGGCAGGCCGCACCCGCGCAAATCGTCGAAAATCGCGTTAGAATGGACTTCGATACGGGCAGCAGACCGACGCGGAGCTGCCTGCTCCGTGCGGATCCTGCGACGAACCGGCGCCCGACGCCGCGAACTTGCTGCCGCTTGAGGCTCATCCCCATGACGCACACCGATTCGGCATCCGGCTCGAAGAGGCGATCGCTTGCCGTCCGCTCTGCCTGGGTGGTGCTGCTCGCTCTCGTTGCCGCGGGCTGCGCTCCCGATTACGGCGGGCGCCAGGCGGTCTCTGGCACGGTGAAGTTCAAAGGCCAGCCGCTCGACGACGGCGTGATTGAGTTTCGCCCGCTGGAAGGCGACGGCGCGACCAAGTCGGGCGCCCAGGTTCTGGCGGGCAAATACCAGATCCCGGCGGAGTTCGGACTGGTGCCGGGGAAGTACCGCGTGTCGATCACCGCCGGCGACGGCCGGACCCGGGCAAATACCGAAGAGCCGCCCGGCCCCACCGGCGCGAACATCGTCTCAAAGGATCGCATTCCCCCTGAATACAACCTGGAGTCGAAACAAGAGGTCGAAGTCACGGCCAAGGGGCCAAACGTCTTTGACTACGAGATCCCTTAGCTGTGTCGCCCGCTCGCCGTGAGCCTGTGCTCGCCGCGCCGCTTGTTCCTGTTTCCCCTGAGGCCGTGCCATGCGTGCCCTGCGAACTGCCTTCACGCTCGTCGAACTGCTGGTCGTCATCGCGATCATCGGAGTGCTGGTCGCGCTGCTCTTGCCGGCGGTGCAGTCGGCCCGCGAGGCCGCCCGCCGCAACCAGTGTCAGAACAACCTCAAGCAGACCGCCCTCGGCATGCTCAACTACGAGGACACCTTTCAGAAGCTGCCGGGCGGCGTCGGCGCCTACGGCTGCTGCTGGGGGACCTGGCAGGTGCGGGTCCTGCCGTACATCGAGCAGGCGGCGCTGGCCCGCATCTATGTCAATTCGGACGGCAACGACGCCACCGGGCCGCGGTACCGCGTCGCTCCGAACCTGACCGTCACGCAAGCGCGGATCAAGAGTTGGACCTGTCCGAGCGACATCCCCAACGCGCCCAATGGCGGGATCACCAGCCACAACTACGGGGTCAATTATGGCAACACGAGCTTCTATCAGGAGCCGATTGTCTCGGGCGGCGTGACGATTCCGTTTCTCGGCGCGCCCTTTACGGCTTATAAAGGCGGGCTCGCCACCGGCGATGATGGACCCGTCAACGCCAGCCAGGCGCAGGGTTGGACGCGGTTTTACGGCATTCCCGTGCGCCTGGCCGAGATCACCGACGGCACCAGCAACACGCTAATGCTTGGCGAAAACGTGCAGGGGCGCCTGACCGACCTTCGCGGTTATGGATGGTGGGGCGGGGCGACCGGGTTTGTCACGTTTCTCTCGCCCAACTCGACGGAGCCCGACGTGCTCACGGGCGGCACCTGCAACCTGAACGACAAGAACAACCCGCCCTGCACGACGACCTCGACCACGTCGCGGCCGCGGATGCTGGCCACGCGCAGCCGGCATCCCAACGGCGTGCAGGTTGCGTTCTGCGACGGCCACATCGGCTTTGTCACGAACAATGTGAACTACAACGTCTGGCAAGCCGCGGGCAGTTCGCAAGGCGCCGACTCGACGGGCGACCTGCAATAGGACGGCTTACGCCGCGGTGCTCTTCGCAGCGCGGCCCAAGGAGTTCAAGGAGTTCGGCGCGGCCGGCAGCGCCGCACGCGGCCCAGGCGGGCGCGCTAGGGAACGAAGCAGCAGCGGACATGGTGCTCTTAATCGACAACTACGACTCGTTCACCTACAACCTCGTGCAGCGCCTGGGCGAAGTGGATCCCCATCTGGCGATGGAGGTTCACCGCAACGATCAGATCACCTGCGACGCGATCGCCGCCAAGGCGCCGAGCCACATCATCGTTTCGCCCGGCCCCTGCACGCCCAGCGAGGCGGGCATCTCGGTCGAGTGCATCCAGCGGTTCATGGGCAAGATCCCCATTCTTGGTGTCTGTCTGGGACACCAATCGATCGGCCAGGCGACCGGCGGCGTCATCGTGCGGGCCAAGCGGTTGATGCACGGCAAGACCGACCTCATCCGCCACGACGGCGAGGGCATTTTTCAGGGCCTGCCCAACCCGCTCACCGCAACCCGCTACCACAGCCTCGTGATCCGGCCCGATACGCTGCACCGCAACTTTGTGGTCAGCGCCTGGGCCGACGCACCCGACGGCTCGCAAGAGATCATGGCCATCCGCCACCGCAGCTTGCCCGTCGTCGGCGTGCAGTTCCACCCGGAAAGCTTCCTCACCGAGCACGGCCACGACATGCTACGGTCCTTCCTGGCCATGCGGGCGTGAGTGCGGGGCCAGGGTTCAGGGGTCAGGAGTTGAAAGCCGCGACCAGCCGTCGCGGCTTGCCGACGAGCCATCGCAGCGCGGACGCCGCCGCTGGCGGCAAGGGCAGGCACCATGCTATCGGTCGAACAAGCACTGCGGAGTGTGCTCGCGTCCGCGCTGCCCTTGCCGCCGCGGCGCGTCGGCCTGCGCGAGGCGCTCGGGCGGCGACTGGCCGAGCCCGTGGTCAGCGATATCGACTCGCCCCCGCACGACAAGGCCCAAGTCGATGGTTACGCGGTGATCGCCGGTGATGTGCCGGCCGCCGGCCGCGAACTGCAGGTGCTCGAGGAAATCACGGCGGGAAAGTGCCCCACGCGCGCCGTGGAACTCGGCACCGCCACGCGGATCATGACCGGCGCGCCGCTCCCGGCGGGCGCCGATGCGGTCGTCATGGTCGAAGACACCGAGCCCTTGGGCGGCGATCGCGTCCGCTTGCTGAAAGGGCCTCCGCGGCCCGGCCAGAACATCATGCGCCGGGCGGCGTCGCTGGCCCGCGGGCAAACCGTCCTGGCCGTCGGCAAGCGTCTGCGGGCTGCGGAAATCGGCCTCTTGGCCGAAGTGGGCCGGCCGGATGTGTTCGTGGCCGGCTGGCCGCGCGTCGCCATCATCGCTACGGGCGATGAGCTGGTCGATGCGGCTCAGACGCCCGGCCCGGGCCAGATTCGCAACAGCAACGGCCCTCTGCTCATGGCGCTGGCCCTGCAAGCGGGAGCGGACGCGACGGCGCTGGGGATTGCCCGCGACGACCCGGCCGCGCTGCGCGAGAAAATTGCGGCCGCGCTCGCTCACGACGTCGTGCTTTTGTCAGGCGGCGTGTCGGCTGGCGTGCTCGACCTGGTGCCCGGCGCCCTGGCAGCACTCGGCGTGCGGCCGGTCTTCCACAAGGTGAACCTCAAGCCGGGCAAGCCGCTCTGGTTTGGCACGCGCGATCGAGAGGCGGGGCAGCCGCCCACACTCGTGTTCGGCTTGCCCGGCAACCCCGTGAGCACGCTCGTGTGTTTCGAGCTGTTCGTCCGGCCGGCGATCGAACGCCTGTCCGGACTGCCCGGGACCGGCCGGCCCCGCTGCCAGGCGCACCTGGCCCGCGAACATCGCCACCGGGGCGAACGGCCAACGTATTGGCCCGCGCGGTGGGCAGGCGGCCGCGGCGGCGAAGGCGCGCAGGTCGAGCCGCTCGCCTGGCAGGGTTCCGGCGATCTGCGCACGCTGACCGAGGCGGACTGCCTCGCCATCTTTCACGGGCCCGACCGCGTGCTGGCAGCCGGCGAAGTCGTCGAAGTGCTGGCGCTGGATCGCGATTCCACATAAAGCGGTTGTGGCAATTGTGCCGAAGCTAACGAGAGAGACCGCGCTTGCTGCCGCGGCTCCTGCGGCCCGTGGGCTCCCTGCTACTGCCACCGATGCGCTGCCTATTCCTTGCCGAATGGTTCCGAGCCCTGGCGCGACGCGGCGTGCCCGTCGGACTCGCCGGCTGCCTGGCGCTGGCAGCAGCGCCCGTCAGCGGCCAACAGGCGGCGTCCCCTCGTCCGGCCCCCGCCACTCAACCGGCCGAGGCGCTGCCGCAGCCGCCCGCATCTGGGCCGGCCGCAACGACACCTCCCGCCAGCCAGCCCGCCGCCCCCGCGCCCGGCGAGTATCTGACGCTCGCCGACCTGGAGCAGATGGCCCTGACGAGCAATCCGTCGCTCGGCCGGGCGCAGGCGCTGGTCGCGGCGGCCCAGGGGAACTGGGTCCAGGTCGGCCTGCCGCCCAACCCGTCCGCCGGGTATCTGGGACAGCAACTGGGCAGCGGCGGCCGCGCCGAGCAGCACGCCTTGCTCGTCGAGCAGGAGATCGTCACCGGCCGCAAGCTGCGGCTCAACCGCGAGGTGGCCTACCAGGAGCTCGTGCGGGCCGAGCAGCAACTGGCCGCCCAGCAGCAGCGGGTGCTGACCGACGTGCGGCAGGCGTTTTTCGAAGCCCTGCTCGCCCAACGGCGGGTCGAGCTGGCCCAGGAGCTGGTCACCATCGCCCAGCGCGGGCAGGTCGCCGCCGAACGACTGCAGCGGGCCGGCGAAACCTCGCGGGCCGACACGCTGCAGGCCAACCTCGAGTACGAAGCGGCCCAGATCGAGCTGAACCGGGCGCAGAACCAGCATCAGCGGGCGTGGTGGAGCCTGACCGCGGTCGTCGGCGCGCCCCAACTGCCCCCCACGATCCTCCGGGGCGACCTTGAGGCGCTGCCCGCTGAGGCGACGTGGGAAGAAAGCCTCGCCCGCCTGCTCGGCACCAGCCCCGAAGTGGCTGCCGCGGCGGCGGCGATTGACCGGGCCCGGTGGTCGCTAGCCCGCGCCCGGGCCGAGCCGATTCCGAACGTGCGGTTTCAGGGGGCCGTAATGCAAGATAACGGCATTGGCGGGAAAACCGACGGCATCGTGCAGATGCTTTTGCCGTTGCCGCTGTGGAATCGCAACCAGGGGGGCATCGACCAGGCGGCGAGCGAACTGATGGCATCGCAGCAGGCGTTCGCCCAGCTGGAGCTCGACCTGCAGAGCCGTCTGGCGCCCGTCTATGAGCGCTACGCCAGCGCGCTGGCGCAGGTGCGGCGGTACCGCGAGCGGATTCTGCCCACGGCGCAGCAGTCGCTCGATTTGGTCCGCCGCGGCTACGAAGCGGGCGAGTTTCCGTATTTGAATCTGCTGAACGCCCAGCGGACGTTCTTTCAGACGAACCTGCAGTATCTCGAGTCGCTGCGCGAACTGCGGCTATCGGCCATCGAAATGGACGGCCTGCTGCTGCGCGACAGCCTGGCGGCCCGGTAGCCACAGCAGCCGCCTGCCCGCTGGGCCGCGGC